>Ga0302325_10019485_pt1 | contig 14271 bp, 8 predicted proteins | sample Palsa_T0_2_FD_201948 | JGI IMG/M metagenome (GOLD analysis project Ga0302325, IMG submission 201948) | Peat permafrost microbial communities from Stordalen Mire near Abisko, Sweden - Palsa_T0_2 | ecosystem: Environmental > Terrestrial > Soil > Palsa > Peat permafrost | place: Sweden: Abisko... | reverse complement strand
TACAGCGTGGTCGCGGGCCCGAACAATACGGTGTATGTGGGCGGGGCGTTCACGACCGTGAACGGGGCTGCGCACCGGGGCCTGGTGCAGCTGAACGTGACGCCGGGCACCGCCGCGACGGACGGCACGGTGGTCACGGCGTTCAAGGGAACGGTCAGCGGCTACGTCCGGGTGATGGCGCTGAACGGGAACGCGCTCTACGTCGGCGGCCAGTTCACCACGGTGGACAGCACCAAGGAGGACGGGGACGCGCGGCTGAACGCGACGACCGGCGCGGTCGACACCACGTTCAGCATGTCGATCAGCGTGACCCCCGACGCAGGGCAGGCGCTGAAGGTGGAGGCGATGGCGCTCACCCCGAACGGTCAGGAACTGGCGATCGGCGGGCCGTTCCTGGACGTCGCGGGGCAGTCCCGGCCGCGGGTCGCGCTGATCGACACCGGCGCCGGACTGGGCACGACCGCGACGCTGGCGAACTGGGCGGCGCCGATCCTGGCGAACAACTGCTCGAACGAGCATGACGACGTCCGCGGCATCGACTTCTCCCCGGACGGGTCGTACATCGTGGTCGCCACCACCGGCTATGAGTCGTCGCCGGCCACCTCGGCCAGCATCTGCGATGCGGTCGCCAGGTTCTCCGCCACCGCGACCGGCACGGGCGTGACCCCGACCTGGATCAACTACTCCGGCGGTGACTCGTACTACTCGGTCCAGATCGCCGGCCCGGTGATCTACGTGGGCGGTCACAACCGGTTTGACAACAACGAGTGCGCCACCAACGGCTTCTGCGAGCCGAACGCGGTGCTGGTGATGGGCATGTCCGCGATCGACGCGAATACCGGGCTGGCGATCCCGTGGTTCCAGCCGGAGACCGAGCGCGGGAACGGCATCATGTCGCTGACCACGTTCCCCGCCGGGGAGTACACCGGATCGAACGGCGGGCTGCTGATGGGCAACAACGTCAACACCAACGCCGGTGTCTACCACAGCTTCAACGTCCTGTTCCCGCTGACTGCCATATCCCCCGCGTCGCCCACGTTCGGGTCCATCCCCTCGGGCATCTTCAGCCAGGGCGACCTCGGCGGGCACGACGAGGGCCAGGGCGGTGACGGCGTCGCCGCGATGTGCGTGGACGACGCCGGCGACAGTTCCACCCCCGGCAGCAGCGTGCAGTTCTCCACCTGCACCAACGCCCCGGAGCAGAACTGGACCGTCGAGTCAGACGGCAACATCGAGGTCAACGGCCTGTGCCTGGACACCGTCGGTGAGGGGACCGCCAGCGGCACCAAGCTCGACGTGAACACCTGCAATTCCTCGGCTACCCAGGTCTGGACCCAGGGAACCGGGAACACCCTGCTCAACAAGGCAGCCAACCTGTGCATGGACGATCCCGGCGCCACGACCACCGACAACACCCAGCTGCAGATCTGGACCTGCAACGGCGGCGTCAACCAGGTCTGGCCGCTGCCCGGGGCTCCGGCGCCGGCCTCGCTTATCCCGTCCGGGCCGCTGGCGTCGCAGTATGTGCAGTCCTCCTACCAGGTCGCCTGCCTGACGAACAGCGGCAGCAGCAGCACCCCGGGCGCCGCCGCCGAACTGTCGACCTGCGTCGGCGGTGCCGGCCAGATCTCGACCATCGAGCCCAACGGCAACGTCGAGATCCAGGGCCTGTGCCTGGACACCGCGGGCGAGTCGACCGCCAACTACGCCCAGGCCGTGCTGAACACCTGCGGCACGTCCGCTACCCAGGTCTGGACCCCGGGAAGCTACAACACGGTGGTCAACAAGGCATCCGGCCTCTGCCTGACCACCGCATCGAACGCCAACAAGGCGCTGCTCTACATCACCGGCTGCTTCAACACCATCGCGGAGACCTGGCGGCTGCCCACGATGTAGCCGCCGTCCGCAGCTGAAATTTCTCCGTCCCCCCCGCCGAAGGAATCTCATGCGTCGACTGTTCTGCGTTTCGTTGCTTGCAGCGGTCTCGAGTGCTGCCCTGGTGCTGCTGGGGGTGGCGCCGGCAGGTGCGGCGGTGCCGCTGCCGGGGCTGGTGTCCACGACCCCGGTGACCTGGACGCCGAACGTGTCCGCCGGGACGACGTCCGGCCCGGTCTGCGATACGTGGTTCGGGTCGGGCGGCTGCGGCGACGCGACGGTGTACAGCACGGCGGTGGTGGACGGGTATGTGGTGGTCGCCGGGGCGTTCACGCAGGCGTGCCAGCCGGGGTCGTCCTCGTCGGGGCACTGCAAGGCGGGGACGACGGTGACGCGGGATGACATTTTCGCCTACCAGCTGGGCACCGGGGTGATCGACCCGAACTTCGCGCCGCAGCTGAACCAGGGCCCGGCCTACAGCGTGGTCGCGGGCCCGGGCAACACGGTGTATGTCGGCGGGGCGTTCACGACGGTGAACGGGGCCGCCCACCGGGGCCTGGTGCAGCTGAACGTGACGCCGGGCACTGCCGCGACGGACGGCACGGTGGTCACCGCGTTCAAGGGAACGGTCAGCGACTACGTGCGGGCGATGGCGCTGAGCGGGAGTGCGCTGTATATCGGGGGGCAGTTCGCAAAGGTGGACGGTGTCAGCGAGCAGGGGGTCGCGCGGCTGAACGCGGCGACCGGCGCGGCCGACACCACGTTCAGCATGCCGATCAGCATCCCGGCGGTGTCCGGGCTGTCACTGAAGGTCGCGGCGCTGGCGGTGTCCGCGGACGGAACCCAGCTCGCGATCGCCGGGACGTTCCTGGACGTGGCCGGGCAGTCCCGGCCGCGGGTCGCGCTGATCAGCACCGGCGCGGGTCTGGGCACGACCGCGACGCTGGCGAACTGGGCAGCGCCGATCCTGGCGAACAACTGCTCTTCGGAGCATGACGATGTTCGAGGCATCGACTTCTCGCCGGACGGCTCGTACATCGTGGTCGCCGCCACCGGGTACAAGTCCGCGCCGGTGAACTCGGCCAGCATCTGCGACGCGGTGGCCAGGTTCCCGGCTGCGGCGACCGGCACGGACATCGCCCCGGCGTGGATCAACTACGCGGGCGGTGACTCGTTCTACTCGGTCCAGATCGCCGGGCCGGTGGTGTACCTAGGCGGGCATGACCGGTGGGTGAACAACGAGTGCGGTAACAACTCGGTGTGCGAGCCGGACGCGGTGCTCGTGATGGGCCTGTCGGCGGTCGACGCGAACACCGGGCTGGCGATCCCGTGGTTCCAGCCGGAGACCGAACGCGGCGCGGGCATCATGTCCCTGACCACGTTCCCCGCCGGTGACTACACGGGCTCGAACGGCGGGCTGCTACTCGGCAACAACGTCGACACCAACGCCGGTGCCTACCACAGCTTCAACGCGCTGTTCCCGCTGGCGGCCGCAGCCCCCGCGTCGCCGACGTTCGGGTCGATCCCGTCCGGCATCTTCAGCCAGGGCGCCGTCGGCGGCTACGACGAGGGCGGGGACAACGGCAAGTCCCCGGGGGTCGACCCGATGTGCGTGGACGACGCCGGCGACAGCATCATCCCCGGGACCACCGTCGACTTCGCGACCTGTGACAACGCCCCGGAGCAGAACTGGACCGTAGAGTCGGACGGCAGCATCGAGGTCAACGGCCTGTGCCTGGACACCGCCGGCGAGGCGATCACCACGGGCACCGACGCTGTGCTGAACACCTGCGGAACGTCCGCCACCCAAGTCTGGACCCAGGGAGCGGGGAACACGCTGGTCAATAGCGCTGCGAGCCTGTGCCTTACCGATCCGGGCTCCAGCACCACCAGCGGCACCATGCTGATCATCACCGCCTGTGGCACCACCTCGAATCAGGTCTGGCCGCTGCCCGCCGCCCCCGCGCCAGCATCACTCCTCCCCTCCGGTCCGCTGTACTCCGCGGACATCCCCTCCTCCTCTCAGCCCTCTTGTCTCACCGACACTGGCGACAGCATCAAGCCGGGCACCGCCGCCGAGATGTCGAGCTGCTACGGCGGCACGGCCCAGATCTCGGCCATCGAGGCCAACGGCAACATCGAGATCCAGGGCCTGTGCCTGGACACCTTGGGTGAGTCGATTGTCAGCGGTACCCAGGTGGTGCTGAACACCTGCGGCGCCTCGGCCACCCAGGTCTGGACACCAGGAACCGGGTACACCCTGGTCAACAAGGCCTCTGGGCTATGCCTGAACGCCTCGTCGATCACGAACGGCGCCTCGCTCAGCGCCGCCGCCTGCTCCCCCAGTGCCGCCACTCATCGCTGGCGGCTCCCCGCCCTATGACCGCCGAACGGCTGGATTTGGAGCCGGACCTGCTGCAGCAAGCCGCGGGCCGGTTCGGCCTGCTGGCCTCCACGATGCGCCTGCACATCGTCTGGGTGCTGGCGCACGGTGAGACCGACGTGGGCGGCCTGGCCGATGCCGTGGGCGGCACGCTGCAGGCGGTGAGCCAGCACCTGGCCAAGCTGAAGCTGGCAGGGCTCGTCCGGTCGCGCCGAGAGGGCAGACGCCACGTCTACCTGGTCGACGACCCGCACCTGGTCATGATCGTGCGACTCGCAGTCGAGCAGCTGCGGGAAGGGCCTGCCGAGCCGGGGCTGGGCGATGGCCTGGGCGCCTGACCAGCTTCTTGCCGAGGCGCCCAGGATGGCAGAGTTGCCGCCGCACTGCAGGCGATGGTGGCGACGACAGCGGGCTCATGCCGTACGGCCAGCTCGACCTTCGCCCTTTCTGCAGAAGAACGATCCATGCCGAAGACTGATCCGTGTCTATGCGGCGAGCCTCAGGTCGGGGAAACGATCTTCCCAGCTACGCCGGACATTAACCGGCAGGAAGAGCCTGCCCCAGACTTGGCGGAGAACCTCTTCGTTGAGGTACGAGCGCAAGTCCTCGACCCGGGTCGCTTCCCGGATCACGCGTCCATACATCACGTTCCGCTCTCCCGGGTTTTCCAGGTGCAACTCAGTCCGTTCTGACCAGTCCAGGCGGAACGGCAACTGGATGACACCGGTCACCGGACCCGTCAGCTCCCCAAGGGTCTCAGGCAGCAGGTACGGGCGGTTACCCGCGTACGTTCGACCGGCCATGGTCATAAGCGTAGACATTAGCTGCTGCGGTCTGCTCGTCCTCGCCGCAGCAGCCAGCCGATCCCGCCGATCAGCACCAGGCCGCCGGCGACGATGCCGGCGATAGCGCCCGGCGCGATCGCAGCCCTGGACTTGCCGGGCTGGCTCGTGGCGGCCGGGGCCGGGGTTGTCACGGGCGTCGTGGCAGCCGCGGCGCGACCGGACGCGGTGAAAGCGACAACGCGCTCCGCGGCCGGGGCCAGCAGCAGCCCGTCACCCACGCTGGGGCTCGGGAAATGGTTGGCAGGCACGCCGATCGACGCCTGCTGCGCCGCCTTGCCCGTCGCCGGATCGAGTCCGTACAGCGTGCCGTTCTGGCCGATCGTCCAGACCAGGCCCGCGGCCACGATGGGCGGGCCGCCGCCGGTTCCTGAGCTCCAGAGCAGGCGCAGCGCCGGCGGTGACCGTGCCGCCCGGACCGCGATGATGCCGGTCAGGCAGGGCAGGTAGACGGTGCTGCGCACCAGGGCGATGCCGCCGTCGATGTCCTCGTCGCACGCCGGTCCCAGCGCTGCCTGCTGGCCGCCGATACCGCCGAGACGCGAGCCGTTGAGCAGGTAGACGATGCGGGACTTCCCGGTGAGGATCACCTGACCGTCGGGCAGCAGCGCCGGAGCCGCCGACATGTCAAGATCCTCGGAGTTGTTCGTGGCCCAGTCGGCTGGGGCGAAGAACTGCAGGAGCCGGAGAGACGAGGACAACTCGAGCACCGAGTCGCTGTCGTCGTACGCGTGGCTGGAGGAGTACACCGAGCCGTTTCCGACGCTGACCCAGACGTTGCCCTTGCTGTCGACGACGGGTGCCGCCCCGCCCATCCAGATCGCGCCCTGCGACTCATCGGCCGCGGCGTCGACGGTGAAGAACCTCGGCTTCCCGCCCGTCTCCGGTACGGCCGCCAGCCGGCCCCGGTAGGCGGCACAGTCCCCGTCGTTGCCGCCGAAGCCGAACACCACCTGATCGGCGTCGAGGGTCAGCCCGGTGCGCTGCAGCAGCGCCGCCGTGTCGGCTCCGGCCGGGTCGACATCCCTGGTCATCTCGATCCTGCCCGAGCTGGTGGCGAGACCGACCAGCATGTGCGCTGGCGTGCCGTGCCTCAGCTCGTCGGCCACCACGAAGATCTCGCCCCGGGACTGGTCGATGACCGGCGTTCCCGTGATCCCCACGGTCGGCGTGATGTCGCCGCAGGGCAGGGACGCCGCGGGCACGGGGGTGCCGACATGGGCGGCCCAGGCCACCGCGCCGGTGCGGGACGACAGCGCATACACCGTGTCGTTCTCCGTTGCCACGTAGACCCGCCCCGACCAGGCGAGCGGCTCGCCGTAGAGCTGCCCGTCGAGCCTCGGTGACGTCCACGCCCGGTTGGCCGTGTCGACGTGGGCCACCGACGTTGCCACCCCAGTGCCGGAGGCATCGTGGTGATACACCGTCCAGGAGCCAGAGCCAGAGCCGGGCGCGCCGCCTACCGCGCGGGACGAGGAAGTCGCGGCATTGGCGGATCCGCCGCCGACCGCCCACAGACCCGCGACCAGGGCAAGCAGCCCGGCCTGGCGCAGTAGCGCTGTCATGGCGCGGCTGGCCGGCTAAGGCTCGTCGGGCCGGGGCAAGGTTCCGCCCTGCACCGGAGGCGAGGGGTTTGCCTGCGGCTCTGCCCTTGTCGCGTCCGATTCCTCCTGTACCCCTGCCCGCAGGCCGACAATGGCCACCACCGCCGCCACTGCCATGATCCCTGCCATCACCTGCAGCACGGTGCGGGTGGAGTAGGCGAAGTCGAGCCGCACGAATGGCGGAATCGAGGCGATGCTGCCGTGCCCGCCCTGGGACTGCGACAGGCTCGATGCCTGGCTCGCGGCCCGCCCGCTGGGGACGCCCAGGGAGATCAGCGTCGTGGTGAGCCGGGAGCGCATCTGCGAGACCAGGATCGTGCCGAGAATCGCGAGGCCGAGGCTCGCAGCGTAATTCCGGACGGTTTGCGTGATGCCGGTCGCCTCGCCGTAGGAGAGCCTGGATGCCCGGTTGACGGCGTCGGTGCTGGCCGGGCCCAGCATGAACCCCATCCCGGCGCCCGCCATGATGATGAACCAGACCTGAGAGACGAAGTCAAGGTCGGGGACCTTCCCGGCCCACAGCCAGAACCCTACGGCGGCCAGCGCGCAGCCGAGCGTCACCGGGAGCTTCGCCCCGCGCCGGTCCAGCATCCGGCCGCCGATCTGCGCCGCGATGACGAACCCGATGAAGAAATACAGCAGGAACAGGCCGGCCTGCTGGGATGTCTTGCCTAGCGCGATCTGGGCGTACTCACTGGAGAAGAAGAACACCGGGACGAACACCAGCATGGCGACGCCGAGCACGATGTTCTCTACCAGGAACGGCCGGATTCGGAAGATGCTCATCTGGATGAGCGGCGACGGGGTGCGGAGCTGGACAAAGTAGAACGCGACCAGCAGCACCGCGCCCAGGGCGATGCAGGCACCGGTGCCAGGATTGCTCCAACCCCAGATGGACGACTGCTGGAATCCGAACACGCTCAGGGCCACCCCGGCCGCGATCAGGACCAGGCCCCGATAGTCAATGCGAGCAGGCTGGTGCGCCGTGGTCGGCTTCGAGATAACGATGAGCAAAAGGGCGATGATGGCGACCGGGATGTTCACCCAGAAAATGGCCCGCCAGGTCCATTCCGTGAGGTAACCGCCGAGGACCGGGCCGATTGCGGTCAGGCCTCCGGCGATGCCGAAGAATATGGCCAGCGCCCGTCCCCGCTCGCGAAGCGCGAAGGTCTGCACCACGATCGCCAGCGCGGCCGGGAACATGATTGCGCCGCCAGCCCCCTGCGCCACCCGGAAGGTCACGATCCATGCCTCGGCCAGGCTTCCCTTCGGGGTAAGCCCGCACAGTGCTGAGGCTCCCGCGAACACGATGACGCCGAGCGTGACCATCTTCCGGTGGCCGAGCGTGTCGGCCAGCCGGCCGCCGTAGGCGAAGAGCGCTGCCAGCGACAGCAGGTAGGCGTTGACCGCCCACTGCACGCCGGTGCTGCTCAGGCCGAGTTCTTTCTGGATTTCGGGCACGGCGATAGACACGATCGTCTGGTCGATGAAGGTCATCGCGACGGCGAAGATCATCGCGGCCAGGATCAGGTTCCTCGACCGGCCGCCGGTCGCTTCGCTGGCTGTGTGTGCCACCCGAACAGCCTAGGCTGCCTGGTGCCGGGTCCGCGCGTCGCTGGCCAGGCCGGGCAGCCAGCGCAGGATCTCGCCCGCCTCGTCGGTGCCGCGGTCCTGGATGCTCGCGGTGACCCTCTTGCCGGCGACATCCAGCCGCACTGACGCGAGCCCCAGCTTTCGCTGCAGCGGGCCCTGCACCCAGCGGACGCTCTGCACCTTCTCCAGCGGCACCCAGGTGGTCTTCCTGCAGACCCGGCCACGCGAGGCCACGACGTAGCGGTCGTCGCTGCCCCAGGCGAGGAAGTGGTAGGTCAATGGGGCCTTCCAGCGGGCGCTTCGCGGCGGCAGCCGCGATGGCGCGGGCCGCGTGGTCAGCAGTTCGCTGATCATCTGCTCCGCGTCCGCGCGCGACCCGACCGGGATCAGCGCGCGCAGCCGCCGGGACTCCGACCGGTTCTCCCGTCGCTGCCGCGGACCCGCGACGTCGACCTCGAGCCGGCACCAGCCGAGCGCGCGCCACGCCAGCGGCTCGACGAGCCGCACCGCCTGAACGCGGCCGGGACGGATCGTCTCTGCGGTCATCTGGACTAGACCGGACCGCAGCCGCAGCCCGTCGGCTGCCACCACGACGGTGGCCCCGTAGTCGCTGTTGAACTGGCGCCAGACCGCGAGCACGACTCCGACCGCCAGTGGTAGCAGCGAAGCGAAGACGCCGGGCTGGCGGTTCAGCATGGCGACGGCGATCATCGCGGCGATCCCGGCGGCGGCGATGACGCCCGGCCGGCTCAGCGCGATGGCCGCGGCGAGGCGACGGGATCGGACCCGGAAAATCAGTCTCCCCGGCTCCCCGCCGTCACCGGGCTCCACGCCAGTAGAAGGCTTGCGGCTGTCCCCGGGCCTCCTGTCGTCCCCGGGGTTGCCACTGTCCCGGGGCTCGTCGCGGGCCCCGGGCTCCTGGCCGGCGCTGACGACGCCCGGTGCCGTGACCGCGGCGGCGCGGGTGGCCAGCGAACCGGGTGCGCGGGCCATCGACAGGAGGTGCTGGCGCAGCCGCTCGGCGTCCGCGAGCGGCAGGGAGGCCAGGCGGCCTCCTGAGGAATCCGCGCCTGCCATCCGCAGCCGTAGCTCGCCGAGCCCGAGCACCCGTGCCAGCCCGGTCTGGACCACGTCGATCGCCTGGACCTGCGACAGCGGGAAGCGCAGCGACTGCCGCCGGACCAGGCCGGTCTCGATCCGCAGCACGCCGTCGGCGACCTGCCAGCGAGTGACGAGCCAGCTCACCACTCCGCCGGCCAGCACGAGCGCCACCAGGATGAGGTTGACCACGAGATCGCTGCCGGTCCCCTTCCGGTTGGCGAAGAAGAGGACGAGCACCAGGGTGCCGATGGTGACCAGATGGCGTCCGGCCCGGACGAGAGGTGACAGCGGGTGCAGCCGGTGCCAGACGGTATCGCGCTCGGTCCAGGGCAGCCGCCCGGCGCCGCCCGGTGGCGCCGCCGGGCCGTCAGGCGGCAGGGGCGCCGGCGGGTTATCGGGCGGCAGGTGAGTCACAGCCCGGTCGCCTGCGTTTCGCCAAGCGCGGCCAGGTTGTCCCGCAGCTTCCCGGCCTCCGCCCGCTCCAGTCCCGGAATGCGCGCGTCGCTGGCCGCGGCGGCGGTGTGCATCCGCAGGGTCGCGAGTCCTAGGCTTCGCTCCACCGGGCCGGCCGTGACATCGATGAACTGCATCCGCCCGTAAGGGATGACCGACTCGCGGCGGATCATTACCCCGCGCCGGACCATCAGGTCGTCATTCCGCTCGGCGTAGCCCCACGCGGCGACGCGGCGGGCCAGGAACCGCTCCGCCACCACCCCGGCCGCCACCAGGCCAAGCCCGGTGCCGAGGCCAGCCACGGGCGACGCGGCGACGCCGAGCAGCAGGCCGGCGAGCAGCGCGATCGGCCCGGTGACCAGCCCGGCCTGGATCCGCCTGGCCCGCAGCAACCGCGGCGACGGGCGCTGCCACCGGATGTCGGCGTCACGGGCGCCTGCCGGGAAGCCGGAGTCGGCCGACGGCGGGGGAGGGGCTGGCGTTGTCTCGCCAGTGCGCTCTCCACGGCTCACGGTGTGCCTTGCCTCTCTGCGTCAGTGCAGCGCCGGGGGCTCCCTGACAATATCAAGCGCCTTCCCGCAGAAAGGGGTTCAGCGTCCGGGCCACGCGGCCATCCCACGCTGGTGTGGTCATCCGCGGTCCTGCGGGCGGCGACTGATCGCCAGCACGTCGACCGCGACGGCCCCGGCCGGGCCGCAGATCAGCGGGTTGACGTCTAGCGCCGCCAGCTCGTCGCCGAGGTCCATTGCGAGCGCTGACAGGCCGGTGATCGCGCGGATCACCGCCGCGGTGTCGGCGGGCGCCGCGCCTCGGATTCCGGCCAGCAGCCGGCCTGCCCGCAGCCTGCCGATCATGCGCCTGGCCTGTTCCTCGCTCACCGGCGGCAGCCGGACCGCCCGGTCGGCCAGCAGTTCCACCAGCACTCCGCCGGCACCGACGACGACGAGCGGGCCGAGGTCCGGGTCGCGGGCGATGCCGAGCGCGAGCTCGGTGCCGGGCGGGATGGTTTCGCAGACCAGCACGCGCCGGCCGAGCCTGGCGGCCAGGTCCCGGTAGGCGGCGGCGAGCTCGGCCGGGCCATCGATGCCCAGGACGACCCCGCCGGCGTCCGACTTGTGCGGGATGGCGGGTTCATCGGTCTTGAGTACGACCGGGTAGCCGATCGCGGCGGCGGCGGCGAGGGCGGCCTCGGCGCTGCTGGCCGGCTCGGCGCGGGCCGTGGCGATCCCGTACTCGCGCAGCAGCTCCAGCAGGGGCGCCCCGGCGGCGCGGCCCGCGGCCAGCAGGGCGACGCCGCGCGCGCGGCGCGCCTCGTCCGGCTGCCAGCCATCGGGGGTTGCGGCAAGGGTGGACAGCCTGGCCCGGTTGGCGTGGTCCAGCAGGTGGCCTAGCGCCAGCAGGCCGGTGCGGGTGCCCTCTAGCACCGGGATGCCGGCCTCGCGCAGCTCACCCGCGACGCCGGCGTCGACGGCGCTCGGCAGGCTGGCCAGCACGGCCAGCGGCTTGGCGGTCCTGGCCGCGGCGTCCAGCAGGGCACCGGGATAGGACCGGTCGCCGTCGAGCTCGCCGATCAGGTCCACGGCCAGCGCCACGGCGCGGACGGCCGGATCGTCGGCCAGCGCGACCAGCGAGTCGGCCAGCTGGCCCCGGGCGTCGCGGCCGGTGCCCCACATGTCGAGGGGGTTGGCGGGCTCCAGGCCGGGATCGAGCACGCCGGCCAGCCGGGCCAGCGTCGGCTCGCCGATCGAGGCGAACGGCACGCCGAGTTCCTCGGCGAGATCGGCCGTGTGCGCGCGTTCGAGGCCGGAATCATGCACGGTGGCGATCCCGGGCTGGCCGGCCGGGGTCTGGGGCTGGGCGGCGGCGGTCCGGGGCTGGCCGGCCGGGGTCTGGGGCTGGGCGGCGGCGATCGCGAGGTGGCCGCCCGCGGTCCCGGGCTGAAAGGCCGCGGTCCCGGGCTGGCTGGCTCGGCGGCCGATGGCGAACATCTCCACGGTGTCCGCCAGCTCGGCCAGGTCGCCGACCCGGTGCACGCCGTAGGCGTTCGCGAGCGCCTCCCAGCCGCCGTCCCTCGCGGCAAGCGCGCCCGAGTGGGCCGCCACCATGGCCTGCCCCCTGGCCGAGCGTCCCACCGTGAGCAGTACCACCGGGATGTCCCTGGCCGCCGCGCTGGCCAGCGCCGCGCGCAGCCGGCCAGGCTCCCGCATTGCCTCTAGGACGAGTGCCAGCACCCGTGTCTCCGGCAGGCTCAGCGCGTACTCCAGGTAGGCAGCGGCCGGGGTGAGGAGTTCCTGGCCGGAGGAGACCGCGATCGTGAACCCGATGGCCCGGCGGCTGCGCAGCATCGCGGAGAACACCGATCCCGAGTGCGTCACCAGCGCGACCGGGCCAGCGGGCAGCGGATCGGGCTCGACGTAGCCGATTGCGCGCAGGCCGCGGGCGACGTTGACGAACCCCATGCAGCCCGCGCCGCACAGCTCCATGCCCGCCGCCGCGGCAATGGACGCCAGCCGCCCCCGCAAGGCGGGCCGGGCGGGGGGGCCGGCCGGGTCACGGTTCCCGGCCGCTGGCGGGTCGCCGCGCGGGGGAAGCTGCATCGGCTCCTCGTGCGCGTTGCCGAAGATCACCGCCGAGGCGTCGCCGCGGCTGGCCGCCAGGGTGAGCTGCTGCTCAAGGGCGGAGTCGGGCACCCCGAGCAGGACGAGGTCGACCGGCTCCGGCAGGTCGGCGAGCGACCGGTGGCAGCGCCGCCCGCCGATCGCGGCGTACCGGGGGTTGACCAGCTCAATCCGCGGCCGGGCCGGGCTCCGGGCGACCTCGTCGACCATCCGCTGGCCGAAGCTGCCCGGCCGGGGCGAAGCCCCGACCAGCGCGATGCTGCGTGCTTCCAGCAGCGCCAGCAGGGCCGGCCGCTGGCGGGCGGGACCGGGCTGGACTCCCCGTTCTGCTGCTTGTGTCCTTTCCCCGGTGCCTGTCTCTTCCCCGATGCTCATGACCGCCGGGTGATCTTGCGGACCCGGCTGGCGCGGCGGCTGGCCTTCTTGTCCGCGATCGCGGCGCGCGCGGCCTGCCAGCCGGGGATGCCGCACACGCCGCCGCCCGCGTGCGTGGCGGAGCTGCCGTAATAGAGCCCGCCGACCGGGGTGCGGTAGTCGCCGTAGCCGGGTGCCGGCCGCATGTGGAACAGCTGCTCCAGCGACAGCTCGCCGTGGAAGATGTTGCCGCCGACCAGGCCGTACTCGTGCTCCATCTCGTATGGCCCGACGATGTCGCGGTGCAGGATCGAGCCCTTGAAGTTCGGCGCGAGCTCGTTGTAGCAGTCGATCATCCGGTCGGCGTAGGCCTCCAGCTCCTCGGTGTGCGGCGCCTCATTCCAGTCCGACGGAACCCACTGGGTGAACAACGACATGATGTGGTTTCCCTCGGGGCAGAGCCGCTTGTCGAAGGCGGTCGGTATCACCCCGTCGCTGAACGGGCGCAGCGCCGGCCTGCCCTCGCGCGCGTCCTGGAACGCGCGCTCGATGTACTCCACCGACGGCGCCATCTCCACCGAGCCGGTGTGGTGTTCCTGCAGGTGGGTGCCGGGGTCGGCGGTGAAGTCCGGCAGTTCGGCCAGCGCCAGGTTGATCTTCACGACGCCGCTGCGGCTCTTCCAGTGCTCGATGTCGCTGACGAAGTCAGGCGGCAGGTTCTCCGCGCCGACATGCTCAAGGAACGCCGTGCGCGGGTGCAGGGTGGAGACCACGACCGGCGCGCGGATCTCCTCGCCGTTGGCCAGCACCACGCCGGCTGCCTTGCCGTCGGCGATGAGCACGCGGGCCACCGCGGCGTTCACCCGGATCTGCACGCCGTAGCCGCGCGCGGCCTGCTCGATCGCGCTGGAGACGCCGCCCATGCCGCCTTCCTGGAACCCCCAGTTCCCCAGGTGCCCGTCGCCGACGTCGCCGATCGAGTGGTGGGCCATCACGTAGGCGGTGCCCGGCTCGCACGGGCCCGCCCAGGTCCCGATCACCCCGTTGACCGCGAGAGCGCCCTTCACCTGGGGCGACTCGAACCAGTCGTCGAGCAGGTCGGAGATGCTCATGGTCATCAGCCGGGTCACGTCGGCGATCGTCCGCACGTCCAGGCCCTTGTGCCGCCAGGCCAGCCGGAGGGTGCCGGCCAGGTCACGCGGCTTGTGCGAGCCGATCGCCGGGGGCACGGTCAGCAGCAGCGGGCCGAGCACCTCGGCGAGGCCCTCGATCCAGGCGTCCCAGCGCGGCATGGCGTCCGCGTCCTTCTTGGACCACTTGGAGACTTCCTCGTGGTTGCGGCGCGCGTCGTCGGCGTAGAGCTTGATGGACCCGCCGTCGGCGAACGCCTGGTAGTACGGTCCCATCGGGTAGATCTGGTAGCCGTGCCTGGCGAGATCGAGATCCTT
>Ga0302325_10019484_pt1 | contig 14271 bp, 12 predicted proteins | sample Palsa_T0_2_FD_201948 | JGI IMG/M metagenome (GOLD analysis project Ga0302325, IMG submission 201948) | Peat permafrost microbial communities from Stordalen Mire near Abisko, Sweden - Palsa_T0_2 | ecosystem: Environmental > Terrestrial > Soil > Palsa > Peat permafrost | place: Sweden: Abisko... | reverse complement strand
GCGGTCTCGCGCCGAAAGTGGTGCCCTCCATCACCGAGCTGCTCAACGGCAGCGCGCGCATCGAGGGAGTCCGTGACCCGCGGATCAGCGATCTGCTCGGCCGCAGGCCGGTACGCACGGACGTCGCGGCGGTCGCCGATCGCTTCGCGGGCAAGCGCATCCTGGTCACCGGGGCGGGCGGATCGATCGGCTCGGAGCTGTGCCGCCAGCTGCACCAGTTCAGCCCGGCGGAGCTGGTCATGCTCGACCGTGACGAGTCCGCCCTGCACGCTGTTGAGCTCGCGCTGCACGGCCGCGCCCTGCTGGACTCCGACCAAACGGTCCTGGCTGACATCCGCGATCCGCATCGGGTCCGTGAGGTGTTCGGGCGGTTCCGCCCGCAGATCGTCTTCCACGCGGCCGCGCTCAAGCACCTCCCGCTGCTGGAGCGTTACCCCGCCGAGGCGGTGAAGAGCAACGTCATGGGCACGGCCACGGTCCTGGAGGCCGCCGCCGAATACGAGGTGGAGTCCTTCGTCAACATCTCCACGGACAAGGCCGCGAACCCGGTGAGCGTGCTCGGCTACTCCAAGCGGATCGCGGAACGGCTCACCGCCCACATGGCCAGCCAGGCCGGGGGCAGCTACCTGAGCGTCCGCTTCGGCAATGTACTAGGCAGCCGGGGCTCGGTGCTCACCACGTTGTCCGCGCAGGTCGAATCGGGCGGGCCGGTCACCGTGACACATCCCGACGTCACCCGGTACTTCATGACTGTCGACGAGGCGGTCCAGCTCGTCCTGCAGGCTGCCGTCGTTGGCCGCGGCAGCGAGGTCCTGATCCTGGACATGGGCGTGCCGGTGCGGATCGCCGACATCGCCCGGCGGCTGGCCGCGCGGTCCAGCCAGCCGGTGGACATCGTCTTCACCGGCCTGCGGCCGGGTGAGAAGCTGGCCGAGGACCTGCTCGGCCAGGGCGAGGCCGACCACCGGCCGCGCCATCCGCTCATCCAGCACGCATCGGTGCCGCCGTTGCCGCCGGACCAGCTCGCCATCCTCGACCCGGCTGCCGATCCCGCCGGCCTGCGGCAGGCGCTGGCTCGCTGCGCCGGGCGTGCGCACTCAGGCCTGGCCGCCCTCGGGCCAGCCGGGCCGGCCGTCCCCGGGGGACCCCCAGCAGAGTTCGACCAGGTAGCCGGTGAGCTGGTCTAGCAGGGCGGCGGTCATCAGGTACGCCTGCGGCGGACCGCCCATGGGGTCGGGGACGTCATCGTCGGGAGAGTCCCCGAGCAGCGCGGAGCGTTCCCGGCCGGCGTGCAGCCGGGCCGTCCAGTCAGTCAGGGACTCACCGGACGCCCTGGGCCCGGCCTGCCGCCCCCGCCGGACGAGCTCTTTCAGGGTAAAGGCCCGGGGCCATGCGGCCGGCTCGGTGACTACGGCGTGGCGGACATGCTCCCGGGCCATGGCCAGAACCAGGCTCGCGGCACCGAGCTCATCGGCGGTCATCAGACGGCTGCGATGCTGGCTCACGTCAAGCCCGTAGCGCGCCATGACGGAGATCGCCTCGGACGACGCGGGCTGGCCCGCGGCCAGCAGACCCGCCGACTGGACCCACCCGGCCACACCGGCCGCACCCAGCCTGCGGGTGAGCAGCGCTCCGGCCATCACTGACCGGCACCGGTTAGCGGTGCACACCATGAGCACGCCCTGCGCCGGGCCACTCTCAACCCGCATGAAACCGTCCTTGTCAGCCAACGCCAGCATGATACTCACGGAGAGTGATCAGGTGTACGCTAATTGTTCAACAGAACGCCGGTCCAGCTCCGCCCGCACGCACCGACGAGGGGATCTCACCCGATGAACGAGTCCGGCAGCGGACCCACTCTACGTTCCTACCTGGTGACTCTGCGGCGCTGGAAGTGGTTGGTAGCCGTATTCGTCCTGCTGGGATTGGCAATCAGCCTCGCCCTGTCGCTCACGGAGGCGAAGCAGTACTCGGCCACCGCCCAGCTGCTCGTGCAGTCTTCGGGCCAGGGCGTCAACTTGGGCAGCTCGACGCAGCCGGTGACCACGACGGATGTGCAGACGGATCTGCAGCTCGCCACGAGCGCCCCCGTGGTGAAAGCAGTCCACGCCGAGCTGGGCAGTGCCCCGGGGATCTCCACCTCGGAGGTCGCCCAAACGAACGTGATCGCACTGACGGCCATCAGCTCGAGCCCGGCCCGGGCGGCGCTCATCGCCAACACCTACGCGAACGCGTTCGTCGCCCAGATCCGGAACGCCGCTATCGCCAACGTGACCGCGGCGCAGGCACAGCTGCAGGCCCAGATCAACTCGCTGAGCCAGCAGATCAAGTCTCTGGGGAACAAGCCGAGCGCGGCAGCGGAACTGACCGCCCTCGTCAACCAGCAATCCGTGTTGAAGGAGGAAGCCGCCCAGCTTCAGGTCAACGGGGCGGCGGCCACCAGCGGAGTCGAGTTCGTGACTCCGGCCCAGCCCTCAGCCTCGCCAAGCTCACCCAAGCCGGTTCAGGATGTCCTGCTGGGGCTGGCGGCCGGCCTGGTGCTGGGCCTGGGAGCGGCGTTCCTGCGGGACACCCTGGATGACGCGCTGACGTCCAAGGATTCGGCGGAACGGCTCGGCAAGGCTCCGGTGCTGGCCATGGTCCCGATGGTGAGTTCATGGAAAAAGGGGAAGCGCTCCGCGGTCGCGGTGAGCTCCGATCCGACCTCACCGGCCGCCGAGGCCTACCGGTCCCTGCGCACGTCCTTGCAGTTCGCCAGGCAAGCGCATGAGCTGCGGTGCCTCCTGGTGACCAGTCCGGCCTCTGCCGAAGGGAAGACGTCGACGATCGCCAACCTCGGGGCCGTGTTCGCCCAGTCAGGCGAGCGAGTCGTGCTCGTCTCCGGCGACCTGCGCCGCCCTCAGCTCGGGGCACTCTTCGGTATAGACGAGAAGCCAGGGCTGACCAGCGTGCTGCGCGGGGAGCGGACGCTGGAGCAGGCGCTGCAGCAGGTCGAGGGGTACGACGGCCTTTGGGTCCTGGGAGCGGGGGCGGTCCCGTCGAATCCGGCGGAACTGCTCAACGGGCCCGGGACCCGGCAGCTCTTCGCCACCCTGCGGGAGAACTTCGACCTGGTGCTGGTGGACAGCCCACCCGTGCTACCGGTCACCGATGCCCTCGTGCTGTCGGCGTACGCCGACAGCACGCTGCTCGTCGTGGCGGCCGGACAGACCAGGCGAAACCAGCTGCAGCGTACCGCCGAGCGATTCACGCAAGGCAAGGCACCTGTGGTGGGGATCGTCCTCAACGAGGTCACCAAGGAAAACGGGTACGGGTACGGATATGGGTACGGATACGGTTCGTACCAGCCTAATCACGCTACGGCGGCAACGTCGGCGGAATCCAACGGCCACACGAGTACCCCCCCATCGGTCTCCACCAGGCGCAGCCGCCGCACCCAGTGAACCGTGTGGGCGGCCAGGACAGCAAAGTCCCGCAACCACCGTCATTAACAATATGTAATCCAATGACTACTCAGTGCCACAAGCCTGATAGCATTCGCGTGTGTCAGCGAACGCGGCCTTCGACGCGGTGGCCTGCAGCGGCGCGATCGTCATCGTGGCGGTACCAGCAACGATCCCGTTGCTGCGCCGCATGCACGCCGTCGATGTCCCCTCCGTACGTTCGTCACACAGCGTCCCGACGCCGCGAGGCGGCGGCCTCCCTATCGCCGTGGGGCTACTGGCTGCCGTGGCCATCACCCGCAGCGGGGCAAGTGCCGCATTCGCGGCTGCGGTCGGTTTCTTCGCCGTGCTCGGCTTCCTGGATGACCTGCGAGGGCTGCCCGTTTTCCGCCGGCTGGCGCTCCAGGCCACCGGAAGCGCCGTCGCCGCGGGGCTGCTCATTGTGCCGCTGCACACGGCGGCGGTGGCCGCCGCCCTGCTGGCCGTGGCCGCAGCGGCATGGATCACCGGGCTCGTCAACGTGTTCAACTTCATGGACGGGGTGAACGGCATCTCCGGCGTGCACGCACTGATCGCCGGGGTAGCGTACGCCTGCTACGCGGAGTGGGGAGGGTATCCGTTCCTGCTGGCCGCCAGCCTCGCGGTGGCCGTCAGCGCCCTGCTGTTCCTGCCGTGGAACGTCGGCCGGGCCCGGGTTTTCCTGGGTGACGCCGGCAGCTACTCGCTCGGTGCGGCACTGGCTGTGCTGGCCGCGGACGCGGTCCTGCGCGGGGTGCCGGTGGAGGCGGTCCTCGGCCCGCTCGCCCTGTACCTGGCGGACACCACATGGACGCTGCAGCGGCGCATCCGGACCGGTGAGCGCTGGCTGCAGGCCCACCGGACGCACGTTTATCAGCGGTGGTGCGACGCTGGCTGGTCGCACCAGGAGGTCACCCTGCTGACCGGGGCCGTGACCATCCTGCTCACCCTGCTGGGCACGGTCAGCCTGAGCAGGGATCTGCCTGCCCGGGCCGCGGCTGACCTCATCGGTATCGCGGTCCTGGCGGCTTACGTGTGCTCTCCGGCCTTGTTCCGGTACCTCGGCCTGTACGGCAAGCCGGAACCGTACCGGCCTGGCGGCCCGGCGCAGCCTGGCCAGCAATCACACTCCGCACTGCCAGGAGGGTCCAGCTGACGTGCGCATTCTCCTCGTCACGCACTATTTCCCCCCGGAGACCGGGGCTCCGCAGGCCCGGCTCTCCGCGCTGGCCCGGGCCTGGGCCGCAGACGGCGACGCGGTGACGGCGCTCACCGGCATGCCGAACCACCCCACCGGCGTGATCCCGCCGGAATACCGCCGCGCGATCCGGCGGCGGGAACTGCGCGACGGCTACCGGGTGCAGCGGACCTGGCTGTACGCCACCCCGAACGGTGGTGTGGCCCGCAAGACCCTGGGCGACCTCAGCTTCATGGCAACCTGCGTGCTGCTCGGCGCGCGGCCCAGCGGCCGCGCCGATGTTGTGGTGGTGTCATCGCCCCCGTTCTTCTCCATTGGCGCCGCCTGGGTGCTGGCCAGGATTAAGCGGGCCCGGCTGGTCATGGAGATCCGTGACCTGTGGCCGGCCATCTTCACCGAGCTCGGTGTGCTCACCAACCGCCGCATCATCCGTGCGCTCGAACGCCTGGAGCTTGCCGCGTACGCGGCTGCCGACGAGGTCGTGGTGGTGAGCAATGGGTTCCGGGACAACCTGATCGGCCGCGGAGCACCACCCGCGAAGGTCCACACGATCCGCAACGAGTCTCGCTGGAGGCGTTCGATCCGGGCGCCCGCCCCGACCCGGCCGTGCGGGAGCACCTCGGCGCGGCGCCCGGTGACTGCGTGGTGCTCTACGCCGGGACGCACGGGATCTCCCATGCGCTGCCCGCTATCGCCAGCGCCGCCGCGCGGCTGACGGAGCACCCGGTCCATTTCGCCTTCGTGGGCGAGGGCGCGGACAAGCCGCGGCTGGCCCGCACGGTTGCTGAGCTTGGCCTGCGCAACGTGACGCTGCGGCCGGGGGTGCCGCATGAGGATATCCCGGGACTGCTGGCCGCGGCCGACGTCTGCCTGGTCCCGCTGCGGGATGTACCGCTGTTCGCCGCCTTCATCCCATCCAAGATGTTCGAGTACCTGGCTGCCGGGAAGGCGGTCATTGGCTCAGTTCGCGGCGAGGCCGCGGAGATCCTGCGCGAGGCGGGCGCGGTCGTGGTGCCGCCGGAGGACGGCGCCGCGCTGGCCGGCGCGATCCGCGAGCTGGCCGCCGACCCGGAGCACCGGCTGGCCATGGGCCGGGCCGACCGCCGCCACGTGGAAAATTCTTACGACCGGCGAGCGATGGCCGCTGGCCCCTCTGGTCGTCGCCGCGCTGCTACGAGGTACTCAGCAGCGGCTGGCCGAGGACAAGGCCTTCGCCATCCGCGATCTCGGCTACGCGACGCCAGGAGCCAGCGAGTTGCATCGTTACCTGGCGAAAGACGAAGCACACTGTTCAACAGCTACGAAGGCCTAATGGAGGGCTGACACATGAAACCCACTGTTCTCGTTATACAAGAAGTGGTTCCACACTACCGAGTGCCGTTCTTCCGATTCCTAGCAGATGAGCTGGGTAGTCGCGACCTCGATCTCCGCGTTGTTTCCTCGTCCGTTCTGCCCAAGGTAGATGAGCTCGGGTTTCCACACCAGCGCGTACCGACGTCAAGATGGGGCCTCTCCGCCCTTGGCACAATATACCGTGAACGGCCCGCGGTGTTGGTATTGCCCCATAGTGCGCGATTCGCACCAGTCGCGACTACGACTCGGTTTCTCCAGAGCCGTGGACGAAAGCAGCTGTTCTGGGGATCGGGACTGGCGCGACGCTACGGCGCGGCGTCGGAGCATGATCGCCGCCCAGCGGCGGAACCTGTCCGACGCTTGATGCTTTCAATATGCGATCACTACTTGAGTTACACAGAGATCAGTACTACGAATATCCTAAATAGCGGCTATGATGCAACAAGAATCACCACCCTGAACAACGCTGTCGAGGCGCTCGCCACCCCTGAGCAGGCGATGACAGCACAACGCGTTCCGCTTCAGACCCTCTTCGTTGCGTCGCTGGTCGAAGAAAAAGAGCCACTTGCGGCAGTAGCAATTGCCGATCAGCTTCGGTTGCTAGCTCCAGGCGCATCCCTTCATATTGTTGGTGATGGCCCGCTTCGGCCCCAGTGCGAACAGGCCGCAAATGGACGGGAGTGGGTCCACTACCATGGGACCCAGCGGGGGCAGAGTCTTCGAGAGCTAGCCCTTGCATCCGACATCGCCATTATCCCGGGACGCGTCGGGCTCGCAGTGCTGGACATGGCGAGCGCCGGGCTGCCGATGGCAACCTTTGCCGTTTCGCGCCACACTGCCGAGATTGCATATCTGAAAGACGGAATCAACAGCCTTTTTTTGAGTGATGACATAAATACTGCCGCAAAAGAACTCGGGACTTTGCTCTCAGACCGACCAGCTCTTGAACGCATGCGCAATGAAGCACTCAGCACTGCGAGCAAGTATACGATTCGAAGAATGGCAGTCAATTTCGCCGATGGCGTGATGGCATGCCTGTCGTGACGACTACACGTAAGACGCGCGGAGCCGATATCCCACGCAAACAGATCGTTACTGATTTCCCAAGGGGTGACCTAAATTGCTATACCGCCAGGGTGCAACGTTCTTGTGTGAGTCCTTGCGGCTGCTTAGTTGACGCTGGCCGGGGTCATAGAGATGGGCGGGCAAAGGCATCAGGGCGGAAACCCAGATCGGTGAGGAGCGCGAGCGAGCCGTCAGGGTCAGCACAGTAAGGGCTGTAGTCGTGCTGTAAGTATTCGGAAGTTTCGTGGGTGTCGGCTGGGTAGCGCGACACCTCAGGCCGAGGTGCGTGATTCCCGGCTTACGCGGGTGTTTGCTGTGTTCCGTGGCGGTTGCGGCTGGGGTGCTGGCGGACACGGGTGCTGATGCGGCGCCAGAGGATGTGCTCGCGCAGGCGCTGGAGGCGAACCGGCAGCTGGCGCGGCTTGTGGAGGAGCTGCGGGCGGAGAACGCCCGGCAGCGCGAGGAGGCCGCGCACCGTGACGCTGAGCTTGAGCAGGTGAAAGCGGCGCCGGGGGTGCTGCAGCGGATGGTTTCGGCCGGTCCTCGGAGCGGTCACCGCCGGAGGCTGCGGGCCGGGACGGTGACGGCGGGGGCTGGCGGAGACGGGGATCGCGCGGGCGGAGGGTCCCGGCGGCGCGGGCCGGGTGCGCGGGCGGGACGGCGCGACTGGTCACGCCTGCCGCACGTCGAGATGACCTAGGATTTCGAGGACGGCGGGTACTGGTGCCCGCGGTGCGGCAAGCCGTATGAGCATCTCGGCGGTTAGGAGTCGAAGGTACTGGACTGGCAGTCGGTCGTGCGGGTCACGGTGTACTGCCGCCGCCGCTACCGCCGGGCCTGCCGGTGCCCGGTCCCGGCGACGGTGACGGCGCCCGGCCCGCCGAAGGCGATCGGCAAGGGCCTCTTGTCCATTGCCTTCATCGCGATGCTGATCACCGAGCGGTACGTGGCCGGGCGCAGCCTGAACTCCCTGGGTCACCGGGCTGGCCCGGCACCGCGCGGAGGTCTCGCCCGCGACGCTGACCAAGAAGGTGCGCGGTCTCGGTCACGTTCGGCCAGGCGTCCGCCGTCCTGCCCCAGGAACCCACGTTCAGGCCGCGGACCAGCAGGCGCTTGCCGACAATTCTGCGTGCCCGAACCTGGCTTTCCAGCGACTTAAGCCGCGTGCGTGACGGGGTTGGCGTGGATGTGCTCGTGGCAGGGGGCGCAGACGATGAGTGTTTTCACCGCATTTTCGCTATGAGAGCCGCCCCCGCGGGCTGTCCCGGTCCGGGTTGCCCGAGTTGTCTGAGCGCGGCGATCTGATGGACGGCCACCGTCACGCCGGTCTCGCACAATTCACACCACCGTTTGCGGAGCCGATGGATTCGCGATCTACTCTGCGTAACTCCCGGCCTCCGAGCCCGACGGGTGAAGCCCGCACCCCGCCGAACACGCGCAAGCACCGCGAAATCCCGAGAAACAGCTGATCACGAACACGGAGCTGAATCCCGGAGGCTATCAGTCGGGGCCTGTACTCCGCGTGCTTGTGCGGTAACATCAGGTGACATGGGCCTGGTGAACTCTGAACGACGCCACCCGGTGGCACTGAAGTCACCCGTCCCGCAGCCAGCCGCCAGGGCCCGTAGCCTGCGGGACTACGCGGCGGTAGCGGCGGTCCTCCTCCTGGCGTACGCCGGGGACTTCAGGCTGAACCCGCTGCTGTCGTGGATGCCCGTGAACCTGACGGGCCTCGGTGCCGCCCTGACGGGCGTCGGGGTTCTGGCCGTCGCGGGCAGGAGCACCATTCCGCGCGGCACGGGGCCAGTGCTAGCATTGTGGGCGCTATTCATGCCCGCCGCGATCCTGCACGCCCCCGGGTCGTACGCGGACGGGATGGTGACTTACCTCTACACCTTTACGATCTTGTGCGCGCTCGGGCCGCTGTTCCTCATGCGCTCTGAAGTACGGCAGAAACTCTGGGTGATCATGCAGATCATCTTCGCTGCCGTCCTGACGGGCGGCGCGCTTCTGTCCTCCCATCCGCAGCTGGCTGCGGATAGCCAGGCCCGGGTATACCTCACCGGGTCGAACACCATTAACTCCGGGGACACGGCGGCCGTGGTGGTCCTGTCCTGCTTTATCTTGGCCCTGACGAGGCGGCGCACGCGTGGCCCGATGCTCGCGCTCGGCGGCGCAGCGGCTGTCACGATGTTTGCGATCGGATCGCGGGGCCCGGTTCTGGCTATCGCGGTGGCGCTGGCCACAGTAGCATCTTTTGCCCCAGCGTCCGGTGTCTACCGGACTGTCCGTATTACCGCGATAACCTTGGTACTGTTCTTGGTTTGGTATTTCGTACGCGGCGATACTACGGGAGGTGCGGGCCGGATCGCCGCGACCCTGCTGGCAGGCAGCGATCAGGACATCACGTCGCAGCTCAGGCTGTCGCTGTGGCGTGAAGCCTGGGACGTCATCCCGGGCCACTTCTGGGGCCTCGGCTGGGGCGGCCTGAGCGACCTCGGGCCCCTCCGCGGCGGTGGGCTCCTGGGGCCGACCCTTCCTTACCCGCACGACATCTGGCTTCAAGTGACAGCCGAGGCGGGGTGGATCGCCGGCGCGGCGCTGATCGTGTTCGTGCTGTGCAGCCTGCGGCGGCTGCGCAGGCTCGCGGCGTCCCCTTACCCGGCGGTGCTGTTCGGGATGGCCGTGTTCTGGGTCATCCAGGCGTCGCTGTCCGGGGACCCGAACTCCTTTCGCTGCATGTGGATTTCGCTAGCCATCTCCTGGGTGACAGTGGGTTCCCGGGGCCAGGGAGAAGGTATCGGATACGCATCGGGCGTGGCACCCTTCGGCTTCGACCGCGACATGATGGATTTATCTGCGCCGGAGAAGGCGTGGCGGCGCCGTCCGCGGCGTGCTCGCAGGGCGTCGGCTTGGCCCGGAGGGTGCCGATCGTGCTGATCATCTTTGGCCTGCGCGTGTTCTACCGGACGATCGCGCAGGGCACCTTCCATTCCCGCCGCTGCGGCGGGGACCGGCAGCACCGGCGCCGCGCCGGGCGCCGGTGGTTCACGCTGTTCTTCATCCCGGTCATCCCGCTGAACTCGGTCGGCGAGCATGGGCAGTGCACGACCTGCCGTGCCCGTAACCTGACCGACGCACTCAGCCAGCCCACGACGGCGCAGATGTAGGCGGCGTTGCCCGCGGGCAGGCGCGCCGCCGCGGCCATGCTGCGGTCGGGCGACCCGGCCAGCCCGGCCGCATGCCAGCGGGCGATCGAGGCGGTGACCGGATCCGGGGTGCCCGGATACGGCGAGGCTGCGCTGGACGGCGATCTGGGCCAGTCCTTCGAGGCCATCCGGTCGGCCCTGAACCAGGACGGTGCCAAGCCCGCGGCGCCTTTCCTCCGGATGCACCACGAGATCCAGGTGGGCCCAGTCCTGGTTCTCCCGTTCCGGAAGTTCCAGCCGGTACCATCCCGTGACCGGCCGCTCAGCCGGTTTCCCGGCCTGGCCAGCCACCAGCCATGCTTCCCTGGGGTCGCCGCCCGAGCCGACGGTCAGCCAGCAGCGGAACGGCGTGCCGGTCAGCCGCGGTTCCTCCGGGCAGTCGGCACGCTGAGCCGCCAGGAACGCCTCGCCGCACCCGCTTATACCCTGCGCGTCCGTCAAGTCAACTCGCTCGATGCGCATCCTTCCAGCCAGCCTCGCCTGCCGCATCAGCGCCACCGAATATTCCGCCGCCGATCCCCGTCCGGCGACCTCACCAGGGCCTATCCGATCCAGCGCCCGCCGCTTCTCCGCGGGCTCGGCTCGCTCGGCGGAGGGCGGCGCCGCCCGCGACGTCGCCCTCGCCGCGCTCCCCGCCCGGAAACGACGCCGCGCCGGGCAGTCCGTCCAGCCCCGCGAGATCCCCTTCACCGCCACCCGCCGCGGTCCTCGCCGCCATCCGCAGCGGGAAAACCTGCTACACCGCCCTGACCAGCGCAATCAGCAGACTGCGTACGGTCATCGACCGGAACCGGAACCGCACCCGAAAGGCGAAATGCCCCAGCACCTTCGAGCACGCCAGACGCGCAGACACCGCCACCCGCACCGCGCCGGCCATCATCACCCTCGCCAACAAGCCAGCCTGACCAGCAGAAACAGCCACCGCGGCCAGAACCTCCCCGAGGAAGCCCGCCCGCCAGCCCTTGGAGCCGGCTGAAGCCCGGCATGATACGCCGGCCCGTCATGCCCGAAACCAGGAACTACCCGCCGTAGCCAAAACCAGCAGATCCACGTCGGCCACCCAAACCACCCAAATGCCTAAAGCCCATGGCATTGGGGCGCTACCCGCAGAGCAGGAAGGGAAAGAACCGCTGACGCCGGAGGGTCTCGGCCGCGGCGACGGCAGCAGCGGAAATGGTAGCTGGGTCGGCATCGCGGACATTATCCACCCACTCGGAAATCTGGATACTTCATCTATTTTCGTAAATGACTCAGTGCAGGCACGACAAACACGCACGTATAGCGAGACGTCCCGGCAGGACTGTCCTATGTCAGCTCATAAGTACTTCCCGAAAGGCGCTGATATAAGCGGATACTTTCGCTACCTCAATGCCGTAGCGGACGAGATAACGGCCACCCCCGGTGCTATACTCGGATTCGGGACGCCAGCAGAAGTGCTGGGATGCCTCCATGTTCCTTCACGAACGGACTGAGCATGTATAACGATGGCCGCAACTCATCCAAGAATCCGGGCTGGCATGAAACGACGCCCCTTGGAAAGCGACGCAGGTCCTGTCAATGCTTGATGATCGGAATTTCCGACCTGAATCGATCGTGGACATCGGCTGCGGAACCGGCATCTTAGACCACAGCCGTCAGCATGGATTTTCGGCGGATCCACACTTCTAGTGCTAGCTTCAGTACGAGCTAGTGGGAGTTTCCTGACTACCCATTAGTGTCCTAAGTTACTAATTTACTCGCAACATCGCGCATGAGATTTGCAATATCACGCGAGAAAATCGAGGATCGTCGTGGGCCACTCATCATGATTCATTCAATTGGCAGCTGATGACCGGATCAGCCCAGCGCGACACGCCACCTCGAATTTCGGCTCGCGAACGTGGAGAGCACCTTGATGAGCCGCGCGCGGAGGTGACCGCGACCCATTCCCTCGCACCCCCGGTCCGGGTCCTCCTCGTGGCCGACATGCGGAGCCCAACCACGTGGGGCTGGGTCGACGCAGTCCGGTCGGCTCGCGTGGTGGTCCTCGGCATTGATGGCCTGCCGTTGCCCAAGCATCGACCCCTCAGCGCGAACACCGAGGGCTCTTGTAGGGGCGTAAAACAACGGCTTCGGTCGTTCGTAGGGGCCACGCCGAAAAGGTTGAGGGCGACCGGAAGGGTCCGACAAGTAGTGGGGCCATTGCTGGCGTCAATCAAGGGCCGTCGGATCCGCCGCGTTGTGAAACGAGCGGAGGCGGACGTCGTCCATGCCCTGCGCATCCCCTGCGAAGCGATGGCTGCGCTAGCCGCGTGTCCCCGCGCCGTACCGCTGGCAGTGTCAATATGGGGTAACGACCTTACTCTCCAGGCATCGGAGAGCTACCTGACTAGACGCGCCACCCGCAGGGTACTCGCGAGGACCGATCTACTGTTTGCCGACTGCCAACGCGACATCGACCTGGCTGGGACCTATGGGCTCCGGCCAACCACTCCAACGGCCGTCCTGCCTGGTGGGGGTGGTGTTGACCTTACACGAGTGGCAGAGCAGGATCGGACCCTGACATCGCATCTCAGTGATCTGGCGGGGTCCGGCCACCGGCTCGTCGTGAATGCGCGGGGCTGTCGTTCGTACGTGCGCAACGAAATCCTGCTTGATGCATTGTCCCTCCTGGCGAGCGACCTCGATCCCCGTGTGCGTGTGGTGTTCGTCGACTCCGCCCACGATGCGGCTCTCCGGCGCTCTATCGAACATCACCGGCTGAGGAGCAAGATCATTGTCATGGGGAAACGCTCGCCGGAGGAAGTATTTTCCCTCTTCCGCCGAGCCGAGGTGAGTGTCTCGATCACCGATCATGACGGGACACCGAACAGCCTTCTCGAAGCTATGGCAGCCGGGGCCATCCCGGTCTGTGGCGATCTCCCATCCATTCGGGAGTGGATCGAGCCAGGTAGAAACGGGTTCCTGGCTGCGTTCAACGATCCACTTGCAGTGGCCGATGCCCTTCGGCTCGCCCTGGGTCTCTCCGACGCCGAGCGCAGTTCGATCAAGACGGAGAACGGCCGGATCATCGCCATACGGGCTGAACGCGGTTCTGCTGGCAAACATGCGGCGGAGAAATATGGCCAATTGATGATGCACCGTGAGGACCACCTCGCCCCTGCAGGTCGACGTCACGTGCATTCCCAGAACGAAAGGTGACAGCCACCTCGTTCAGCTTCAGCCAGCCCGCTGCGACAGGCCGGCGGCGGAGTCCTTGCGCCTCTGCCCGGAGTAATGGCGCGGACACATTAGACATCCGTGGCAGGAGAGCAAGGATGGTGATCAGAGAGATCCCGCACGTACTTACGATCAGCGCGTTCAGGGGGGCTCATTCAGCGTAGGGAGGCCCGGAATTGGCGGATACTTCGCCTATCTGTGTGACGTGGCAGGTGCCGTAGCGAACGGAGCATGGCCGCCAGTGCGGCTCCGTATGCGACAGTTGAGACGATGGCGGCGCCGTAGACGCCGATGATCGGGAGGAGGGTAATGAGGAGAACAACGGTAAAGATGTCTGCCAGGCCTTGTGTGGCCGGGACGCCGCTCGCGCGACGGCAGCATCGGCGCATCGCCCCAGTTCCTGGACACCGCCCGCAACATCGTCATGTGAGCCTGCTCCGGCTCGCCGGATGCGAGAACATCACCCGCGGCATCGAGTACCTGTCCGGCGCCTGGGCACGGTAAAACGGTAAAGTAGCCGAATGCACCCGACAGTCCTTCGCATCCGAAATCGTGCCACGCGAGAAACCCTTCCTCGGCTGCTCAGGCCAGATGTCCGCGACGATCTTGTGCGGCTGGGCAGCGAATACGGCGGCTGGTGGGTGCCCGCGGCCGACGTGAAGCCCGATGTCGTGGCTTACTGCGCCGGGGCCGGGGAGGACATCACCTTCGACCTGGCTCTCCATGTGGCCGGCTGCCAGGTCACTACGTTTGATCCGACGCTCCGAGCGATCGCACACGTTGAGGC
>Ga0302325_10019483_pt1 | contig 14272 bp, 12 predicted proteins | sample Palsa_T0_2_FD_201948 | JGI IMG/M metagenome (GOLD analysis project Ga0302325, IMG submission 201948) | Peat permafrost microbial communities from Stordalen Mire near Abisko, Sweden - Palsa_T0_2 | ecosystem: Environmental > Terrestrial > Soil > Palsa > Peat permafrost | place: Sweden: Abisko... | reverse complement strand
GAAAAGGACCTCCCCCCGGCTCTAAGTCTCTTCAAGACACATGTTGCTAATCTATTCTAGTGGATTCGACATGGGCGGCACTTCCACTGATGTTTCTAGGTACGGGGGCCGGTATGAGCACGTTTTTGAGACCACCACAGCAGGTGTGACCATCCAATCGCCCCAACTGGACATAAATACGGTTGCTGCCGGTGGCGGATCTCGACTGTTTTTCCGCAATGGCTTATTCGTCGTTGGTCCAGAATCTGCTGGAGCTCACCCTGGTCCTGGTTGCTACCGGAAAGGTGGTCCAGCAACAGTCACGGATGCGAATCTCTTTCTTGGACGCCTGTTGCCTGATTTTTTCCCGAAGATATTCGGCAAGAATGAGAATGAAGGCCTGGACGTGCAAGCAAGCGAAAAGCTGCTGCAAGAACTCGCTGAGCAGATCAACAAGGAAAATGGCAAGAACATGAGCGCTGATGAAGTAGCTTACGGATTTTTGACTGTGGCAAACGAAACAATGACAAGGCCAATCCGTTCCTTAACTGAAGCAAAGGGGCATGATACATCGAAGCATCGCTTGGCAACTTTTGGAGGTGCTGGAGGTAAGCCTCAACTTCTCGGAGTATTATTCTCTGTTTGGCGTTTGTTCAAGGTCTATAAAATTCCCAACGGCTCCTGGAAAATCCGACTCATCACACCTCTTGAAAAATGTATGCTGACTTCGATTTCCTGTGAACAGGCCAGCACGCGGTGGCCATTGCAGAACGTCTCGGTATCCGTCAGATCTTAGTTCACAGGTACTCGTCTGTTCTCTCGGCCTATGGCATGGCCTTAGCAGACGTTGTTGATGAACGTCAAGAACCTGACTCGAAAGTTTGGGCCGACAAAGGAGATACAAAGGCATTACTAAAGAAGAAAATTGAAGAGCTAAAGCAGAAATCGAAGGTTGCTTTACAAGATCAAGGATTTGACGAGAAATCTATCGTCTACGAGGAGTATTTGAATATGCGCTACCGGGGTACAGAGTCAGCGCTCATGATCGTCAAGCCGGAGAAGGAAGACGCTGAGAAGGAGTTTGGAGGTGACGAGTGGGCTTTTGGAAAAGCCTTTGTCAAGCAGCACCGACGAGAATTCGGCTTTACTCTGCCAGACCGTGATATGATCGTCGATGATGTCCGCGTTCGTGGTATTGGAAAGAGCTTCGAGGGTCTTGGGAAGACTGTAGACCAGCAGCTGAAAGACATTGTGCCAAAGGATCTTAAGTCAGGAGACAAGGAGTACAAGCGATCAAAAGTCTACTTTGAAGGCGGACGCCAAGACACCCCGATTTACAAGCTCGAGGATCTCTCAATTGGTGATAGGATAAAGGGCCCCGCAATTGTCGCAGATGGAACTCAAACTATTGTCATCACTCCTGGTGCCTCCGCTCTTATAATCGAGACTCATGTTGTGATCAACATTGGAGAAAAGGAGCTCATCGACTCGTAAGTCAAATAAACATCCTAATCTGTGCGGGCTAACTTTATTTCAGATTTTCGAAGCCCGACACTACAAAAGAGGTTGACCCCATCATGCTCAGCATCTTCGCTCACCGATTTATGGCCATCGCCGAGCAAATGGGAAGAGCACTCCAGAAAACCAGCGTCAGCACGAACGTCAAGGAGCGACTGGATTACTCTTGCGCTCTCTTCGACTCCACTGGGGGACTGGTTGCTAATGCTCCCCATCTTCCAGTGCACTTGGGTTCGATGTCTACTTGCGTGAGTATTTCCCATGGGCCTGGCTATAGCGTGTTTTAGAGTGTTTGAGGAGACGAGGCTAATAGGATGGCAGGTCAAACGACAAGCAGAGATCTGGCGTGGGAAATTAGTCAAAGGAGATGTGATCGTCTCCAACCATCCAGAATATGGAGGAACGCATCTCCCTGATATCACTGTAATCACTCCAGCTTTCGACAAGTCTGGAGAGAAGATTCTATTTTTTGTCGCCTCGAGGGCTCACCACGCGGACATTGGAGGGATTCTACCCGGAAGCATGCCCCCTCATTCAAGAGAGTTGTATCAAGAAGGAGCGGCGATCAAATCCGAGAAGCTTGTCAGTGCGGGGAGATTCAACGAGGAGAGAATAACGGAGCTTCTTCTCACAGAGCCTGCCAAGTATCAAGGGTGCAGTGGCACACGTTGCTTAGCGGACAACCTCTCCGATTTGAAGGCTCAAATTTCGAGTAACATGAAAGGCATTACCCTTATAAATGACTTGATTGAGGAATACGGCGACGATGTCGTGAATTTTTATATGGTTAATATTCAGAACAATGCCGAGCTGAGTGTCCGGCATCTGTTGAAAGATGTCAGCAAGAGATTTGAAGGTCAAGATCTCTCAGCTATTGACTACATGGATGATGGTAGCCCTATCAAGCTGAAGATCACAATTGATGCTGAGAAGGGTGAAGCCGTTTTCGATTTTGCTGGCACGGGACCCGAAGTATATGGTAAAAGCCCAGGTTGTATTCGATGCATTGTTACTAACAAAACACCAGGAAACACGAACGCCCCCCAAGCTGTAACCTATAGCGCAATTATTTACTGTCTCCGTTGCTTGATATCCGAGGATATTCCTCTCAATCAAGGATGTCTCAAACCCATCAAAGTCCTCATCCCACCGAAATCATTCCTTTCGCCATCAGACAAAGCAGCTGTTGTGGGCGGGAATGTCCTCACGTCACAGCGAGTGACAGATGTAATTCTAAAGGCCTTTCAAGCATGTGCTGCCTCTCAAGGAGACTGCAACAACCTGACGTTCGGCTTTGGAGGCAATATTGAAGGCGAGAAAGAAATCAAAGGTTTCGGATATTACGAGACAATTGCGGGGGGAAGCGGCGCGGGCCGGTACTGGGACGGCACAAACGGAGTGCATACGCACATGACGAACACTCGAATCACCGATGCTGAAGTATTTGAGAGACGATATCCTGTCCTCCTGCGGGAGTTCTCGTTGCGGGCTGGATCTGGCGGGGCGGGCAAGCATCGAGGAGGTGATGGCGTGATTAGAGATATTGAGTTCCGAATTCCAGTGCAGGTGTCCATCTTGAGCGAGAGAAGAGTGTACCACCCTTATGGACTTGCAGGTGGGGAGGATGCGCAATGCGGATTAAATATTTGGGTGAGGAAGGTGGAGACGAGTAATCCCGAGAGGTCGGATAAGATGCTGAATGGATCGAACGAGAAGCTAGACGATGCGGTGCTTGAAGAAAGACGCATTAATTTGGGGGGCAAGAATACGGCGGCTATGAAGGCTGGTGAGAGGATAATTATCTGTACGCCTGGGGGCGGTGGATGGGGTAAAGTGGGGGACAAGAAGGAGACTAAAGAAAAGGGCCAAGATCCGAAGCTTAGCTGGCGTGGTGGTTCTCATGCAACTAGAGAGGAGCTTGCTCTTCAAGCCTAGAACTATAAAGTAGGTAGATGAATTTGCGCGTAGAAGTATTCAAGGTCTGTACTCCTAAGCGGCTCCCCGTCGAGTAAGCTCGCCGTGGAAAGGAGATCTACTCATGGTCTCCAACCAGACCTTCAAATATTTCATGACATGTTGCAGAAAGTTAAATTCTTCTTAATATGAGTCTAGGTAAGCTAAGGTGTCCAAATCTACTTGGTCTTGAAGATTTAGTATTGCTTTCTTGGTCCACCACGAGGTAAGATATATTTTGTTTACCTATAGAAAGTTAATTAAGCGAGAGAAAAAGGGGGTGGGTGCAGACCCCCGTCAGTTACGGGATAAAGTCCTCTGTTGGAAAGCGTCGAAATAACTCTACTGTGGTCAGTGCATAGCCACTATCTATGTTCTGGAATGAGTGTATAGAATTATGGTTTGCTTGATAAGGAAGCTTTTTGGACAGTTGAATCCGGGAAGACTGCCTTGAGTTGGTCTATTGACATGATTAAATTCGTTATGATCCAGAATTGAAGATCAATTGCAGAACTAAGTTTCAATGTACCTATATCTCCTAGATACACTCACAGTGCTAGTGGCGGAAGTCGTCAAATGATCTCCCATTTCGTCCACATTCCCACCAATGTGTTTCCCCTCAATTGCTGGAACCGCGGATCCTTCCCATTTTCCCACGCCTAGCATGAACCAGCAACCATATTACGCCCAGAACACCATCATCCATGACCTATCCAACGCTCAATCCTCGTCTCCGTCCTCATCAGAAGTCGCTTCAATGTTTGCTTTCTCAGCCTTTTTGGCCTTGACACGCCTCTGCGGCTTTGCCTCCTTCTCGGACTCGTCCTCATCCATGGCATCCGCGGATGCGGCAGTATCAATCCCCATGCCCTTCAGTTGATCATTCAATGCTGGAATGGCTTTGAGGAACGCCTTATATTGGTCGATGGTAAGAGAAATTCCCTGCTCCCATCACGGTCAGGATTATCTTGAGGGACTTCCGCGATGCAAAATACCTTTTTGCCTGGCAGCCACTCATCATTCTTCTCATAGTACTCGCGAATACTGATGAGTTTTGAGCCCTTAAAATCAGAGACCTCAACTCGTCTAGGATTTCGGCCAGAAGAGAGCTGGATCGTGTCAGCAAATTATTCTCAGTCCATCAATTGAGGTGGCTTGCCTCAAAGAACTTGTTACCAGACTTGCTGCTGCTGGAGGGCGTTGCCTTCTTGCTCTTCTTGCTCTTTGGTGCGCTTCCATCATCATCCTCGACGAAATCGTCGGCCTCATACGTATCGGCCTCATCGCGACCACGTTTGCCAGACTTTGCCATTATCTTGGTGGTGTGGAATGCTGACCGTCGGGCTAGAATTGGGCTAGAATTAGAAGAAGGACTCGTCTGTTTCGATCGAGGTGATGCTTGCAAGCTGGTTACTAATGGTGGTGGGTTTGGTCTTCTCACTGAAGAACCTGGGGCAGTGGGGAGACGTGACGCGATCAAACGCGGTGCATGGATCTTGGCCCCTGATGAAGATGTCACACAAAGGGCAAGAAAGGAGAATTCCAAAAACTCTACCAATAGCTTTTTTGAATTAAATGGAAACAAGGCGACCCAGGATTTGAGAATTATATCCTCTTTTGCGTGTCCGATTTTATCTTGAGATAACTCTTATTCGTTGCCAGTGGAGATATTATTCTCACATGCATGTTCGCTAAGGGCTTAGCTAAAAGGGGCAAGATCTGAGGCTGATTGGGCGCATGCAAGGCATGCTATTTTAAAAAGGAGACCGACTCCTCTTACGTGTGCGGAGCGAGGAGGCCGCCCGTTTCACGAAACAGTCTGGAGGAAATACATAAGCCGTCGTTGCACTTCTTCACCCGCACCATTTTCCAATTGCGACGCTGTTAGCAACTGCCCTGGAATCCGCAGAGAAAAGCTCCCTCCTTCTCTCAGCATGTGCCAGCAGAGGATACGAGCGCGATGAACCCAACGATCGGAGAGTCAGCGCATGGCGACGAGCTCGCTGCCGCACAGGACGCCACGCCTCTGGCGTCGCCGAAGCCCACGTCTTCCAATGCAGGCGTGGACGACCTCACCACTCGCGCATTGAAGTTTCTGTCTACGGCCTCAAAGGAAACAATCGGAGGGATTGCTGTTGGGCTGGCAGCATGCACATACTTGGTTCTGGGACGAGTCGGGCTTGTGTTGATCGGCGCATTGGGAGGAGTGGTTCTCCACGCGTCGTGGGAAGGCCAGAGCTCTGCAGCGGGGTCAATTCTTGATGCCCGGAGGGAAAATGGGCTGGAGATCGTGAAGCGCATTCTGGACCTGAGAGATGCTCACAGGGCCGGCGAGGACGAGAATGAGCAAGATGCGTCTTCGCGCAGCTTCGATGGCTTCCAACCCGAGACGGCAGCCGCCATGAATGACCTGGTGGATGCGGTCATTCGAGATTATGTGAAGTGGTGGTACTCGCCCATCTTGCCCAAGGATCAGTCTTTTCCGGCAGCGACCCGCCAGACGTTGACCAGATTTCTGCTCTCCATCTCCCAGAATCTGTCGAGGAAAAGACCGGCCGACGCCTTCCTCGATTTCCTCACCAATTCATCCTCCATCATCATTGTCTTCCTCAACGAGCTGTACAACGCAATGACTTTGTCACAAGGCGCGAATCTACCTGCAACGGAAGCCATATATACATATCTTTCCGCCAATCCCGAGTCGAATCTTGCAAACATCTTGAATGAAAAACAGCAAGCAAGGAAGTTGAAAATGATCGCAGAGGATATATTACAAAACTTCCTGGAGAAGCCTGCATATGACTACGACCCTGCTAGGATATTCCTAAGAGAGATACTAGCCGGATTATGTTTGGAAATGACACTGAAAAGCTGCTCGAAACCTGAGTGGATAAATGGATGGATTATCTACCTCCTCGAAGAAGGGGAGCCAGATTTGAGCCAAGCAATAGATGCCGGGATGGGAAACGGAGACGATATGCTCAGTAGTGGGTTCACTGATATACATGGAAATCTGGGTAACATCAGCTTGGCCAAAGCCCCAAAATCACAAATTGAGAGTCAAAAACAAGAGATCAAAAGACACAAGAAGCGTTTGAGCAAAGCGGAAGAGGCAATGGAAGAGGCAATGGAGGAAGCAAAGAGACTTTCTCAACTGATTGCCGAGGAGGATGCAAAGAGGCTCCAAGGTCAGGACACTCGTGGGGAACCCGTAGCAAGTCCTCTCACAACAGCGGTATCGCACAACGCCCCATTAGATTTCAATGCGGCCCCGATTATCAGTCCAAAGCTCACGCAATCGCCAACGAAAAGCCAGGCCCCAATAAATAGCGGTACTCCAGGATCAATGTCGCCCGTTCGGCGAGGCTCTAGCGATCCATTCTCGGAATTGCCTTTATCTAACGAGCCCCCGAAAGAGTCGAGGCCACCTCTGCCTGAACGCAAACCCGTTGACCCTGTCAACTCCGAGCAGTTCTCGCCATCGCCCAAAACAAACCAAAATGGAGCTGCTTTCACAAGCTTCGATCAGCTAGTTCCGCAACCAGCTCCAGTTACTCTTCAGAATGGAACTCATCCAGCTCCTCGAAGGAAGATAGTCTCCTTGACACTTCATAACGCGAATATCACAATACATGATGATTCGACAGCTGCCGACAAGGGACTGCTACGCAGCAAGCCGGATGCAGATTATCTGATACAAATTGAGCCTGCGTCATCAGATCACCCAGGCTGGATGATCCTTCGCAAATATCCCGATTTTGAGAATCTGCACGAGACTTTGCGACGAATTGCCCAGGTATCTGGAGTTACTGCGTTTACAGAGCAGCACAGCAATCTTCCAAATTGGAAAGGGCACACGAAGCTTTCCTTGCGAGGAGAACTCGAGCGGTACCTTCGTGACGCATGTTGGTTCCAACCGCTTGCAGAGTGTGCAGGAATGAAGAGATTTCTCGAGAAGGATCAAGGGCAGTCGATGTCGATTTCGGGACCAAAGAATGGGTTTTCAGGTCTTGGTTGGTCGACTCCTTCTGCCTTTGAGAGTATGGGGAAGGGCATGCTGGATGTGCTTACTAGTGCCCCTAAAGGTGTCGCAGAAGGTGGCAAAGTCATCGGAGGTGGAATCTCTGGCGTACTGACGAATATTGGAAACTTGGGTCAGAAGAAGCCGATGAATGGTAGCTCGGGTAATCTTGGAATGAATCATGGAAGTCGATCCTCCACCTCGACGCTACCACGGATGGATAGCATGAACTCAATTGTTGCATCTCGAAATAGTCGGGCAAGTGAGGATAGTCTTCGAGCCCCACCACTCGTGAGCACACAACCGTCAAAAATTCCCGCAATGGAGCGAAGGCCAAGTTACAACTCCATTGCCGAAGATGGGAGCGAGCGTGAGCCTCGGAAGACAGATTCTGCGAGATCGTCCATGAGTGGCCAAAGGAGCGCCACGCAGAGCCGGGACCCAAGTAGAGCTCCTTCGAGAAGAGGGACGCCGTTGTCATCACCCATCCAAATGGGCGATATGAATCTACCGCCTCGCCCAAGCGATATGCCTGATGACTACGGTCGCCAAGCTGATGAAAGCTCTACAACCCATTCTCGCTCGGAGAGCAATTTTGCAGCGACGACTCGGACATCGACGAGCACTGCTCCATCCCAACCATCTCCTGGGCGCCTTTCTCTCTCCGCAACCAGGCGAGAATCGATTCCCGTCGTTACGCCATCTAGAAGAACCCGAAAAGAGACTACACCACTCACAGATACCGAAACGCGACAAGCGGTCGAACTTATGTTCGCTGTCATCAGTGAGATGTATACCCTTTCGTCAGCATGGAAGTTCCGGCGTACTCTGCTAATGGCCGCCAAAACTTTTCTGCTTCGTCCTGGTAACCCGTCCCTTTCATCGATCCAATCGTTAATTCAAGATTCTATCATCGCATCGAATACCTCTGATTCAGGTGTGGCTACCCATCTTCGAAAGCTTCGAGAAAATACGCTGCCTACAGAAGAAGAGTTAAAAGCTTGGCCACCTGAACCAACCATGGAGGAGAAGGAACGACTTCGGATAAAAGCTCGGAAACTTCTCATCGAGCGAGGCGTTCCTGCGGCTCTGACAGGTGTGATGGGTCAAGCGGCCACAGGAGAAGCAATGGGGCGTATCTTCGATTGCTTACAGGTCGAAGAAGTTGCTCGGGGCTTGATGTTTGGACTTCTCTTACAAGGCGTACGGGTCGTCACGCAGTAGAGGATTTTTTTTCAAGACCTGGCGTCTAATGGTTGGCGGTGTGCATTCTCTGCTAGATAATACCTCCAGCGGGAGACTAATTTTACACATGTGGGATGACGAGTATACCTGGGTAGGCTGTATATTGTACTGTATGATATGGGCACTGGACCACGATTGCATGATATTAGAGAAGGAATATAGAACTCGGGTCTTTATCCGAGTGGGACTTGTGTATGTCTTTGTAATTGTCCGACATAATGGAACTTGCTTTGCGTTTTCACCGTCTTTGATTGCGGTATATTTTCACACCTTTCCGCTTCTAGCTTCAAAATTTTGATTGAACAACTGTACGAGGTCCCAGTTCAATCTCCTCTTATCATGATTTCTACGGCCACGTACACGCCTCATCCTCTCATCCACCGCCCCATCAGCTTCGCTGTGTGGAAAACTATTACAATCTCCATTCGCGAACACATACTGCTGATATGAAACCGTAGAGTCTCCTCTCAGATGGCGGGAGTAGGGTTCAACTGGTGCTGCGGTTATTTTGTGGAAGAAGAGCAAGAATTGGATAGCAGCAGAAGCCAGACGACTATGAACCAGGCGATGAGGAGGAGAGGGTTCAGGCAGAGGCAGAGAATCCGGTGGAGGAAGATAGGATGGCTTCGTTTGCGGACGTTTGGCTTCTGAGAGGCGTTGGAGCGAGATGGTCTTTTCGAGGAGTCGTAGAGGAGTGGTTCTTCGGCTTGTAGTTGGTCCAGATCCTTTTCGACCTGGTGCACTGCTCTATAGTTGCTTGTTTCGTGTTGGGGTCCATTTCCCTAAGTACACCGACATCCAGTCGATGCCCCTTTTTAGGCGAGCGAGGGGAGATCACCCTACCTGATTTCGACAGCTTCGACTACCCAAGGTATTTTTGAAATAATTATGGCACATTCCTTGGATGGAAAACAATACAGACATCAAGCATGCGAGAATACTTTGCTATGAAGGTAGTCTCAATTCCATAACCCCTTTCGCGAAGCTAGGATCTACAACCTTGCCATTCTGAGTGATTAAGATCTCGCCCCTCGCTGCTAACCGTCTGGCAGCTTGCCTACATCTTTCTCTCGTCCTCGAGGGCTGTGAATCTATTCTGGCATCCCCAGGCGATTCATGGACTGTCTCCGGATCTTTTTCGTCGGGGTGGACATGCTTCCTATATTTCAACGCCTCCTGCTCTGCTTCTTCGCAGGCGATGCTGGCAGCAAGCCCGTGAATGGTCCGTCTCTGAGAGAGGAGCGCCAGAATCTTAGATTCAAAGGTGGTATCCAACGAATTCGGCCTGATCTTGTTCTTTCTGCAGGAGTCCGAGCAATAAGTTATTGCATCCCAATTCTTCTGCGCGAGGAGATCGTATTAGTCGGTGAGAGCAGGCAAGGGGCAAAGTTCATGGGGGAGGAAAACGGAGAGAGGCGGCGAGGGAGCAAAAGCAATGTGCACAATGAAGCCGTTAGGTCTCCACACCCAAATTTATTATGAAACGGGAACTTCTTTCGGAGATAGTGCGTCCAAAGGTGTTCCTGCGGCAATCTAGGGGTGCAGAGTCTCACTTGAACCCCCAAATCCCCTGTGGGTTGAGGTTTTCTGGCCCAAGATTGAAGTCATGAGATGATGCAATAGACTTTGAGTAGGGAATTATGGCTTACCCCCCACTTCTTCCTCCAGGTTATTTGGCGGCCACAGGTGGCACAGATCTTCTGGAGAGCTGCTCGAGTGACTTGGTTCATGGTTCTCGGCTGACAATATCGATGGGATGGATGTGTTGTTCAATGAGAGTCCAACACGTGAGCATCTTGATCTTGATATGGGGGGTTGGGGGGCGGGGTTTGAAAGAGGGCGCTGATTTGATTATCAGTGGCTCGCCACAGATGGAGATCCGCAAGGCACCCGTCGTTTGGGCCCCGGACGCGTGGGACCTTCTGAACCGGCGCTTGTCGTTTTCTGGAACCTTGAAACGTGGACGAGTGAGCGTGGGAGTTGGAGGCGAGCATGACCTCGTGCGAGGGAGGCTATGAAATGAATTGAATGAGTGAGTGTTGCAGCCAGGAAATACTTCAAAGTATATTGATTGCAAGTTCTCGAACAGGTTGGGCGTACAGTACATCAGTACATTAGACAGGGAGAGAGTTGGTACCACACTCTGCGTTCCTTCGCTGCCCACACCAACACCAACTCCGAATCGTGTATGTAACAGTTCCGGCTCGTATACAGTAAGTTGGGATGGCCCATGTAATTGCCCGATGCAGTGGATATGGGCATCTGGAGAGCGGTCGAGAATGCCATTGTTGCCATCTCCCTGCACCTGCACCTTCTGTTACAGCCTGAGATTGAGCCCGCAATACAGGTTTTCCTGCCACTCTTGCGGTTGGTGCGTTGAAGACAGGCAGGTTGCGCGGGTTCTTCAATCAGGTGGTCTTTGCTGTGCCTCAATCGCCGAATCGCCAACGGCACACTCGTACAGTACAGTACTGTACAGTACTTTGACATGAGATCTTCAGCCACAGCTCCCCTCGACCTGTTAGAATCAGCCTCGGCTCTCCCACACCTTCTGGGCCCATGCCTCGATGCCATTTGATACTGTAGCTCCTGCTTCCCGCCCATTCCGTCACCACTTCTGGTGTCCTGTGCCGATGCAGCCTTGTAAGTTTGTTACTGCTGGCCACTCAAGGGGCGAGGGGCGAGGGTCGGGTGAAATGGACAATGCAAAAATTATTCCTTCCAGACGGGAGAGAGTAAACCACTCATCACCATTACCGAACAGACAAGAGGCACCGGCCCTCCCCGTGATCGAACGGTCTTGCAGCCGAGACATACTGTACTGTAGGTAGTAATACTTCTAATGCAATGTAGTGCAGATGGAGATGATGCCACAGCCTTTGTGCAGTTGCAGTGACACTTCCACTTGCTCGACTCGAGTCCATTTCTGCAGGCAGATCCACTTCAAGGCTAGGCTCACCGCTGTTTCAGTAGTGTTCTGTTGTAGTAGTTGTGTCCTTAGTTGTTCAATTGTTCAGACTCTGTTTGTGCTTGAATGAGAGATGAGGATAGAGGGTAGGCAGGGTAGAGTAGAGTAGAGTAGAGCAGACCAGAGCGGAGCCTCGCGTCGGCACCAGTGTCCCGGCTATTCCAGCCCCCAGCACAAAGACCATGACAGGACCAAGACAGCACAACGTCCCACATCCACATCCACTTCCACTTCCACAATCCACATCCACATCCCCGGTCGGGGCTGATGGAACCGAACGAACGACGACACCGCTGGAAAAAAAAGTGCCAGGTCCAATTCCAGTCCCAATCCCAATCCCAGTTCCACTCCCGCACCACACGCTACCTACTCCCATCAACCACCGACGCTCCGCTCCCATCAACAACACCGCCCAAGCACCCACAACCGTCTTCATGTCATCCCTCCTCATGTCTCCACGACTCCCACGCTAGATCATCCTTTGCTGCTCCCGGATCCTTGGCTACCTACTTACTGGACTCCCAAGCAGAGGCTGGGACTGATCCCTATTCGCGTGTGGCTGCGCGAGTAGAGTTTCACTCCGCTCCGCTCTTGACTCCCTCTTGTTAAACTCGGTAGACTACCTGAACAGCCACCAACATGGACAACAAAACATTCACAACCGTGGCCGCCGCAACTGCGACTCAGCAAACCCAACCCGCGGAACCGGTCAACGTCACAGCGACCCCTGCCAGTGAGCAAACGCCTGTCAATACGTCAAAGCCGGCCCGCGATACATCAACATCCTCAATAGCCCCAACAAAAAAGCTACCGCCTAAGCGCACCCCATCCGCTGCCAACTCCCCTAATCCTTCAAGAGAATCATCACCAAGTCGACCAGCTCTCAAGACAGGCACATCTGCACGCTCAACCGGTTCTAATCGATCAAGAAAGAACAGCAGCCAAGACGTCAGTCCCGTTCGCTCCGCCAGTACAAGCACAAATCCACCGTCTGCTGCTGCCCAGCAAAGAGCACTATCGGCAGCCACGACTCCCACCTTACATCCTGTTTCTTTAGATACCACAATAAAGGCGCCCGCACCGCAGAAACCCTCCCTCCCCTCCGATATCAAAGAGACTCCTCGCTGGCCGGTTTCTCCCAGATTGCGATCTCCTCCTCCGGTCACCAGACCTTCCATTGTCTCCCCCCGCAAGACGGACCAAGACTTTCAGGGAATCAATGTACATCGAACATCATATCCAGCGGAACAGCAGGAAGGAAAGGTGACGGACAGTGAAGCAGAAGATTTATTAGCTGTTCCGGGCATGAGAACCCCAGCGAGAGGGGCCAGCGGGGGAAGTTCTACACTAGAAACTGTGCAGGAGATTAGTCAACCAAACACGCCGGGGCATACGTTGGATGACGCCTTGGAGAGCGCACCGAATGGCACCTCGAGGATCACAGAGCAGGAGAATCCCATGGACCTTGCCGGCGTGTCTCTTAAGTCGAAACCTGCGAATGAGAGTGGCAGTGAGAGCGGTGGCAAGGGAGAGATCAAGATGAGATCTACATCAGTAGCACCCCCCCCTGTTGTACGTCCGAGTGGTCCTGCCTCGAAATCATTTTCCACCGGCACCGGGAGAGGAAAGCCGTCTGGCGAAGGTTCTACCAGAAACATGACAGTCGAGACAGAAACGGTTAGTTCAATACCGCAGGTTGCAGTTGGAGGGCCGGCTGGGGGAAACAATGGAAGTATACGCACCAAGCCCAGTTCAGAAACTATTCGACCGAAGAAAGAGAAGAAGAAGACTGCTCGCAAAGCCCCATCAGTCACTTCAGGCACGGGTGAGCTACCCAATTCATCAAAGCGCAGAGTCCGTCATCATCACCATCACTCAGTCAGAGTGGATCTCTCAAATCTGTCAGCCCCATGTTCATCTGACATGAGAAGCTCGTTTCCGCCGACAGAGAGCAGCAGTGCAACGAGTCCCGAGCGTTCAGCGACTCTTGGGTCTCGTAGACCGAGCTTTTCTTTTCATGGTGTAGGTTATAGGCTAACAGGGAGTTTTCCAGCATCCACGAAAGCGGATATCTTCGAAGCCAAGGTCGCCAGCGCCGTTGACGAAGCCAATTCTTCTGACTCAGAAGAGACTTTTGTCTACGAATCGAATCCCCCAGACGCCAGCGACCGACCTCGGCGTTTTCACTCTCGCACTCCTAGCGCAACCTCCATGGCCAGTCAAGTTGATCAACGGAATGGAGTTCGGGCCTTTATGGATGGCCAGCATAGCGTTGCCATGAAGAAGAGCATGAAGTTTGCAAATTCGTACAACAGTACTGGACAAGACTCGACAACAGGGGATGACGATGGAAAAGGCACGGCCAGAAGTAATATGGGTACAGGTAGAGGTACTACGCACCACCATCACATCGGTGGCCGGTGGGGCCGCAATGGTGGCAATGGCCACCCCTCACTCTTTGGTAACGAATCTCCTTTTCCGAATGCGACCAAGCCGAAAATCCCAGGAAACAACCCTAGATATACATCGCGGCCTGAGAGCCCCAGAGTTGCGAATGTGAGGTTGGCAGGTAATGGGAAAAAGTCACA
>Ga0302325_10019480_pt1 | contig 14272 bp, 6 predicted proteins | sample Palsa_T0_2_FD_201948 | JGI IMG/M metagenome (GOLD analysis project Ga0302325, IMG submission 201948) | Peat permafrost microbial communities from Stordalen Mire near Abisko, Sweden - Palsa_T0_2 | ecosystem: Environmental > Terrestrial > Soil > Palsa > Peat permafrost | place: Sweden: Abisko... | reverse complement strand
CCGCGCATGTCCTGGAAGAATCCCGATTCCAACTGCGTGAAAAATTCGCATTCGGCGTAATATTGTTCCCTGGGCGCATTTTTCACGGCGCGCTCGCGCAGGCGGGGCATCGGCTGATCCGGGGCCACACCCGCCAGCCATTTAAGCTTCGCCAATTGGTCCGGCGTTCGATTTTGTTTCAGCCACTGGTTGTAAAGATCGTTCAGTTCCTGGCTGTAAGCGCCGTTCGACGGCCAGCCGACATAAATCGCGTCCTCGTTCACCATCTCCACGATTGCCATGCCCGGCTCATCCACATACGCCCGATGGGTGTATGGATTCACATGAGTCAACAGCTGTTTGGCATAATCTTTTTCCAATTCGATGAGCCGCTTGTCGAACAGCAACGGGCCTTTTCCCACGCGCGTGGACAACACCCCATCGCCCGCTTTGAATCGCCGCCCGACGTTCAGGTTCATGTCGATGTAAATGCCGCGCTTGAGCATTTCCGAGATAAAAAAATCTTCGTTGTCCAATTGTGCCGGATCGAAATGCTGGCTGTCATTTCGCGTGCCGTCGATCATCCCGCGCGGGGACGGCAGGTCCAGAAAATGGAGCCGGACGTAATTCACCCCGAACCTCGCCAGCGCCGCCGCGTAAATCGGCGCATCCGCCTTCGGCGGAATCTCCATCGAGCCTGGGCTCCATTCCGTCAGATCGAATCCCCAAAGCCGGATGGGCGTGCCATCCCCTTTGACGAGATGTGCGTCCTGAACGCGCACAAACCCCTCATGTCCGGCGGGAGCGTCCAACAGAAACGAAACGTCGATGAGCGAATCCGCCGTCAGCCGGGGATTGATCGTGAATGGCTTCAGCTCGATCCCCGGCGTGCCAAACGGCCCGTAAACAACGCGGCTCAATCCCAGATCGTCGGGCTGCGTCTGAGCGGAGACGGTGCCTGCAACGCCCGACAGAAGCGCCAGCACAATCATGGCCCGCGTGCGAATTTTCCCTCGTCCAGCTTCGTGGTTTTCCATGGTGACCTTTCCTCTTCAGACCGTCATTGGGCGCGGCGCGAAACGCTTGCCACAAACACCAACCCTGTAAAGACCCGCCGCCGTCGCCTTCGGTACAATACGCGGCGGCACCGGTGCATGGAAAGCGCACGACGGAGTAGAAATTGACGCAAACAGTCTCAGAAGGCGCGGACGGCGCGGACGGCACGGCAGTCGTCGCCCGCTTCGGGCGAATCCTGCCGCTGGCATTTATCACCTACGGACTGGCGTTTCTGGATCGTGTCAATTATGCCTCCGCCGAAAAGGCGCTGAGCGGGTCGCTGCATCTTTCGCCTCGCACGGGTCCGGTCGTTTCCGCCATTTTTTTCCTCGGGTATTGCCTGTTCCAGATTCCCGGCGCAATTTACGCCGCCCGGCGAAGCGTGAAATGGCTGGTCTTCTGGGCGCTGATCTTGTGGGGAGGACTCTCAGGTCTGACGGGCGTCATCCGAAACGTCCCGCTTCTCGTCGCGGACCGCATCATGCTCGGGGCCGTGGAAGGGGTTGTCCTTCCCGCCATGCTGATCTATCTCACGCGGTGGTTTACGCGCTCCGAGCGCTCGCGTTCCAATTCGATCCTGATGGTCACCAATCCGGTCACGGTGGCGACCGCGTCGGCGTTGTCGGGAGTGCTGATTCAATTCTTCGACGTCCATCCGATCGCCGGCTATCGCGGTTGGCAAATGATGTTCATTCTCGAGGGGCTTCCCTCGGTGGTCTGGGCATTTTTGTGGCTGGCGCTCGCCGACGAAAACCCGGCCGATGCGCACTGGCTTTCATCGCGGGAAAAGAGTGCGATTCAGCAAACGCTGGACGAAGAGCAGCGGGAAATCGGCCCAGTCTCCGGCTATCGGGCGGCGTTTTCGGACGCACGCGTGGTCAAGCTCGCGGCCATGTATGCCTGCTTCTGCTCGGCCAGTTACGGACTGGTCATGTGGCTCCCCCGAATCGTCGCTGAGGGAACCCAGCAGCGTCCGGCCGCGGCGGGGTTTCTCACGTCGTTGCCGTACGTCCTGGCGATCTTCTCAATGCTCGCGGTCTCCTGGGCTTCGGACCGCACCCTGCGGCGAAAGCGATTTGTGGTCGCGTCGATGGCCCTCGGGTGCGCGGCCTTCTGCGTTTCTATGCTGGCCGGGCAGGGACATTTCATGATCGCATTCCTGGGATTGATCGTTGTCGGTTCCTGCAATTACATGCCGACGGCCCCGCTCTGGGCCTGGATGGCGGAGATGCTTCCGCGAAATGTGGTCGGAGAATCCATGGCGCTGGTGAACAGCTTTGGCGCTTTCGGCGGATTCGTCGGAACGATGGGGGTCGGACTTTTGAAGAACAGGTCCAACGGGGCCGCGTTCCTATTCCAGGCGGCGTGCTTCGCCGCCGCGGGATTGCTCGCCGCCGCGGTTCAATCGCCGCGGGAAAGGAATGAACCATTACGCCCGCTCTGATATACAATCTTGTCGTCCATTGAGTTTGAGGAACAGAATGAAAGCGCTGCTGCTGGCAGGCAAAAAGAAACTCGAACTGACCGACCTCGCCGCCCCGTCCCCCGGAGCGGGCGACCTCCTTATTCGCGTGAAGGCCTGCGGAATCTGCGGAAGCGATGTTCATGGATACGATGGAAGCACCGGACGCCGCATCCCGCCCATCGTCATGGGACACGAAGCCGCCGGAGTCGTTGAACGGATCGGCCCCGGCGTCCAAGGCTATCGGCCCGGAGATCGAATCACATTCGACTCCACGATCTACTGCGGCGAGTGCGGATTCTGCCGCGCCGGAAAAATCAATCTGTGTGACCGCCGGCGGGTGCTGGGGGTCTCCTGCGGCGAATATCGTCAGGATGGCTGTTTCGCGGAACTCGTGGTGATTCCCCAGCGGATCGCCTACCGGCTTCCGGAAACAATGACTTTCGAGGATGCCGCGATGGTCGAAGCCGTCTCCATCGCGGTCCATGCCGTCGGGCGGGCGCAGATTAAATCCGCAATCACGCTGGTCGTCGGAGCCGGCATGATCGGGCAATTGATTATCCAGGCGGCGCGCGCCGCCGGGTGCGCGGCGCTGATCGCGGTCGATCTCGACGAAAGCCGCCTCGAACGCGCCAAGCAATTCGGCGCTGATCATATCCTGAACGCCGCATCCCCCAACCTGGCGGCCGAAATACAGCAGCTTACGCATGGCGGTGTGCAGGCGGCATTCGACGCCGTCGGCGTTTCGGCGTCGATGCGGACGGCCGTCGGCGCGGCCCGCAAGGGAGCGGTGGTGGTGCTCGTCGGCAACATTTTACCCCAGGTGGAAATCCCCCTGCAAACGGTCGTGACGCGCGAGCTTTCGCTGCTCGGGTCGTGCGCTTCCAGCGGAGAATATCCGCAATGCCTGGAATTGATGGCGAGCCGCAAGATCGACGTTCGGCCGCTCATCAGCGCGGTCGCGCCGTTGGAAGATGGCGCGCAATGGTTCAGCCGGCTTTACGCTCGTGAACCGGGGCTGATGAAGGTGATTTTGAAGCCGTAGGAGGGGTAATCGCGGTGAAACGAATTAAGACCGGGCTTATCGGATGCGGAAAGGTGGCCGATCTTCACGCCGCCGCGCTGGCGTCGCTGCCGGAGTCGCAGTTCACCGCCGTGTGCGGATCAACCGCTGAAAAAGGAGCGCGATTTGCCGCGAAATACAACGTCCGCGGATATGGGGACTTTGAGAAGATGCTGGAAGAATCCGGCGTCGAGGCGGTTTGCATTTGCACGCCCCATCCCAGGCACGCCGGTCCCGCCGTGGCGGCGGCGCGCCGGGGCGTCCATGTCCTGGTGGAAAAACCGCTCGCCTCGTCTCTGGCGGATTGCGACCGCATGATCGCCGCGGCGCGCCAAACGGGTGTCACGCTGGGGGCGGTTTCTCAGAGACGCTTCTACGCCCCGTGCCGACGGGTCCGCATGTCGATCGACCAGGGAAAAATCGCCACGCCGATCCTGGGGTCGGTCGCGATGTACGGCTGGCGCGACGAACAATATTACGCCAGCGATCCCTGGCGCGGCTCCTGGTCGGGCGAAGGCGGCGGTGTTCTCGTGAACCAGGCGCCGCATCAACTTGATCTTCTCCTCTGGTACATGGGACCCGTCGCCGAGCTGTCCGGCTACTGGGCCAACCTGAATCATCCCTACATCGAAGTCGAGGACACCGCCGTGGCGATCCTGCGGTTCCAAAGCGGCGCGCTCGGCCAGATCGTCGTGAGTAATTCCCAGAATCCCGCCCTCCACGGCAGAGTCCAAATCCACGGCAGCAACGGCGCTTCCCTCGGCGTCCAGACCGAAGGGGGCGCGATGTTCATTGCCGGAATGTCCGGCATCGCCGAGCCTCCGTACAACGATGTCTGGACCGTCCCGGGCGAATCCGAGCTTCGCGCCGCCTGGCAGAAGGAGGACGCGGAATTCTTCACCCGGATCAACCCGATGGAATACTACCATCGGATGCAGATTCAGGATTTTCTCACCGCAATCATCGAAAATCGGCCACCGCTGGTGACGGCTGAAGATGGCAGAAGAACGGTCGAACTCTTTACCGCCATCTACCGCTCGCAACGCGATGGAAGGCCGGTGAGGTTTCCGCTCGATGTGGCTTGAGCGGGGCGGGTTCGTGGGTATTCGAGTGCCCTGGCCGCCGGCTCGCCGTCGGTTTCAAGAGCGAATCTCTCTACCGCCAAACGGTGACGCCCGCCGGGGGGACCTCTCGGGTCCCGATCAGCGGTTTGACAGACTGGGGCGCGGGAATGATTTGATTCTTGTCCGTGAAATTTGTGGCCACCCAGAAGCCGTCGCGCCAGTCAACCAGGAAGTTTTCGTCCAACCAGTCAATAGCCACGCCGGCACGGGTGAAAACGTCGCGGATCAACTGGGCTTCCAACTGGCCGTCGCTGGTGTCCACGCCAATGTAGGTGACGGTGCCGCGGCCCAGGGCGCGCGTGACCGCGGCAGCGCCGCCGGCGTAATACTGGTCGGAATAGCGAGCAGTCACTTCGGTGCCGGGGCCGGGATCCAGCACCTCAGCCCAGGAAAACCAATCGTAGTCACGGCCGCCGGAACTGACCTTGCCGATGTACGGGGCGGGCAGCACGTCATAGAAAGAGATTTTGGCTCCGATCAGGTCGAGGATGGGCATCGCCCATGGTCCCTCCCAAAGGAAGCCGCGTCGATCCTTCTGGCCGGTTCGACAGGTGAGGATCAGGTGACCGCCATGGTTGGCATAATCCCTCCAGCGCTGGACCAGCTTTTCATCCACCATCTGGCAAGCCGGAACCACCAAAAAAGGATAGGCGCTGAAATCCTTTTCACCGGTGATGACATCCACGGGACAGCCGAGGCGCTTGAGGGCCCGGTATTGCCTGAGGATGTGTTCAAGGGTGTCCCAACGGACGGTCTGTTTGTGATTATCGATGTCCCAGCGGTTTTCCCAATCAAAATAGAGCGCGGCGCGGCGAGCGGCATAATCAGCCGGCATTCTGGCGGCGGGATCGCGCAGCGTGCGCAGCAGGGCGATTTCCGTGGCCGCCTGTGAAAACTGCCGGCCTCCGGGCGTGGGAGTCACCCCGTCGGTGCCGACCAGACCGTAGTGGTATAACTCCGACCCGGAAAGCGGCTCGCGGTAGCGGTAGGTGCAGACGATCTTGCTGCCGGCGGCAAACGCCCGCATGAGCCACATGTGAATCGCTCCGGGATACGGCTGCGGATTGACATCGCCCCAATTCACCTGACCCGGCTGCAATTCCATGATGCCGTGAGCGCCAGTGAGGTTCCGCAAATAGTCGTGCATGAAAGACATCCTGGCCGCGCTGCCCAGGCGAAAGCCCAGCGGACCATCATTCAGATCGCCGTGGGCGGGGTACATTGTGAACGTCGCCAGGTCCAGGTCGTGGGCCGACAGCGAGGGGTTCTCCGGGAGATGATTGGAATGAAAGTTGGTGGTGATCCACTGACGATCTCCGCAATATTTGCGGAGGCAGGCGGCCTGGAAACGCAGGTAATCGGCCGCTTCATCGGCGAACCAGCGCTGCGAGTCCAGCAACTGATGCGGATTGACCTGGGCAACCAACTCCTTCGGATTGGCCAGACGAATTTGATCGAAGTTCTCGTAAACCTGGGACCAGAATGACGTGCCCCAGTCTCGATTGAGCGCTTCAATCGTCCCGTACTTCTTTTGCAGCCACAGCCGGAATTTTGCCTGGCTGGCGTCCGTATAAGATGGTTCCCGTCCATAATGGCTCAGCTCATTGTCGATCTGCCAGCCCCAGACCGTGGGGTTGTTGCCGTAATGTTTGGCCAATGCTTCGTCGATTTTCCCGACGTATTGACGATAGATTTCCACGCTCCAGCAGGCCTGCTCGCGGGTGCCGTGCTGCATCTGGCGGCCGTCGGCGTCGATCATCAGAACTTCCGGGTGTTCCTGCGTAAGCCAGACGGGCGGCGCGGCGCTCGGAGTGCAAAGGACAACTTTCAGACCCTGATCAGCACAGAGTTTGACGACCCGATCGAGCCAGGCGAAATCGTAATGCCCTTCCCGCGGCTCCATGAACGCCCAGGCAAATTCGCCCATGTGGACGAACTCCAGGTTCAGCTTTTTTATGTTGGCGATGTCGCGCGGCCACTGTTCTTGCGGCCACGCTTCGGGATAGTAGTAAGTGCCGATGCGCATCATGTCCGCATCGGGGAAGAACCGGTCGTTTGGTGAAGTTGCCTGAGCCATTGCATGCACCGCCAACTGGAACACTACGCATACCACCACTGCGAAAACCCTGAATGCCATCGAAGTCTCCAAATACATCGATTGTTGATCCAACACTGTATTGGAGAGCCCCCTGGACGTCGAGGGAAAGAAAGATGGCGGTTGAGATCGCGTCGGCGTTCAATTTTGCAATGCCGTGCCTGACCGGCATCCAGCATATTATTCTCGCCGACGCCGTCGCGCCAGCGCGCCGACGGCCCCCAGCGTCAGCAGTCCCATTGACGCCGGCTCGGGCACACTTGTCAGGTTTAGGCCGCTGAGGCTGATCCCGTTCGCCGCGGCGAATGTCTCCACTGCGGCCAAATCGTCCCCAGCCACGGCGGTCTGGCCGGCGGACTGATTGAAGTTGCCCGCAAGCGCCAGGAAATCCGTGCCGTTCACCTTTCCGTCGTAATTGAAATCGCCCTTGTCCCAGCCGTCGGTAACAGACTGGTTGAAGTTCGTCGCCAGGATGGTGAAGTCGGTGCCGTTGACCTTGCCGTCCAGATTGGCGTCGCCCAGCAGCGTGTACTTGATTTCAATCTGCCCGGAAGCCAGATGGGCCGGGTTACCCGAATCCGACGAGTCGGCGTAGCCGATGCCGTAGCTTCCGGAATTATTCTTGGCGGTGCTGGAGGTGATGCCATCCCCGGTCCATTTACCACCAGAGCCCAAATATCCGCTCTTGATCCAGGCGGCGATGGAGGAGATCGGATCCTGTCCGCCGCCATAGTCGATGTACAAGATGTTGTTGGTGATATCGAGTGTGGAGTTCCCCACGATCGACAGCGAATCCTGCGAGCTGCCGAGGGAATTGTTGCTGGTCGCCAGTTGCAGGGTGTTGGCTGTCGAGCCATCGCCAACCGTGAGCGTTCCCGTCCCGGTGATGCCGGCGATCGAGGAATTGACCTGGGCGACGGTGAATGCGCCGTTGTTGACAATCCCGACGTGCGAGGTCGAACTGCTCGAGTCCGTGAACGGATCGACCGACCCGTTCACCGTGACGGCCGATCCCGCCCCCACGCTCAGTTTCGATCCGGCCGTCACCGAAATCGGCCCGCTGGTCTGCGTGATCGTGGATGCGCCCGTGTTGGTGACAGACAGCGTGCCGCCATTCCAACTGAGGCTTGGGGCGGTGATATTGAAACTCTGGCCGGGTGTGTATTCAGATACAGTGCTGACCCCCGGATTGATGGTCAGAGGTCTGCTGGTGGACCAGTTGGAAGATAGTTCAAGCGTTCCCCCGCCGAAGGTCACGCCCGACACGGCAGTGACGCCGACTCCCGGGGCGGAACCCAGCAGTGCGTCGCCCTGGCTGCCAAGCAGCAGCGTTCCTCCGTTCAGGATCGTGCCGCCGGAGTATTGGTTATAGGTCGGGCTGTTGAGTACCAGCGTGCCGGTGTAAGCGGAACCAAGTTCGATCGCCAGCTTGCCGCCGGGGGTGGGGGTGTTCGCGTTGTCGGTAATGAAGCCGGCGAAATTGGTGGTCAAGCTGCCGTTGACGATGACCGTGACGAGAGTGGTGGGATCGGGTGAATTGTTGGTGACAATCGCATTGGTGCTGCCGGTGGCCATGGGGAGCAGGCCGCCGCCGCTGTCTAACGATCCCATGGTTTGGGTGACGTTGCCGAATAGGTCAAGCGTGGCGTTTGCGGTCAAATGCACATCGGTGGTCGTGGGCAGGGCGTTATTGACGTCAAGTTGAATCTCGCCGGCCGCTCCGTTGTCGATGGTGGTAGCACCGGTGTAGGTGCTTTGGCTGTAAAGATTGACGACGCCGGCGCCGCCGGTGAAATCGACGTCGGAATTGCCGCTGATCGCGCTGTTGATCGCCAGAGTATCGCCGGCCTTGGCGCCGATGTTGGCGATGAAATTCGCGTTGTTGTTCTCGTTGAGCACGATCGGATTGTCGATGGTCACCGCGCCGTAGGACACAACATTGACCCCGCTGGATGGGATGCGAATATTTCCGCCACCGCTGAAAGTGCCGCCGTAGAGGCGCGCTTCCAGCGAGCCAGCGAGGATGAGGTCTCCGGTGAACGTCCCACCGGACGCCGCGGAGAATCCGAAGGACGCGCTTCCGTTCAGCGTCAGGCTGCCGCCGGTAACTCCCAACTGGCCGATGATGGTGGTGGGGATCAGGCCCGTCAGCGTCAGGTTGCCGCCCCCGATTTTGGTGAGATTTCCAGCCCCCTCCAGGTCCTGGCCCAGGGTGACGTTGTTGCCGTCGGTATCGACCATGCTGGTTCCGGAAACAAGGTCGATCGATTGAGCGGGGGACCCCTCGGGGAAGGTCAGCGGGGCGGTGAACTGCAATGTCCCGCCCGAGAAATTAATGCCCCCGGCGCCAGTGCCCAGAGCGCCGGCGCTACTGGCGCTGAGCACACCTGACTGGATGTTGGTGGATCCATTGTACGAGTTGGACGGGTTGCTCAATGTGATCGTGGCGGCGGCCGAGGAGTTGACGGTCACTGAACCGCTGCCGCTGATCAGACCTCCATACGCCGCTCCCGAGCCGGCCTGAACGAATACCAGGGAAGAGTTCGAGTTGTTGATGTTTACGCCGCCGGTCGTGGGCAAAGATGAGGTTGATGTCTGAAGAGTGCCATTGTTGATGACGGTGCCCCCCGAATATGTGTTGGTCCCGGCCAGCACAACGGTGCCGGCATCTCCCAGGGTGAGCGCCGCGCCGCCGCTGATTCCACCGTTGAGGTTGAGCGTCGTGCCGGTCGCAGTGCTGAAGGTCTGCGAGCCCGACAGAACAATGGGCGCATTGATCGTCGCGTTGTTGGCGCTGGAGATACCGCTGCCCAGGGTAAGGGTATTCGTGCCGCCGGTAGCCCCGATAACGTAGGGAGTTGTGACGGGTGAAAAGATCAGTGTTCCGACAACACCCACGCTGCCGGTGAGAGTGACTGTTCCACCATTGCCATGCGAGGAGTCGCCGAATACGAGATCCAGCGCCGCGCTGCTGTTGTATGCCGCCTGGGTCGTGGAGGGATTCGAGTTATAGAAATTGGTGCTTCCGTTGGCCCAGTTTCCACCGCCATCGACGAGCGGCGAATTTCCGCCGCCCACCGTCCAGAACCTGTCATCGCCGGTATCGGTGATATTGAGGAATACTCCGGCATTGGTGGTCGACAAGCTGTATGTGCGATTTGCTCCGTTGGGAGTCGTGCCCAGGGTGAAGGCCGTGCCCGCATTTGTTAATGAAGCGCCAAAACTCATCAGCTCATACGATCCAACCGCGATGGTGGATCCGCTTACGTTGACGGTTTCAGTGCCGCCATTGTCCAGGGTCGCCGCGCCGGCGGAAGCGATGGAGCTGAAGTCGGAGCTGAAGCTGCCGGCCAGGGCGAAATCGAAAATGGATCCGGTATGCGCGGTGATGCTGCCGACGCTGAGGGATCCAATCAGCCCGCTGCCGGGAGCGCCGCCGGGACTTACGATGCCGCCGCTGTTAACGATCAGTCCGCCGGACATGCTTCCGCTGGTGACGATCGGGTTGCCGGCGCTGACGGGAGCCTGGAATTGGGTAACGCCGCCGCCGCTGGTCAGAGTTCCGCCGCTGCTGACGGTGACGTTTCCGGTTCCGGTCGCGCTGCCGGAGGATACGTTCGCCAAATCCAGGATGCCGCCGGTGACGGTTGTCCCGCCGGAGTAGGTGTTGGCGCCGGTCAGGCTAAGCTGTGCGCCGGTGGCGCCATGGTAGATGACGCTGCCGTGCGTTCCCATGCCGTCCACGATCGAACTGGTCAGGGTGCTGACCGCGCCGTCGCCGAAAACATTGTTTGCCGTGGCGTTGATCGTCAGCGCGGTGCCGTTGAGGCTCAGCGTTTGGGTGTCGGTCCCGGAGGTCAGGGCGAAGGAACTGCTGAGATTCCCAACCGTCTGGGCAGCATTGAAAAGATTGACGATGGGGGAATTGGTGGATGTCTGTGCGAATGTCAGATCACCCGTCCCAATGGCTGAATTGCTCGCGGCGGTGACGGCGCCGTTGCCGATCTGCAGCCCACCGTTCCAGGTATTTCCGCTTCCGCTGAGGATGAGATATCCGCCGCCCTGCTTCTGAATGTTTCCGCTGCCGGTGACCGCGCCGGAAAAGGTTACCGTGTTGGTGCCGGTGGAGGAAATGACGACATATCCCAGCGCCGCGGAACCGGTCGTGTCAGTGCCGATATTGACGGTTCCCGCGTAGGTGAAGGAACCAGTTCCCTTTGTCCGGAGAGCGCCGCTGCTGCCTTGCGAGACGCCCGGCCCGATGCCGCCGCCGTTGAGGTCGAGCGTCGTTCCAGCGCCGTAGGTGCCGACGCCGTTGAGAAGAAGCTGGCTCTGTTCGTTGACGACGATGGTCCCGCTGGTGGGAATGCTGGTGGGGGTGACGGAAACTTCCGCGCCCTCGGTTCCAGCGGTATTGCCGATGACCATCCCGCCGGTGAAGTAATTGGCGGCGGAATTGCTGCCGTTCAGATTGAAGGTCGCGCCAAAATTACTCGGGGTGCCGCCGCCGAGAATTGTAAGCTGGGCCGGCGTGGCGGTGGCGTTGAGAATGTTACCGGTGAGGTCAATCGTTTGCCCTGTGTTGCTCAGGCCGACGTTTGCGCCGGCGACAATCACGTTTTGAGCGTTTTCCAGGGCGAGGGTATCGCCGATCGTCAGCGTATTGGTCTCCGCCGAGCTGCTGCCCATCGCCAGGATTACATTCGCCTCATTGGTCAGACTGACTCCCGATTGCGGAACGGTCAGGGTTTGTCCGTACAGCGTCAGAGTGCTCGTCCCGGAGACCGTCAAATTGCCCGTGAGATCATCGAGGATCGCCCCGACGGAGGCATTTCCGCTAAGGTTGACCGTGTTCGACGGGGGAATGTTGACGTTGAACAGAGCGGTGTCGTTCTGCCCCGGCACGGCGTTCATGCTGCCGCTGAGCCAGTTCGCGGCGGTGAGCCAGTCCTGGCTGCCGACGGTCGTCTGCCAGGTATATGTGGCCGCCGATACCGAAGAAAGGAAAGAACCGGAACCGAGAACACCGCTCAGCGCCAGGCCGAACGCTTTTTTTGTTGAACGTTTCATGGTGATTTTCTCCCGTCCTATTAGGACAAAAACGGTTATGGTTTCGATCCGGGCCGCCTTCGGGTCGACCACGCGCGATCACTGCACCGCGCCATACGGACTCCAGATCACATGGCTATCCGGCCGGTTTATGTCGCTGACAGTTCCCGGATTTGTCGGATCGAGCAGTCCCTGAGCCTGCGTCCACGCGAACCAGGCGACGTGGCCATCGGCGAAAAGCAGATAGCCGCCGTGCCGATGCCGCGTTGTGAACCGCGTGTTGCAGGCTTTGGGCTGCCCGATGTTGTTCGTGTATCCCTGGGGACTGAGGTTGTAATTCCCCGGGTTGGGGTAGTAGTGGTAAACCTCGGGGTCGGAACTGACTTGATACTCGCCATATTGGGTCATTTTTTCAGTCATAATCACCACGTCGCACCCGGGCCGGAGCTGAGCCAGCTTCACATGCGTGATGTATTGTCCGTCCGTCAATTGGCTGAAAAGTTTGGAGTTCATCACATAACATTGAAAAAACGGATACGGGTGCGGCGTGTACCTGTAACTATGCGGCAGCGGCGAAGTATCCGTCCCCCACAGCCCAAAGAAATTGCCTGGTGTGGTCGTCGTCGTGCTCGAACCGTTGTACATCTCTGGCGTCCCGCCGGACGCCCCCTCCGGGGTGCCATACAAAGATTCCGGCGACCCGGCGGTCGGACATACCCAGATGCTGTTCACACCGGCCGTTTGCAGGCTTTCCGGGTGGCCGTTGAAGAGATAATCAGCAATCATGGAATAATAAGACCGATTGTTGACCAGCGGAGGCAGCGCGTTGAACCACAGGGATGGGTCGTTAACGCCGAACGGAACGTAATTCCCGTTGCTGTCATGTGAGGCTCCGCTCGGCGTACTTCTTCCGATGAGGTATGGCGCGGCTTTGGTGTGCCCGTCCGGTCCGTCCTCCGGCAAAAATCCCTGATTGGCATCGGCGTAAATCTGAAACGCGAATCCAAACTGCCTGAGATTGCTGGAGCACTGAATTTCCATCGCCGCCTGGCGGGCCTTGTTCAGCGCCGGCAACAAAATACCAACCAAAATTGCGATAATTCCAATAACGATAAGAAGCTCGACGAGCGTGAACCCGCCACGCGTTCGCCGGGACCGTTCAATCATTGTCCGCCTGCCCTGTTCCAAGGGACGAACGTTAGGCGAGGCATGTTAATAGGGGATTAGCGAAAGGTTCAGAACTCAATCAACTTGTCGGCATGTCCGCGCGATGCGGGTCTCAAAAAAATGCCCCTGCCGGGCCGGTGCGGTTTATGAAACTCCAACGCCTCCTCTTTCAGGCAATAGCAGCGATGTCGCGGCTTGGGTTTGGTATTCGGGGATGCAGGGCACGGGTTCAACCGTACCCGTGCCCACCAGACGTTCAAAGATCGGCGACGCCATCAGCGTCGTGATGACGGCCATGATGACCAGCACGGCAAACAGCCCTTCTGAAATGATTCCCCGCTGCAGGCCGATGTTGATGATAATCAGTTCGATCAGTCCCCGTGCATTCATGAGCGTTCCGATGCCGATCGCTTCGCGATTGGAGATTCCGGTTGCCCGCGCGGCCAGCCAGCAGGCGACGCCTTTGCCCAAAGTCGCCGCCAGGAAAACCGCGCCGCACATCAACCAGAGAAAGCCCGTGTTGAGCAGCCCAATTCTTGTATTCAGGCCGGAGTAAGTGAAAAAAAGAGGAAGAAGCAGGGCCACGGTCAAAGGCTGAATTCGCCCGATCAGGTCCCGCGACATGATGCCTCGCGGCATGGCCGTTCCCATGATGAAAGCGCCAAAGACCGCGTGCAGGCCGATCAGGTCCGTGAACCATGCGCCCAGAGCCATCAGGGCCAGTCCAATCACAAGCCCGGATTCGGTCATCACTCCCTCTTTCTCCAGCAGGTTCCTGGCACGCCAAAGAAGCGGGCGCACGACAAGCGTCGCAAGAACCGCGTAACCCGCGACGCCGCCGATGCTGCGGACAGCGTGCGTCCAGTCGTGATCAAAGCTCGCAAGGACCACCGCGAGCAGGCACCATGCCGTCGCATCGTCGATCGCGCCCGCGCCGATGGCCACCGTACCCATGGTCGTGCCGTTGAGTTTCTTGAAATGAATGATGCGAGCCAGCATCGGGAACGCGGTGATGCACATGGATGCGCCGAGAAACAGCGTTGCCTCGAGAATCGTGGTGTTCTTCGGGAACAAGCTCGTGTGGTGGTAAAAAATCCAACCCAGCCCCGCGCCGAGCGCGAACGGCACGAACATTCCCGCGGCCGACACAGCGATGGAACACTTGAGTTTCTGCCGAATAAGGTCGATGCGAAACTCCATGCCGACGACGAACATGTAGAGCGCCAAGCCAAGCTGCGACGCGGGAAACAAATAGGACTGCGTATCGCGGATGTGCA
>Ga0302325_10019478_pt1 | contig 14273 bp, 10 predicted proteins | sample Palsa_T0_2_FD_201948 | JGI IMG/M metagenome (GOLD analysis project Ga0302325, IMG submission 201948) | Peat permafrost microbial communities from Stordalen Mire near Abisko, Sweden - Palsa_T0_2 | ecosystem: Environmental > Terrestrial > Soil > Palsa > Peat permafrost | place: Sweden: Abisko... | reverse complement strand
GGGAAACTTTGACTTGCGACTGCCGCACTGTCCGAAGCACCGGTCCAAAGCCCGACCGGAGTACAGCTGCCGGACAGAATATTGCTTACCAAAGCTGGCGTTGCGTTCGCGCTCAAGCAAGTTGGATTCCAGATATAGTCTTCCGGATTATTGCCGTAGACGTGGAAAGATTCGGAGCCAAAGACGCTTTGCAGGTTCGAAAGATTCTGAACATAGGGAAATGTCGCGGGGTAAAAAAAAGATCCGGGCCACATAGCGGTTTCGGTGTACCCGTTATCAAAGGGCACGCCGGGGACGCTCTTCAGTGTAGATACATACAACGGCAATTCGACGCCGAGAGAAGAGGAGATGTCGCCATTAGCCGGAGGGTTATCGTACAAGGCGACGCCGTGATCCCACTTATCGCAGCACCAGGTGGGCTCATTCCAGATGCTAACAATACCCGTGAGTCCAATGGCGGCAACCTGCTGCGCTATGTACGATGCATAGTTTCCGAAAGCTTGAACGGACGTATTGTTCAGGTAGTTGGCGCCGGGCGCGATGATGACCGGGGGATATAAAACGAGATTTAAGGTCACTGCGGCCCCTTGTGCGAGCGCCGTCGTCGCTGCGGAGGCGAGTGTCACTGTGGAACCGGATACGCTGGTGATTAAAACGCCTGGATAACTATATTTCGCAGCAAGGTAGCCGCTGCTTATAGCTAAAAATGTCGAACCGGGAACTACATCAGCTAAGGATCCGGAAGTTACATTGATAGCTACTGTCGTCGCCCCCACCGGTACTGCTGAAGCAGCCGTCCCTGCAACGATCGCACTGTAGGGCGGCCCGTACAGGGCATCCAGCATGGGGTGTAAGCCGTATGCCTTACTGCTTCCCAGCCCAGCGGAACATTCGCTTGGTAATGTGTATCCTCCCGAAGTGTTGGAGGGCATATCCTGAATTTCCGCCCTTATCCAGTTGCAGTCGAATCGTGCCCAGGTCATGTGGGCAGCTTCTGCATCAGCGTATTCCCAGGCGTTAGTGGGCGTCGTGATGTTGGTTCCCAATCCGTTATAAGGCTGCGTCGCTGGGACGGGACCATATGTCTCAACTGACGTAACGGACTGCGTTAATGCCGACGAACAGCAGTTGATAATGAACAACCAGGCTAAGAAATTTAGAAGTCCCTTCAAGAGTATCTCCTGGAGCTACTTTCAATTTCTTGTCCCAAACTTATAGTAGACGAGAGATGGCCTGCCGGCCCCAAAAAACCAATGCGATCTGAGTCATTCAGAATATTTCGCGGACGGTAATGCTGGTTTATCTGGCCGGCCTCTGCATTGCGGGACTCGTGAAACCCTGGTCGGGTCGGTCTTCCAGCCACTGAAGCCAGCCTCGATTGACTACTCATTTGTCCTGCTTCGACGCCAGGAGATTTGTCCTCGCAAGAAGAGGCCCGGAAACAAAGGGGCTAGTGTTTGCCAGACAACGGACCTAATTAAAATGGACCCCGGAGTGGGTTTTTCCCAAGTGGAATATGCACTCTACCGTAACTTTCGTAAGGAGCAAGTGCGGTTAACTAGGACGTCTGTGTAAGGACGCCACAAGCACGTAATCTTGGTGAGTACAAAGTACCCGGAATTGCGGGTTATCTTTAAAGTTACTTCCACGGCGCGGTTCAGGTTTAGCCTGATCCTCAGCGGAAGCGAGACAGCCAGATGGGTGAGCCGTCGTTTGTATTACGTCGGCAACTTGCAAGTTTATTCATGCCATAACGCCAAAGTTGTAGCGGTTACCCCCGTCAGCATAAGTTATCTAACTCAGAAGAGGTAGCTCCTCGCTTTTATCCCAAGCAAGCCTTGACACACCCTCATCCACCTGCCGCGTCAACAAGGCATCCCTGCGCCGTCCGAGACCGTACTTGGCGCACACCGCCCTCACTAACTCCTCGATTCGATTCCGATAAGCGCGGGAAACAAAGGCCTCGCGGTCGAAGCGCTGCCGGTACATTGGCTCGAGCGAGGGAAAATGCTCTCGGATAAACCCCAGGTAAATCTCCTTCGAGCAGGGCTTAAGGAAGAGCGGCTGGGCGCAGAAAAAGCTGGCGCCGGCGTCCCTCGCTCTTTTTGCCATCCCATCCAGGGCCTTGCTTGTATCGGTGATGCCCGGCAACAGGGGCGAACACAAAATGCCTGTGCTCAACCCGGCCTGGCGCAGGCGGGCAACGGTCCGTAGCCGCAGGTCAGGCCGCGGCGCCCGCGGCTCCAACAGCCGGGCCAACGCGGCGTTTGGGGTAGTAATTGTCAGGTGCAGCACCAGCGTATTTCTCTCCGCGACTCTTTGCAGCAATGGGATGTCGCGTTCGATGAGCGTCGATTTTGTGACTAGCCCAATGCGCAGGCCCCGCTGCCTGGCCAGCACTTCCAGCAGAGACTGGGTGACTTTGGCCCGCCGTTCGACCGGCTGGTACGGATCGGTGGCCGTACCCAGCGCGATCTCCTCGTCCGCGCGCACCTGCCTTAATTCCTGCTCCAGCAGCCAAGCCGCATTCTCTTTAACAAAGATTCGTCGCTCGAAGTCTTCGGGAGGCAGCTCCATGAATTCGTGGGTATAGCGGGCATAACAATAGCGGCAGGCAAACTCGCATCCGCGGTAGGGATTGATACTCCAGGCGAAGCTCAGCCCTCGCCGGGAAACGCTCCGGTTGAGAATCGACCTTACCCCGAGCGAGCGCACAACCAGCTCATGTCCCTCGCCGGCGGGCGAGGAAGCGGCCGCCAGCCGGGCAATACCGGTCAAAGGTGCGCTGGTCGCGGCGGGCAAGCTGGGCAGTATGGGAAACAGCTCCAGGCTCTCTATCTTCGCCATTTGTTCGCCTCTGAGGGTCAGCCTACTCCCCTCTGGGCACGTGGTCAACGTCTACGCCGGACGGCGATCCACTCGCAGGTGCAAGCCGCTTTTAGGGCGCAGCGAAATTGCCGGCCTGATTGGCAGTTCCCGGGGGGCATCCGGAGGCAGTGAGAGCCGCCAATGGCGGGCCACCGAGGCGAGAATCAGAACCCCTTCCATCCAGGCCAGGCCTTCACCAATGCACTGCCGCGCGCCGGCGCCGAAAGGAAAGTAGCAAAAGCGCGGCCGCCGTGCCTTGTTCTCCTCGGAGAATCGCTCAGGGTCGAAGTGCAGTGGATCGTCCCAGAACCGAGGGTCACGATGGACCACAATTTGCGGCGCCAGCAGGATCGCTCCCTGGGGTATCGTGATCTCGCGATAACGGTACTCTTCTGCCGCAGTGCGCGCCGTCACCCACACCGGGGGGTAAAGCCGAATCGTCTCCGCAAACACCTGCGCCGCGTAAGCCAGCCTGCCGTAATCCTCCGCAGCCGGCAAGCGCTCCCCTAGCACTGTGCGGCACTCCTCGTAAAGCCGCTCCTGCACTTCAGGACTTCTGGCCAGCTCCCACAAGGCAAAGCTCAATGCATTCGCGCTCGTTTCGTGTCCAGCCAGCATTACCGTCACGCATTCGTCGCGGACTTGCTTGTCCGTCATGCCGCCGGTGTCCTCTTCGGTATCGACAGCGGCCAGCAACATCGACAACAGATCGCCGCGGTCCCGCGGGTCCCTGCGCCGTTCCGCGATCATGCGGTAGATCAGGTCATCGAGGTAAGCCTGTCCCCGGCGAATGCGAGTCATCAGGGGGAGGGGAAGTTTGAGTACTACTTCAGGAAAAGGCAGGAACGCCAAGGGAAGAAAGCCCATAAACGAATCCACCGCCTGCGCGATTTGCTCCACTTCGCCTTCAACATTGGTGTCGAAGAGGGTCTTGCCTACGATGCGCAAAGCCAGCAGCAGCATCTCCGGATGCAGGTCCATGACCTTGCCGCTCTCCCAGCGGGAGGTCATTTCCGCCGTATAACCGGCAATGATTTGCCCGTAGGAGGCGATCCGTTGCCGGTGGAAAGCCGGCTGCGCCAACCTGCGCTGCCGCAAGTGCAGAGGAGCTTCGCTGGTCAGCAGCCCCTCACCCAGAACCAACCTGGCCCGCTGCATGACAAGGCCGCGGTGGTGATGCGCCGCGTCGCGTAGCAGAAGGTCCTGGATCAGTTGGGGATGGTTGAACTGAAAGATCTGCCGGCCAAAACCGGTGTAGTGATTCAGGTCACCGTACCGGCTGGCGGCGCTCTGCATGAACTCGGCCGCGTCTTGACGGAAGAACTCTCCGGATAGGAAACGCTGCACAAACCGCGGACCCTCCGGGTAACGGGCGCCGGGACGGCTTACGATGTGCGGTGCGACCATCTCGGCCGCGAGGGGAAGGCTCACAGCTAAAGCTTAGTCCACCGCGATCCGTTCGCTTTCAGCGCATGAAAAGCTTCACTGCTGCACCCTCGTTGCTCGACTCTGTCCATCCACCTCCACCCATGCCAAGGTGGGCCACCGCCCTCAAATTTGTCATCCCGCCTTGTCCCGGCGTGCCGTGGAACCGGAGCGTAGCGCAGCGGAGGGATCTGCAGTTTGCGTTGATGAGAAACGGAACCGGGGGCGACCCGCCCACGGCACATTCGCTTGTGCCCGAGGGTGAAACCGCAGGTCCCTCCGCTACGCTACGCTCCGGTTCCACGGCACGCCGGGACAAGGCGGGATGACAAAGGGGAGGTCAGCGCTCACCTTGGCATGGGTGGATTGCGGATGGACAGAACGAGGGCAACAGCAACCAAACCCGGTCCTGGGTTTGCATATTCCCTTCTGACACAGAGAAGGTGTCAGATCAGGAGTCGTCCTCGTCCGGGCGCGGCGCACGTACTGCGTAATCGATTCCAGCCTGCGGCCCTTGGCTCCCTTTGCCTAGACGCGCGCCCTGCGTACCGTCCTGCACGCGCCGGCGAAGTCCGATCAGAGTCTCTTGCTTGTCGCGCGCATACTCGGCTGCCAGCCGGGTCAGCGCATGCGTCACAATGTCGCTATGGTGCAGGTTTTGCATCTCCGGATCGCGACGGAAGTTCAGCCACAGGCGGTGCACCAGCTCCACATCGTCTGCTTGGAGCGATGGTGCATGTGGGCCAATGTGGAACGACTCCGCCTCACCATTCGGAGACACGACGTAGAAGGTGATTTGTTTCTTAGGCTCGGGCAGTGCCTCCCACGCCTGACCCACCCGGTAGGCCTGCTCGTGGGCGCTCATCTTGCTCGATAGCCCGGAGACCACCGCCGCCGCTTCAAGCGAATTTGCGGTCTGTACCAGCGCCGCAAAAATGTCGCCCGCCGGCACCACCAGCAGCGAGATGTGCTTGCCGAAGCTCTCCGCCACAGAAACTGCCTTGGTAAACAGCATCTGCTCGTATTCGCTGAACAGCTGGTCTGCAGTGGACAACAACGCCGGTCCACCAGCGCCCACCATGCGTGCCGTCAGCACCACCACATCCTGATCGCCGGTATTCGTGCGTGCCAGTGTCCACTTCAGCGCAAAGGGGTTATTGGCATCGCGCATGGTGACCACCACGCATCCAGGATTGATCTGCAGCACATCCCGCCCCACCGTGTCCTCGTGCTCCAGCTGGAAGTGCTCTTTCATCTGCAGCTCGGTCGTGGTCCTCCGGCGTCGATTGTCGCGTTCCGAAATAGTGAAAATGACGAAGAACGTAGCTGCAAACAGAATGCCGCTTACCGTGGCCACCGACTTGGTGAACAGATTCACAATCGCCGTGGTCAGCAGCACCATGAACACCGAGATCAGCCCGACAGGGATCTCTCGCTTGCCGATGCGCAGGTTCGGCGGGACCTTCCAGCCGCGCTCCCCCTTGTACTTCCAGCGCAGCACCAGCATAGCCAGGCTGTTGAAGGTGAAACTCCAGATCACACCGAATGCGTAAGCTTCACCCAGTGCGATAACGTTTCCCCGGCTGGCGATGATAGTGAATAGTTGCATCGCGACGACCAGGTTCACGATCCGGTAGCTGGTGCCGAATTTGCGATGGGGACGGCGGAACCAATCCGTGAGCACTCCATCCTCGGCAATGCGCATCAACACACCGGTAGAACCGATGATCGAGGTATTGATCGCGCCGGAAAGAATAAGAAAGCCCACCAGAACTACAAAGACGCGGAAAATAATCCGCAACACCTGCGGCCCGACCATGTACATCGCCAGGCCGGCGATGAGATTGTCACGGTAAACCGGCACCCGCACCGCATCGGGAATCAACATCACCGCCAGCAGGGAACCCAGACCGGTAAACAGAAAGCTGTAAATCGCGATCACGATCGCGGCCCGTTTCAGGTTCTTGAGTTTCGGGTGCTCGATCTCGCGATTCACCTGCGCTAATGTCTCTTCGCCGCTCATGGCCAGAACAGAATGGCCGAACGCCATGATGATTCCGAACAGACCCAGCATCGTGGGCAACTGGGTATATCTCAGAAAGCCCAGTGCATCCTTGCTGAAGTGCAGCGTAGAGGGCGTGGGCCAGGGCGGTAAGTTTGCCCCTACGTGCAAGGCTGAATAGATTCCCCAGAGCAGCAGAATCACCACCATGACGGTGGTGATCTTCATCACTTCCAGAGCTTTGTCGCTGGACTCTTCGATGCCCTTCAAGTTTTGCCACCAGTAGTACACGGTGACGATCGCGGCAAAGCCTGCCGAGGTGAGGTCCACGGGCAGCTGCGGCGCCACATGATGCCCGCTCAGCATCGCTCCCGGCAGCCAGCTGTGAGCAGCCGCCACCGTCATCAACTCGTTCAACAGTCCAGTAATGTATTGTCCGGCGGAAACGCCAGAAATGGGTCCGGTCAGGATGTAATCGAACATCAGCGCGGAAACGCTGAGCTTGGCGAAGGTCCCGCCCAGGGCCTCCTTTACTACGCGATACACCCCGCCACGGGTGAACATCGAGCAGCTCTCCACGTATACGGCGCGCACCGCAAAGGAGAAGAGCATCACCCCCAGGATGAACCACGGCGCAGACTTGCCCACAGCCTCTTCCGCGATGCCGCCGGCATAGAAGGCAGAAGAGCCGAGATCGTTCAGCACCACCGCTGCGGCGCGCCAGAACGAGATGAAGGTGAGCATCACCGAAGAGGCGACGACCAGTTTTACCCGGTTGGAGGGAATGGATGGTGCACTGGTTGTTCGCTCGGAAGCCATTCGATATAGGCTAGGGTGTCAATTCCGCGACCGGGGAGAGTCGCGGTCTGGATCGAAGCTCAAACCTGAGTCTATGTTGGTTGCCGCTCAGCGTCAACGAAGATAACGCGGTTCACTCACCGCCCACCAGCAACTGGAAATCTTCGATAAAACTAATCACCACCACCACCGCAGATCCGGCGATCCCGGCGAAGAACATGATCTCAAAGAGTCGCATGAAAAAAATCGCAACTAGCATAAGGATAGATTGTATCCCCTTCCGCGTCCCGCAGGATGCAAGAAGTTCATCCTACGCGGGATGGTAGACTCTCCGCCATGGCAAAGCTGGCACAGCAACCCTGGCTGCTCGGCATCGTTTCCGCTCTGCTGCTTCTGTTGCCATTTTCGATTATTGGTCCGGCGCCTTACCGGCGAACCTTCTTTGCCTGGCTAGCCTTTGTGCCCCTCTTCTATGGGTTGCTCTCGGCCCAGAATCTGCGCCACCCCAAGGCCCTGCTGCGCGGAACCTTTGCCGCTTATCTCATGGGGGTCCTCTGGTTTGCCGGCAATTGCTACTGGATCTACCAGACCATGCTCTACTACGGTGGCCTGCCTCCGTTCATTTCCGCCGGCATCCTCATTGCCTACAGTCTGATACTGGGGCTTTACTTCGCCGCCTTCGGCTTGGTGCTCACCGTCACCGCAAGAGCTTTCCGTAGCTCCCATTACGCGCTCCTGGCTGCGCCCTTTTTCTGGGTAGCCCTCGAACTCTTGTCGGCCCGCCTCACCAAGGTTCCATGGGATTTGCTGGGCTACTCGCAAATCGATAATTACTTGCTGACCCGGATCGCTCCGTTCACCGGCGTCTACGGCCTTACCTTCGTACTCGTCGCGGGCAACGCGCTGATTGCCTGGGGCCTGCTCGCTCCCAAACACCGTCTACCCATCTTCATCAGTGGCATGCTGGTGGCGCTGCTGCTGCAGAACGGCGACCATTTTGCGCCGCCCGCAGCGCCAGTTCAGGCCACCGCGGTGCTGTTGCAGCAAAATCTGAACGTCAATCAGGACAATAGCTGGCCCGGCCCCGAGTACGACGAGCACATGAGCCAATTCATTAAGCTCAGCACTCGTACCTGTGGGCCCTACCTCGCCGGCATGCCCGAACTCAACGCCTATCCGGTTACCCCCGATTGTCCAGCGGTGCCGGTCAACCCCGACATCATTCTGTGGCCGGAATCGCCTGCGCCTTTTCTCGACAAAGACGCACGCCTGCTGGGCGCTCTGCGCACGCTGACGCTAACCACGCAGGCCCCCGTGATCGCGGGCACCACTTCCCTGGACCCGCATGGTCCCCGCTTCGATATGTACAACTCCGCTCTCTTCGTGGGTCTGGATGGCGCAGTGGCGGGCCGTTACGACAAAATCCACCTGGTTCCATGGGGCGAATACATACCGTATAAGCGCTTTTTCTCCTTCGCCAAAAACCTTACCCAGCAGGCTGGCGACATGACCCATGGATGGCGCCGCCTTGTCTTTTCCACCGACGACCACACCTTCGGCGTCTTCATCTGCTATGAAGAAATATTTGGCGATGAGATACGGCTATTCGTGAAGCGGGGCGCCCAGGTGCTGGTGAACATCTCCAATGACGGCTGGTACGGAGACACCTGCGCGCCCTGGCAAACACTTGACATGTCGCGCATGCGCGCGGTGGAAAATCGCCGCTGGGTGCTGCGCGATACCAATACCGGCCTCACCACCATCATCGATCCCTACGGAAGGCTCACCGCCAGCATCCCGCGCCATACACTCACTTCGCTGGCGGCCAAGTATGGCTATCGCAGCGACTTGACCTTCTACACCCAGCACGGCGACCTCTTCGCCTATCTCTGTGGGATAATCAGCCTTGGTGTTCTTGCGGCCGCTGGGCGCGCACGGACCCGGATTTCCTGAGGATCTGGTTGACGTTGGCGAGCTTCATGCGGCTTTCCTTAATGAAAGCCGCACACGCGGTCGTATCCAGCGCAGCGTACAGGAAATCCGGGACCTGCGCCGCCCGCAACGGCTGCATTTCTAAGAAAACGGTTAAGCCTCATGTCGAATGAACTCGAATTTACCTACGCTCCGGTTCGCGAAAAGGTGCGCGACCTTCGGGAGTATCTTTGACCGCGCACGCATCGACAGGGAACTCGCTGCCCTAGAGTCGAAACTTTCCGATCCCGCCATCTGGTCCAACCCATCCGAGTCGCAAGTCCTCATGCGCGAGCGGAAACGCCTCGAGGGCCAACTCGCTATGGAAAACGAGCTGGTGCGCCGCACCGGGGACATCGATGCCTACTTCGAACTTGCTCGCGAGGGCGAGGCGGTCCAGCCTGAGCTGGAACGCGAGATCAAATCGCTAAGCGAATTCGTAGAGCAACTCGAAACTCGCACCATGCTCTCCGAGGAAACCGATCCGCTGAATGCTATTGTGACTGTCCACCCTGGCGCCGGCGGCACCGAATCTCAGGACTGGGCAGAAATGCTGATGCGCATGTATCTCCGCTGGGCTGAGCGCAACGGCTTCAAGACCGAAATGAATGACTATCAGGATGGCGAAGAGGCGGGCATTAAGTCGGCTACCTTTACCGTGACCGGCGAGTACGCCTATGGGCAGCTGTCAGGAGAAACAGGGGTGCACCGGCTGGTGCGCATCTCTCCCTTTGATCAGGCCAAGCGCCGTCACACCTCCTTCGCCAGCGTCTTTGTCTCACCGGAGATCGATGATTCGATCACCATTGATATCAAGCCCGAAGAGCTGCGTATCGATACCTATCGCTCCGGCGGCAAGGGCGGTCAGCACGTAAACACCACTGACTCCGCGGTACGCATTACCCATCTGCCCACCAACATCGTGGTCCAATGCCAGAATGAGCGCTCTCAGCACAAGAACAAGGAAAAGGCGATGAAGATGCTGCGCTCCAGGCTTTACGAATACGAGTTGGAGAAGAAGAAGCAGGTTTCCAAGAAGCTGGAAGACTCCAAGCTGGATATCAACTTCGGTTCCCAGATTCGGTCTTATGTGCTGCAACCCTATCGCATCGCCAAGGACTTGCGCACCCGCGTCGAGGTAGGCGACGTCGATCGCGTGCTCGACGGGGATCTGGACCCGTTCATCCGCGGCTATCTCATCATGCGGCGCCAGGGCGGTGCGGCGGGTACTGCGGTCGATAGCCCGCCGGAAGGCCCAATGCTAACCCCGCCGGCTGCGGTCGAAGAAGCCGCCGACCTCGACTGAAGCATCTAAGACTCACTGAGGAAACGCATTGAACGAACCTGAAACCATCCGCACCATCCTGGAAAAAAGCAAAACCATCGCCGTCGTTGGGCTCTCCGATAAGCCCGACCGTCCCAGCTTTTACGTATCCAAGTACATGCAACAGGAAGGCTACCGCATCATCCCGATTCACCCCACGGTCACCAAGGTTCTGGGCGAAACGGCCTATCCAACGCTCGACGCCGCTTACGCCGTTGAGGGAAAAATCGATCTGGTGGATGTATTTCGCGCTTCCGAGTACGTGCCTGAAGTCGTCAAAGACGTGATGCGTCTCAAGATTCCGTATCTATGGCTCCAGGAAGGCGTCTGCCACGAGGAGGCGGTGAAGTGGGCCGAAGCGGACGGCATCCTGGTAGTGATGGACCGCTGTATCTACAAGGAGCACGCCCGCTTCGCTCGTGCCTAGCGTGCGGAAGGGGATCCGGTTCTCTCAACGCTGGCTAGCGGCTACAATATAAAGGAATAGCTGCGCCCTTCTATGCCAAGGTTTCACCAACGCGCCTTGTTCCGGAACACCCTGCGGCTGATTCTGTGCGCCGGTTTAGCGATCGCCCCGGCTGCCAACGCATCCGCCCCATCCCAGCCCGTAGCTGGACCTGTCCGGGCGCTCCACCTCACGGTGGAGTTGCTGCCCCTCCATGATTCGATTCAGCCCGGAGGCAATACCCTCATCGGTCTGCACTTCACCCTGGATAAAGGCTGGCACGTCTACTGGATCAACGCCGGCGACTCCGGGGAGCCACCAACTATCAAGTGGACGCTCCCAGCGGGCATAACCGCGGGAGCTATGCAGTTTCCCGCACCCCGCCGCTTACCGCTCGGCCCATTGATGGATTTTGGCTATGAAGACGAGGTCCTGTTTCCCATCACCCTGAGTGCGGACTCTACCCTCAAAGCGCCCTCCGCCGCCCCACTCGCGGCCCATGTCAATTGGCTGGTTTGCCGCGAGGTCTGTATTCCAGGTAAGGCCGACTTGGCGCTCCCTTTGCAGGTTGCTGCTCAGCAAGGCCCCCCCGATCCCACCCGGCAGGCGCTCTTCGATCGCTTCCGCAGCCTCCTGCCGCAGCCGCTCCCGTCCTCGGCTAAGGCGGTCTTTGGGACGACGCCCAGCGGTTTTGCGCTCGCTCTTACCGGGCATTCCGCGACCAGCGCCCAATTCTTTCCTCTGGACGACAGCCAGATCGTGAATGCCGCGCCGCAACCTGTCCAGGGTGTCGATGGCGGGATACAGATCTCGCTCAAGAAGGACGTGAACTTCCGTACCCCCCTGGCGCAACTGAACGGGGTGCTCTTGCTGGGCGATGGAACCGCCTATGAGATTCACGCTGCTCCCGGCCCGTTGCCGGCGGCAGTCGCCGGAGCTTCCTCCGCCGGTTTCCTCAAGCTTGCGCGCTTTATCGGTCTGGCCTTCCTCGGCGGCGTGATTTTGAACCTCATGCCCTGCGTCTTTCCCGTCCTCTTCATCAAGGGTCTTTCCCTGGTGGAGGCTTCCCGGCACCCACATAGCCATGTCCGTGCTCACGGGCTGGTGTATACCCTGGGAATTCTGGTCTCCTTCTGGGCTGTGGTGGCTCTCCTGCTGGGTCTCCGGGCCGGCGGACGTCAACTGGGCTGGGGCTTCCAGTTCCAGTCGCCCGGTTTTGTCGCGGTCATGGCATTGCTGCTGTTTTTTCTCGGACTGTCGCTAGCCGGAATGTTTGAGATCGGGCTGACCGTGACCAATACAGGGTCCAGCCTGGCCTCGCGCCATGGCTATGCCGGCAGCTTTTTTACCGGCGTGCTGGCCATGGTTGTCGCCACTCCCTGTACCGCTCCTTTCATGGGCGCGGCCATCGGTTTTGCCCTGGCGCAGAATGCTGCCGTGGCCCTAGCCGTCTTCACTGCGCTGGCTCTTGGCCTGGCTACGCCTTATCTGCTGCTCACCTTCCATCCCGTTTGGATGCGCCATTTGCCTCGCCCCGGCGCCTGGATGGAAGTGCTGAAGCAGGCCACCTCTGTCTTTATCTTCGGCACTGTGATCTGGCTAGTGTGGCTTTTTGCCTCTTCGGCGGGAGTGGATGCACTGACCGCGTTGCTGGCGGCGTTCCTGTTGCTCGGCATCGCAGGATGGATACTCGGCCGTTGGCCGGCACGCCGGGTCCCGTCGGTCTTTGCTGCCGCCGTCATCGTTCTTGCAGTAGCAACGCCGCTCTATGCGTTATGGCAGTTTCCCGTGACGGATTCGGGCACCGCGCGCGCGGCCACCGGTTCCAGCCAGGCCGGCTGGGAGCCCTACAGCCGCGCCGCCATCGAGCAATACCGCGCCCAGGGACGTCCCGTGTTTGTGGACTTCACTGCCCGCTGGTGCCTAAGCTGCCAGGTCAATGAGCGCGCGGTCCTCAATCGCGCCGATGTGCGCCGCCGCCTGCATGACTCTGGGATCGTACTGGTCCGCGCCGACTGGACCAAGCACGATGAAGCCATCGCCTCTGCACTCAGTGAACTAGGCCGTAGCGGAGTGCCGACGTACGTATTTTATGTTCCAGGGCAGCCGGCGATCACGCTGCCTGAGGTGCTCACACCGGGCATCGTCTTTGGGGCGCTTGACCAGCTCCAGAATCGCCCCAAGGAGAAACAGGAGGCCAGGCTCAAGCAAGACAGCCAGCCTTAACGTAGCCATAACCCAAGAGGATTAGCCGATGACCCGGAAAAATACCGTCCATGTCCGCATGGCCGCAATTTTGGCCGCAGCCCTGTCCATCGCCTTCGCCTCCTCCGCCCGTGCCGCCCAAGTCGGCAGCCCGGCGCCTGCCTTCCACGGAACCGATTCCAACAGCAAGACCCAGAGCCTGGACGAATACCGCGGCAAGTTCGTTGTACTCGAATGGCACAACCACGACTGCCCCTACACCATGAAGCACTACGAGAGCGGGAACATGCAGTCGCTGCAGAAGCAGTGGACGGCGAAGGGTGTTGTGTGGCTGACCATCATCTCTTCCGCTCCTGGGACCCAGGGCTACGTGGATGCCGCTGCGGAAAATGCCTACATGAAGAAAATGGGCGCTAAGCCCACTGCGGCTGTCCTCGATCCCAGTGGCGCCATAGGACATCTTTACGGTGCCAAGACTACTCCTAATATGTTCATCATTGACCCCAATGGGAAGCTGATTTACGCCGGCGCCATCGACGATCATGCCACCACCGACGCCTCCGACATTCCATCGTCGAAAAATTACGTATCTGCGGCGCTCACCGAAGCCATGGCCGGCCAACCAGTGCAGACCGCCTATACTCGCCCTTATGGATGCTCAGTCAAATACGCGCAATAGGGAAGTTGTTCTCTTTTGTGCCCGTGCCATAGTCATGGTAGCGGTGGTTGTCGGCTTGATACCTGGGCGTCTCGTCGCCGCGCAGACGCCCCCACAACCCGGAATGCAACAGGCGGAACCTGCTGCCGACCCGCATATTGTGGAAGAGCAGGCAGCGGAGCGTCAAGCCCTGGGCTTTCTCGGCTACCTTGACCATGGCCGCTACGCCGACAGCTATGCCTACACCGGCATGCTGATCCGCGCCCAACTCGACCGCGATTCGTTTGCCCGGCAAATCGAGAAGACGCGGGCCGGGACGGGCGCCCTGCTATCACGTGAACTGATCGACGTCAGCTACACCACCACAGTGGCGGGAGCTCCGGAAGGCGAGTATGTGGTGCTTCACTACGGCGCCAGCTTTGCGAACCGGCAAGAGGCCGAGGAGACGGTGATCCTGGCCTTCGCCAAAGGCTACTGGCGAGTCAGTGGCTACTACATCAAATAAGCCACATCACACAGGACGCGATCGAACGACCGTATAGCGCTTCTTGAAGCGCAAGAAGGGGCTTTCCAGGTA
>Ga0302325_10019477_pt1 | contig 14274 bp, 10 predicted proteins | sample Palsa_T0_2_FD_201948 | JGI IMG/M metagenome (GOLD analysis project Ga0302325, IMG submission 201948) | Peat permafrost microbial communities from Stordalen Mire near Abisko, Sweden - Palsa_T0_2 | ecosystem: Environmental > Terrestrial > Soil > Palsa > Peat permafrost | place: Sweden: Abisko... | reverse complement strand
CCGTCCGTGGCGAGCTCGCCGAACCAATCGGCCCATGCTGCAGCGGGCGGCGTGACCGTCAAAGTCAGCAGCGCATCATGCAGCTCCTCGGCATCGCGCACGAGCGGCCAGGCCGTCGCGCTGACCTCTGAGATGGCCGCCGGATCGAGAATTCCGTCGGCGCCGGCTTCCGTGCGTGTCGTGCGCCGCAGGACAACGGCCCGAGCGCGGCGTTCTTCAAGCGGCGCATCGTCGAGAAACGCATACGGGTTGGCATTGAGAATTTCATGACTGAAGACCGAGGGTTGCGCGGTGTCGACGGCCACCGTTCGAATGGCGCGGCTTTCGATGTGTTCCAGGATCGAGCGCAAACTGTCGAGATCCATCGCTTCGTGCAGACAGTTGGCAATGGTTTCACGCACCAGGACGTGATCGGGGATGCGCAGCGGACCCGAGAGATTTTCGCCGCAGGCAGCGGCATCTGGAAAGCACGCGGCAAGCAGATCTTCGGCGCGCATCCGCAGGAGCTGCGGCGCGACCTTCCGACCGCCGCGCATGCGCAGAATCGCCAGCGCGCGGGTCGCGTTCCAGCGCCAGCGAGCGCCGAACATCGGTGCGGTCAGCAACGCCTGGGTCAGCGTTTGTTCGACGCTGGCCGATTTCACGTACTCGAAGACGATCTCGAGCGGAAACGCGTGCTGCTCCGTCAACGACAAGACGATGCCGTTGTCGGTTGCCGCCGCCTGCAATTCCACGTTGAACGAGCGGCAGAATTTCTTGCGCAGCGCAAGACCCCAGGCCCGATTCACGCGCGCTCCAAACGGCGTGTGCAGGACGAGCTGCATGCCGCCGCCTTCATCGAAGAAGCGTTCGGCGACGATCGTCGTGTCGGTTGGCACGACGCCCAAGGCGGCCTTTCCGGCGCGGACGTAGGCAACGGCCTGCCCGGCGCCCGCGGCGTCGAGTCCGCACTCGTCGAGCAGCCAGCGTTCAGCCGAGCCGTCGTCGCGCGCGTCGATCGCCGCGCGCACTGCGGCGACCTCACGCGAGAGCTCGATCGTGCGGCCGGGCCCTTCGCCGTTCCAGAACGGGATCGTCGGCGGCGCGCCGCCGGCATCCGCCACGCGCACGACGCCGGATTCCACGCGCCGTATCTGCCACGACGCCGTCCCCAATAAGAAGATGTCGCCGGCCAAACTTTCGACTGCAAAATCCTCGCTGACCGAGCCGATGATCTGGCCTTCGGGTTCGAGGACGACATCGTAACTTGCCGTATCTGGAATCGCCCCACCGGAGGTGACCGCCGCGATGCGGGCTCCCCGCCGTCCGCGCAGGCGTCCATTGACCCGGTCGACGTGCAGGAACGCGCCGCTGCGCCCCCGCGCGGTGGCAATGCCGTCGCCGAGCATCGTCACGACCTCGTCGAAATCGGCGCGGCCAAGATCACGATATGGATACGTGCTGCGAACAAGGGCGTAGAGTTCGTCGGCCTCCCAGTCGTCGGCCGCGCATGCGGCAACGATTTGCTGCGCGAGGATGTCCAGCGGCGCGGCCGGGATGCTCAACGCGTCCATCGCTCCACCGCGCATCGCGCGAACGAGTGCCGCGCACTCGAGCAATTCGTCGCGGGTGGTGGGGAAGAAGCGGCCCTCGGGCGTTGCTCCGATCCAGTGGCCGGATCGCCCGACACGCTGCAGTCCGACCGCGATCGAGCGCGGTGTGCCGAGTTGAACGACCAGATCGACGGCCCCGATATCGATGCCCAATTCGAGCGACGCCGTCGCGACGACCGCCCGCAGCGAACCATTCTTGAGCCGGTGTTCGGTCGCGAACCGGATCTCGCGAGCCAAGCTGCCGTGATGCGGCAGCACCCAGCCGTCACCCAGCCGCGCCGTAAGCGCGTACGCGACGCGTTCGCTCATGCGCCGAGTGCCCACGAAAATCAAGGTGGTGGCGTGCGCGCGGATCAGATCGGCAACCCGGTCGTAGGTCGCGCCCCACATCTCGCTGCTCGCGACCGCGCCCAGTTCGTCGTCGGGCACCTCGACGGCGAGCGTCATCGCTCGGCGACTACCGACGTCGACGATCGCCGGACCCGGGGCGCCCGGACTGAGAAACGCCGCGACCCGTTCGAGCGGCCGGATCGTCGCCGACAAGCCGATGCGCTGCGGCTTGCGGCCACCGGCGCGGGCGACGATCTCGTCGAGCCGCGCCAACGTCAAGGCGAGATGCGAACCGCGCTTGTCGGCCGCGAGCGCGTGAATCTCGTCGACGATAAGCGTGTGAACGCGTTTGAAAAGCGCGCGTGGCCGCTCTGCGGTAAGCATGATGAAGAGCGATTCGGGGGTCGTAACGAGGATGTGCGGCGGTTTGCGCAGCATCCGCGCGCGCTCCGCAGGCGTCGTATCGCCGGTTCGCGTTGCCGTGCGGATCGGTGCGAGCGTGATTCCACGCTCTGCGGCCAGTGCCAGCAGTTCGCCCAGCGGCGTTTCGAGATTTTTCCGCACGTCGTTGGTCAACGCTTTGAGCGGCGAAACATAGACCACGAGCGTCTCGTCGGCCAGCGGCCCCTGCGCCGCCTGCGCGATCAGTCCGTCGAGAGCAATCGAGAAGGCGGCTAACGTCTTGCCCGAACCTGTTGGGGCTGATACAAGGACGTCGCGACCGCTGCGCACGATCGGCCACGCTTGCGCCTGCGGCTCGGTCGGATCACCGTAGCGCACGGAAAACCAATCGCTGACCAGTGGACCAAGAGAATCGCTCATGCCCCGGCCGCGGCGCGCTCGACGGTTACTTGCGCTGGTGCAGCAGGAACGTGTTGCCTTCCGTGTCCGAAGCGAAGGCCATGAAACACACCGGCGTTTCCTCGATCGCCCCATCATCGACAAATGCAACACCGCGTGACTTGTACAGCTCGACGGCCGACTTGATATCGTCGACGGCGAACATCACTCCGCCGCTGGCACGAAAGAAGTCGTCGCCCATCCTCCAAAGGCCGAACGTTGTACCGTCGCCGAGCTCGAACTCCGCTCCGTCCGGACCATAGTCTGTGGTCACGCTCAACCCCAGCGCGTCGTGATAAAATGCTTTGGCGCGCGCGGCATCCTGCACCAGATACGTTACGATATCGATGCCTTTGATCGCCGTCGAATTGACAACCGCCATCCCGGGTTTCCTCCGCGAGTGAGTGTTGAGTGGGTGGATCGCCCGCCAAAATATTACGAACGTACGTTCGCTTTGTCAAGCGTCCCGGCTTGAATGACCGAGCGCACTGTTTCGCCCCCCGAATGAGACCGGCGGGCCGAAGCCGCACGTTTGCGGGTCGGAGGTGCTGAGCCGGACGACGGGCTGTCCGTCCAGAATGAAATGGCCGCGCTCTCAGGTCGCCGTGAGGCACCGGCGTTACGATCGACAACCAGCAGAGGATCTTCATTGCCGTTGACGTCGCACTCCGCTCGATCCAGGCTGGTCGGCCGCCGCCTCGCCCCAATCCGAGATCGCCTGGCCGCGCTGCGTCCAGTGGCAGTCGCGTTGTCCCTGGCGTTGTTTGCTTCGCTCATGCCGGGTCCGGCGGCGGCGGGCTTGTCGACCGGCCAAGAGGTGCAGATCGGCAAGCAGACCGACAAACAAGTCACCGACTCGACCAACGTGGTCACCGATCCGCTGCTCAATGCATGGGTGAACGGCATCACGACCAAATTGTGGGCCCAAGTCGCGCGCAAGGACGTGCCGTATAACATCAAGATTTTGGACGTCCCCGACGTCAATGCATTTTCGACGCTCGGCGGCTATGTCTACGTCAATGCGGGAACGCTCGACTTCGTTCAATCAGACGATGAACTTGCCGGGGTGCTCGGCCATGAGACCGGCCACATCGAGCGCCGCCATGCCGTGACCTCGCAGAATAAGGCGACCCTTGTCGACGTCCTGCTCAGCGTCGGCTCATTGTTCTCGCCATATCTTGCGCCATTCGGTGAATTTTTAGAAGCCGGCGCAATCGCGAAGATCCAGCGCACCGACGAGACCGAGGCCGACCGGTACGGTCTGATGCTCATGGCGCGCGCCGGCTATGATCCCGATGCGATGGTGTCGTTCATGGCGCACCTCGGTGCGATCGAAACCGAAGATCACGAATTTCTGGACAAGTACCTGGCCGATCATCCGGGCGTGCCCAACCGAATCGCGCATCTGGTCGGATATCCCGAGCTCGATCCCACCAAGCGGACCGTCGAGCAGCGCGAAGCCTTCGCGCTGCACGATCTCGACGAAGCGCGGTACGCGATCGCGGCACGCGATTTTGCCGCGCTGCTCAAGGTGCAGCCCGACAATACGGTTGCGATGTATCATCTGGGTGAGGCGCAGCTGGCGCTGGGCCAAACCGCCAAGGGCGAACAGAATCTCGCGCAGGCCGCCGCCGGCGGGACGCCGCAGACGCGCACGCTGGCGCTCGATCTCATTCACGGCTTGCGCGACAGCGAGAAGCGCTTCGTCGTGATGCGGCCAAACCTTCAGCCCTTACGCGATGCCGTCGCCCAGGCGAAGGCGACGAATCTGGCCGCCGCGGCCGCGGTGAACGGCCGCCGCGATGCCGCGCGCGACGAAATCAAGGGATTGGCAAGCCGCGTCCAAGGCATTCAAAACGAGATGCCGGATCTGTCGCGCATTCAGCCGCGCCACGGCGGCCAGTTCGATGCGGTGCTGCACAACCTTTCGACGATGGGCCGTTCGCTCGACACCGCGATCGGCAAGCTGCAATCCACTGTCGGTGGAATCGGGTCGCTTGAACACAATAAAGAAGGCGGCCTCTTCAAGGCGAACGCAGAGATTCTCGACGATCTCGAAGCGCCGATCAAACTCGACGAACCGCCGCCGCAGTCACTTGCGACATTGGCGTTCTATCCGCGCATGGTCGGCGACGTCAGCGACGCCGACGCAGATATCGCGCGCGCGCTCGACGGGTCGATCGCCGCAATGGCACAACTCAATGGTGCGCTGGGCGATCTCGATACCTTCGTGCGCGCCCTCACGCGGGTCCAGTTCGGCGGTGGCGATATCCCGATCGACGACTACAAGAAGAGCATCGAGCCGGCGATGAACGCCGCCACCGACTCGCTCAACCGCTCCGCGATCTCGGCGTCCCAAGCCAACCAAATCTTCAACCTGGCACGAGCGCGTCAACTCGTGGCCCAGATCGACATGCTGGGCTTGGCATCCTCGCCCGACCGCTACAAAACGCTGCAGAAAGCGCTCGACTATCGCTTCGCCAACGACGTGCCGAGCTACGACCAAATGCTGCACGACGACCTGTCGCCCGGTCAAGTCGCAGCCGCGGCGATCATCGCGGCCGATACGAATGTGACGCCCGCAGTGGTCGAGCAGGACGCCGCGACCTCACACCGCTCGATCGTCGATGTCGCGAACACCCGCGGGGTGAACGGCGAAGCACTCGAGATCATGCTTGGCCTGATCTACTTGGATTACACGGACGATCCGGACAAAGAAGCCCGCGGACACGTCTAGCAGGCGCTGCATCTCGGCGATCGCGTCGCGCGAGGGTGCAGTGGACGCAATCGGCCTTTTCAAGCTCCCCGAGAGGGCGCAAAATCTCATTCGGCTCGCGGAGGTGTTCGTTCGCGTCCGGCTCACTGCATTCGAGGTTAGTAAGACGCTATTCGATCGGCTGAGAACGCTAGTCCTGGTACGATGTGTCCTTGAACTGAACGTACAGCGTCTCCGGCGCCACGTTAAAGTAGTTGGACAAGGCCGGACAAAGCCAACCTTCCAGGTCCGTGCCGTTTAGGTTGTACCAATTGCCCCCATCTTCCGAACGGACGCGCTTGAGAACCGTATTGTGTCCTGGGAAAGCGGCGGGTGAGAAAATCGCCGTAAAGGCGTCTATGGGGCCGCCACCCATTTGATGCTCGATGATCTCCGGCATGCCCATGACAAACGGCTCACGCAACAAACCAACCTGGGGATCATCGAACACGTAGGTCCCATGATGGTTGTAGATGTGGAGAACCTGCAAGCTATTCATTGTAGGTTCTTTATCGGCACAGGCTTTGCTAACCGGTCAAAATACTCCGCCGACCCGCGCGAGTCGGCTCTTCGGCCTCCTTCGATTTGCCGGAAGCCGGCTGAACATCGCCCGAGCTTTCGCGCGATCTGCTCACCTTGAGTGGCGAGGTTGCGGGCGTCATGAAGATGGACCGGCAAGACGACGAGACGTACGTTTCAACGCTGGTTTGATATTTCGACGCGGTTCTGGGTTGGGCTACCCAGCGCCGCCTTGTGCGACATCAGCCTGCTAGGCGAGAGTGGCTCGATTCGATGGGCGTGACATCCCTCGTTCGATATCGCGAGACGGTCTTCCCGACAGCTTAGTGCTCGGCTCAACTCGGCGGCAAACCAGGTTGGGCGCCGTCTTTCGTTGCGCACGCGCCGGCCATTGCATAGCGAGTGCGCTAAGCGAAGATTTTCAAGCTGATCTATGCCGCCGACCTCGCCGCCGTCGCGGAGAGCTACGATATGATCGATTGTCGTTGCTGCCGGGTGATTAGCCGTCGCGATCAGCTGATCGAGTATCCCATCGCAGATGCCGCATCTGAGACCGTCCCGCGCAATAAGCCTCAATATAATTATCGCACGCTCGTTGCGGTCAAACCCTCTATAACGACTCACAAAGCCCAGCCGACAATCGGATCGACGTAGGCCGCATCGGCTTGTTTTCCGACGGTAGACGCCATCATGGTTTGGTTTCCAGCTCCTTGTAGACGATTCCGGCGATGAGCTTGGCGTGCTTGGCATTGCGCCGTGAGCCTTCGGGGCGAGTGACAGTAACCAAATGAGGGACGTTGCCGTTCAGAACGTCTTTCTCGTCAGCCACACGTTTTGCCACTGCAGTTCGGGTAGCTCTGAAAGTCGCCAGTCATCGACGGAGCTTCGGCGTTCTACGCTCCCGGCGCGCAGAACAGATAGATCAGCGGCTCCTTGGTCGATCATCACGCACCAGGATACGCCCATCTCGACGGCAGTTCGGCAGCGGCCCTCGAACGCTTCGCGGCTTATGTCGTACTCGCCGCGGATTCCAATAAAGCCGCTGGGGAGCACGGACCAATAATCGCGGTTCCGGCGATATGTCCCGTCTGGTCGCTTTGCGGCCGTTGCCTCGATCCCGTTTTGCCAGTAGGACCACTCGAAGTCAAAGAACTCCTCACCATTAGTTTGTGGCAAGAGACACCACCCCGGATACGCCTTATCAGCGAACTCGTTACCAAAATGGATGGCAAGCGCTCTGCCGATGTTTAGGCGGGCTATTCGTACGGAGCTCGTACACGGGCGAATGAGAATGCTGCCCGTTGCGGTGCGCTCGATCCGAGTGGCGTCGATGTACGTCGATTCGTTGTCCAGATTTATTCGACGTCGTTGATCGTTGCATTGCGTGAGCGCAGTTGTTAGCTCATCTGGAACGCGATACGGCATGATGATCGAGAAAACGTCACGAGACGTCTTGCCGTGGCCAAGATGGAGAGAACCCGCGCCGCCTTTGCAGAAAACCCGTCCACTTAGCCGAGCGGGCTTGGTCGCTCGGCCACATGGTCGCAACCAGGGCGAGCACGTCGTCCAACTTGGGCCGTGGCGGCTTTCGGGAACATCGAACGTCTGTTTGATTGGGAGAGGAATCCGCCTTTCTGCCGGGCAACTAGGGTGACGTGTATTTAGCACCAAAAACACGTCACCTTAGGAGGAAGCTCCATGCCGCGGTTTACGGTCACCTTCGACAAAATGGCATCCGATCGGCTCGAACGCCTCGCGGAAGGGCGAAACAAATCGGACGTCATTCGCGAAGCCCTCGCGCTCGAAGAAGTGTTTAAGCAGGCTTTGGCGGAGGGCGCCACCCTCGTGATCCGCAGTAACAACGGCAAGCCGGACCGGGAGATCGTCCGGGCTTAGCGCTTGGAGAAAATCAGTCTCGAAACGATTGTCCGCGAGGACTTTCCAGGACAAATTGGCGTTATCGACGCCCGAGCGAGGGCCAATGTCGTCGCGTGGGGATTTATTCTGTTGATCGTAACGATCGTTCTCGGACTAGCCGCGTACGTCTGGCTCCACATCGACCATCTGGAAACAAACACGCTGCGCGAATTTCTCCAAACGACCGTTGCGGGTGAGATTGGCCTTCTGGCTGGTCTCTTCGGATCAAAGAATAGTTTGGCTCGTAGTGGACAGCCTTAAATCGCCGCGGCGCGGGTACGAAACTCAGCCTGCGGCGCGACGCCCGCTGTCAGGGTCTGATAGACGACGCAGTAACGCTCGGTGAGCTTTTTCAGCGTTGCAATCTGGTCGGGAGCAGCGTCGGTGTCGAGGTCGAAGGTCAGCCGAATCACCTTGAAACCGACGGGCGCGTCGCGGTCGACACCCAAGGTCCCGCGAAAATCGAGATCACCTTCAGCGTGCACGCTCCCACCGCGCACCGGTATGCCGGTCGCCGTGGCGACGGCGCGCAACGTGACGCCGGCGCACGCAACGAGCGCCTGCAACAGCATGTCGCCCGAGCACGCGAGCATTCCGTCACCGCCTGTCGCGGGATGCAGTCCAGCCGTCACCAGTGCTCGGCCGGTCTCGACACTGCAGCTCAGACCATCGGGATCATCAAGCGTGCCGTCGGCTTTGAGCGTGATGAGCGCCGCCGCGGGATCCGTCCGGTAGCGGTCTTTAAGCGGGGCTTGAACCGCGCGCAACGCGTCGGCATCCATGCGGTGGCCTTCGCGTCGGCCCAACTCCTTTCCCGGCCCGACAGTCCGTGCGGGCGGCGCTTGCCGCGCCGTCAAAGCGCCGCTACACATCGCCTGACCAGAGGAGTTGCGGGTTGCCTTTGCGCCGGTTGTCGGTTCTGATCGTTGCACTATTGGGCGGCGCCGGAGGAGCCGCTTCATCCACACCCCCCGCGCCGACGAATCCGCCGCCCTTCGGAGCGCTGCACTGGCGACTGATCGGACCCTTCCGGGGCGGCCGAACCGTCGCGGTATCGGGCGTCCCGACCCGACCTGGGATCTTTTACATGGCACCCAACAACGGAGGTGTCTGGAAATCGGTCGACTACGGCCGAACGTGGAACCCGATCTTCGATAGCCAGCCGAGCGGTTCGATCGGCGCGCTCGCCATCGCGCCATCGGATCCGAACATCGTCTACGTCGGCAGCGGTGAAGGCCTGCGCCGTCCCGATCTCTCGACCGGTGACGGCATGTACCGCTCGAACGACGGGGGCAAAACCTGGGCGCATCAGGGCCTACGGGACAGTCAGCAGATCGCGGCAGTCGCCGTCGATCCGCGCGACCCCAACCGGCTCTACGTCGCGGTGCTCGGTCACCCGTACGGACCGAACGCCGAACGCGGAGTGTACCGGTCGACCGATGGCGGTGCGTCGTATCAGAAGGTCCTCGGTGCAGGAGGTGATGTCGGCGCGGTCAGTGTCACGCTCGATCCAAACCATCCCGGCGTCGTGTACGCCGCACTCTGGGCATCGCGCAACGGACCATGGAATCTCGTGCGCATCTACGAGCGGTACGATCGGAGCGGGCTCTACAAATCCGTCGACGGCGGAACGACGTGGACGCGTCTTCGGCGCGGTTTGCCGGCGGCCGTCGGACGGATCGGGATCTCGGTGGCGAAGGGCGATTCGAATCGAGTGTACGCGATCGTCGAAAAGCCTGACTTCGAATGCGGCGTGTACCGTTCCGACGATGCCGGTGCGTCCTGGTTGCAAACTGACCACGAGCAGCGTGTTTGCGAACGGACCAATGACTTCGCCGGTATCACGGCCGACCCGCAGGATCGCGACACCGTTTACAGCGCGAACACGAGCATGTACCGGTCGACGGACGCCGGAAAAACCTGGATCGGCATCAAGGGTGCGCCAGGCGGTGACGACTACCATACCGTCTGGATCGATCCGACGAATCCAAATACGATTCTGCTCGGTGTCGATCAAGGCGCGACGCTGTCGACCGACCACGGCAAAACGTGGAGCAGTTGGTACAATCAGCCGACGGCGCAATTCTATCACGTCATCACCGACGACCGCTTTCCGTACCGCGTCTTCGGCGCCCAGCAGGAAAGCGGCAGCGCCGAAGTCTGGAGCCGAGGCAACGACGGCGCCATCACGTTTCGCGAATTTCATCCCGTCGGCGTTGATGAGTACGGCTATGTGGCGCCCGATCCGCTCCATCCGTGGCTCATCTACGGCGGGAAGGTCACGGTGTACGACGAGCGTACCGGGCAGACGCGCGACGTCTCGCCGACGTACGACCGGCACGGCTACCGGTTCGACCGCACCAATCCGCTCGTTTGGAACCGCGTCGACAAGCGCACGCTGTATCTCGGGCTCAACGTGGTATTCGCGACCCGCGACGGCGGAAGTCATTGGCAGCGCATCAGCCCCGATCTCACTCGCCCCAACCCCGGCGAACCCGCAACGCTGGCGCACTTTACGCCGGACGATCCGCTCAACGGAAAACACCGCGGCGTCATCTACAGTCTCGCGCCGTCGTATGTCGACGCAAAGCTGCTGTGGGCCGGAACCGACGACGGACTGGTGTGGGTCACGCGCGACGGCGGCGCACACTGGCGCAACGTTACGCCGCCCGGCGTCGGACCGTGGAGCCGCGTCACGCAGATCGACGCGTCGCATTTCGATCGTGCCAGCGCCTACCTGAGCGTCAGCCGCCAGCGGCTCGACGATCCGCAGCCGATCATTTATCGCACTCGCGACGGCGGCGCATCGTGGCAGCGCATCGTGGCCGGCATCCCGCAGACCGAGCCGGTCAACACGGTACGCGAAGATGGCAAGCGGCGCGGTCTGTTGTTTGCGGGGACCGAAATCACCGCCTATGTGTCGTTCGACGATGGTGCGCATTGGCGATCGCTGCAAGCGAATCTGCCGCCCACGTCGATTCGCGATCTCGTCGTGCACGGCGACGATCTGGTCGTCGGCACGCACGGTCGTTCGTTCTGGATCCTCGACGATATCGAACCGTTGCGCGAGGCGGTGCGCGCCGGTGCGGCGACGCGGCTGTTCGCACCCGAACGGGCATATCGCGTCCGTTTCAACACGAATCCAGATACGCCGCTGCCGCCCGAGGAGCCGGTCGGTCAGAATCCGCCCGACGGCGCGATCATCGATTACACGCTGGAACCGGCATTTACGGGAACCGTGAGGATCGCGATCGTCGACGCGGCGGGACACACGGTGCGATCGTACGCGAGTACCGACGTAGCACCGCCGATCGATCCGGAGATCGACGTTCCGGCGTACTGGTTGCGCCCGCCGGCGATTCCCTCGGCCGCGCCCGGCGATCACCGCTTCGTGTGGGACCTGCATGAAGCTGCGCCGCATTCGTTTTTCGGCGGGTATCCGATTGCCGCGATCATCCACGACACGCCACACCTGCCCCAGGGCGTGCTGGCATTGCCGGGCCGCTATACCGTGCGGTTGAGCGTCGGCGCGCAAGCCTGGACGCAGCCGCTCGACATCGTCCTCGATCCGCGGGTAACGACGTCGGCCGCCGCGCTGCGCGCGCAGCACAACCTCGGCGTGCGCATCGTGCAAGGAATGAACGCATCCTACGCACTCGCGCAGCGCGCCGGCCAACGGCACGCCGGAGCAGGGGCAACACGCTACCGACGCGTCAACGAGCAGCTTGCCGTTCTGCTCGACCTGTGCCAGCAGAGCGATAACGCACCAACGGCGGTCATACAGCAGACGGCGTTTCGTTTACTCGCGGACCTCGTCGGGCACGGGCGGCACGGCGTCGAACTGCGCGCGACCGACGAACCGTGATTAGTCAGCGCCTGCCGGCTCAGTGGTCAGCCTCCTTTTCGGGCGTGCGATCGTGCTGAGACCGAGGTCATAGGTGACGGGTGTTAGAGGCGTTTCGCGTATCCAGGTCTCAAATACCAATCGTCGGACGGTCGCAGCACCCAGCCGAGTCGTCGGAGGTTCATCGTGCAATTCAAACGCTTCACTATTTACATCACAGCGCTCGTCTCGGTACTCGGTACATTCATCTTGACCGCGCCGGCGGCCAACGCGCAAGCGCAGCCCCAAGTGAGCGTTAATGGCAGCGTGGTCGATGTCTCGCCCCCGCCGATCATCCAGGCGGGCCGCGTCTTCGTTCCACTGCGCGGCGTTTTCGAGCAGCTGGGCGCGAGTGTGGTGTACTCAAACGGGACGATCAACGCGACCGGGAACGGTCGCGACATCACGCTGCAGATCGGTTCGACGCAAGCCACAGTCAACGACCAGCCGCAAACGATCGACGTTGCACCGTTCATCGTCGGCGCAAGCACCTACGTCCCCCTGCGATTCATCTCCGAGGCGCTCGGCGACAGCGTGAGCTGGGACGAAGCCGACCAAATCGCGGAGATCAATACCGGGGGCGGGCCGGCGGACTATTTCTCGCCCGGCACCGCAAGTTATGTCGACACGCCGCCGCCGCCGATTCCAGTGTACGATCAGCCCTACGTGCCGGAACCCAATTATATTTGGCAGCCGGGTTACTGGGGCTGGGGTGCCTACGGATACTACTGGGTTCCGGGAACGTGGGTGCAGGCGCCGCAATCCGGGTATTTGTGGACGCCGGGCTACTGGCAGTCGAACAACGGCGGCTATAATTGGAGTCCTGGCTACTGGGCGATCACGGTCGGCTTTTACGGCGGGATCAACTATGGTTGCGGATACTTCGGTCAGGGTTACAACGGCGGACGCTGGTCGAACAACAACTTCCAGTATAATACCTACGTCACGCGCGTTAACACCACAACCATCAATAACGTGTATGTCGATCGCACCGTCTACGTCAACAAGTCGACGACGCGGATCAGCTACAACGGCGGTAACGGTGGAGTGCCGGCGCGTCCCACCGTCCAGGAACTGGCCGTCGCAAAGGGTCGTCATCTGGGAATGACACCCGCGCAGCAGCAGCATGTCCTGGCCGCAGAACAGGATCGTGCTCTGCTCGCGACCGTCAACCATGCCAAACCTCCGGTAGGGGCCGTCGCACGGCCATTGAGTGCAAGTAATCGTCCACCCGGATTCGTAGCGGTGAAGGCGACCGATCGCGTCAACCCGCAAGAGCACATCGCTCCCGTTCGGGTCGCTCCGGCGACCGTGACGCGGGCGGCCGCTCCTGCGGCGCACGCAGCCGCCCCTGCGGCGCACGCCGCCGTCGCGCCCGCCGCAGCGCCTGCGGCACACGCCGCCGTCGCGCCTGCGGCACCAGCCCCGGCGCCTGCGGCGCACGCCCCTGCGCCTGCAGCACACGCCCCTGCTCCGGCCGCGCACGCCGTCGCGCCTGCGGCACGCATCCCAGCGCCGGTAGTGCACGCGCCACTCGCGCCGGTAGTGCACGCGCCGCCCGCTCAAGCCGCTCCTCCCGGCCCGAGACCCGCGGTGTACGCCGCGCCGCAACTTCACGCGCGCTCCGCTGTCCCGGTCCATCCAGCACCTGCAGCGCCCAAACCACCAGCACCCAAACCACCGGCACCCAAACCACCAGCGCCCAAACCTCCAGCTGCCAAACCAGCGCCGGCCCATCCAGCGCCGCCTAGTCATGCGCCGCCGCCTGGTCATTGACGCTCCACAGCGAGACAAGCCCAAGAAGCAGCAGTCGCGAAGCGAGAGCCGCTCCGCCGCGAAACCATTGCGACCGAGCGGCGAAGCGGCGGGGCTGCAGGAATCGCTATGCGAAGCAGGATCGATGAAACACCTTCGCACGTTGGCTATGCTTGCGCTCGCGTTCGCGGCCGGGGCGCTCGTTTCACGGTTCCCAGCGACAGCGCGTGCCGCTGCGGCTCCGGCCGTCGCAACATCGATCGATCTCAACGCATTGACACCCGCGGATTTTCCTCCGCCGAACCCGTTGACTCCCAACCTTCGCGCCAAGGTTCTCGCCCAGGTCGATTCAACCGTGTTTTCCGTCGCGACGGGCTTTTCACCGAAGCACACGCATGCAGGAACGACCGAGGTGCAGCTCTTCTTGTCCGGCACGGGCACGGAATGGCTCGGCGACAAACAGATCTCGGTCTCACCGGGTACATTCGTCGTCATTCCGCCAAATACGGTGCACAGCGGTACCACCGGCGGCCCGTTCCGCATCTATGTCGTCAAGACACCGCCGCAAGACCCTTCCGACTATCACATGGTGCAATAGTAGACCGAGGCGCCACGTCGCTGGAGGTGCCTGGCGCCGGGCACTATACGTTTCTCGATACGTGTACGGTGCGGGGAATGCACTT
>Ga0302325_10019476_pt1 | contig 14274 bp, 14 predicted proteins | sample Palsa_T0_2_FD_201948 | JGI IMG/M metagenome (GOLD analysis project Ga0302325, IMG submission 201948) | Peat permafrost microbial communities from Stordalen Mire near Abisko, Sweden - Palsa_T0_2 | ecosystem: Environmental > Terrestrial > Soil > Palsa > Peat permafrost | place: Sweden: Abisko... | reverse complement strand
ATCTCCTTGCTGAACCGGCCGCCGGGTGTCAGTGCGATGAGATCGCCTGATTCACCGAGGATTTCGTAGACGACGTTGCCACCGTTCACCTCGATAGAGGACACAGATTCTCCTGTCGGTCAGGCCATCACCAGGACGTCGTCGCCGACGACTCGCACCGGGTAGGTGCGGATGCTCCATTCGGGCTTGACCGTAGTCGTGCCGGTCGCCAGCTCGAAACCCCATTGGTGCCAAGGGCAGTAGATGTATTCCTTGTCCCGCACCATCACCGCATCGCCGGCCGCGGTGTCGTCCACGATGGTGCGTCCCCGGGCACGCCCTGAGCACAGCGGACCACCTTGGTGCGGGCAGTAATTCGCGATGGCATAGAAGGTGCCGTTGACGTTGTAGACACCGACACCGTGCCGTCCGATCGGCACCAGCTTGTGCTTGCCCGGCGCGATTTCGTCAACGGTCGCAACGACGTGCTCGCGGCCCTGGGCGAGACGGGGCTCGGGCCGTTTGGTGTCTGGCCCTGTTTCTTCAGCCGTCAACTCAGAGCACCCGGACTTGACCCTCGAGGACGGGAACCGTCTCCGGAAGGTGGTAGGTCGCGATGCCGTTCTTGTACATCACCGCATCCCGGGCGTGCTTGGGCAGGTGCTTGACCAACCAGCGCGGGTCGTCGAAGGTCCAGTGCGGGTAGTCCGACGAGAAGAGCAGGATCTTCTCGCACTCCATCCACTCCAGAGCGCGGGTCAGTTCGGTTTTGTCTTCGGGGTAGTCCAGCGGCTGAGTGGTGAACTTGATGTGGTCCTTGACGTACTCCGACGGCTTGCGCTTGATGTCCATCCAGGACTTACGGGCCTCGTAAATCGCGTCCATCCGCCACATCAGCGGCAGGATCCAGCTGAATGCGTGCTCGACGAAGACGATCCGCAGCGTCGGGAACCGGTCGAAAGTACCGTCGAAGATCAGACTCATCACCTGGTTGGCGGCCAGCAGCGAGTAGGTGACCATGAAGTCGTGGTTGTAGCTGGGGTATCCGACCGGTGGGGCCGGCAGCTCCTCGAAATGGCTACGCGACAGGTGGCAGCTCACGGTGATGTCGTGCTTGGTGGCTGCGGCCCAGATCGGGTCGTATTTCGGATTTCCCCATGACGGCCGCGGCTCGGCCTTGATCAGAATCTGCGCCATGAAAGGGTGCCCCGCCCAGCGCTCGATCTCGCGCACACTGGCTTCCGGGTCCTCGATGGCAGCGCAAATGGAACCGCGCCAACGCTCGTGCCAGTTGTTGTGGCTGTCCAGCCAGTGATTGTGCTGCCAGTCGTTCAAGGCGACCGACATCGCGTGCTGCGCTTCAGGGATGCGAGCCGGGTAGGCGGCGGGTTCCAGGATGGCGATGTCTGAGCCCGCCTCCATGATCAGCTGACGGAACGCCATGTCCGGGTCGCTGCAGGGGAACTCGCCGTTGGGCGGGAAGGCGTCGGTGCGCATCGCGTAGCTGTGCGCGTAGTCGGGGGCGTCGTAGTAGATCTGGTCACCCACATCGCGGGCCAGAAAATACTTGCTGCGCCACGGCTCGGGAATGTACGGCGTGAGTTCGCCGCGTTTGGGCGCCGGGTGCACATCCGAGTCGACGCACCGGACGGCGATCCGTTCGGCGGCAGGAACCCGTTCGTTCGTGTGGGTCAGCGTCATCTCGATCTCCTCGCTCTCCCTGTTTCTTCTATTCTGCGACTAGCCGGTCGCGAGATCGACCGAAACGTCGATCCCATACAGGTCGGCCGCATTGCGCCAACACAGCTTCTCCCGTTGCTCGCCTGACAACGCCTTGGGCAACTTGTGGATATCGCCGCACTGCCAATGCGGGTAGCTCGAGCCGAACATCACCATGTCGTCTTTGCCGGTGAAGCCGAACCACTCGCCGGCGAACTCGGTGTCACCGGGGCCGTCGAGGCTGCCCTGCACGAAGTACACGTGTCCGGGCAGGTATTCGCTCGGCATTCGGGGGGCCCACGGGGTTTGTTCGAGATGCGGACGGCCGAAAGTGTCCATCCGCCACATGAACGGCGTGATGAAATCCGCGGCGCCGTCGCCCCAGACGAACTTCAGGCCGGGAAAGCGTTCGAATACGCCCTCGGCGATCATGTTCATCTGGTGGTACAGGTAGTTCAACGCCATGAAGCTGACGTAATGCTCGTAGGTGAGGGTGTTGCCGGACGGGGTCGGCGGATTGGCGATGCCCGAGCCGACCTCGATGTGCGCGGCGACGGGAAGCCCGGCATCGACCGCCGCTTCCCACAGCGGCCAGAACTGCGGCTTGCCGTAGACCTCACGCGACTGCAGTGGGACGCCGATCTGGACCACCCGAGGGTGCGAGCGCCACTTCTCGATCTCTTTCAGCGCGCCGGCGATGTCGTCGGGGTTCACTCGGATCGTGCCGCGGAACCTGTCCCCGTACTGGCTGGACTCCAACCACTTCGACACCATCATCTCGTTGTGAGCGGCGTGCAGTGCGCTGCCCAGATGCCGGTCCGGCATGATGCCGCGCGCCATCGGATGCAGGATCGCTACGTCGACGCCGCGCTTCGAGAACAGTTCGTTGCCAACGATTTCCGGATCAGAGCCCGGGTACTGGCGGTCCGGGCCCTCGGTGTTGGGCGCGTATTCGCCGCCCGGCGCGCCGTACCAGTCCATCTCGTAGTCGGGGAAGCCCCGGCTCTTGAACGGTTCGCGCAGAACCGAACGCAGTTCCCTGTTGGACGAGAAGAAGATGTGCACGCTGGCATCGATCAGCGGTGTGCGCGTTCCGTCCGGGTGTTCGATCACCTAAACCACCCTCCGCGGCCGCGACGGCCGTGCCGGACCTGCCGACCATCCGATAGACAATCTAACATTCTGGCTGAGCACCAATCAACGGGTTTCCCGTAAGCATTTCGATTAATCATCGCACCAGGTAGTGGTCATAATCGCCGCCCGGCGCTGTAGCGCTGTTCTTCTTCAGCGATAATACCATTCTCCCGTTTTGGAACGTGCGACAGTGATGCCGGCGGCTCGTTCGATCGGCTTGATCGCCGACGTGAAATCCGAGTCCGCACCCTCGTCGTTGCGCGTGACTTCCCAGAGTCGCCCGACGGCTTCGGCGATGTCGACGGGCACGCCGAGGGCTTTCGCTTCGTCGAGGTACAGGCGTACGTCCTTGACCATCAACCCGGTGGCAAAGCCGTAGTCGAAGGTGCGCGGAAGGATCGCTCGCGGGAACTTGTCGCGGCTGGCACTCGTCGCGCCCGAGCCCGCGTTGAGCACGTCGATGATCACGCCAGGGTCGAGGCCGGCCTTGGCGCCCATCACCACGACCTCCGATGTCGCCACCAGGACGGTGGCCGCAAGGATGTTGTTGACCAGCTTCATCGTCTGCGCGGAACCGGGCTTCTCACCCACGTGCCGCGGCCTGCCGATCGTTTTCAGCACCGGCTGGAGTAGGTCGAAATCCGACCGTGGTCCTGACACCATGACGGCAAGTGTGCCGTTCTCGGCTCCGCTGACACCGCCGCTGACCGGGCAATCGATCGCGACGACGTCGCGTTGGGCGAGAAGATCGTTGATGTGCACCGCGGCCTGGGTCCCCACAGTGGACAGGTCGACGTAGCGCCGTACCCGGGAGCCCTCGATGACTCCCGCGGCACCGGTGGCCACCTCGACGGCGACCTGTGGAGAGGGCAGGCTTGCCATGACGGTGTCGGCCAGGTCGGCGACCTTTTTCGGCGACGACGCCGCCCGGGCCCCGAGTGCGACGAGTCTGTCGAGAGCGTCGCTGCGGGTGTCGAAGGCCACCACGTCGTGCTCGGCGTCGATCAAGCGACGCGCCATTGGAAAACCCATGTGGCCCAGACCGATAAACCCGATCTCCACAACCACCGCCTTCGAACATTCGCACCGAGATTGTCGCTGTGCTAATAAGAGAATAGTATTCTCGCAGTACGTTAACTCATCTAAGGAGCTGGTCGGAATGCTGTTGGAATTCGACGCCGATCAGCGGCTCTGGCAGGAAACCGTGCGCGACGCAGTCGGGAAGCAGTGCCCTCCGGCGCTGGTCAGGGGTATCGCCGAAGACGGCGTCGATCCCACCCCGATCTGGAAGGCCTACGTAGAGCACGGCTGGACCGATATGAGCGACCCCGAGACGGCCGTCGAGCTGGCCATCGTGCTCGAGGAGCTGGGACGCGCCACCGATCCCACCCCGTTTCTGGCGACGATGAGCCAGTTCGCCCCGTTGGCGGCGGATCGGTTCGACCCGCAGGCATCCGGGACCGCGGTCTACAGCGGCGTGACAGCACACCGGCACGGCGACGACTGGGTGCTCGACGGTACTGCGCGGCACGTGCTGGACGGCGACCGCGCGGAATGGCTGGCGGTGGTGACCGACGCGGCGGTATTCGTCGTCAACTCCGACGCCGCGGCCGGTCAGCTGTCCCGGCGACGCAGTGCCGTGTTCGACCCGGTGCTGCACGTCGCCGACCTGACGTTCGGCGGACTCCGGGTGCCTGATTCGGCGCGGGTCAAGGTCGACTCCGAGCGGGCCCATCACGTCGCACTGATGGGGATGGCGATGACGATGGTCGGCGCGTGCCAACGCATCCTGGACTTGGTCCTCGACCATGTGCGCAGCCGCCACCAGTTCGGCGTGCCGATCGGGTCGTTCCAGGCGGTTCAGCACAAAGCCGCCGACATGCATGTCGCGGTCGAGCGGGCACGGGCGCTTACCTATTACGCGGCGTTGACGATTGCCGGCGACGATCCGCGTCGGCGGCTGGCCGCCGCGATGGCGAAAGCTGCTGCGGGCGAATGCCAGTCGCTGGTATTCCGGCACGGCCTGCAACTGTTCGGCGCGATGGGCTTCACCTGGGAGAACGATCTGCAATTCGCACTCAAGCGAGCCAAGGCCGGCGAACTCATGCTCGGCGGGACCGCTGAGCATCGGGCCCGGGTTACCGAGGAGTACCGTGCAGCTCACCTTTGATCCTGACGTCGAGGCGTTCCGCGCAGAGTTCGTTGCGTTCCTCGACGAACACCAGTCGGCGGCCGCGGCCGAGGCGCTGGAGCGGCCGAAGTCGGTGTCGCACATGCCGGCGTGGGCCCGTCGCTGGCAACGGCTGCTGTTCGACAACGGGTGGCTGCTGCCCACCCAACCGCCCGAATTCGGTGGCCGCAACGCCACGGTCCTGCAGCAGTACGTGTATCTCGAAGAGCTGTGCAACCGCCGGATCTACCACAGCTTCAACCCGCAGGGTGTCAATATCATTGCGGCATCGTTGATTTCGTTCGGAAGCGACGAGCAGAAGCAGCGCTGGGCGGTGCCCATCCTGCGAGCCGAGATCACCGCCTCGCTGGGGATGAGCGAGCCCAGTGCCGGTTCGGACCTGGCGTCGCTGCGCACCAAGGCCGCCCGCGACGGCGATCACTTCGTGGTCAACGGGCAGAAGGTCTGGACGTCGGGAGCTCATGATGCCGACGTGTTGCTGACGTTCGTCCGCACCGATCCGGATGCACCGAAGCATAAAGGGATCAGCGCACTGCTGATCCCCACCGATACTCCCGGTGTGGTGCGCCGGCCATTCGCAGATATCTGCGGCCAAGAGAACCTGGACTTCAACGAGGTGTTCTTCACCGATGTGCGAGTGCCGGCGGAAAACCTTGTCGGAACGCTCAATCAGGGCTGGCGAGTAGCCAACGGATCGCTGGGGCACGAACGAACAATGATGTGGCTCGGGTTCGCCGACCGGCTCGACAACGTCATCACCGACTTCCATCCCGCGAACGCGCTCGAACGTGACCAGTACGCCACCGCGATCATGGACCGTCAGGCTCTTCGGCTGCTCGGATCGGTGGCGCTGGCCCGGGCTTCACGTGGGGAAGAAGACGTGCCCGCTCTGTCCGTCCTCAAGCTGCTTGGTTCGGAAGCGGAACGCCAAGCCTGTGAAAATGCCTTGGCGGCAGCCGGATCCGATGGACTGGTGCATCCCGCGCTGACGGGGCCTTACGAGCCGATGAACCTCGATCACTACTTCGGCAGCTGGTTCGATCGTTACGCCCGCAGCTTCTCGGGCACCATCGCCGGTGGCACCTCCGAGATCCAGCGCAACATCGTCGCCCAACGAGTGCTCGGACTGCCCGCCCGCTAGAGCGCAATCTCAATAGTGCACGAGCGTGAACGGATATTTCGGGTCCGCCGGTCCGGCGCTTTGCGGCTCACGCCCTCGCTGGCGCCTGTCCCGCCATTCAGTCGATGACCGCGGCTTCCTTGCGTTCAGTGATAGGCAGGGCTAGATGCTGCTCGTCGCAGATCCGCTGGAGCTTGGCCAGGGTGTCGTCTAGACCCGCACCGAGCCGGCGCCCCGGTGTGAAAGTGGCCGGCAGGTGTCGCATGCCCTGGATGACGCCGATGGTCTCGTAGTGAACGGTGCCGTCGGGGTCGCACTGGTAGTCCGGCATCCGGTCGAGCACCGCGGTGAGCATGGACTTGAACACCGTGCGGGCCACGTTGGAGCCGATGCAGCGGTGCACGCCGAGGCCAAAGCTGAAGTGCCGGTTGCCCTTACGGTCCAAGACGATTTCGTTCGGCTGGTGGAACACCGACGGATCGCGGTTGGCCATCGCCCAGGAAATCCACAGCCGTTCACCCTCTTTGAACTGCGTTCCTTCGATCTCCACATCGTCGGAGAAGGTGCGTCCGTCGCCTGGCGCAGGGGTGTAGTAGCGCAGGAATTCCTCGGTGGCGGAGTCGAGCAGGGTGTCACGGTCGCGGCTGAGCCGCTCGCGCTCCTCGGGATGTTGGGACAGCCACTCCATCGAGTGAGCAGTCAGCGCGGTGGTGGTGTCGAATCCGCCCCCGATGACAAGTCCGAGGTTGCCCATGATCTCGAGGTCGGGAGCGGGCTCGCCGTCGATGCGCAACTGCAGGAGCCCGTTCACGATTCCCGGCCGCGGGTTTTCGCGGATCTCGACCATGTTGGTCAGCAGATCCAGGCCCATCTGGCGATGCATGGCGACGATCTTGTCGATGTCGGGGGAATGCTCCGGGGTGTACACCGAGGCATGGACCGGCTCGCTGTAAATCGCCCAGTTCTTCAGCGGGATGCCGAGCATCGCCAACGTCAGCACCGCCGGCACGATATTGGCCAGATCATCGACGAAGTCGATGCGACCTTCCTCGATCTTTTCGTCGAGACATGCGCGGGTGACCTCGTCGATGAACGGCACCCAGCGTTTGACGGCGGCAGGCGAAAGGTATGGGTTGAGCACGGTGCGGTAGATGCGGTGCTCAGGTTCATCCATCTCGAGAATACCGCCGCGCACCCCGCTGGCGCGTTTCGCTTTGGGGATCGAAATACCCTGGTAGCCACGACGTTCACCGTTGATGTCGTGGTCGTTGGAGATATGGGGGCAGCGGGCGAGCTCGAACACTGCCTGGCTGCCGCCGGCGACCCAGTGGCCGTCGTATGTATCGGTCCATGCGACCGGACACTTTTCGTGTATTTCTTCGGTGATCTTCTCGAATTGACCCCGATACTCCGGATTGTGCCGGTCGAAGTGAACCCGATTCTTCTTACGATCGCTGTCGCTCACGACGTCGTCGATGCTCACGATGCGGACTCCGTAATCGTGATGGCTTGTTCCGGACAGGATTGAGCGGCTTCACGCACGACGTCTTCGTGATCGGGCGCAACGTCTTCCGACACCGCCGAAGCATGACCTTCGATGTCGTCGAGGACGAACGAATCCGGCGCGATCATCGAGCACAGCGTGTGCCCCTGGCAACGATCTGGATCGACCTGAACTTTCACAACTTCCCCTTTCGGTTTCCTAGCCGAAATTCGCGTCAAATCTAAGTATTTCGCCCGCCGTTGACGCCGAGTATCTGGCCGGTGATGTAGCCAGCTTCCTCGGACACCAGGAAGGCGCAAGCCGCCGCGATGTCTTCCGGCTTGCCAATCCGGCGCACCGGCGTTGCCGCGATGGTCTTTTCGATGTCGCCGAGGTTGCCACGTTCCTCGGCGGCGCGCAGCATTGGCGTGTCGATGAAACCCGGGGGCACGGCGTTGACGGTGATGCCGTTCGGCCCGTACTCCAGGGCCAGCGACTTGGTCAGCCCGTTGACGGCTGATTTGGCCGCGACGTAGTGCGACATGTAGGGGGCGCCGGAGTGGGTGCTCGATGAAGAGATGTTGACGATGCGTCCCCAGTTGGCGTCCAGCATGTCAGGCAGCACGGCCTGGATCATGTGGAAGACGCCGTTGAGGTTGACGTCGATCAGTCGCTGCCAGTCCGCGAATGTGATGTGGTTGAACCGCTTGAAGCCGTCGAGTCCGGCGGCGTTCACCAGTATGGTGGCCGGGCCCAGTTGCTCGTGGATGCCCGCCAGTGCAGCATCGATCTGCGCACGGTCGGTCACGTCGGCGGTGAACGCGAATTGCGTCTCGGAGGGTTTGAGGTCGACGGTCGCGACGTGGTAGCCGTCTTTGCGGAGTCGCTCCGCGACCGCCGACCCGATTCCGGAACCGCCTCCGGTGACAACCGCCGTTCTCACGGCGTCACCCGGTCAGAGACCGTCTCGAACACAAAGAATCTCCCTTCCGAATATGAGAACCTTACTCTCACGTTACGGCTACTAGCAAGATGGCTCAGAAACCATACCTAGCCTGCGACAACACCGAAAACTTGGAGCGCCCGCACCGAGCGCGAGTACGCCAGTCTCGTTTCTCCCGTTTGCTTGAATTCCCCTTGACGGAATGTAAGATTCGCCCGGGATGAGAATGAAATTATCCAAGTCCGAGGAGTCAGGAATGCCATTGCACGACACGGCCGCGACCACTCTGGGTAATAACCCACCGGTGGAAAACGGGGCCGCGCCGCTGGCCGGAGCCGCCTGATGGGTCCACTGGACGGGATCCGCGTCCTGGAAGTCGCGATGTACGGGTTCGTCCCGTCGGCGGGCGCGGTGCTCGCCGAATGGGGTGCCGATGTGGTCAAGGTCGAGCACGCGGTCACCGGTGATCCACAGCGCGGCCTGCGCCAGACCGGGTTGCTGCGCGTCGAGGGTGACCCCAACCCGAACATCGAGCACGCCAACAGATGCAAGCGCAGCTTGGGTCTGGATATGTCGGTGCCCGACGGCAAAGAGGTGCTCTACGAGCTCGCCCGTCGCTCAGATGTTTTCTTGACCAGCTTCCTGCCGGGACACCGCACGAAGTTCGGTATCGATGTCGACGACATCCGCGCGGTCAACCCGAAGATCATCTACGCCCGCGGCAGTGCATTGGGTCCGCGCGGCACGGAGTCGGAAAAAGGCGGCTACGACATGACCGCGTTCTGGTGTCGAGCCGGAACCGCTGCCACCATCACCCCGCCCGGGACCGAAGGCATGGTCGGACCGCCCGGGCCCGCCTACGGCGACACCATCTCCGGGACCAACCTCGCCGGCGGCATCGCGGCGGCGTTGCTCAAGCGCGAGCGCACCGGCGAACCGTCGGTCGTCGATGTCTCGCTGCTGGGCAGCGGGCTCTGGGCACTGGGACACACGGTGGCCTTGACGACGCATCTCAATCAGCGCATGGAGGCATTCCCGCCGGGTGTGCACGGCTCCCCGGTCAACCCGCTGGTGGGGCTGTATGCGACATCAGACGGGCGCTACATCTCGTTCGTGATGATGCAGGCCAGCAAGTTCTGGGCAGACGTGTGCCGGCACATCGATCAACCCGACCTTGCCGACGATCCGCGCTTCGACTCGGGCGAGAACATCGCTGCCAACACAGCCGAGGCCGTGCAGATCCTCACCAAGGCGATCGCCACCCGCAGCCTCAAGGAATGGAGTGAACGGTTCGCCACGCTCACCGGGCCGTGGGCGCCGGTGCAGGACACCTTGCAGGCGGCAGGCGACGCTCAGGTCCGGGCTAACGAATACGTAGTGCAGGCAGGCGAACTCGAACTGGTCGCCAACCCGGTGCAATTCGACGTCGCAGCACCGCACTCCGGACCTGCCCCGGGGTTCGCCGAGCAGACCGACGAAATATTGTTGGAGCTCGGTTTGGACTGGGACCGCATCATCGAGCTCAAAACTATCGGTGCCGTCACTTAATTCGGAGGTCCCTCTGTTGTCAATATGCACTCCCGGCGTACGCGGCATGGGTCATAATCGCCGGACGCTTCAAGAAGTGGAGTTTGTCCGGCCCGCGTTCCTCGGGTTCGCCAACTCACGAGGACGACACGAAGAAACGGACGTGGGTATGGCAGGCACCGATGGCGACTAAGGGGGCTGAACGCTGGTCTTCCGGGATCAGCTTGCCGAGCGGTCTAACCGGTGTCATGCAGGCCGTCGGGGGGCTCTTTGCGATGAGTGCCGACGCGATCAGGTTTGCGTTTCGCCGACCGTTTCAGGCGCGAGAGTTCTTGGAGCAGTCCTGGTTCGTTGCGCGCGTTGCGCTGGCTCCGACGTTCCTGGTCGCCATCCCGTTCACGGTTCTAATCAGCTTCGTTCTCAACATCCTGCTGCGTGAGTTGGGCGCTGCGGATCTCAGTGGCGCGGGCGCAGCGTTCGGTGCGGTCACCCAGGTCGGTCCGTTGGTGACGGTGCTGATCGTTTCAGGCGCCGGCGCGACGGCGATGTGCGCAGACCTGGGCTCACGCACCATTCGCGAAGAGATCGACGCGATGGAGGTCTTGGGCATCAACCCCGTCCAGCGGTTGGTGACTCCCCGGATGTTGGCAGCCGGCCTGGTCGCGCTGTTGCTCAACAGCCTGGTCGTCATCATCGGAATCGTCGGCGGCTACGTGTTCTCGGTTTTCGTCCAAGACGTCAACCCCGGCGCGTTCGCCGCGGGGATCACCTTGCTGACCGGGGTGCCCGAGGTGATCATCTCGTGCGTCAAGGCGGCGCTGTTCGGCGTTATCGCCGGCTTGGTGGCGTGCTACCGGGGGCTGACGATCTCCGGCGGGGGTGCCAAGGCGGTGGGCAATGCCGTCAACGAGACCGTGGTCTACGCGTTCATGGCGCTGTTCGTTGTCAATGTGGTCGTTACGGCGATCGGCATCCGATTCACGACGAAGTGATGGGATACCTGCCGTGGCGACGATAAAGACGCTGAGAATGACGTATCCGAGGGCCTTCCGGCTCCTCGGCTCTTGGCGTCGGCCTGTCGGCACCTTTGCCGCGATCGGTGACCACACCGTGTTCTACGGAAAGGCACTGGCCGGCATACCGTTCGCGGTCACCCGCTACGGTCGCGAGATCATCCGTCTGGTCGCCGAAATCAGCATGGGCGCCGGGACGTTGGCGATGATCGGCGGCACCGTTGTGATCGTCGGGTTCCTCACGCTGGCTGCCGGTGGCACGCTCGCGGTCCAGGGCTACAGCTCGCTGGGCAACATCGGTATCGAGGCGTTGACCGCGCTGCTGTCGGCGTTCATCAACGTCCGCATCGCCGCGCCGGTCGTCGCCGGGATCGGGTTGGCGGCCACCTTCGGTGCGGGTGTGACAGCGCAACTGGGCGCCATGCGAATCAGCGAAGAAATCGATGCGCTGGAGGCGATGGCGATTCGCCCGATCTCCTACCTGGTCAGCACCAGGATCGTCGCAGGCATGCTGGCGATCACGCCGCTCTACAGCATCGCCGTCATCTTGTCGTTCCTGGCCAGCCAATTCACCACCGTCGTGCTGTTCGGTCAGTCCGGCGGCCTTTACGACCACTACTTCGACACCTTCCTGAACCCGCTCGACTTGGTGTGGTCTTTTCTGCAGGCCATCCTGATGGCGTTCGCCGTCCTGCTGCTGCATACCTATTACGGATACTTCGCATCGGGTGGCCCGGAGGGTGTCGGCGTCGCGACAGGCAACGCGGTGCGGACCTCGCTGATCGTGGTGATTTCGGTGACGCTGCTGGTTTCGCTGTCGATTTACGGCTCAAACGGTAACTTCAACCTCTCCGGATAAGGGAACATTTTTCAATGCCCAACAATGGGATTCGCGCACTGATGGGTCTGGCGACCGTGGTGGTTATCGCCGCGATCGTCGCTGTCGCCGTGGGCTTGTTCTCGGGCAGCTTCACCGAAAGCACGCCTGTCACGGTGCTTTCGCCGCGGTCCGGTTTGGTGATGAACGCGGGCGCGAAGGTGGAGATGCGCGGCGTGCAAGTGGGTCAAGTTGCCTCGATCGAGTCACGGCCGAACGGCCAAGCTCTCCTTCACCTGGCTATGCATCCCGCGGATATGCATCTGATTCCGGGCAATGTGCTCGTGGACATCACAGCGCCAACGGTATTCGGAGCTAAGTTCGTTGACCTGGTACCGCCGGCCGAACCGTCCGCGCACTCCTTGCGTGCAGGTCAGGTACTCGACAGCAAGCACGTAACCGTCGAGATCGACACGCTATTTCAGCGACTGACGACGGTATTCGACAAGATCGACCCCGCGAAGCTCAACGAGACGTTCGGTGCGCTGGCGCAGGGAGTCAGCGGCCGGGGCGAAAAGATCGGCCAGGCGTTCAGCGACCTGGATTCGTTTCTGGCCAAACTGGATCCGGTTCTTCCAGCACTGACAAACGACATCGCGATGACGGCGGTGGTGGCCAACGCCTACGGCGACGCGGCGCCGAATCTGGTCAAGACCGTGGACAACTCGGTAAAGATCAGCAAGACGGTCGTCGATGAACAACGCAACCTGGACGCATTGCTGGTCAGCGCGATCGGGTTGGGCGAGATCGGCAACGACGTGCTGGGCGCCAACCGCAAAGCGCTGGCAACCGACCTGCGGCTCTTGGTGCCGACCACTGATCTGACCAACCAGTACAACAAGGGACTGGAATGCACTTTGGGCGGGATGTCGACTGCGTCGAATGCGCAGCCGTTCAAAGAACCGGGCGTTCAAGTGGTAGCCAGTTTGACGTTGGGCGCCGAGCGTTTCCGGTACCCGACGAACCTGCCCAAGGTCGCGGCGACGGGCGGCGTGTTCTGCTTCGACCTGCCGGGCCATAAGTTCGACACCGCGACGCCATTCGTCGTCACCGATGACGGCGCCAACCCGGCCCAGTACGGAAACCAGCAAGCGCTGATCAACTCCGATGTGCTCAAGCAACTGTTGTACGGTCCGATCGCAGGGCCGCCACGCAACACCTCGATGACCGGACAACCGGGATGAGTCGGTCGATGCGGCCCACGCTGATCAAGTTCGGTGCCTTCGCGTTGGTGATGGCGTTGCTGACCATGTTCCTCTTTTTCGTCTTCGGCCAGTACCGCACCGGAGCGACAAGCGACTATTCAGCCGTGTTCGCCGATGCGTCGCGCTTGAAGGAGGGGCAGTCGGTTCGCGTTGCCGGGATCCGGGTGGGAACGGTCAACAGTGTTTCGCTGCGACCAGACAAAAAGGTCGTCGTGAAATTCGATGCCGACCAAAACATCGCGCTCACCGACGGCACCCGAGCCGCGGTTCGCTACCTCAACTTGGTCGGCGACCGCTATCTAGATCTGGTCGACGGTCCAGGGTCGACCAAACGACTGGGCGCCGGGGGGCAGATACCGGTCGACCACACCGCGCCGGCGCTCGATCTCGATCTATTACTCGGCGGCCTGAAACCCCTTGTCCAGGGCTTGAACGCGCACGACGTCAACGAGCTCTCCGCGTCGCTGCTACAAATCTTCCAAGGCGAGGGCGGAACCATAGATTCGCTGTTCTCGAAGACAACGTCATTCTCAAATGCCCTGGCCGACAACGACCACACCGTCCAACAGCTGATTGACAACCTGAATACCGTTGTGGGCACCCTGTCCAAAGATGGCCCCAAGTTCTCCGGTGCCATCGACCAGCTCGAGCGGCTGCTCAGCGGGCTCGCGCAAGATCGTGAACCGATCGGCGCGGCGATTGATGCGTTGAGCAAGGGAACCGCATCGTTGGCCGATCTGCTGAGCAATGCCCGAAAGCCGCTGGCCGGCACAGTGGAGCAGCTGAGCCGGCTGGCCCCCAACCTTGACGACGACAAGGACCGGATCGACGTCGCCTTGCAAAAGGCCCCGCTGAATTACCGCAAACTGATTCGACTCGGCACGATGGGTGCCACCGTCCCGTATTACCTGTGCGGGGCGTGGCTGCGCGGCACAGACCTTCAGGGTAAGACCGTCGTCGCCCCGTGGTTCAGATCAGATGCCGGAAGGTGCGCCGAACCTGATGCTTAAGTATGGCGGAGTTGGACTGATCAAGGCGGGATTCATCGGCGCTGTCTTGATAGTGCTGGTGATCCTGATTGGC
>Ga0302325_10019475_pt1 | contig 14274 bp, 13 predicted proteins | sample Palsa_T0_2_FD_201948 | JGI IMG/M metagenome (GOLD analysis project Ga0302325, IMG submission 201948) | Peat permafrost microbial communities from Stordalen Mire near Abisko, Sweden - Palsa_T0_2 | ecosystem: Environmental > Terrestrial > Soil > Palsa > Peat permafrost | place: Sweden: Abisko... | reverse complement strand
AGCCCTCGGTTGAAATCCACGTGCTGCAGGGCGAGCGCGAGATGGCCCAGTACAACAAGTCGCTCGGCAAGTTCCAGCTCACCGGCATCCCGCCGGCGCCGCGCGGCATCCCCCAGATCGAGGTCGCATTCGACATCGACGCGAACGGCATCTTGAATGTCTCCGCGAAGGATCTGGGGACGGGCAAGGAGCAGAAGATCGAGATCAAGTCCGGCTCGGGTCTGTCAGACGAGGAGATCAAGAACATGGTCTCCGACGCCGAGTCCCACGCCGAGGAGGACGCCCGCGCACGCGAGCTCGCCGAGGCGCGCAACAACGGCGAGAACGCCGCCTACCAGGCCGAGAAACAGCTCTCCGAGCTCGGTGACCAGGTCGATGCCGACTCCAAGGGCCGGATCGAGGAGGCGATCAAGGAGCTCCGCGAGACGCTCGAGTCCGAGGACCCCGCCGCGATCAACGCCAAGACCGAGACGCTGCAGACGGCGTTCCACGCTGTGTCTGAGGCGATGTACCAGCGCGCGCAGGAGTCCGCGGCGGCCGGCGGTGACGGGGCGACGGCCAACGGCGATAGCGCCGACGGCGACGGCGGCGCCTCCGATGAGGAGGACGTGGTCGATGCAGAGGTCGTCGACGAGCCGCAGAGCTGATCGCGATGACCGATACGGATACCGAGCAGACGATCGAGGAGCAGGTGCCTGAGGGGACCCCCGGCGCGCGCGCGCCGGGGGATGGGCACGCGCCGCCGGACGCTGAGGCGGACGTGGCCGAGGCGAGTGACGAGCAGGCGTTGGAGGGCGATGTCGAGGTCGCGGAGCTAGAGGGCGACCTCGACGAGCTGGCGAGCATCGCCGGCGAGCGCGATCAGTACCTCGCGCTCGCCCAGCGCACGCAGGCCGACTTCGAGAACTACCGCAAGCGCGTCGCGCGCGATGCCGCGGCGTCGGCGGAGCGCGGCGTGGCGAAGCTCGCCAAGGAGCTGCTGGGAGCGCTCGACAACCTCGACCGCGCGCTCGACGCCGCGGCTCAGGACGACCCGCTGCTCGACGGGGTGCGCCTCGTGCGCGGGGAACTGAGCGCGGGGTTGGCGCACGTGGGAATCGAGTCCTTCGGCGCGGTCGGCGACACGTTCGACCCGGTCGAGCACGAGGCGGTCGCCCAGCAGCCGGTGGAGGGGGCTGAGAGCGGGTCGGTCGTCGAGGTCTACCAGCCCGGCTACCGGCTGGGCGCGAGCGTGATCCGCCCGGCGCGGGTGCTCGTCGCCGCTTAAGCCGAGAGGGGTTGACAGATGGCATCGCGTCCCGACTACTACAAGACGCTCGGGGTCGAGAAGAAAGCGACCCCCGAGGAGATCAAGAAGGCCTACCGCAAGCTCGCGCGCAAGTACCACCCCGACACCAACCCCGACGACAAGCGGGCCGAGGAGCGCTTCAAGGAGATCTCCCAGGCCCACGACGTGCTCGGCGATCCGGACAAGCGCAAGCAGTACGACAGCGGCTCGGGAGCCTTCGCCTCCGGCGGGGGACCGGGTGGGGGATTCGGCGGCTTCGGCAACTTCGACTTCGACGGTTCCTCGATGGGGGACATCCTCTCCAACCTGTTTGGGGGCGCCGGTGGCCCGGGCGGAGCTGGCGGTAGAGCAGGCAGATCGGGCCCCGCTGGCGCTGGCCGCCGCGCGCGCGTGGAGCGCGGCAACGACCTCGAGGCGCAGGTCTCGATCACCTTCGACCAGGCGATCTCCGGCGCGCAGATCCCGCTTCAGGTCCCTATGCGCACGACCTGTGGCACCTGTCACGGCACCGGCGCCAAGCCCGGCACGACCCCCGTCGTCTGTCCCCGCTGCGAAGGCCGCGGCGTCGAGTCCCAGGGCCAGGGCATGTTCTCGATCTCCCAGCCGTGCTCGCTCTGCGGCGGCTCGGGAACCGTGATCGAGGACCCCTGCCCGACCTGCCACGGCTCAGGCGCCGTGCGCACGATCAAGCGCATGCGCGTGAACATCCCCGCCGGTGTGCGCGACGGCGGGCGCATCCGTCTCGCCGGAAAGGGCGAGCCCGGTCCGGGCGGCGGCCCTGCCGGGGATCTGTATCTGGTCGTGCATGTCTCCCCCTCGCCGATCTTCACGCGCAAGGGCAACAACCTCGAGGTCGAGGTGCCGCTGAGCATCCCCGAGGCGCTGCGCGGCGCTGAGGTGCAGGTGCCGACCTTGAACGGCGCCAAGACTTTGCGCGTGGCGCCGGGGACCAAGCACGGCACCGTCCAGCGCCTGCGCGGCGAGGGGCCGCCAATATCGGGGTCCCACCCACCCGGGGAACCGCCGAAAAAGGGCGACATCCACTATCGATTCTTGATCGACGTGCCGAAGGAGCTGAACGCGGAGCAGGCCGATGCCGTCGAGGCGCTGGCGAAGACGCTCGACGGCGACCCGCGCGCGGGGTTGTTCGAGGGTGCTGGAGCCTCACAGGAGGCCAAGTGATGGCTCGCATCGAGGTCGCGACGAGCCGCGGCGTGTTCATGATCTCCGTCGCGGCCGAGCTCGCGAACATGCACCCGCAGACGCTACGCGTGTATGAGGCGCGCGGGCTGATCGAGCCGAAGCGCTCGCCGAAGGGCACGCGGCTGTATTCCCAGGACGACGTCGAGCAGCTGCGGCGCATCCAGGAGCTGACGGCCGACCTCGGGCTGAACCTGGCGGGAGTGGAGCGCGTGCTCGAGCAGGAGGCGGAGCTGGAGCGGATGCACGCGCGGATCGAGGAGCTGGAGCTGGAGGCGCTGCACGCACAGGTGCGGTTGGCGGAGGAGCTGGAGCAGGTGCGCCGCTCGTTCCGCGCGGAGCTGACGGTGCCATATCGTGGTGGGACCGAGATCGTGCGCGCGGCCGACGCGCGCTCGCCGTTCCGACCGCCGTCGCAAGGGAGGCGCGATGTCGCCTAACGGAGCCAACCCCGCCGCACCTCAGGGCCAGGCCGCCGAGGAGGAGCAGAGTCCCCTGGAGCGCTTCGGGCGCGACCTGACCGAGATGGCCGAGCAGAGCAAGCTCGACCCGGTGATCGGCCGCGACGAGGAGATCCGCCGCGTGATTCAGGTGCTCTCGCGTCGCACGAAGAACAACCCGGTCTTGATCGGCGAGCCGGGGGTGGGCAAGACCGCGATCGTCGAGGGCTTGGCGCGACGGATCGTCTCTCACGACGTGCCCGAGTCATTGCGCGAGCGGCGCGTGATCGCGCTGGACATGGGGGCATTGATCGCGGGCGCCGCCTACCGGGGCGAGTTCGAGGAGCGGTTGAAGGGCGTGCTCAAGGAGGTATCGGACGCCCAGGGCCAGATCATCCTGTTCCTCGACGAGCTGCACACGATCGTCGGCGCCGGCGCGGCCCAGGGGTCCGTCGACGCCTCCAACCTGCTGAAGCCGATGCTCGCGCGGGGGGAACTGAGGGCGGTCGGCGCGACGACGCTCGACGAGTACCGCAAGTACATCGAGAAGGACGCGGCGCTGGAGCGGCGCTTCCAGCCGGTGATGGTGGGCGAGCCGACGGTGCAGGACACGATCGCGATCCTGCGCGGTCTGAAGGAGCGCTACGAGGTCCATCACAAAGTGCGCATCCAGGACAACGCGCTGATCGCGGCTGCGACGCTGTCGCACAGGTACATCGCCGATAGGTTCCTGCCGGACAAGGCGATCGATTTGATCGACGAGGCCGCCTCGAAGATCAGGATCGAGATCGACAGCCTGCCGACTGAGATCGACGAGGTCGACCGGCGCGTGATGCAGCTGGAGATCGAGCTGACGTCGCTGAAAAAGGAGAAGGACGCCGCCTCGAAGGAGCGCCGTCAGTCGATCGAGCGTGAGCTGGATCAGCTGAAGCAGCGCTCGGAGACGATGAAGGCCCAGTGGCAGTCGGAGAAGGATGCGATCAAAGGAGTCTCCGATCTGAAGGAACGCCTCGAGCGGGCGAACGGCGAGATGGAGCGCGCGGAACGGGAAGCGAACCTGCAGCGCGCCGCCGAGCTGCGCTACGGGGAGATTCCGGAGATCGAAAGGGAATTGGCCGCCTTGGAGGGCACCCAAGGGGGGTCCCCCGACGGCGATGACAGGGCTGACACTGAGTCCGCGGCCGACGGCGCGCAAGTCGCCGCAGACAGTTTGGATGGCCAGACAGAGCCGGTCTTCCTCAAAGAGGAGGTCGACGCCGACGACGTGGCGGAGATCGTCGCGCGCTGGACCGGCATCCCGGTCTCGCGCCTACTGGAGGGGGAAACCGAGAAGCTCGTCCACATGGAGGAGCGTTTGCACGAAAGGGTCGTCGGCCAGGACGAGGCGATCGAGGCGGTCGCCAGCGCCCTGCGCCGCTCGCGTGCGGGTCTGCAGGACCCGGACCGCCCGATTGGCAGCTTCATGTTCCTTGGCCCGACGGGGGTTGGCAAGACCGAGCTGGCGCGGGCGCTCGCGGAGTTCATGTTCGACTCACAGGACGCGATGATCCGGATCGATATGAGCGAGTACATGGAGAAACACTCTGTCTCGCGGTTGGTCGGCGCGCCTCCTGGGTATGTCGGTTACGAAGAGGGTGGCCAGCTGACCGAGGCGGTACGGAGGCGACCCTATGCGGTCGTGCTGCTCGACGAGATCGAGAAGGCCCATGGGGATGTGTTCAACACATTGCTACAGGTGATGGACGACGGGCGTTTGACCGATGGGCAGGGCAGGACGGTGGACTTTAATAACACCGTTTTGATTATGACGTCGAACATTCCGGTGGGGACGGGTTCAGATGACACCGACGACTCCAACTCAGCCCACGCCGACGCGCAATTGAGGGCGGGCCTGTTGGATTACTTCAAGCCCGAGTTCATCAACCGGCTGGACGACATAATCAGATTCAAGCCCCTCACGCGCGAGCAGATCTCAGAGATCGTCGATTTGCAAGTAGCCCGCGTGATTGACCGTGTGGCGGAGCGTGGCGTGGAGGTCACGCTCACGCCGGAGGCCCGCACGCTGCTTGGGGATCTTGGATATGACCCGACCTATGGGGCGCGGCCGCTGCGGCGGGTGATTCAGAAGCAGCTCACGGACCGGTTGGCGCTGGCGTTGCTCGAAGGCAAGCTGCGGGAAGGGGATTCGGTGACGGTGGACGCTGTTGACGGAGAGCTGATGCTGGGGTTAGATCAAGTGAAGACAGCGACATTTTAGGCACGGGTATTCTTCGCCTCGCTGTTGCGCTGACTTACAAAAGGAAGCGTGTGGTCGATTCCTGGCGAGGACTCGACCACACGCCTAAGTTACTAGCTACGGGGCTGTAACTGCCCAAGTCCCCTCGACTACGCATGTTCCTGTTTCGCAGGACGCATATACACCGAAGCCGTACACAGGCATCGATATGTCAGGAGCTTCGTCATTGACTGGGTTGACCTCGCCGCGATTTGATTCATTCCCTGTTGATTTGCCCTCAAAGATGCAGAGGTTTCCGGCCGCCGCAACGGGGTTGGAGACCGTGCCGCCTGTGCAGCCAGACGGGTCTGTTTCGCCGACCTCGATGTAGTGGATAGCCGTGGGTGGCGAGGGTAGGCTCAGCAGAAAGGATACGGCGGTACGGTACTGTCCCTGGCTGCTGTTTCCCTCGGCCGCATATGTGCCGCGCATCGTTTGTCCCGAGGGAAGGACTCCAAAGAACCCTCCGGGTGCTCCGGCTTCTCCTTTTGGTCCTTCTTTGCCTGTTTCGCCTTTTGCTCCTACTGTCCCAGGACTTCCGGCCGGACCGGTCGGGCCAGTGGCTCCGGTCGCCCCGGTTGCTCCAGCGGTGCCGTTCGTCCCGGGCTTGCCTGTGAGCTTCTTGAGCACCTTCGGGTTGATCTGCTTGGTCGAGTTGATTAGATAGTGGCTGGCGGCCATCGCTCCGCCGCTCATCGCGAAGAAGAGCGCGAGCGTGGCGGTGACATTGGCGTAGCTGAGACGTTTGCGCATCGGTACCCCCCGTAGGTTGGGCGTAGAAAAATAAGAGCGACCACCCTACGGGCCCCAACGGCGGATATTCCAGGCGCTGGACGAATGAACGAGGAGTCGGGTTCGATCCCGTATGGAGGGGGTTGGATGGCGCAAGCAGCGCTCGCATCGGTCGATCCGGTACAACGGACTACTGCGCGCACCACCCGCGCGTGCGACTGCCCCAAACGGACGGAGGAGCCAACACCATGCCTACCTACATCATGCTCTCGACCCTCACACCGGAGGGCGTGCAGACCGTGAAGAACAACCCGCAGCGGATCAACGAGGTCAACAAGGAGGTCGAGCAGCTGGGCGCCACCGTGAAGGCGCAGTGGGCGACGCTCGGCCACGTCGACTTCATCTCGATCATCGAGGCGCCCGACGAGGGCACGATGGCGAGGGTCTCGCTGGAGCTGGGCTCGCGCGGGACTGGACGCTACGAGACGCTGTCGGCGATACCCGTGGACGAGTTCATTGCCTCTCTGTAGACGGCGCGCACCGACCGCCGCCGTGAGACGAGGCTAAGCCGCGTGAAGGTCCTCGTCGTCGGCGCCGGGGGGCGCGAGCACGCGATTGTGCGTGCGCTTGCGCGCTCGCCACAGAAGCCGGAGCTGCTGTGCGCGCCGGGCAACGCGGGCATCGCCGATGACGCGCGCGTGCTCGACATCGCCGCAGATGACATTGATGGACTCCTCGCCGCGGTCGAGCGCGAGGACGTCGACTTCACCGTCGTCGGGCCTGAGGTGCCGCTCGTGGCGGGGCTCATCGACGCGCTCGCAAAGGCCGGTCACGCCGCCTTCGGCCCGAGCGCGGGGGCGGCCCGGTTGGAGGGTTCGAAGATGTTCGCGAAGGAGGCGATGGAAGCGGCCGAGGTGCCGACGGCGCGCTGGTCGCGGGTCCGCTCGTTGGAAGACGGACTCGAGGCCGTACGCGAGCTCACCCACGAGCCGGGCTCGCTGGGAGCCGGCGTGGTGATCAAGGCCGACGGTCTCGCCGCCGGCAAGGGTGTGACCGTGGCCGACACGCGCGAGCGGGCGGAAACGGCCTTGGCCGAGATCTTTATCGAGGGCCGCTTCGGCGCCGGCGAGGTGAGCGCGGTGGTGGAGGAGCGCTTGACGGGGGAGGAGCTGTCGTTGCTCGCGCTGTGCGACGGCGAGCGCGCCGTCGCGCTGGCCCCCGCGCGCGATTTCAAGCGTATCGGCGAGGGCGACGTTGGCCCGAACACCGGTGGCATGGGCTCCTACTCCCCGGTGGTGGGCTTCGACGACGCGTGCGTCAAGGAGATCGTCGCCACCGTCCACCAGCCGGTCGTCGATCTGATGCGCGAACGCGGCACGCCCTTTCACGGCGTTCTTTACGCCGGCCTGATGCTCACGCCGCAGGGCATCAGCGTGCTCGAGTTCAACGTGCGCTTCGGCGATCCCGAGACACAGGCGGTGCTGCCGCGGCTGCGTTCGGACCTACTTGACCTCCTGCTCCGTGCTTCGCGCCCCGGAGGACTCGAGGGCGTGCGGTTGGTGTGGTCGCCCGACTCGGCGGTAACGCTAGTGCTGGCAAGTGCCGGCTATCCCGAGTCATCCTCCAGCGGCGATCTAATCGTGGGCCTCGAGCAGGTGCCGGCGACGATTGAGGTGACGCACGCCGGTACCGCTCGCACCCCCGCGGGCGTGGTCACGGCGGGCGGGCGTGTGTTGAACGTGACCGCGCTTGGCGCCGACCCCGGCTCCGCCCGTGACGCGGCGTATGCTGCCGCCGAGATGATCTCCTTCGACGGTATGCAGCTCAGACATGACATTGCCGCGTATGCGGGAAAGAAAACCGCTCAGACAGCAGCAGAGGTTGCCCAATGAGCGAGCGTGAGACACCGGGACTCTCACTGGCGCCGGAACCGATGCAGGAGGCTGAAGTGCAGGCACAGCTCGACGACATCGACGTCGACGCGCCCCGGGTGGGCATCGTGATGGGCTCAAAGAGCGACATGGAGGCGATGGAGAAGGCCGCGAAGGAGCTAGAAGAGCGCGGCATTCTGCACGAGATTCGCGTGATGTCTGCGCATCGCGAGCCGGACGTCGTCGCCGACTACGCGAAGAATGCGCACATGCGTGGCCTGCGCGTGATCATCGCCGGCGCCGGCATCTCCGCGGCGCTGCCGGGCGCCGTCGCCGCGCACACCGACCTGCCCGTGATCGGCGTTCCCCTCTCGGGGCGCCTGAGCGCCGCCGGCGGTCTTGACGCAATCCTCTCGATCGTGCAGATGCCTCCGGGCGTGCCCGTCGCCTGCGTGGGCCTGGACAACGCGCGCAACGCGGCGATCCTGGCAGCGCAGATCCTCGGGGCATGATCGCCCGCTACACCCGCCCCGAGCTCGGCCGTCTGTGGACGGACGAGGCCCGCATGGAGACCTGGCGCCGGGTGGAGATCGCAGCCTGCGAGGAGTTGCCGGGCCTGCTCGGCGAGGGGGATGGACCCACGCCCGCTGACCTGAAGGGAATCCGCGGGGCTAAGTTCACGGTGGAGGCGGTCAACGAGCGCGAGCAGATCACCGACCACGACATGGCCGCGTTCGTGGACGTGCTCGCGGGATCGGCGGGCGAGGCGGGGCGCTGGATCCACTTCGGGCTGACCTCCTCGGACGTGCTCGACACCGCACTCGCGCTGCAGTTGCGCGCCGTCGGCGAGGTGATCGTGCCCGGCGCCCGCGAGCTTGCCGGCGCCTTGGCTACACGCGCGCGCGAACATGCGCTGACGCTGTGCGTGGGTCGCACGCACGGAGTCCACGCCGAGCCCACGACGTTCGGCGTCAAGCTCGCGGGGTTCGCGTTCGAGGCCAATCGCAATGCGCTGCGCCTGGAGCGCGCGTTCGCACAGGTGGTCGTCGGCGCCATCTCCGGTGCCGTGGGAACGTACGCGGCGACCAGCCCCGAGTTCGAGGCCCGCGTGCTGGAGCGTCTGGACATCAAGCGCGAGGATGTCTCCACGCAGGTCGTCGCGCGCGATCGGCACGCCGAGCTGCTGAGCGCGATCGCGCTGGCGGGGGCCGGGCTGGAGCGGTTCGCGACCGAGATCAGGCACCTGCAGCGCACGGAGGTGCGCGAGGTCGAAGAGCCCTTTCGCGCCGGGCAGAAGGGCTCGAGCGCGATGCCGCACAAGCGCAACCCGATCAAGAGCGAGCAGATCTCCGGCCTCGCGCGCGTGCTGCGCTCAAACGCCCAGGCGGCGCTCGAGAACGTCGCGCTGTGGCACGAGCGCGACATCTCCCACTCCTCCGTCGAGCGGGTGATCCTGCCCGACTCGACGATCCTGCTCGACTACTTGCAACATCGCGCGATCGCGCTGGTGGAGGGCATGCAGGTGAACGTGCAGCGGATGCGCGAGAACCTCGAGCTGACCCACGGCGCGCTGTTCTCGCAAAGAGTGCTGCTGGCGCTGGTGGAAGGGAACCCCGCCCACCCCAGCAGCACCCGCGACGACGCCTACCGGATCACGCAGGAGCTGGCCCAGCGCGCGTGGGATGAGGGTACGCCGCTGCGCGAGTTGCTCGCGCAGGACGAACGCGCGGCCGGTTTGGACCTGGAGGAGATCTTCACCTACGACCACTACACGCGCTACGCCGAGGAGATCGTCCGGCGCCTCGACGGGATATCGTCCGAGTAGTGACCACGCTCGTCGACCTGCCGCTGATCGCCAAAGGGAAGGTCCGCGAGATGTATGGACTGGACGACCGGCTGCTGATGGTCGCCAGCGACCGGATCTCGACCTACGACGCGGTCCACCCGACGCCGATCCCGGACAAGGGCAAGGTGCTCACGGGGCTGTCGGTGTTCTGGTTCCAGAAGACGAAGGAGATCGTCGCCAACCACTTGATCTCGGCAACAGAGGAAGTGCCCCCGGAAGTGCGCGGCCGGGCGCTCGCGGTGCGCAAGCTGCGGATGCTGCCGGTCGAGTGCGTTGTGCGGGGCTACATCACGGGGTCGGGCTGGAAGGACTACCAGGCGACGGGAGCGGTTTCGGGGATTGAGTTGCCGGCGGGGCTACGCGAGTCAGAGAAGCTGCCGGTACCGATCTTTACCCCGAGCACGAAGGCTGACGTTGGCCACGACGAGACGATCGACTTCGGGCAGGCGACGGAGTTGGTCGGCGATCAGGCGCTGATGGAGAGGGTGCGCGAGGTGTCGATCGAGCTGTACTCCTTCGCGGCCGAGCACGCGCGCGAGCGTGGCGTGATCCTCGCCGACACGAAGTTCGAGTTTGGACTCGACGAGCACGACGAGCTGGTGGTCGGCGACGAGGTGCTGACGCCCGACTCCTCGCGCTACTGGCCGGTGGACTCCTACGAGGTTGGAAAGGGGCAGCCGAGCTTTGATAAGCAGTACGTGCGCGACTGGGCCGCCGGCAGCGGTTGGGACAAGCGCCCGCCGGCGCCAGAGATTCCGGAGGGTGTGGTCGCGGGCACGCGCGCGCGATATGTCGAGGCGTTCGAGATGATCACCGGCGAACCGTTCCATGCTTGGCTGGAACGGGCCGGAGCGGACGCATGATCGCCCGCGGCGTCTCGATCACTCCGACCGCGGCGCCCCATCTGTGATGAGGGTGCGTGTGTTGATCAGGCCGAAGGCCGGCATCCTCGACCCGCAGGGCGAGGCCGTCGAGCGTGCGCTGCCGGCGCTCGGGTTCGACGGCGTGACGAACGTGCAGGTCGGCCGGCTGGTCGAGCTCGACATCGAGGACCCCTGGCAGCTCGAGTCGATCTGCGAGCGGTTGCTCGCCAACCCGCTGGTCGAGGATTACGAGATCGTGTCCATGGAGGCGGCGGGCAAGAGGTGAAGTTCGGGGTAATCCAGTTCCCCGGCAGCTGCGACGATCTCGACGCGTTGAACGCCGCCAAGCGCGTGGGCGACGCGGAGCTGTTGTGGCACGGCGAGCGCGACCTGAAGGGCGCTGATGCGATCGTCGTGCCCGGGGGTTTCTCCTACGGCGACTACCTGCGCGCGGGGGCGATCGCCCGGTTTGCGCCGATGATGGAGACGGTGATCGATTTCGCCAACGATGGCGGTCACGTGTTGGGGATCTGCAACGGCTTTCAGGTGCTGTGCGAGGCACACCTGCTGCCGGGAGCGCTGCTGGGCAACGCAAACCGGCGCTTCACCTCCAGGCAGGTCGAGCTGGAGGTTCTGAACAGCGGCGGCTCGTTCACCCGCGCATGTGCGCTTGACGAACGGCTGAGCATCCCCGCCAAGCACTCGTGGGGTCGCTACTACGCCGACCCGCAGACGCTTGCCGCGATGGACAACGCCGGTCAGATCGTGCTGCGCTACGCGCCCGGCGAGAACTTCAACGGCTCGGTGCACGATATTGCGGGCGTGAGCAACGAGCGCGGCAACGTGTTTGGGTTGATGCCCCACCCCGAGCACGCGGTCGACGAGCTGATCGGAGGGTCGACCGACGGGCTGAAGATCTTCGAGTCGATGCGGATGACCGTCGAGGGCGTGCATGCCTGACAGCGCCGTGCTACCCACCGCCGAGGACGCGCTGGCGCTCGGGTTGACACCCGAGGAGTACGACCTCGTGTGCGAGAAGCAGGAGGGACCGCCGAACCTCCTGGAGCTGGCGATGTACTCGCTCTTGTGGAGCGAGCACTGCGCATACAAGCACTCGAAGAAGCTGCTGAGGACGCTGCCGACCGAGGGCTCCCACGTGGTGATGGGACCGGGCGAGAACGCGGGCGCGGTCGATGTGGGCAACGGCCTGGTGTGCGCGTTCAAGGTCGAGTCGCACAACCACCCGAGCGCCGTCGAGCCCTTCCAGGGCGCGGCGACCGGCGTCGGCGGGATTCTGCGCGACATCTTCGCGATCGGCGCGCGCCCAATCGCGGTGCTCGACTCCCTGCGCTTTGGTGAGATATCCGATGCCCACCCGTCCAGCCGCTCGCGCTACCTGCTCGATGGAGCAGTGAGGGGAATCGGCCACTACGGCAACTCGATCGGTGTGCCGACGATCGGCGGAGAGGTTTACTTCGAGGGACCGTACGAGCAGAACTGCCTCATCAACGCGATGGCGCTCGGACTCGGCGAGCGGGAGCGGCTGGTGCGCAGCGCGGCCGCCGGCTCCGGCAACACGCTCGTGCTGTTCGGGGCGCGCACGGGCCGCGACGGGATCGGTGGGGCCTCGGTGCTCGCCTCGGCCGAGCTGGGCGACGCGGATACCGATGAGGATAAGCGCCCGACGGTGCAGGTGGGCGACCCGTTCGAGGAGAAGAAGCTGCTGGAGTGCTCGCTGGAGCTGCTGGAAAGAGGGCTGATCGTGGCATTGCAGGACCTCGGCGCCGCGGGCCTGACCTCCTCAGCCGCAGAGATGGCCTCCAAGGGCGAGGTGGGGATCGACCTGGATGTCGCGAAGATCCCGCTGCGCGAGCCGGGGATGCAACCGTTCGAGGTGATGGTGAGCGAGTCGCAGGAGCGGATGCTGTGCGTGGTCGAGCCGGCGAACGTGGAGGCGGTGAAGGCGTTGTGCGAGAAGTGGGAGGTGAACAGCGCGGCGATCGGCACGGTTACGATGACGGGCCGGATGCGGGTGTTCGACGGCGAGGAGCTCGTCGGCGACATGCCGGTGAGAGCGCTCGTCGACGACTGCCCGCTGTACGACCTGAAGCCGGAGAAGCCGACGGCGCCGATCTACGCGCCGCCGGTCGCAACGCTGGCCGCCGACACGCCGCCGCGCGAGGCGTTGCTGGCGCTGCTCGGATCCCCGAACATCGCCTCGCGCAGGCCGCTGTTTGAGCAGTACGACGCGATCGTGCAGTCAAGGACGGTGCGCCGGCCCGAGCAGGCCGACGCCGCGGTGCTGGCGCTCGAGGACGAGAGTGGGTTAGCGGTGAGCATCGACTGCAATGGGCGCCGCGTCGCCGCCGATCCATACACGGGCACGGTAGAGGCCGTACTCGAGTGCGCGGCGAACCTCGCGTGCGTGGGCGCGGAGCCGCTGGGGACGACGAACAACCTCAACTTCGGCAACCCCGAGAAGGGGCACATCGCCTGGCAGCTGACGGAGTCGGTGAGGGGTCTGGGCGAGGCCTGCCGCGCGCTTGAGGCCCCGATCGTGGGCGGCAATGTCTCGCTGTACAACGAGGGCGCCACCAGCGGCCCGATCTACCCGACGCCGGTGATCGGCATGGTCGGCCGACTGCCAGACGCGCGCAAAGCGGGGCGGCTGGGGTTCGTGCGGGCCGGCGATGCGATCGCGCTGGTGGGTCCGTTCGTCCCGAGCCTGGCGGCGAGCGAGCTGGCAAAGCTGCACGGCGAGGCACTACCCGATGGGCTGGAAGAGATCGATATCGAAGCGATCCGCAACGCCCAGATCGCCGTGCGTGAAGCGGTTCGCGCGGGCGGGTTGGCGAGCGCCCACGACATCGCCGAGGGCGGCGCGGCGGTCGCGCTGGCGGAGTGCTGCCTGGCCGGCGGCCTTGGCGCGAGCGTGGAGTTGGCTGGCATCGCGGCCGGAATGATGGCCAACCTGTTCGGCGAGGGACCGGGCGGCTTCGTGGTAAGCGGAGGCGAGGAGGAGCTGCGCGCGCTGGGCGAGCTCGCGCCGGTGCGAGTGATCGGCACGGTCGGAGGCGCTGCGCTGTCGATCGCGTTGGGTGAGGGATCGCTCTCGGCTACGCTTGAAGAGTTGACCGACGCTCACACCTCGCTTCGCGAGCTGTTCCCTTGATGATCGAATCATCCCAGCCGGACCGCGACGGACCGCGCGACGAGTGTGGTGTGTTTGGCATATACGCGCCCGGACACGAGGTCTCGCGACTGTCGTACTTTGCGCTGTACGCGCTGCAGCACCGCGGGCAGGAGTCGGCGGGGATCGCGGCCGCGGACCGCGGCGGACACATCATTACGCGCCGCGAGCTCGGTTTGGTCAACCAGGTGTTCACCGAGAACGATCTGAGCACACTCGCCGGCGAGCTGGCGATCGGCCACGTGCGCTACTCGACGACGGGTTCGAACGCCTGGGAGAACTCGCAGCCGGTGCAGCGCTCGGTCGGCACGCGCGGCTCACAGCGCGAGGTGGCGCTGGCCCACAACGGCAACCTGACAAACGCCGTCGAGCTGCACAACGAGCTGCTGGCGAAGGGGATCACATTCAGCTCGACCTCGGACTCGGAGATCATCGCGGCGTTGATTGCGACGCACCCGGCTGAGCATGTGGAGGATGCGATCGCGGAGGTGCTGCCGCGGTTGAAGGGTGCGTTCTCGACGGTCGTTATGACGAAGGATCGCGTGGTCGCCTTCCGCGACCCGCACGGT
>Ga0302325_10019474_pt1 | contig 14274 bp, 11 predicted proteins | sample Palsa_T0_2_FD_201948 | JGI IMG/M metagenome (GOLD analysis project Ga0302325, IMG submission 201948) | Peat permafrost microbial communities from Stordalen Mire near Abisko, Sweden - Palsa_T0_2 | ecosystem: Environmental > Terrestrial > Soil > Palsa > Peat permafrost | place: Sweden: Abisko... | reverse complement strand
CTTTTCTAAACATCATCCTAAGAGTGGCCCAGACGGTTGTCTGATCACATTGGCTCGCTGAAGCATAGCGAAAATGGCCCCTCTCGCCCGAAGCGCGTTCGAGGGCAGAGTCTCGACGGTCGGAGAGTTCGACGAAGGGAAGGGCTTTCAACTAGTCTTCTTCCCCCGGAAGCCTGAAGGCTATCTAAAGCCCGAAAGTGACGAGCAGCAGGTACGCCGTAAGGCTCTGGCTGAACTTGTGGCCTCCGACCAGGAGTTAGGGCTCTCGGACGACAAGAAAAGAGACTGATCTCAGGTCGAGCACTCAGGTTCGATCTCGATTCGTCTGTCATAGGCCAGATTGGTTTGATTAGGCTGCGGTTGCAACAGAACAGACAAATGATGGCGAGTGAAAACCGCAAATCCTTCCTGGCCGGGCGCAGCAAAGGTATTTCGCAATTCTGGGCGGGAGTGATCGCAGTCGTCGGCGTCGCGCTCGGCGCGCACTTCGGCTTCAAGCAGTATCTGAAACAGAAATACCAAGTCCATCACGATGAGACTTCAAATTCATCCAACTTCTAGTGGTTTGAGGTCGCTGCGGGGTTAAGCGTTGGCTTCAAATCGAGTGCGATCACTTCATGCACACCAATCGAGGGGACATCGAGAATGATGAAGCCTTGCTCACTCTTGAATGGACTTGAATTTCCTGTCACCAGGAGCCTTGCTCCTGCGACCCGACGTCCCTCGGGGATTCTTATTCGCACGCGCTGGCTTGCAACCGGAATGACCTCGCGCACAGGTCCTTTCATCATCATCGGATTCGTAAGGTTTACCAGATGTACGGTCATCGAGTTTTTCTGTCCCCACACGGAAATGTCGAGGACTCCCTGGCCTTCGACTGTCACGGGCGCAGGTTCATTGGTTGCCCAGAGCACGGCGTTGCGCAGCAGTTTGGCGTGGTCGACGTTGAGCACCTCCCAGAAGGTGCGATCAATGTCTCCGGGAAAGTAGACCACGCGGCCGCGGCCCGATTCGCGCAGGATGACTCCGGGATTGTGCGTGGTGACCGTTGGCGGGAAGACGGCCTCCATGGGAAGGTCAGGATAGCTTGGGACAATTTGCAGCGGCGAGAAGAAGTTTTGACTCAGAGGTCGTATGTTTGTCTGGTTGGCGGCATTCACGATCCTTGTCGCATCCTCGAACCCCTTCAACAGCGGGTGGTAGGTGTCCGTGCCCGGTTCTTTCTGCAATGAAAGATACGAGTTAAGCATTGGCCCCTGAGGGCCGCCAGCAAAGGACGCCCCAAACAACGACGCCAGTCCGAAGTCCTGACGGCGAACGCCCCATTCGTCGTAGAGAGACGTCTCATAGGTTGCAACCACGCTGCCACCAGCCTCCACGAATTCGCTGATCTGTTGGCATTGCAGATTTGACAGCGCCGCGATATTGGGGAGAATCAAAGTGCGAAACTGGGCGATATGCGGCCGGTCAAGCAGTCGATCATGCACCATCTCGAATGGAATGCGCGCCTCGATGAGCGCCTGGTAAAAGCCGAGCGCAGGATCGTCGACGAGGGCTTTGGCTTTCTCTCCGCCATAGAAAGACGCCGTTTGCTGCGAGTAGACCATACCGACGCGCGCGAAGTTTTTCTCATTGCGAAGGTAAGTTTGGTTTGAATAGTGCCACTGGTAGATCTGCTCGACGACAGGCAGCCATCGATGATCGATGACTTTGGCATTGAACTTGGTAAACCAGGGGCGAAAACCCTGCGCCATGCCATCGGCGACCCAGAGCCGCGTTTCGTCTGCCGATTGCACCGAATCCTTCCAGCGGTTTTTATCGTCGATGCCGACGCTGAAGATGCCGACGATGGCCTTTTTGCCCATGGTGGCGCGATATTCCTTGGCATTCTTTCCGTTGGCCCAGGGCGCCATCAGGCCGGTTCTGCTCTGGCGATCGGCGAAGAGTGTAGGCGCCAGTTCTCCGATGGTTTTCATGTCGAGCGGGCTGAGAGCGCCGCCGCCGGCATTGGCGATGTAACTGGCTTCGGGGTTGATCTCGCGGATCTTCACGTTCCAGAGCCGCCAAAGATCGAAGAGCACCTTCTGGTTCCAAATGATGTACTGGTGCTGCGCAGGATTTTGTGGGTCGAGGGTGCGCGGAAGATCGAGCCCGGAGAAGGCGCGAAAATTCTTCTCGCAGTGTTCGCAGTAGCACATGCCGGACCCGGACCAACGGTTGGTGAAGATCCCGTCGACCCTGTATTTGCGCATGATCTCCTGATGCACCGAGGTCATGAAGTCGAAGTTGTAGGGCCCCAAAGCGCAGGTTACCCAATACTCGGGATCGGAAGGGTGGCGGCGCTTGTTGCCCTGTGCATCGACCGCGATCCAATCCGGATGCGCATCGTAGACGTCCTGGTGGCAGGCATGAGAATCGGTGCGTGCGACCACGTTCATGCCAAGCTTGCGGCATCCGGTAACGATGTCGCCGAAGGTGTCCATGTTGCCGAGCCATCGGCTTCGATAGTGGAGCGGGATCTCGGTCGGATAGAAGGCGACAACGCCTCCTGCGCTCAGGCAGGCCGCATCGGCATGGATTCTCTTGAAGTAGTCGAGCCAGAAGGAGAGATCGTAGTTACCGGGATCGTCCTCGACAAAGGCCAGCTGGGCCCAGCGCATGGGGCGGTCGTACCATCCTGCTGAAGGGCTGTCGGCTGCGCCGTTGGCGGGCGAGAAGGGAGACGCATGGGCCGCGTTGTCGAAGTCGAGGCCGGCGAAGCAGGCTGCGGTAACCCCGGATGCCTGCTTGATAAAGGTGCGTCTGCTGGTCCCCATTCGTAACTCCTCAAAGCGAGCTGAAACAAAAGCAAGCTTACTTAGTGCGGGCGCGACAATTGCGACAGATCGATCACCTTCATGCCCCGAGGCATCGTCGGGCTTCCAAGATCGAAACCACGCCGCACAGCCCAATTTACATCGAAACCATCCGCGACATCGGATATCGTTTCACTCCAGCCCCGGAATGATCCGGACGAGAGATTCCCAAGAATCACTTATGTCGCATGTTATCCAAAAGACCATTGTGGTGAGACAGGTGTGGCTGTTGGGCGGGGCAGCGATCGGGAACGATGAAGCGCACGCAGATGTCTAAACGGAAATAGAGTCCAGCTCTTTGGCGCGTGGGATCGCCGTGTTTCGCTCGCGGTCTACACATTTGGATCTCGCCGGTTTCTTCTTATGTTGAAATCTACTTGACGGAGCGTAAAGTAGAATGCTACATAGGATGAGCATGCCCGTCCGGTGGAGATTCGAGAGGTGAGGTGCAAGCTCGAAGACGAGCGCTTCTTGTTCCTCATCCTCTGTACGCTTTCACTCGGCGCACAGATCTTCGTGTTGGCGATACCCCTTTGAGCACAAAGTATGGGAGCGGATTGGGAGGAGGCCGCGGGCGGGAAGCAGCAGTTGGATGACGCGCTGGCTCCAAAAATCGGTCACAAAAATCTGGTGAATCGCGCAACAAAGAAGGGGCTGGTTCGTCATTCCCATGTATCCTTTTCGAATGCCCGGAAGGACCGGTGTTTTTCGTTCTCTGCGATATCTCAGGGATAGGCGCAGAAAGGTTCTTTACATGACGACGAAGCGAGCGGGGTGTGAGATGGGTGTGAGCCAGAAATCGATAGGTTTGCGGTTATGGCTGTCGTGCATTGCGATTGCCGGACTGATGATGGTGGGGGTAGAGCGCTCGGGAGCACAAGCTCCTTCGCCAACGGCCGCGCCGCAGAGTACACAGGCTGCGCCGGCCGGACAGAGCGCGGCGGCGCCGGCAGCTTCGCCAACGGACATTGCGGGGATCTGGCAGGGGACGTTGCATATTCCCAAGACAGACCAACACCCCCAGATCGACCTGCGGCTTGTGTTCAAGATTTCCAAGACGGACGCCGGGGCGCTGAAGGGCGTGTGGTACAGCATCGACCAGGGCGGTCAGAGCTTGCCGATAGCGACCGTCAACTTTCAGGATGGTGTACTGAAATTCACGATCACAGTGGTCCCCCGCAGCTATGAAGGCAAAATGGCCGCGGACGGCAAGTCGATTGCAGGAACCTGGATGGAAGACACGACGCCGATCCCGCTACCTTTGGAGCGCGCCAACGCAGACACGGCTTGGGCGATTCCTGAGCCGCCCAAGCCGATGGCGGCAGATGCCGATCCTTCATTTGAAGTTGCGACGATAAAGCCGAGCCAGCCGGGAGCGCGCGGCAAGGGGTTCGGATTCAGAGGCACACAATTCAGAACGTTGAACACCAATATGAACGACTTGGTCGCGTTTGCCTATGGGTTGCACTCAAAACAGATCCTCGGCGCACCCGATTGGTTTGGCACCGATCTGTTTGATATTGAGGGAAAGCCAGACGTCGAAGGCCAGCCAAGTTTGCACCAGATGGAACTGATGGTGCAGAAATTGCTGCCGGACCGGTTTGCGCTGAAGTTTCATCATGAACAGCGCGAGCTATCGGTGTACATCGTTACGGTTGCGCCGGGCGGCCCGAAGATGACGAAGACAACGGCAAGGCCGAACGACCCACAGGGTTTTGGATTCAGAGGGCTCGGCGACCTCATCGTGCGCAACATGAACATGAAGGAGTTTGCGAGTTGGATGGAGTCGGGTGTGATGGACAAACCAGTGGTCGATCACACCGGGCTTACCGATAAATACGATTTCACGTTGAAATGGACGCCGGACGATTCGCAGTTTGCGCAGTTCCGCGGGGTGAGCGGCCCGGTCACGCCGCCAGCGGGAGATAATCCCAATGCGCCGCCGAGCCTGTATACGCAATGCCGGAGCAAACTGGGCTAAAGATCGAAGCAGGCAAGGCGATGGACGATGTGATTGTGATCGACCACGTGGAGAAACCGTTGCCGAACTAGAGTCAGGATTCCCAGGCCATAAGCGGCTTGACCAAAACATACGGAGGTGGTAGTAGTTACTACAGATGTAGGAGATAACCGATGCCGCTTCCGAAACTCTCAAAGCTCGAGTTCCAGATCATGGAGTCCTTGTGGGAGAAACAGGAGTGCTCCATTCGCGAAATACAGGAGGCTTTTCCTCCGCAGAAGCGTCCAGCGTACACAACCGTTCAAACCACTGTGTACCGGATGGAAACCAAAAAGATTGTGCGCCGAGTGCGAAAGGTTGGTAACTTCCACCTGTTTGCGCCTACGGTTTCGCGAGCAGCGGCGCAGCGGCGGCTGATTGACGACATCCTCGCTCTGTTTGGCGGGAAAGGCCAGCCGGTCATGGCGCATCTGATCGAGACTGGCAAACTGTCGCTTAACGACGTCAAGGAAGCAGAGAAGCTTATCCGCAGCCGGTCGAAGGAGGAACTCGCATGACGATGCATCTTTCGGCTTCCGTTTTGTTGACTGCGCTCATGACCCACCTCTTGCAATCCACAGCTTTTGTTGGGGTCGCGTGGCTTCTCACCCTTGCATTGAGCCGCTATCCGGCGCGAGTCCGTTTCTGGGTGTGGATGTCTACCTCCATTAAATTCTTGTTCCCGTTTGCGCTGCTGACAGGTCTTGGAGCGCGGTGGGCGAGCCCGCGGCCGGTCCATACGGTGTTCTACACCCTCATTGAAGAGTTCAACCCGTCAGTCGCGAAGGCACAGCGGCCTGCATTGGGAGCAGTGACCTCGACGCATTCCTTGCAAGGGAACTCCTCGGTTGTATGGACCCTTGCAGCAGTATGGGCATGCGGCTCTCTCCTGATGCTGCTCCGTTGGGCAACGCAGTGGCGAAGCGCGCATCGCATCGTGAATGACGGAGAGCCTCTCGATCAAGGACCGGAAATCGTTGCATTGCGGAACGGTGAGGCAGAGGCGCAGATCCGCAGGCCGATTCCCATCGTTGTCACATCGAAGGCTGTGGAACCCGGAGTCTTTGGTATCGTGCGTCCGGTGCTATTGTGGCCCAGCGGCCTTTCAGAGCAGTTGGACGATGTGCATATTGGGGCGATCGTCGCGCATGAGCTTGAACACGTTCGCCGCCGCGATAACCTGAGTTCCGCAGTTCATCGCATCGCTCAAGCGTTGTTCTGGTTTCATCCCCTCGTGTATTGGATTAGTTCGAGGATGAGCGAAGAACGCGAACGTGCGTGCGACGAGAGCGTCATTGCGCGGAAAACACGCCCGGAAACATATGCAGAGAGCATTCTAAAGGTCTGCGCCTTTTGTCTAGAATCGCCGCTGCCCTGCGTGGCAGGAGCCTCAGGTTCGGATCTCAAGAAGCGCGTCTTACGCATCATGAAGGACCGATCCGGCCTGACGCTCACTCTTGGTCGAAGGGCCTTGCTGGCTAGCGCCGCATTTCTCGCGATCTCACTGCCGATCGGTTTTGGAGTCGTCCACGGACAGGTAGTCAACGGTGCGAGCACAAGCAGTTCCAGTTCTAGCAATGGTCACGACTTGCCCAGGTACGAGGTCGCTTCGATCAAACCTGGCACGTCCGAGGCAGGCCCGGCTCTGTTTCGTTTCACTCCAGACGGTATATCGATCCAAGGCCTGCCGCCTGAATCCCTGCTACAGCAGGCATTCGGTATCGAACGGGATCGCATCATCGGCGCTCCCTCCTGGGTCCAGTCGAAACGTTTTGACATTGAAGCGAAGGTCGCGCCGGAAGATGCACCCAGCCTCGAAAAGCTGAAGACCGAAGAGCGGCAGGCGATGCTTCTTCCTCTGCTTGTCGAGCGGTTCAATCTGAAGTATCACCACGAGACCCGCGAATTGCAGTCATACGCTCTGGTCATAGCAAAAGGTGGGCCGAAACTCGTAGAGAGAAAGGATCTTCCCCCGCCCGAGCAGGCTGCTGCGCCGAATCTTTCGGGTGGTCCGCAAAATTCCGATTACGAACCGGGTAGGATGATGATGCAGCCTGGCCATATCGAAGCCCAGGGAACTCCGATCGATATGCTTATCCACCCGCTGGCTGTCTATCTCGGCCGTTCTGTTGTCGACAAAACCAGCTTGACCGGCAGGTACGATTTCACACTGCAGTGGACACCCGACAACGCGCCGCCACCCATGCTAGGTGGCCCCGGCGGATCGGGCGGTCCGGCACACGCCGAGGCTGCAGGCGACGCGCCGTCGGTCTCATTAATCACTGCTATTCAGGAACAATTGGGTCTGAAGCTCGAATCGGAGAAAGACAGTGTCGATGTGATCGTGATCGATCACATTGATCCGCCAACGCCGAACTGATGGAACGGCCTTAAGCTGGAATCTCAAAAAGGACAGGTCGAGGAGATCACTGTGGATCATATCGACCACCTTCGCTGAACGAACACGATACAGGAACGACTGAATGCACTGGCGGAACGTAGTCAAAATTTCTGTCTTGTGCCTGGCGTTGCTTTGCTGCGCCGCAATTGCTGCGGCATCGGAGTATCGCGGCGTGGTCACGTTCGGGGGATTGCCGCTTCCCGGAGCGACGATCACTGCGACGCAGGGTACAACGAAGCTGACAGCGGTTTCAGACCAGGATGGCGCCTACAAGTTTGACGATCTCAAAGACGGACAGTGGACGATTGAGATCGAGATGCAGTGCTTTGCGACGATCCATACCGACGTGACGATTGCGCCGAATATGCCTGCGGCGGCCTGGGAGCTGAAGCTGTTGCCGGTCGATCAACTGACCGCCAAGTCGCAGATTGCGAAACCGACGCAGGGGCTGCCGCAGGCTCCGACACCGGTCCTGAAGAGTCCGGCGCAGAAGCCCGCTCAGGCAAGCGCACCCTCTGAAATCCCAAAGGCACCCGAAGAAAATGCGCAGAGTTCCGATGGCTTTCTTGTGCAGGGTAGCGTGAATAACGCGGCAACATCGCAATATGCGACGAATGCGGCCTTCGGCAATACGCGCTCGAGAACCAACGGGATCTACACGGGTGGAGTTGTGGTTGGCGAGGATAATTCGGCGCTCGATGCGCGTGCGTATTCGGTGAGCGGCATCGAGCCGGCAAAGCCTGCTTATAACAATTTCACTGGCGTGGTGGTGCTTCAGGGCCCGCTCAACATTCCGCACCTAATGCCGCGCGGACCAACCTTTTTTGCTACATATCAGTGGTCGCGCAACGGCAGCGCAGCGATTGTTACCGGCCTTGTGCCGACCAACGATCAACGAAACGGCGACCTGGCCGGATTGCTGAATGCGCTTGGGCAACCGGTAACGATCTACAATCCTTCGAACGGCACGGCGTACCCCGGCAATCAGGTCCCGGTCAGTAGCCAAGCGGCTGCGCTGCTGCAGCTTTATCCATTGCCCAACATCGCCAATGTTTCAAATTACAACTACCAGGCACCTGTGCTGAACAACACGCACCAGGACGCGCCGCAATTCCGGCTGGATAAGAATATTGGTCGCAAGGACGAGGTTTTCGGAAACTTCAGTTTGCAAAGCATACGGTCCGATAGCGTGAACCTTTTTGGCTTTGTGGACCAGACGGGCACACTCGGCATCAACTCCGGCGTTCACTGGTCGCATCGGCTTAAGCCTCGCGTGTTTCTGTACACCAACTATACGTTCAGCCGGCTCAGGACCGAGCTCACACCCAACTTTGAGAATCGCATCAATGTCTCAGGCCTGGCAGGCATCACCGGCAACGATCAGGACCCGGCCAATTGGGGCCCGACGGCGCTGAGCTTCGTGTCAGGCTTTGCCGGTTTGAGTGACGGCAACAGCGCATTCAACCGCAATCGCAGCGACTCATTGACCGCGTCGACGCTGATCTTCCACAGCGAACATAACATCACCATCGGGGGCGAATTCCGGAAGCAGGAGTACAACGAATTCGCTCAGCAGAATCCGCGCGGCACGTTTACGTTCACCGGCGCGGCGACGCAAGGAGCGACGGCGAGCGCGGCCAGCGGATCCGATCTTGCCGATTTTCTGATCGGCATACCTGACACGAGTTCCATCGCCTATGGCAATGCGGACAAATACTTTCGCGAAACGGTGTATTCGGCATACTTCAACGACGACTGGCGCGTGCTGCCGATTCTCACCATCAACGCCGGAGCGCGATGGGATTATACCGCTCCGATGACGGAGTTGTTTGGCCGCCTGGTGAACATCGATGCCGCAAGTGGATTTAACGCCGTGGCGCCGGTTCTGGGAAACGACCCGGTGGGGCCTGTCACGGGCCAGCATTATCCGGCTTCGTTGATGCGGCCCGACCGGCGCATGATCGAGCCGCGCATTGGCATCACATGGCGGCCGATACCCGCGTCAACGGTGGTGATCCGTGCGGGCTATGGCATTTATACCGACACTTCGGTGTATCAGAGCATTGTGCTGCAGCTTTCGCAGCAGGCGCCACTCTCGAAGAGCGTGAATGCACAAAACAGCGCCGCTTGTCCGCTAACGCTCGCCAGCGGATTCAATCCGTGCTCTACCGTCACCAGCGACGTATTTGGCATTGACCCAAATTTCCGCATTGGTTATGTGCAGAGCTGGAATCTTGCCGTGCAGCGCGACATGCCCTTTGCGCTGCAAATGACAGCCACCTACCTTGGAACAAAGGGAACGCACGGCCCGCAGGAGATGCTGCCCAACAGCTATCCGCTGGGTGAAGCCAACCCTTGTCCCAGTTGTCCGTCGGGATTTGCATACGAAACCTCGGGCGGCAATTTGATTCGCAATGCAGGGCAATTGCAGTTGCGGCGCAGGCTGCGCAGCGGATTTGCGGCGTCGCTGGCCTACACCTACTCGAAGTCGATCGACGACGATGCGTATCAGGGCGGTCTGGGTCACACGATCGGAAGCGGAGGCGGGACGCAATCGGCGAACCTGACGTCTCCATCGGCAGCGGTCGCGCAGAACTGGCTTGATCCGCGGGCTGAACGCGCGCTATCGAGCTTCGATCAACGCCAACTGCTGAACGTGCAGGCGCAATACACCAGCGGACAGGGTCTGGAGGGCGGGACCTTGCTGGGCGGCTGGAGGGGCAGGGCTCTGAAGGAGTGGACCGTGCAGAGCACGCTGTCCTACGGAACAGGAATGCCCGAGACGCCAATCTATCCGGCCGCGGTTCCGGGCACAGGATATTCCAATATCATTCGGCCCGATCTGACCGGTGCTTCAATTTACAACTCGGGGACGAATGCGCACCTGAATGCCGCAGCATTCACGGCGCCAGTTGCCGGACAGTGGGGGACAGTCGGAAGAGATTCGATTACGGGGCCTGACCAACTCACGTTGAATAGCCAGTTGGCGCGCACGTTTCGCCCGCATGGCAAACTTTATCTCGATGTTGCAGTGAGCTCGACCAATACGTTGAACCACGCGGCTTTTTCCAGTTGGTACAACTATGTGACCAGCACGCAGTTCGGGCTGCCGTCCTCTCCCGGCCAAATGCGCGACCTTCAACTCAACATGCATTTGAGGTTCTGACGATGCGAAACCTGAGCGCTCTCGTTCTTCTGTTGACGGCCGCAGGTGTCCCAGGTGCGCAACAGGTGGGCCAGAACAAGGGACCCGGCGAAACGCAGGGCTTTACGCTCACCGTCAAATCGCAGCTTGTGGTCGAAGCCGTTGAGGTCAAGGACAAGCAGGGCAACTTCATCAAGGGGCTCACGGCCAAGGACTTTGCGCTCACTGAAGATGGCGCGCCGCAGACGGTTCGCTATTGCGAGCCGCAGAATTTGTCGGAGATCGCCAGGCCCTTGCCTGTGGAGACGCCGGCGACGGAAGATGTGAAGATTTACAACCGCCTGGCGTCCACGCAGATTGCGTCAGAGACCATGGACAACGAGCGCTACAAGGATCACCGGTTGCTTGCGCTTTACTTCGACATGACGTCGCTGCCACCGGCGGACGAGATGCGCGCTCTATCGGCGGCCGAGAAGTTCGTGCGAACACAATTGACGACCGTCGATCTGGTCGCGATCATGCGCTACAACGGGGGCGCAGTCCAGATTCTGCAGGATTTCACTTCCGACCGCAATCGCCTGTTGAGCATTCTGGAGACGATGGTCGTGGGTGAAGGACAGGGCTCCGCAGACGCCACAGACGACGCCAGCAGCGCGGACACGGGTGCGGCATTCGGGCAGGACGATAGCTCGTTCAACGTCTTCAATACAGATCGACAACTCTCCGCGTTGCAGACGGCGGCTTCGATGTTGGGACACGTGAATGAGAAGAAATCGCTCATTTACTTTGCCAGCGGATTGCGTTTGAACGGCATTGATAACCAGGCGCAGATGCACGCTACAGCGGATGCGGCGATCAAGGCGGGCGTTGCCATCTGGACGGTGGACGCGCGTGGATTAGTAGCGCAGGCACCAATGGGCGATGCGACACAGGGCTCACCGGGCGGTCAGGCGATGTATACGGGCACGTCGGCGATGACGCGAATCTCGAACTTCCAGCAGTCCCAGGACACTCTCTTTGCGCTGGCCGGCGATACGGGTGGCAAGGCATTTCTCGATAACAACGACCTTTCGCGCGGAATTAAACAGGCGCAGCAGGCCATTTCGAACTACTACATTCTTGGCTACTACACGACCAATACCGATCCCAACGGCAAGTTCCGCCGTATCCGGATCTCGCTCAATGGCAGCCAGGAGGCGAAGCTCGATTATCGCCAGGGTTACTATGCCGACAAGGCGTTCAGCAAATTCAATGATATTGACCGCGAGCGTCAGCTTGAAGATGCGCTGATGCTCGAGGATCCAATCACCGAGCTGACGATTGCGATGGAGGTCGATTACTTCCAGCTGAATCGCGCCGAATATTTCGTTCCCATTGTGGTCAAAATTCCGGGCCGGGAGCTAGCGTTGGCCAAGCGCGGCGGAGCGGAACATACGCTCATCGACTTTGTGGGCGAGATCAAAGATTTGGTGGGAGGAACAACGGTTTCAAACGTCCGCGACAACGTGAATATCAAATTGTCGGACGCGACGGCGGCGGAGCTTGCCAAGCGGCCCATCGAATACGACACGGGATTTACGTTGTTGCCCGGCAAATACATGATCAAGTTCTTGGCGCGCGATGATGAGACGGGAAGAATCGGCACGTATCAGACCACGTTTGTGATTCCTAACCTGAATAAAGAAGAGAAGCGCGTTCCGCTCAGCGCGGTGGTGCTGAGCAGCCAGCGCGTGGATTTGAAGGACGCGATTTACGATGCCGCGAAGGCGAAAGACCGGGCAAAGGATGATGCGGTGAACCCGCTGGTGCAGGAGGGAAAGAAGTTCATCCCTAGCGTGACGCGCGTGTTTGGTATGGGTCGCCAGATTTACGTGTACTTCCAGGCCTACAAGCAGCAGCCGGCGCAGACTCAGGCGGCCGCTTCGCCAACGCCCGCGCCGAACTCGCAACAGCCGCTTTTTGCGTTTGTCAGTTTGTATCAGAGTGGGAAGAAACTGTTCGAAACGCCGCCGAAATCGATCGCTCCCAGCGTGACGAGCCGACTCGGCACCATGCCGCTGACCTTCGAATTGGGCGTGGACACTCTGCCGCGCGGTGAATACGACTGCCAGGTCACGATCCTCGATCCCTCGACGCAAAAAGCAGCGTTCTGGCATGCGCCGATTCTGCTTGTCCAGTAGCTGAAGTTTGATGAGAACTTTCGCACCGATGCTGGGCGCAAGGGGATGCGATCTACGTATCCTCACTTCATGTCCGAGACGGTTTTCCGCATTCCATGCGCCGCCAGAGTGTTTAAATACAAATCCTGCCTCGGTCGGTCCTGAAGATGCCGGGAATCGACGTTCCTGTCTTCAGATGAATGTCTTCCTGGAATCGGTATGATCAAATCTGCGAACAGCCATCTATGACTCCTGATTTGCTAACGTGGGCAGTGTCCCGTACCCGCCGCCGATTGATTCCCTTCCTGCTGCTCATGTACGTCGTGGCCTTTTTGGACCGGGCTAACATCGGATTCGCGAAGCAACCCTTCCAGGCATCGACGGGAATCTCCGATTCGGCGTTCGCAGCGGGAGCAGGGCTGTTCTTCCTCGGTTATGCCCTATTCGAGATCCCCAGCAACCTCATCATGCACCGCATCGGCGCCAGAATCTGGATGTGCCGAATCATGGTTACGTGGGGGATCGTCTCAATCGCAACAATGTTCGTGCGCGGGCCTGTATCGTTTTATGTCGTTCGGCTTGCCCTGGGATTCGCAGAGGCAGGCTTCTTCCCCGGAGTGATTCTCTACCTCACATATTGGTTTCCAAACCGGGTGCGCAGCGAGATATTGGGCCAGTTCTATTTCGGAGCACCCCTGGCGTTCATTTTTGGCGGGCCACTGTCCGGTCTTCTACTTGCGTTGCATGGAGACGCTGGTCTGCTCGGATGGCAATGGATGTTTCTCGTTGAGGGCTTACTCGCCGTTGCGGTAGGGATTTGGGCATTCTGGCATCTCACTGACAGACCGTCGGACGCACCCTGGCTCACGGGAGCGGAGAAAGCGGCGATACAAACAGCCCTTTCACACGAAGATGATCTGCGTCGCATGCACGGTCCCTCGGTAGTCCTCTCCGCGCTGACCGATCCTCGGCTTCTTCACTTCGCCGCAATTTACTTCCTTATCCAAACGAGCGTCTACGGGGTGGTCTTCTATCTGCCAAGCGAGGTGGCAGCCATCCTGGGAAGATCAATCGGCCCTGAAGTTGGAGTCGTCTCAGCAATCCCCTGGACCTGTGCGCTGATGTCTGTCTTCTGGGCGCCGCGGCTGGCGGATCGCCTCCATTGCCATCGTGTTCTTGCAGCTGTCATCCTGATCGCATCCGGCTCCGCGAGTACGTTGTTCCTTGTTCGGAATGGAACGGTCGCATTAGTGGCTATCTCCGTTGCCGCATCTGGTTTCATTGCTGTTCAACCGATATTCTGGACCTTCCCGACAGACTATCTCTCCGGAAGAGCTGCCGCCGGGGGTATAGCAGCGATTAATGCGCTGGGCTCCCTGGGTGGCTTTGTTGCGCCCAACCTCAAGGTGTGGGCCGATCGTTATTTCGATAATCCCGCGGCCGGACTTTATGTACTGGCGGGATTTACTTTGCTGACGGCAGTTCTTGTCGCCTGCCTCAGTGAATCAGAATCCTCGCGGCCAAGTATGCAGTCGCAATGATTTCGCCGTTTTTAGAAGAAGGAGATACCGACTCCATGGCCAACCAGACAATCCGCCAAGCGCGCGCGTCCTTCGTCAGCAGCGGCGGAGCAAACTATCACGATCAGGGTTCGGACCATTCGATTGACGACCACAATCGCAACGCCGATGGCAAAGTATCCGGAGTATCGAGAG
>Ga0302325_10019473_pt1 | contig 14274 bp, 9 predicted proteins | sample Palsa_T0_2_FD_201948 | JGI IMG/M metagenome (GOLD analysis project Ga0302325, IMG submission 201948) | Peat permafrost microbial communities from Stordalen Mire near Abisko, Sweden - Palsa_T0_2 | ecosystem: Environmental > Terrestrial > Soil > Palsa > Peat permafrost | place: Sweden: Abisko... | reverse complement strand
GAGAGTTCCTGCAAGCCTGGCAAGAAAACATAAAGGGCCCCCGCTATAGCTCGGAAGAATCGCTCTTCGAAAACGCAAACCTTGCCTTCATCCCCCCCTTCCGCCGCGAACAGCGCGTAACGCTGGAACAGGCCGCCAGCTCCGCCCTCGTTCCGGTTATCGAAACGACCGATATCCGCGCCATCATCCATAGCCATAGCAAATGGAGCGACGGCTCCAATACCCTGGGCGAGATGGCCGCCGCCTGTATCGAAAAAGGTTTCGAATACCTGGTCATCAGCGACCACAGCAAAACCGCCTTCTATGCCAACGGCCTGAAAGAAGACCGCCTCCGCGAACAGCACGCCGAAATCGAAGCGCTGAACCGAAAACTGGCCCCCTTTGTCATTTTCAAAAGCATTGAAAGCGATATACTCAACGACGGCGCCCTCGATTATTCCAATGACATTCTTTCCACCTTCGACCTCGTGATCGCCTCCGTCCATTCCAATCTTAAGATGAGCGAGGAAAAGGCCATGGGACGCCTGTTACACGCCATTGAAAATCCCTATACCACCATTTTGGGACACCCGACAGGCAGACTCCTGCTAAGCCGCCCCGGTTACCCGGTCGACCATAAAAAGATCATCGATGCCTGTGTAGCGAACAAAGTCGTCATCGAGCTGAATGCACACCCGCGCCGCCTCGATATGGACTGGCGTTGGATCGGTTACGCCATCGACAAAGGAGCGCTGATCTCCATCGATCCCGATGCCCACTCGATCACCGGCTACAAGGATATCCGCTATGGCGTCCTGGCAGCACAGAAAGCCGGCCTGACACCGCAACACAATCTCAGCAGCTTTAATTTGGAAAAATTCAAGGCATACCTGGCAGAAAGAAAGAAGTCCCGAGGGATCTGAATCCAAAATCCCGGGCAATCTAACATACCTTCCTTATTCGACCGATGCTTAGAGCTTCGCCCTTGCCACTGGCAAGGCCTCGCTCGCAACCTTCGCTGACGCTCGGTTGTCTACCGGGGCCAATGATGAAAACCGCCTAAGGCGGTTTTAAACCGCTTCCAGCGGTTTTGTGGCCCGCAATATCGGCAACTCCACATAAAACGTCGTCCCCTCCCCCTCCACCGTCTCAAACCAGATCTTCCCCTTTGCCTGCTCGACGATCGTCTTGCTCATCGCCAGCCCCAACCCCGTACCCGAAGATTTGGTCGTAAAATTGGGAATAAAGATCTTCGACTGCATCTCCAGCGGAATACCCTCCCCATTGTCCGTCACCTTTACAATGATCGATTCCTCCCTTACCTCCTCACTGACGCTGATGACCCGCCGGCTATTATTGTCGCAGGCCTCCATGGCATTCTGCAGGAGATTCGTAAAAAGCCGGTTTAACTGGGTCTTATCCGCAAATACCATAATGCGGTGATGGACCGGCACCCACTTAAACAACAAATTCTCGGTCGTCTCATACAGGGAAGTCAGGGAATAAAGCATCTCATGCAAATCGAATACTTCCTTTTTGGGGTTACCGATATTGGCGAATTGTGAAAAGTCGGAGGCGATCTTGGACAAGTGATCGATCTGCTCGACCAGCGTCTTCGCCACGCTGCCGGCCATTTCCTTCACGTTCACCGAGTTATTGTCGATGGCCTTCTGCAAATACTGGATGCTCAGCTTCATCGGGGTGAGCGGGTTTTTGATCTCATGCGCCACCTGCCGCGCCATCTCCCGCCAGGCGCCCTCCCGCTCGCTCTTGGCCAGTGCCACCGCACTCTCCTCCAACTTCTTCACCATCTTGTTGTATTCCTTAACCAGCCCCCCGATCTCGTCGTTCCGCTTCCATTCGATCTCTTCATTCGTCTTGCCCAGATTGACCTCCTGCATCTTTTTGGAGATCAGCAGGAAGGACGAGGTGATCCGGTTCGTCAGGAACAACGCAATCGTACCGGCGATCAGGAAAATAAAAGCGTTCAAATTGATAATTGTCACCAAAAAGTTCGAAATCTCCTGTTTTAGCTCATCCTGGTTCGTGAACGAGGGAATATTGAGATAGGCATAGGCATTCCCATTGTCATCCCGGAGGGGGTGATAAATGCTCACATAAGAGATCCCGCCGATCTGCTCATAGTTGGAATACTGGATGGTATTCAACTGGTGCAGGTTATAATAAGCAAGGGGATGCATCTTCTTGCTCAGGATCCCTTTGCGGTAAACAAACAGGTTGGAAGACACCTGCAAATTGCCATCCAGGTCATAAATATTGATATCCGTGCTATGGACCTGCGCGATCTCCTCGACAAGGGTCTGCAATTCGCTCCTCGACCCCTGATAATACAGCCTCCCATCCTGACCATAGCTGCCGGCGGCGGACAGCTTGCTCTGCACCTCGCTGACCATGACCTGCATGGCCTTGCTGAGCCGGTCCTGGTAATTCCGATTATACCGGTTGACAAAAAAGATGATCGTCGCCACCCCGATGACCACAAAAGAGAACAGACTGATAAAGATGATCGTCGTATGGATCTGCGAACGGATATTCATCTGCCAGTAGGTCTTCAGCTGGCTCCAATGCAGCCGGGACCAGATCAGCAGCGCCGTCACCCGGAACAGCGCCACCAGGAAAAGAAAGGCGCTGAACAAATAGGCAAAGAGCGTAATGTCCTCGATAGAGGAATTGTCCCTCTTCACTATCATGACAAAGTTATCATCCGAGACCCGATGCCACAGCTCATCATAACCGTCTTTTTTGACGTGCACAAAGTCCGACCTGGGAATCTGGCTATCCGTCAGCCGGGTGGAAAAAGGATAATCACCATTGGCCGCAACCAGCTCCCGCTTGTTGTAAATGGCATAATATTCCGGCAGGTCTTCGCTACGTTCATGGAATAGCTCGGGCACCAGCGCATCATCTCCCTTATATTCCTTCGGTTCGGATAAAATGAAAAGATATCCCGTTATCTTCCCCGTGGTATCGTTTCGCAACGATTTTTTGTAGATATAGGTAAATTTATCAAAGGACCGCTCCACATATCTCAAATCCGGGATATCGGTATTTTTACCCTGGACGGTAAAAGTGGTGTTCAACGTATCATAAGAAATCGGTGGTTCGTTAAAAAGAGGCTTTTCATCCCCGTCATAGGTATACAGCCGGGTCTCGAATTTGCTCTGATAGGCCATAAAGTTCCGGTTGCTGATGCTATCCTTCATCAACTGGTTGGAATAGGGATCCCGGAACCGGGAAAAAATCTGGGAAAGGAAATCATTATCTATATAGCTGAAATAGATGCTGAGCATCTTCTCGCTCGTTGGATTGGACTGCTCACCCAGCCTTTCCGCCACCTCCTGCCGCTGCGATCGATCCATTTTCCGGGTTTCAAAGAGGATCACCGTGGAAATAGAAATAGAAAAGATGAAAAGCCAGAAAAGCACCTCCGAGACATTAAGCCGGAACCGCAGATCGAAGAAGATCCTGCGTTGCATTAGCCAGACATAGCCCAATAACCAGACCAGCACAAAAATATCCAGTTCCACCATATCACGGTTCTGGATAAAGGTCAGCAGCAGCAGCCCCATTGTCGCCGTGATGATATACAGCACGATCGACAACGACCGGATCAGATAGCCGATCAGCTGAAAAAGGACCTGGGACAAAAAGAAGTAGCCCAGCGCCAGCGCAGCCAGCGCGATAAAGCCGACAAAGCTGTAATTTTTCAGCAGGCTGAAGAAGTTCGTCACATTGAACGAGATCTTCGCATCCGTCACCAGCGACTGCACGATATTGGCAAACAAAAAGGTGGTGGTGACCAGCAGCGCCAGCCCAACGCCCATCCAAAGCCAGTTCTTCCACCGGTGGACAGATTGTGGGATCGTATAGTCGCTAAGCTCCCGCCGGATAAACATGATGATCCAGCAAAACAGGAAAGAATTGATGACCAGGTCCCCCAATGAGTTGAGAATAATACCGGAACTATAGATCGTCGGGTCAAAAAGATCGAATTGCCGGAGATTGAGCAGCCCCGGCGAAAGATAAATGATGACCCGCAACAGCAGGATGATCGAGATCAGGAACCCGATCCCCCATGCCGTACCCCATTTCTCCGTGACCGTATGCGCGATGTTGTGAATAATGATCAGCACCAGCAGCAGGCCCAGCAGGATCGCCAGCGGTATCGGCCAGACATGTGCCGGTGCCTGATAGCCCGGCTTTTTCTCCAGATAGAACAGCGGCACGCCATGGGAATTGAGGACGGGGAGGCCCGTCGGAGTCATTACGATCTGAACCCGCTTCTCGGCAGCGGGGTTGTCGACAAATTCCGGTGTCAGATTGGACGTAGTGATATAATACTGGTAGCGGATAGGGATCAGCGCAATCGCCACGAGCGACCTCCTGTCAGCGCCGGCCACGGTTCTCTTGATGTAGTCGTATTGCCCGTTGCTAAGCTGAACGAACCCGGAAGTATCCGGACCATTGAGAAGGGCCGTCGTCGGCTGCGAACGCTGATCGTTCCAGAATTGCAGAAACAGACCGCTCCCTACGGAATCCGACCCATAAAGGAAAATCCCATATTTCTTTTCCACGATCTTATCCAGTTCCTTTTTCGAGTACCGCGTCTTGGACAACCGCGTCATCAACGCCGTATCCCTGGTCACCTGCTCAAAATCCTTTTCCCTTTCCTGTAAAAAAGACTGGATGGAGTTGCGGAGCCCCGCAACGGAAGTATCGCCACTAAAATAAAGATTGAGAAAATACCCGGTAAGGAAAAGTCCAAATGCCGTCAGCAGGAGATAAATATTCCTGCGGAAGATAACGATGAAAAAAGACTTCATTTAAGCTCCTCCTTCTTAATGACATTCCACAACCCATCCATCTCCTGTAGCGTCATATCGGCCAGCGACCGGCCTTGTAACCGCGCCTCCTCTTCCATTCGGGTGAACCGATAAATAAATTTCCTGTTTGTTCTTTCAAGCGCATTCTCCGCGTCAATCCGCAAAAATCGTGCGTAATTGATCAGCGAAAAAGAAAGGTCGCCAAACTCTTCTTCTATTTTACCCGGATCCCCCAACGCCACCGCCTCCTGCAATTCATCCATTTCCTCCTTTACCTTCTCCCAGACCTGGGCCGTCTCATCCCACTCAAAACCAACCTTTCCCGCCTTTTCCTGGAGCCGGCTCGCCTTTATAGTCGCCGGCAGCGAGACCGGAACACCGCCAAGTACGGATTTTTTGCCCTCCTTGAGCTTTAGCTGCTCCCAGTTGCGCTTTACATCTTCCTCGTTACGGACTTCTACCAGCCCTTCCTGCCCGGCCACAGTCCCATAAATATGCGGATGACGCGAAATCAATTTGTCGCAAATACCATTGATGACGGCTTCCAGCGTGAACTGACCCTGCTCGGTCCCGATCCGCGCATAAAAGACGATATGCAGCAGCAGATCACCCAACTCCTCCCGGATACCTTTCCAGTCCCCATCCGTTATCGCATCTGCCAACTCATAAGTCTCTTCGATCGTCAACGGACGCAGCGTCCCGATAGTCTGTTTGCGATCCCAGGGACATTTTTCCCTTAACTCATCCATGATGCCCACCAGCCGCTGGAACGCGTTATTTGTTTCACTCATATATAAATTGCGGAAATGACCAGGAATATTACCAACAGGATCAAATTTATGACAAATGCCAGGGAGCAGGTAATGAAATATTTCACAAAGGTCTTGAACCGGCCCTGCTTATAGAAGCCCCGCATCGCCTTATACAGATAGATCAAAATATACAGCCCCAACACAAAGTCCAGGATGTCCGTCAATATCCTCAACCATTTCCAATTCACCCAGCCGCTCAACACGCCCAGCAACATACCGATCAGCAGCAGCAGAAAGGTCGCGCAATAGACATGGATCGTAAAGATCCCATGGTCGACATAATAAAACTGTTTCTTGCGTCTGACATATAATACATTAAGGATCAATGCAAAAATGGGCAGCGACCAAAAAAGGATCTTTGGGAACGAATGGAGCATGTTCTCCAGGAACTTCTCCGTGTACCGCTGTTTGTCCCGGATATATTCTTCCTGGGCGTAAATCAGCTTCCGCATCAATCTCATCTTGAACCACCCATCCCGCAGGCTGTCAGGCAAAACCTGCTGCGACGAATCGTATTCCTGAACCGTCTTGAACCGCCCCTGGTTCAGTCCAAAAAGATTGCTGCCCGAAACCGGGTTTTGGGACACCCGCATGGCAGCCTGTATCCTTTTCTTGGCCTCCGGCGGTAACCCGTCCTCCTGTGCACTGTCGGTTAAGGCGGTTACATAAAACGACGTCAGCTCCTGATCGGTAAATTTCCGGGTCGTCGTATCCCCATAGGTCTTTTTGATAACAGCCATTTCCATGGACAGCTTGCTGATCGCATCCCGTAATTCATCTTTATCATCTTCATCGACAGTCCCGGCCAGCTCTTTTTCATCGGTCGTGTCCTTCTTCAACAACTCCGTAAGCCCCCTTACCCTCTCATTCACCTTGGTGGCAGCCGGCTTCAGCATTTCCTCCGGGCTTTTCAGCGAATAAAGGATGATAAAAAAGAAAGCCGAGGTAAAAACATACATCCTGATCGGGTTAAGATAGCTGGCCCGGCGTCCGGCCACATATTCCGCCGATAAAAAACCCGGTTTCCGCAACAGGAACTTGACCGTAGCGAAAAACTTACCGTCAAAATGGGTGATATCGTTAAAAAAATGTTGTACCAGATGCCAGACCGTTTCCTTTGGCTCGAGATTCTCCTGCCCGCAAATATGACAGTAACGACCGATTACCGTCGCCTGACAATTCAGGCAATTTTTCTCTTTTCGTTCTTTTAGATGCGACACAGGTATAAATTTTTACTAAAATAGGGAACTTACGAGGTTCCCATGTATTAAAAGCACGATTTTTTCGTTCTCCCAATAATGAAGCCTTTCATCGGATCTTTGTTGCTGATCCTGCTAACCGGGGTGTGTAATGCCCAATACTACTATAAGGACCTGGTCGCTACCCGGGAGAATATCGCTCAATGGCAGCTGTATAAGGCAAACCGGGTGAGGTCGGTCAGGCTGAACAGTTTTGAAGGCGACGGGCAGCCCACCGAAGGATTCCAGGTAGACCAGACCGTCGCGGCGGATTTTTCCACCGTGACCACCCACTCCAAAACCGGCGGGACGACCGAAACCTGGATCATCGCCGCCTATTCACCCCAGGGTCTCCTGGTCGGCATAACGGATACCAGCAAAGCCTACCAGAGCGTTTCCGCTTACCAATACGACTCCAGGGGCCGCCTTTTGTCTATTACCAACACCTCCACCGAAACGGATAACCAGGTAAAAGACGTCGAAGAACACCAATGGCAATACGGGACCGATGATAAGCCAACAGTTTTTTTAAAGATCAAAAATGGCAGCGATACCACCTTTGTCCGCTTCATCCCGGACGAAAAAGGCAATATCGGCGAAGAAAGGGCAATCCGCAATAAGGAAGCCCTACCCTCGATCTATTATTACTACGACGATAGCAACCGGCTGACCGATATCGTTCGTTATAATATAAAGGCGCAGCGATTGCTGCCGGACAATATCCTTGAATACGGAGAGGGCGGAAGACTGGCCTCCCTGCTGGCCGTTCAGGAAGGGGCCAGCAGCTACCAGAAATGGATCTACGACTATAACGAAAAAGGGCTAAAAATAAAAGAATCCTGTTTCAGCCGGCAACGGGAGCTGCTGGGACATATTGAATACGAGTATACTTATAAATGATTATTCCAATGCGTATCGCAGCCTGTCTTTTCCGTATCGCAGCCTGTCTTTTCCTGGTCCTGAGCGGATTCTCCTGCCTGGCACAGGATCTGGATTTTCCGGACTTCCGCAGCAAAAAAGACAATTTCAACAAGATCCGCGAACAGGACATCCGCACCGATGTTGCCTCCTTCGCACTGGCAGCCCTCGACGAGAGCATCGGCAAAGCCCAGCTCCAGACCGTCCCCGTCAAAGACTTCGGACCGGATTTCATGTCCTTCCAGGACGATAATATCCAGGTGATCATAAGGACGGGCATCTTCACCCCAAAAAAACACAAGCTGATGGTACAGGAAGACCATCTCCTACGCATAGACGGCAAGCCGTATTATGGCGGCATCATCGGCCAAAACCCGCATACCACCATAGAATCCGTGACGGTCCTCGTCGGTAAGGATACCGTCCCCATCCCTGCCACAGCCTGGTTCGATTTATACGACCCGAAATTCAGCTTCAATGAAGGCGGGGCTACCCGCACCCGCAACGCCGTATACCTGTCCAATGACAAACACACTTTTTATATCTATATGCTCAATATAGACAATGGAGGAGTAGAATATACCTGGGTCATCCGCGACAAGCAATACCTCCGGCGCGTAATAGATTTCGGCTTCCTCAAAAACTAACCGCCCGCCCCGCAATCCCCGCGCCACCCGCCCGCAGCACATCCTCCGCATCATAGACCGCATCGTTCAGATAATACCGCTATCCCCCATGCTGATAAATACTCCAGATATTACCGGCCGGGTCGCTGAAATGTGCGGTGATAGCAGGCAGATCCATACCGATAGGCTGAAGGATCTTTCCGCCATTGGCTGCGATGACGTCAAGCGTGGCGGCCGCATCATCCACCATGATCGAGACCAGCATGCCGGTCTCAGCAACAGGTTTGCGTCTGAGCACCCAGGAACCGCTTACGCCACCCACCCCATCGTCAAACGAGACTTCTCCATCGGCACGCCTCCGGATCAGCCACCCAAAAACCTTCTGATAAAAAGTCGCTGATTCTTCGACGCTGACCGCCGGGATCTCTACATAGCATATTTTCCCGTGACCAAAACTGGGCTTGTTCTTTTCCATATATTATCATTTAAATTTCAGTCCCCATCTTCCAGCGTAAATATTTCTTCCACCGGCTTGTCGAATACCCGCGCTATCTTCAGCGCCAGTACCGAGGAAGGAATATACTTGTTGCTTTCAATGGAATTGATCGTTTGCCTGGACACCCCTACCCGTTGTGCCAGATCGGCCTGCGTGATATCTTTTATGGCCCGTTCTATCCGTATCGTATTCTTCATAAAAACTTACTTGTTAAACTAATGACCGGTTGAGACGAAAAATAACCCACCGGAACCGAATGATGAAAAATAACAGCGGCGCCCAGGTATTTAACCGTAAGATGTCTATATAATCGATGCCGTTGGTAAAAACGATACTCAGCACCAGCGTGAGATAATAAAAATAGATGGCCCATCGCAGCGAATCCAGTCTCAATTGCCCGATCTGTTCATCTTCCACCTTTTCCTTGGAGAAAGCGATCAGGAATAATCCAATCAGCACCAATAAGGACGTCGCAATAAAGAACAGATGGCCAGGATTGAACAACACCGGACTATTGGGTATCCCATGTAATTCCCGGTCAGCATCATCATGAAACCTCGTTCGCCAGATATGCATCACCAGGATATGGGCCAGAATGAAGAACAAGCCCCAAAAGCGACTTTTATAAGGAAACAAATATTTTGTCCGCATAAGCATGTCAAGTTTAATTACCTAAATGTAAAGTATATTTATTTAAATGTAAAATAAGCTTTACATTTTCATTTTTGAACGTCTGCTGTCTCAAAACCGAACAAGTCTTTGTTACATCATTAATTAATTTATTGAATGACAACCGATTATCTATTTGGCATTTTTTATGTCCCGTTTTTTGCCAAAACCTGACTATGCTTAACTATCTCCGGTCTGCCTGGCGAAATCTTGTCTACAACAAGACCTATTCCATCATCAATATCACCGGCCTCGCCGCCGGCATCGCCGCTTGCCTCCTGATCGGGCTGTATGTGAATAACGAGCTGAGTTTCGATAACCAGGTCCCCGATCGCGTAAATGTCTATCGCCTGAATGAGTACATGCACTATCCCGGCGGCACACCACAACTCTCCGGCATTATTGGGCCGCCCATCGCACCCTTGCTAAAGGCTGACCACCCCGAGATCATCGCCTATACCCGTGTCATTTCCGCAACCCCCTATATCTACCCGGACATCACGCTGGAATACGGCGACAAGAAGATCAAACCCAATTCGCTCGCCTGCACCGACACCAACTTCGCCACGATGTTCGGCGCGGATATAGTCGAAGGCCGCGGCAACGATTTCATTCGCGATCGCCATAGCATCGCCCTCACCCAAACCCTCGCCCGCCGTCTCTTTGGGAATACACCCGCGACCGGCAAAATCATCACCCTGCGCGTCGACGATACAACCGCCTATCCGACCGTCGTCTCCAACGTGTTCAAAGATTTCCCGGCTACCTCCCATCTCCGCGTGGATGGCGTGATGCCGATCCCCGCCGACTTTCTGAAAAGTTTTCTCGGCGATAACTACGGCATACTTCTCGGCCCGACCTACCTTCGGCTCCGCCCGAACCCGGATATTGCCGCACTCGATTCCGCCCTGACCAAGACTGTCCATACAAAAAATTCGGGTATCGATATGCGTCTTCAACCCCTGACCGAAATCCATACCCGTTCGACGGATCTCAACTATGACGCCTATAATGCAGACAAGATCGATGGAAAATATATCCGCATCTTCGTCATCGTCGCCCTTTCCATTTTCATAATAGCCTGTTTCAACTTCGTCAACCTTACGATCGCCATCGCCGCCTGGCGCGGCAAAGAGATCGCCGTGAAAAAGATCATGGGTGCCGGCCGTACCCGGATCATGATCCAGGTGCTGACGGAAGCCTTCCTCGCTGCCGTTATCGCGCTGTTGACCGCCATCCTCCTGGCCTGCATTCTGTTGCCCGCCCTCAATAGCCTGCTGGGGCGGCATCTCGACGCCGCTATCCTTTACCGGCCCGCCGCCCTGGCCGCCTATGCCGCGATCTTGATGACCACAACATTATTTGCGGGGGGCTACCCTGCGCTGCTGATCTCCTCCTCCCGGATCGGCCAGGCACTAAAGAGCAAGGTACTGTTTCACGGCTCCCGCACCACCCTGCGCAACGTGCTGGTGACAGGTCAGTTCACCATCGCTGTAGTCTTCATCGTGAGCCTGATCGTTTTCCTAAGGCAGCTCCATTTCCTTCAAAACAAGGACCTTGGTTATTCCTATGACCAGATCGTCTCTATACCACTGAACAGCAAGGCGCAGTTAAAGATCGATGGTATCCGGTCCGAACTGGCGAAGATCAACGGAGTTAACGCGACAGCCTTTGGTTGGACGGAATTGGGCAGCGGCGGAGGCCTCATGGGAGTAGACTACATAACCGCTAAAGGAGAGCAAACCCGGATGTCGGTCAACTTCGAAAATGCGAGCTCCAATTATCTTCGATTCTTTCAAATGAAAGTCATCCGCGGTTCCGATTTCAGCAAGGATCCCCAGAACGAATACATCATCAACGAAACGCTCGCCAAACAGCTGGGCTTTGCCAACCCGATCGGCCGCCCCATCAATATGGCCGGGATGTCCAACGGTCATATCGTAGGTGTGGTAAAAGATTACAACTACGGCTCGCTTCGCAGCAGGATCGAGCCCCTCCTGATCGGTTCCTTTCCCGAAGGGGCCGGTTGGAAAGATAATCTCTACCTGAAGGTCTCGACTGCCAATATCGCCGCCACACTAAAAGAGGCCGGCGCCGCCATGGCCTCCGTCACCGGCGAGGGGACACCCGAATGGCATTTCCTCGACGAACATTTTAAGGAACTCTATCGATCCGAGCAGCAGGCCAGCACCATCATCGCGATCATCGGCATCCTCGCCATCGGCATCGCTTGCCTGGGCCTGTTCGGCCTCGCCGCCTTCGTCATCGTACGTCGCGCAAAAGAGATCAGCATCCGAAAAGTGCTCGGCGCCTCCGTCACCGGCATCGCCATGCAGCTCTCCACCGGCTTTCTGAAATGGGTCGCCATCGCCTTTGTGATCGCCACCCCCATCACGTGGTGGCTCACCAACAGCTGGCTGCAAAATTTCGCCTACCGGATATCGATACAAGGCTGGATGTTTGCCGCAGCCGCCGCTGTCGTCGTCGGAACCGCCCTGCTGACCGTCGGCTTTTTAGCCATAAAAGCAGCAAGAGCCAACCCGGTGACCAATCTGCGCAGCGAATAGCCGCCTCGCGTCCAATCCTGCCCCAATTCCAATTATGCCGAATTCGACATAATTATCACCACTCCAGCACCAAGGATTTCCCGCCCGGCCGGTATCCGGCATTTTGCAGATTTTATTCGCCGTTCGTCGATTGGCCCGTTTCCTGTGAATTCATTTCTTCCACCTTTGCATCTATCCAGCCCATCAAGCCCGCACCCACCGTCCTCCATCGAACAGTCTCCATACCCCCCCAGTATTCAACCTAAAGATTTATCAAATGAAACATCTTTACCGATCTCTCAGCTGCATCGCAGCACCCATCCTCTGTGCAAGCCAGCTGCTGGCGCAACAGCCAGCATCAGCACAGGCAACCATTAGTGGCCCCCGCAACCCGGCCGCTCTGTCTTCCTTCGCCAGGCAATGGACCCCGGTCCGGAAAAACCGGGGCGTCTTTATGGTGCTGCCACCACATACGGGGTTGCAGACTTATACCAATCAAAGAAAGTGGCAGGGGCTGGACATGGCCCTGTTTTTCGGCAGCGACAATACTGCTACAGGCACGCAGGCCCTGAGCGGATGTACCAGCTGCTATCAAAACGTCGCAGATGGCTACCAGGCCATGAATGCCGTTACCACCGGTTGGGGCAATACCGGTGTCGGGTACCAGACCCTGGCTTTCGTTGCTGCCGGCAGCCTAAATACCGCCGTCGGCTGGGCCGCATTGGACATAAATACTTCCTCCGGTAATACCGCCGTAGGATACGCTGCAATGGAAGCCAATTCCACGGGGACCGAAAATACCGGGGTGGGCGCAAGCTCTTTAGGGACTTCGACAGGCTCTTACAACACCGCTGTCGGAGAGTTTTCCTTTGCTAACGCGGCGATAGAAAGCTACAGCACGGCGCTTGGCTACAATTCTATGTCGCAAAGCCACTCTTCAACAGGCTACAATACGGCGATCGGCGCGAATGCCCTGGTTGGATACATAAAACAAGGCCAGGGCAGCGGAAACACAGGATCATATAATGTAGCAGCAGGCGTTAATGCGATGATGAATAATACCACAGGAACCGAAAATGCGGTTATGGGTTACGACGCGATGTACGAGAATGGTTCCGGCAGTTATAATCAAGCCGCCGGCCCCTTGGCCCTGTATCTCAATACGACTGGTTCCGAAAATGCAGGCAGTGGCGCTGGCGCATTACAAGACAATACCACCGGGAACTTGAACGTCGGGATGGGATTCCTGGCCCTTTATAATAATGCAACCGGCAGCAACAATACCGCATTGGGGAGCTACGCCAACACCATTAGCACCGCGTTAAGCAACACTACGGCATTGGGCGCCTATGCATCGGTGACCGCCAGCAATATGGTGGTGATAGGCTCCTCGTCCGTCACCAGCATCGGGGGCTATGCCAACTGGACCAATTTCAGCGACGGCCGGTATAAAAAGAATATCCAGCCAAATGTTCCCGGACTTGCCTTTATCAATAAACTCAACCCGGTCACCTATACACTGGATATTGCCGGCATCGAAGCCAAATTGCATCAAAACGAACCTTCCCTCCCGGCCAGCCTCGCCGGTGCCCGCAGCAGCTCGCTTGAAGACCCGGGCATGAAACAGGCCATGCAGGAGAAATCAGCCATCACTTATACCGGCTTCGTCGCCCAGGACGTGGAAAAAGCAGCCGATTCCGTGGGCTTTACCTTCAGCGGCGTCGACAAACCAAAAAATATCGACCAAAGCTTCTATGGCCTCCGCTACGCTGACTTCGTGCCTCCCCTGGTAAAAGCCGTCCAGGAACTTTCCGCCAGCAGCGATAAAAAGGATTCCGCCCTTAACGCGCTGCAGGGAAAATTCGATTCCCTCCAAACACAGGTCAATGAACTCAGGGCCCTGCTGCTGGCCAAAAACACCACCACCACGTCAGGTGCTTCCCTCGATCAAAACGCCCCGAATCCGTTCACCGGTTCGACCACCATCGGCTACAACCTGCCAAAAGGAGCTTCCTCCGCGCAAATGCAAATCACCGATGTCACCGGAAAAGTCCTGGCCCTCATCCCCCTCTCGGGCAGCGGCAAGAACACCCTCACGGCCAACGTCAACGGTTTTGCCTCGGGAACCTACAACTACTCCCTCATT
>Ga0302325_10019472_pt1 | contig 14275 bp, 5 predicted proteins | sample Palsa_T0_2_FD_201948 | JGI IMG/M metagenome (GOLD analysis project Ga0302325, IMG submission 201948) | Peat permafrost microbial communities from Stordalen Mire near Abisko, Sweden - Palsa_T0_2 | ecosystem: Environmental > Terrestrial > Soil > Palsa > Peat permafrost | place: Sweden: Abisko... | reverse complement strand
GCCGGTCAACGGCACCGGGAGCAATGGGGTGTGGACCGTTGCGTAGCCGATCTTCGATGCCGAGGGGCAGTTCGCGGGGTTCGCTTCGAACTGCGCATCCGTACACGCCTTCTGCAACGTCGTCAACCTGGAGGGCAGCTGCTTGGGGAGTTCGACTTTGACCTTCGCGATGTCCGCGTCGCTGCCCTGCGCCACGTTCGGGTAGGAGACCGTCGTCGTCAGGCTCGCACCCTGCGCTTTACTCGTCCTCCCACTGGTCGAAACCTTGAATTTCGGTTCGAACTTCAGGCTCTGACACGAACCGACCTGGAAATGGCTGCTGATCGCGGCGGTTGCCCCGGGGCCACCCACGCCCGGTGGGGGTGTGCCCGTGGCGGTGCCCGAGAATTCCTGGGGGTTGCAGTTGGTCGGGTTGACCATGAATTCGGGACGGTCGATCACGGAGTCGACGGTGCGCAGGTCGGTGGGGACGCCGTCGATGATCTGCGGCAACGGATCCGTCGTGACGGTGATCGCGGCGGTGTGGGGGTCGACTTCGATCTTCGCCCGCGTGACGATCGTGCCGAGGTTGAACGGGCCCGTCAGGACCGGTGTCACGATCGAGAGGCCGAAGGGGGCGCCCTCGTAGGGGCCGGTCAGATAGATCGGGGATTCGGGACGGCCCGGTTCGGGGACGATCAACGGGTACGGACCCGGACCCGAAGCAACCGAGGTGTGCCCGATCTGCGAGCTCGCGGGACACGCACCCTGCTGCGCCTGCGGTTCGGGGCACAGCGGGACGTGGGAGATCTCGCCCGTCAGACCCGCCGGTGCTTTGAACGACAGCTTTTCGATGCGCTGCTGATCATCACCACGCTGCAACAACAACGAGAAACCCGTGTAACCACCCGCCTGGTCGGTCGTCGCGCCCGCGATCAACGACGGGCTGAACGGCAGCGGGTTCGAGGCGCAGGGTGCGCCGAGCGGGCCGGCGGCGATCGCGAAGCTGTTGGCGCCGAGCACGTCCGCGCCGAACGGGCTCGTCCACGGCGTGAAATCAGAGGTCGTGCTGTACAGCCCACAACCCGTCGGGGTCGCCAACGCCGCCTGCGCGCCACCGCTGAAAGACAGTTTGAAGTCCGTGAACGGGAGCTCCGGGGTTTCCGTGAACGTCGTCGTCAACTGCCCCGTCGCTTCGTTGAGATGCACATCCCCCACGAGCTTCAGATACACCCCATCCGCGGAGGCCGCGACGAGCAGCCGCAGGTTCGGCGGGTTTGACTGCAACACGAACACTTCGCCCACCAGTTCCGGTTCGCGCTCTTCTTCCAAGAGCGGCGTCTGGATCGTCACCTTCCCGACTTTCGACGCCGGCGGACACGACTGCGGGCCTTCGCCGCCGATGTTCGCTTCGGCTTCCTGACACGCCACCAGACCCGCGGCCTGGCCGGGGTTGATGACCAGGCCCGGCGGGAGCGTGACCGACGTGTTCTTCAACGTCGCCGCGACCAGACCGTTCGGGTTCGTCAAGTCTTCCTGGGGGATCTTTACTTCCGCGGTCAACCCCGCGGGGGTATCCGCGAACGCCGTATCGGGGACGGTCGATAGCGAGGGTTCGATCGAGAGGTGTTCACAGCCCGTGAACCCGGTTTCAACGTCATTGCCATCGTGGGACTCGACGCTCCGTTCGGTCGGGGCGTCCGGGTTCGTCCAGCTCGACAGGCCCTTCAGCATGAATTCCTGCGGCCCTTCACACGAGGTCGGCAACGTCAAGAACGGCTTTACCAACACGCCGGAGGAGAAGCCGCAGTTCAATTCAAATCCGCTGCCGCCATAGCTGCCCTGGCAGCGCTCGGAGTTGTGGCTCGCTTCCGCGGGCACACCCCACAACGTCAGCACGTTCAAATCGGTGAATGTAGCCGCAGGGATGTTGTCGATGTGCGTGACGATCCGGTAGCCGTCGGCGCTGCTCGGGTCCGCGTCGAAGACGACATCCTTGCCTGCGATCGTGAACGCGAACTCCTCCGGGACGCCGGGCGGCGGGACGATGTTGTACACGGGGTAGAACGTGAGCCCGTGGGTGCCGCCACCGGCTTCGCCTTTACCGACGAGGTCATAGCCGATCTGCGTCTGCGCCGGACATTCCTGACCGTCGAGCTGATCGCGGGTGCAGCGCGGACCCACGGCGGGATCGCCGAAGAACCCCCGGGGGAGGACCGCTTCGAGATCGCGCGGTTCCCCACCCGCGTCAGACGTACCAGTCGCTGCATCCTGGTTTGCCAGTTCGTTGAAGCCGTTGACGAACGTCGCCTCATACGGGTGCGAGCCGGCCTGCGTATCGAGCGTCCCATCCGCGTTCGTGAACCACACATCCCACCCCGGGAAGCCAAACCCCGGTTCCGATTTGGCGACCGTCAACGGATCGGAGACGCTCGCGACGCTCGCCGCATCGCCACCCGTGACCGTCACATCATTGGCGTGCGCTTCGCTTTCGGAGACTCCCGCGGACACGGTGACGGCGATCCCGATCCGTTCCACCGCCAGCGGGTGGTCCCCGGCGCCGGGCAGAAAGGGCAGCGAGGGCAGGAATTCCGGGTTGCTCGTACACGAGACGACCGTCCGTCCGTTACAGACCCAGCGCGCGCCGGCGACACCGGAGGCATTTTTATATAACGTCGAGCCGACTTCTTCTTCGGAATTGAGAATGTTCGTGCCATCAGACGGCATCCCGCCTGCCTTTGTCGCTTCCAGCCCGGCCGGGAGCGTGTCGGTGATCGTGATGCTGCCCGTATCGGGCGTCGCGCCGGTGTTGAAGATGTCGACCTGGATCTCACCGCTGCCGCCGGGCTTCAGGTTCGTAGGGTAGGACTGCGAGTAGGCCTCCCAACCCGTGCCTTCAGTGGGCGCCGCGGAAGCAGACGCAGAAGGCACGAGCAACAAAAGCAAAGGTACGATGAGGAGAAGCCTCTTGAAGATGGTCATCGCCCTGCCCTCCGGTCGGTGTGCGCAGACTTTTTAGCCGTCGTTTTCTTCTTCTTCGTCTTCACCTTGACGCATTGGTTGTGTTTATTGCGCTTCTTTCCTTTGGCGCATTTGACCGTCTTTTTTGTGGTTTTCTTGACCGCGACGGGCGGCGAGGGCGGGGGGAAGTTGCCTGTGCCGGTGAAGGTGACACTTGCCGGGGTAGCGAAGATTGGGGGGGTTGGGGGGACGCCCTGGCAGCCCGTGCCTTCGCACGCCGGCGCCGCCGGGGGCTTCAGGCCGCCGACGCGCGCGTCATAGACGACATCGGCTTCGCTGCCGTCATCGGCGGGGACGAGGTCGGCGCGGCTGATGAAGAACGCATTATCCCCGCTCGCGTCGGCGCCGAGCAGGTAGGAGTTTTCCGGGTCGGTGCCGCCGGAGAGGTCGTAGGTACAACCGCGCGCGTCGGTGCAGCTGCCTTCGCCGTCGTGCTCCCACTCATACACATCGAGCCAGCCGTTCGTGTCGGTGGGGACGAGCGGCTCGCCGCTGTCGAAGAACACCCGCCCCCCGTCTTCGGAGATCACCCGTGGCTGTTCACCGGCGACGCTGCGACTCGTCGGGATGAACCCCCCGATCTGCGCCCTCCCATTGACGGGAACGGGCGCTTCACCGCTGGGGTTACACGACACGCAGCGCAACGCATTCGACGACGCTTCGTAGAGGAAGACCTCCTCCAAACCGTCGTTCTGATAGCCGGTCAGGCGCTGGTTGGACATGAACACCAACCCCTGACCGTCGGGCGTCACCTGCGCGGTACGCCTCCCGAGATCGGCCTGCCAATCGCCCTCACAACCTTCCTCAACTGACGAGTCGTTGCAACCCGACGTTAACATAGGCACATCAACGCCGTCTTCGCTCGAGAGCGTACCGATGAACGTCGTCGTACCGGCGTGGGACAGGTACAGGTTGGGCTTACCAGAGGTAGGCTGCTTACCTTCTACATTGGTTCCCGCCAGCACACCATCCGCGGTGAAATAGACGTATTCGCCGTTTTCGCTCGACCCAACGACACCCTGCACGTCGGCGGTTTCGCCCGCGTGTTCGTCGACCGTGAGGTCGGTGAGTCTACCCGGCTTCCCGGTTTCACTGTTCACTTCGTATTCGTATAGATCGCTACCCGTTGGGGCTACCCTTCTCTCATCATCTTCATAATGTTCTGCGCAGACAGGGTCAAACACCGCGGTGGAATCGGCCGTCAGCTTACGACAGTCGGTGAAGAAGACCCGCGACCCGTCGCCGCTCGCCGCCCAGAACTCTCCGCCACCACTTTCAGGACCACCCCGCGACGCATCGATCTGGACGGTCGCGGCCTCGGGCGAGGTGTCGTTCTCGCGCACATACAACGCCTTCGGCCGGTACTCCAGGTCTATTTCTTCATCGAACGGTTCCAACGCGGTCCAGAAGATCCGCGACCCATCGGCCGAGATCGCATTGCTCAGACCATGAGCATCCTCTTGATTCTCGGTCGGATACTGCCCAAACGCTGCGCCCGCATCAGTTGTGCCGTCCGGCAGCACGTTGACGAGATACAACCCCGCACCGGTGGAGTCATACAGGTTCTCCTCCGTGGCAAACGGGAGATGCGTGGCGGGGTCTTCGCCCTTACCACTGACCGCCGGCAGATTCAGTGTCGGCAGCGCATCGTTGGCTTCGAACAGGCGATGACTGAAGGCGGGCACAGCGCTCGTGCCACTATTCCCGCCCGCATAACCACCGAGGCCTTCTTCTCCCGGAAGCCGGTTCGGAGGAGTACCCGTATAGAGCGGGTCGTATTCGCCGCCGGCCCCACCCGCGGTCGCGTGCGCATAGAGGTCGGAGTATGCGCCAGTCCCACCCCCGAGTTCGCTCTGTGACGCGCCGAGAATACTCACGGAGAGGTCGCTCGAGAAAGCCGCATAATTGGCTCCGTAGTCGCCGGCAGGCTGGATGTCGCTCGCTTCCCAGCCCCGCGGAGAACGCGTCGCCAGATACTCGTTACCGTTACTCTCACCGACGCTGCCCGTCCCACCCGTGGGAGGAGTATCGCCCGGGTAGACGACCGCTTCGCCATCGGGAGCCACCCGGAACGGTCGCGCGGTATGGATCCCATGTTCTTCCAGGCCGACATACTGGGCCGCCATCGCCGGCACGTAGGCCTCCTCGTCCGTGCCGGACGGGAAATAGCTGACGAGTTCATAGGCGCGGTCGTCGGGCAGCGCCGCCGTGGACGGACCGCCGGCGGCGCCCGTCGTGAACGTCACGGGCAGGCCCTGCGCGACGGCGACTTCGTTGTCCGCGACGATCCGCGCGTAATACAGCGTTTCCCCCGCGAGACCGCTCAACGAGACCTGCACGGGCGTGGACGTGAGCCCTGCGCCGGCGCTCACCAAAGGCGTACTCGAACCGTAAGCTTCGGTCGGGCCGTATTCGACGCGATAGGACGTCAACGCCCCACCCGGGTTGAGCTGCGCCGACAGCGTCGCCGTGCTCGAACCCACACCCGAGACCGATTCAGCGGAGATCGCGGGGCGCGCGGGCGCCACGAACGTACGATATTCCTTTTCCTTGGTTTCGCCGTTCTCGTTGCGGGCTTCGAGGCGGTACTTATAGAGCGCATCGGGCGTGAGACCGGTCACGTTCGCATGCACGGGCACTTCGCTGTCGCTCGTGCCGATTTCAGCGGCGTCGGGGTCCACGCACGACGCCGTCTTCGCAACTTCATAGCCGTCGCCGCCCGGCGTCACGATCGCGGCGGTCACGGTCGCACCCGCCGGTTCGAGGGGATTTCCATTTCCAGAATAGGATTCGGCGGTGAGCGCGGGGAGCTTCGTATGCGCGAGGGTTTCCGTGAATTCGATCGTGTAGGGACCGCCCTGTTTGCCGGTGACCGCGACATCGTGTTCGCCGATGGAGGCTAATTTCTCCAGACGACCCTGCACTCCCACGGGGGTAGCGTTGAAGGGCATTTCTTCGGTTGTTTCGCCGTCGAACGACAGCGTGAATTCACCGCTGGTCGCGTTGGAGACCGTGACGGTCTGAACCTCGTTTTTATAGTTTTCAGCAAACGCTTTTTCGCTGAAGTATTCAAATTTACATTCCTTCAGTTCCCCGTCCGGGTTGACCGCCCCGTTCAACGTCGCGGCGCCTTCGGTGTGCAGATCGCTCGCCACGCCGGTGCTGACGTCCGGGGTGGGGATCGTCGTGTAAACCCAGACCTTGCCGGCGACGTCGTCGGCGACATACACCGTGCCGTTAGACGAGTCGACGGCGAGGTCACTTCCACCCTGGTCGGCCAGCTGTTCAGCGCCGAAGGTTTCGATCAGCGAACCGTCGGGGGCGAGCTGTTCGACATCTCTGACAGGGTTTAGACGAGCCCCATTCATATCGAGATATACATCGTCATCAGCAAGATCGACCGCGACCCCCGTCTTCGGGCCATTGTCAACTCCAGTTTCTTGTTTCTGAGGCAGAGTGCCGATGTGTTCCCCGCGCTCACCATTTGGAAATTTCTGATCGCCCGGCTCGGGGAGGACTTGCCCAGCACTGTTGAGCCGCGCGATTCCGTATTCTTCGGGTTCGTCTCCGCCGCGCGCGATATAAAAGTCGTCCTCGGAATCGACAGCGAAGCCGGGGTCCACTGGGGAGTCTAGATCAGATGATCGACGCGAGAGGAGTTCATCAACAAGCGCATCGCTGTAGCTGTCGATTTCCGCTTGGGGAGCAAGATGCTCTACAGGCCCGTTCCGGCTCACCCAGAGCGCGCCCGTGGAATCGACCCCGACGCCATAGAGCGCGGTGAACGGGTTGAAGCTGCTTCCTTTACATGCCGGCGCCGGTTCTTCTACTTTTTCGCACGTCCCGGCGATCTCGCCGATGTACGCGCCTTCGGAGCTGAACTTCTCGACCACGTCATCCGCCGTGTTCGTGACGTACACGTCGCCGTTCGAGGGGTCGGTCGCGCTGCCGGAGTTATCGACCGCGATCTGTTCGGGAGCGTCGAGCTGCCCCGCGCCCGCGCCCGCGACACCGGCTTTGCAACCAAGCACTTCGGTGCATTCTTCAAACCCACCCAGACCGGTCCCAACGCCCCAGCCCCAGGCACGGACGAACTGTTCGGAGGCAGGCTTTGAGGGGTCGAACTCGTCGATGCGGTTGTTGCCTTTATCGACGACATACACATCGCCCGTCGCGGAGTTGACGGCGACGCCGGCCGGGTCTTCGAACTGGCCCGCGCCCTGGCCGGGGCCGCCGATCGCGGAGTTGTAGACGTGGACCTCACCGGCGAGGGCGGGGGGTGTGGCGAAGGCGAGGAGCCCCGCGACAGCGCAAAGCAGGGCGGGCCCGGCGACACCGAGGCGGTGCAGGAGCTTGCTGAAGGTGTCGCTTGGGTTGGTCATCCTTGGACCTTTCCTCTGGTGGTGATTGCAGAAAAGTTTTGGCTCGATTTGCAGGGATTTCGCGGACGAGACGGCGCAAATCGACCCAGCCGTCCCAGGGGGTGCGTAGCGTTTGATCGATGCCATCCCCCGCACTCACCGCGTGGAGCACGAGCTCCGCCGCGGCCCTGTCGCAGCTGGAAGCCGCCCACGCCGCGGTGGGAGGAACACGCGCGGGACGCCGCACGAACACGCTGCAGCTCAACTACGCCTACGTGCTGCTGCTCTCCGCGCACTTCCAGGCGTACTGCCGCGGACTGCACACCGACGTGGCGCAGCTGCTCGTGGATGCCAGCGACCCGGAGATCGGCGCGGTGCTGGACATAAACCTCGCGTTCAACCGCCAACTGGATCGCGGCAACGCCCAGCCCGCGACGCTCGGAGCCGACTTCAACCGCTTCGACTTCGAGTTCTGGACGGTCGTGAAAGCAACGGACGCTCGCAACGAGGCGCGTCAACGCAAGCTCGAAGAGCTCAACGCCTGGCGCAACGCGATCGCCCACCACGACATCGACACCCGCCGCGCCGACCTGCACCCACATGAGGTCACACTCGCCGCCTGCCGCACCTGGCGCGGCGCGCTGAACGGGCTCGCGCGATCCTTCGACCGCGTCCTCTCCGACCGCCTGCAAACGCTTATCGGCACCCATCCCTGGTGATATCCTCAGGCGCGTAATGCCACAGCTACCCCAGACACCACCCAAGCCCCCCTTCGAGGAGTGGTACCGCCGCGGCCGACGAGTCAGGCTCGTACACGGATACGGACCCCCCTCCCCCGCGATGCTGCTCGAGGACCGCGGCAAAAGCGCAGCCAAACCCACCAAGCACGTCGTCCGCATCGCGACCCACCCCGACGACCCCGAAGAACGCCTCGAGTTCGAGGTATCCGAGGACCGGATCCTGCTCGACGCGGCCTGAGCCAGAACCAGAACTGCCGGCGCAACGACACAGCCGCGGCTGCTCTCAGTGACCCAGGTCGCATTCGCGATCTCACTCGCGACCCCACCCGCGCCAGTCCGGTTCAGGGTCAACCGGCGATCCTCGCGGGTCTTTGGGTCGCGAGGGAGACTCGCGTAATGCGACCCCGGGACACGGGGAATGTGCCCCTCAATTGAAGATCCGTAGGCCTCGGTCATTGCGCGTTATTGCCTTTCGATGCCTGCGGATTGCTGCTGGATCGTGGGCAGGCCGGTTATTTACTTCTTGCCCTTCTTCGTCTGCTTCTTTTTCTTCTGCTTCTTTTTCTTCTTCTTGGCGTTCCTGGCCTTTTCTTCGGCCTGCTTCTTCTTCTTGGCCGCGGCGGCGGCCGCTTCGCGCTTCTGCTTGGCTTCGGCTTCGGCCTTCGCCTTTGCTTCGGCCGCCGCTTTCGCTTCGGCGGCGGTTTTCGCTTCGGCCGCGGCTTTGGCTTGGGCGGCCGCGTTGGCGGCTGCCGTGGCTTCTTCCTGGGCTTTGCGCGCGGCGGCCGCTTCGGCCTGCTGTTTGGCCTGGGCTTCCGCGGCGATTTCCGCCTGGCTCTCCGGGGTCGTGAACTGCATGTCGGTGCCGTCGGTCACACCGGCGGCGTTGCGCGCCACCAGCCTGTAGTGGTAGGTCGTGCGGCCCGCGAGGTTTTCAAGCGTCGCCGCGACCGGCGCGTAGGCCGTGCCCGCGCCCGGGTTGGAGGCGCAGTCCGCGACCGAACCGTAGGCGGTCGTGGGGCCGTATTCGAACTGGCACGCTTCGGTGGGCGTGCCCTCGGGGGAGACCTGGCCCGTGACGTTCGCCGTGGCCGCGGTGACGGCGGACGCTGCTTCGGTTACCACCACCGGGGAGGGTTGGCGGAACTCGGCCGTGACGGTCGTCGCCGCGGCCAGGGTGACGGTGCATTCGCCCGTGCCCGTGCAGCCGCCGCCGGACCAGCCGGCGAACTGCGAGCCCGCCACGGGGGACGCGGTGAGCGTGACTTTCGTGTTCGCTTCGAAGGCCGCCGAGCACGTGGCGCCGCAGTCGATCGCGGCGGGCGTCGAGGTGACGGTGCCGCTGCTGTTGCCGGTCTTGGCGACCTGGAGCGTGTAGTCGAGGACCGTCGCGAAGGACTGGACTTCGCCCGCCGCCGGTTTGCCTCCCGGCCGCTCGGTCGTTTCGTTTTCGGCTACGACACGGTAGTAGTACGTCTTGCCCGCCTGCAGACCGCTGAGGACCGTGCTGACGGAGGCACCGGTGGCCGGTTCCGCCGGGAGCGTTCCACCCGGGACTTTGACGATCGTGCCTTTGAGCACTCCGGCTGCTTCTTCTGTGGCGTATTCAAAGGAGTACTTTGTCGTCTGGTAGTTCGGGTTGACGGTGCCTTCCAGCTTCACGCCGGTCGCGCTCGCCCCCGAGTTGCCCTCGGCTTCGACGATCGGCGGTTTCGTGAACTGCTGGACCGGACCTTTCCTCGTCCCCGTTTTGTTCGTTGCGACGACACGGTAGTAGTAGGTTTCGCCGGCTTCCAGCACGGGGCCGGTGGACACGCCGACCGGGTGTTCTTCGACGGCGGCGGGGAGCGTTTCCGTGCCGGGGATCGTTTCGATCGTGCCCCCGAGCGTGTTCGCGGACACCGACCCCACGGTCGAGTATTCGAATTCATACGTCGTCGCTTCGCCGTTCGGGTCGATGACCGCCGCGAACGACGCTTCGATCGCCGACAGCGACGACGCGCTCTCGCTGCCCACGACGACCGTCGGCGGCGCGACCGGCTCGGTCGTGAACGGCTGGACCGGACCATATTTCGTGCCCGTCGCGTTTTCAGCGACCGCCTGATAGTAGTAGGTCGTATTCGCCGCGAGGCCCGTGACGGCGGCGGGGCCAACCGGATGGTTTTCGTAGTTCGCGCCGACCGCCGCACCTGGCGGTGTTTCCGTCGGCGTGGCCCCGGTAAGCGCGCCACTGCCGTCGACGGCTTCGCTGGCTGAGTACTGCAGGTAGGCGTGTGTTTCCTGATTGTTCGGGTTGACCTGCGCTTCCAGCGTCGCGCCGGACTGGCTCACGCCGGAGTCGCTCTCAGCTTCGACACTCGGCGCCGCGGCGCGCGTTTTGAAAGACACCGGCGGGGATTGCGCGTCCACTTCCGAGCCAAACGCGTTCGAGGAGACCAGGCAGACCGTGTATTCCTGGTTCGGCTGCAGGCCGGTTACCGGTGTCCCCGGGACGGTGAATGCGCCGGAGCCCTTGCCGGCTTCTTCGGACGGCGTTTCCAACCCCGAGCACCCGGCGCCTACCCCGTAATCGAAGTGGTACTGCGTGGCCACATTGTTCAACGGCGTCAGCGTGCCCTTGAACGTCGCCGTGCTCGACCCAATCGGGCTGGGAACTTCGGTGTGCGGCGCCGGGACGGTCGTGAAGGACTGCACCGCACCGGCGGCCGCGGGGGTCGTGCCGTTGCTCGCCACGACCCGGTAGAAGTAAGTGGCGCCGGGCGCGAGCACGGCACCCGTGGAGACGCTCGCCGTCTGATCGCCGAAGCCCGTCAGTTCGCTCGCACCGTCGATTTTGGTAACGGGCGCTACGAGCGCCCCTTTGTTTTCTTTGGTGGCGTATTCGAAGGTGTAGGCGGTGGACTGGTTGTTCGGGTTGACCTGCGCTTGCAGCGTCGCCCCCGTGGAGCTCACCGACGCCTGCTCGCTGCCCACGGCAACTTCAGCGGGCGCGGCGGCGGTTTTGAAGTGTTCCACCGGACCTGTTTCCGAGCCGAAGGCGTTGGCGGCGACAAAGCACACCGTGTATTCGGCGTTCGGCTGCAGCCCCGTGATTTCCGCGCTCCCTATCTTCGTACCCGAACCCTTCCCCGCTTCCACGGTTGGGGTGATGTTTTCACCCAGGCATTCGGTGCCACGCGTGTATTCAAAGTGATACTGCGTCGCCACGTTTTCATTCAACGGCGTCAAATGCCCGTTGAGCGTCGCCTTCGTAGCCCCGACCGGAGTCGTGGCGGGATCGGTGAACGGCGTCGGCACGGTCGTGAAGGACTGCATCGTGCCGTAGCCCACGCCCGCCGCGTTGGTGGCCTCGACACGGTAGTAGTACGTAGTCCCGGGCGCCAGCACGAGACCCGTGGGCACCGCGACCGGCTGTTCGCTGAAGCCTTCGAGCGGCAACTCCCCCGGTTCTTTGACCTTCGTCCCCGTGCCGGCCAGCAGCGTCGCTTCGCTGGTCGCATATTCAAACGCGTACGTCGTCGGCTCGTTGTTCGGGTTGATCGTCGCCGCAAACGTCGCTTCGGCGGACTTCACGCTGGGGACGGACTCGCTGCCCAGCGTGACTTTTGGCTTTTGGGCCTTGGTCTTGAAGGTGACTTCGTCGCCGACGGTCCGTTCTGGCGCTTCGTTGCTCGCCGCCAAGCACACGGCATATTCCGTGTCCGGTTCCAGGCCCACCGGTTCAGAGACCGGCTGTTCCGGCAGGCCGCTCATACCACCCGCGGGCGTCGCGCTTTCCCCTTCGCACCCCGCCCCGTTGGCGACCTTTTTGAACAGGAATTCATACGTCCCCGACTGCGGCGCTTCATGCAACGTGCCCGGGTTCAGGACACCGTCGAACGTCGCCGAAGTACCGGTTATCCCTCTCACGGCGCCGGTCGTCGGGGCTTCCGGAGCAGGAGCCACCGCGAGCGCCGGGGCGGCGGCGAACGCCAGCGCGCCCAGGGTCGTCGCGAGGAGCGGCAGGAACAGCCGGCGGGAAGACGCACCAATCCCACCAATCCCACCACTCCCCCACCCGGTTTTGGACACACTGGCCCCTACGACGCGGAGCAGACCGCGGAGCAGGGCGAACGGGCCCGCCTTCGGGGTGGAAGCGGTGTTCGCGGACTGCTCTGTGGGTTTCACCTTGTCTCCTTGGTTGGGATTCGGCTGTGCTGCGGGCAGCTGGTGGGGTCGAAGTGGTGGTCGAGGCCTTGTTCGCGAGTAGTGGACGCCGCGGCCGAGGGGATTCGACCGCGACGCCCGGGAGAGGGGACGCGGACGGGGACCGATCGAAGATCGGCCAACGCCCGGGCCTCTGCGAGCGCCACCCGAGAGGGGTGGACGGCGCTCGGACAGGCTCTCGACCCAGGACGGCGATGGGCGGCGCAGCTCTGCGTCCTCGATCGCGGATGGCCGTAGAGCATCCACGCAGCCCTGCTGCCCAGCTGTCCGATCCCGATTTGCACGTCTCCCCGCTCCCTCTCCGAAAAGCTTGCCGGCGGCCACACGACCCGTGTGGGCTGCCGATCTGTACTGAGTCGGATTAGTATCAGACTCGCTACGCGAGCGCAACTTTCAACCGCGTAGGAAAGCGTCTCCTGGGCCTATAATAAGGGTATTGTAGGCTGCTCGATCCCGGCTGGGGCTCGGCGGTCGTGGGGGGCGCCGCGATTCTGTACCGAGACCGCCTGAATGGCTATACACCGCGAGATTATGCCGATCGGGCTGGGGCTATCCTTCCCGCTCCGATGCCGAGACCCACGCACCGACCGCGCTCCGGCGGGGCTCGCACCCCCGGTCGGTCCCCGGGTAGCGCGGAGGCCCGTCTGGGCAAGCCGAGCCCGCGCGAACGGCTGCTCGCCGCGATGACCTACCTGGCGATGCAGATCGGCTATGACGCGATCCGGATCTCCCATCTGGTGGCGGAGGCGAAGGTCTCGCGCCAGACCTTCTACGACCTGTTCGAGGACAAGGAAGACCTGTTCCTCGCCGCCTATCAGGCGGCCGCGCAGCAGATCCTCGGCCGCCTGCAGCGCGCCGTGCAGGGGGGAGACTGGTGGGAGACGCCCGCGCGCGGGCTGCCCGTGCTGCTGGGCGCGATCGAGTCCGACCCCGAAGCCGCGTGGCTCTTGTTCGTGGAGAGCATGGCCGGCGGCGAGCGCGTGCGAGCGCAGGGCAACGAGGTGCTCGCCGCGTTCGAGACGCTGGCCGCGGACTTCCTCGACAACGCCCCCGCCGGCGGGCTGACGCTCGACATCCCGCCGGTTGCGCTCGTCGGCGCGCTCCGCAGCCTCGTGACCAGCCAGCTGCGCGCCGACGCCGCCGACCGCCTGACGAACCTGGCCGAGGATCTGGTCGTCTGGATCCGCTCCTACGCGGCGCCCGCCACGCGGGAGCGCTGGAGCACCGGCCCCCACGCGCTGCTCGGACCGACCGCATACTCAGAGGGCGCGCGCATCCCCACGCCGATCCTCTCGAGGCCGGCGCCGCTGCCCTCCGGCCGGCGGCGGCAGCCGGCGAGCGCCGCCGCGCGCAACCGCCGCTCGCGGATCCTGCACGCGACCGCCGAGGTCGCCCTGCAGAAGGGCTACATCGAGATGACCGTCACCGACATCATCACCGCCGCCGAGATCGGCAAAGACGTCTTCTACGAGCACTTCCCCGACAAGCGCGCCGCCTTCCTGGCCGCCCAGCAACTCGCCACGCAGGAGATGATCGCCGAGTGCGCGCGCGCGTTCTTCGACCGGCCGAGGTGGCCCGAGCAGGTCTACAACGGCCTGCGCGTGTTCACGATCCTCGTCGCGCGCGAGCCCGTGTTCGCGCACATGCGGGTCGTCGAGGCCTACGCCGCCGGCCCCGAGGCGATGCAGCGCACCGAAGAGCTGACCGCACAATTCGCGGTGTTCCTCGAGGAGGGCTACAAGCAACGCCCCGAGGCCACCGCGCTCCCCCGCACCTGCACCCCCGCGATCGCCGGCGCGATCTTCGAGCTGATCCGCCGCCAGATCGCCGCCCACAAAACCGCCGAGCTCCCCCGCCACGTACCGCAACTCGCCTACGTAGCGCTCGCGCCGTTCCTCGGGGCCGAGGCGGCGGCTGGGGTTATTGAGGGGATTGTGGCTCGGGGGGATGGGTAGGGCGGGGCGGGGCGGC
>Ga0302325_10019471_pt1 | contig 14275 bp, 13 predicted proteins | sample Palsa_T0_2_FD_201948 | JGI IMG/M metagenome (GOLD analysis project Ga0302325, IMG submission 201948) | Peat permafrost microbial communities from Stordalen Mire near Abisko, Sweden - Palsa_T0_2 | ecosystem: Environmental > Terrestrial > Soil > Palsa > Peat permafrost | place: Sweden: Abisko... | reverse complement strand
AAACGCCGGCCCGAAACCGCGCCTCCCCCGCGGCGCACTCATCATCGAAGGCTAGCGCGCCGGGCGGCGGACAAGGCTACCGCGTTGACACTCGGAGGCTGCCGCGCGCACGCGCTCCCGGAACCAGATCTGAGCGGCGTCGGTATGGAGCCGCGGATGCCAGGCCATATTGTAAACGGCATTAGGGATTTCTCTTGGTGCTGCGACGATTGCCACCTCGGCTAGCTTGGCGAGATCGGTGGCGAGATGACGGGTAATGGTACAGATCATCTCACCTCGAGAAGACGCGAGAACCGCTGGTATTAGAAATGGCGTGCTAAAGGCGATATTCCGCCGCAGACCACGGGCTTCCAATGCCTTGTCGATCCAGGGCATCCCGCCGCGCCGAACGACAAGCGTCACGTGAGGGTACGCGAGGTAGCGTTTGAGCGTCATTGGCTTCTCGCACAATGGATGCGTTTTAGAAACCACGCAAACTGGTTCGTCGACGAAAAGCTGTTCGATAAAGAAAGGCTCTACGCTTTGCACCATGGACACGAGCAGATCGATGCGGCCCGCAGCCAAATCGACGGTGCTGTCTTTTCCGAGCATCGTGACGTCGACCCGTGCGCCGGGCGCCTGAGCGTACACCGACTCATAAACCAGCGGTAACAGGAGCACACTTGCGGCCTCTGTTGTCGCAAGGCGAAAACGATCTCGGCTCAGCGCCGGCTCGAATCGCTCGCCACGGATCGCGGTTTCGATCCGAGGCAAGACATCCTGTAAATCTTTGAGGATTCGGTCGGCGCGGCGCGTGCGTTCGTATTTTCCACGCGTGCGAACGAGGAGCTCGTCTCCAAACATGTCGCGCAGCCGTTCGAAAGCTCTGCTCATGGCAGGCTGACTCATACCGCATCGTTCCGCGGCGCGAGTGACATGCCGTTCTTCAAGTAACGCCCGCATAGGCCCGAGAAGATTGAGATCTGCGGCCCCGTTATGCGCGTTCGACATGTTCATCATAGCAAACGATACATTTGACGAATGGCTCGTGCTCGCCTACAATACGGCTTCGTATCGCCTGCAGTTTGCCCGGGCTTGTTGCCGATTGTGAGGTCCGCCCTTATGCCGAAGGCGCGAATCGCGAAGTCAAAAGAACTGCCGGGTACAGCTGGGTTACTTCGCCAGAACGCGATCCTCAATGGCCTCGATGAAAAGGCTATCGCGCGCATTCTTCCGTCTTGTCGCGTTGGCGAATTGCGGATCCGGGAAAAGATTTACGAGCCCGAGCAGCCGATCCGCCAAGTCTATTTTGCGATTCGGTGCGTGATATCGGTCGTTTCGCAAATGAAAAATGGAAGCCAGATCGAGATCGGTACGATCGGCCGCGAAGGCATGTCGGCATTCCCTCTTCTGATGGGCGCATCGGCGACCGCCAACGACAGCTACTGCCAAGTCCCCGGAATGGCCGTAACCATGAGTGTGGACGTGTTTCGCGGACTCAGCCAATCAAACCGGGCATTCCGCCAGCAACTTGACCGATATCTCCAAGCCTATGTCAACGTGCTTGGCCAACTAGCTGCATGCAATCGTCTTCATAACGTATATGAACGCTGCTCGCGTTGGCTCCTCATGACACACGATCGTGTAAACCGCGACGATATTCCGCTCACTCAGGAATATCTCGCAATGATGCTTGGCACCAATCGTTCGGGGGTTACGTTAGCGTCAGGCGTCCTGCAACAATCCGGATTTATCCGCTATGCCCATGGGGTTATTCGCATCTTAGATCGCGTTGGTTTGGAAAATGCGTCGTGCGAGTGCTACGAAGTCGCAAGCGAGCAGTTCGGCGGGCTGCTGCGTAGCATTAAGAGTCCGTAAGCACGAGGTCGCTATGGACGCCGATGCGTCGATAAATGTGTCTATTCGCTGATGCAAGTATCAAGCGCATAGTATCGTACCGTCGTCAGCGCCACTCTCGTTAAGGAAAACAATCGAATGATGAATCGCCGAACGTTCACGTCAACTGTCGCAGCCGGAACCGCAGCCGCTCTGACGCGCGGGATAGCGCTTGCCCAAAGTGCCCCGAAGGCAGCGAACATCGTCCTCGTCCACGGCCTCTTTGCGGACGGATCGTGTTGGTCCGAGGTCATTCCGATTTTGCAGGCAGCAGGGTTGAATGTGACATCCGTTCAGAATCCGCTCACCACGCTTGATGACGCGGTGGCCGAAACGCAACGCGTCCTCAACCGGCAAGATGGAGCTACCGTGCTCGTAGGGCACTCGTTTTCCGGCATGATCGTTACGGAAGCCGGAATTGATCCGAAAGTTTCTGCGCTCGTCTATGTCGCGGCGCGCGCTCCCGATGCCGGCGAAGATTACACGGCCTTGGCCAAAACATACCCGACGCCGCCGGCCTCAGCCGGAATTGTGTTCGATGGCGATGAGGGAAGATTGACCGAGACCGCATTCCTGCAAGACTTCGGCGGGGATCTGCCAGCGGCAAAGGCACGAGCACTCTATGCAGTACAAGAAGCGTTTCACAAAGCGCTTCTTACCGGCAAGACGCGACACGCGGCCTGGCGTTCGAAGCCGAGTTTCTATGCGGTCTCAACGGAGGACCGGACGATCGATCCCGATCTCGAGCGTTTTATGGCCAAACGCATGGGCGCGACGACGATCGAGTTGAAGTCGAGTCATCTGTCGCTCATCTCGCATCCGCGCGAGATTTCGAACCTTATTCTACAGGCGGCTGGCTATGCATGAGCTTCTTTTCTGGCTCTCCTTCGGAGAAACGTCGGTCCGATTGTCGTATCGAGCCGGGAGGAGTATATTGCCTGTCAGACGTGGATCACCGGCAGGGGCGCTGCCTCCGAACGGCCGGCGCGTCGTCTGGGACCTACTGAACGCCGTCAGGAAATAATGGGAAAGCGTTACCGGAAAACGGTGAAGTGTCTAACCACAAATATTGAAACGAACGGGTCGCAAACACCCAGTTATCTTTCAATCGCCGGAGGCGATCGAACGCGACGCAGTGGTTCCGGTAGTAGGCTTCGCCTGGTCCACGTGCAGCACTGTTTGACCGCAGTAAACGTGTCGAACGGCGAATCGAAGCCGAACGGCCGCGAGCGGAACACATAATCGGCCAGCGATTTAGGGTGAGCCGACATATTACCGATAAATGCGCGATCGAACGCGGCTTTATTTCCAACATCGAGCAAGCTGATGAGCGGCGGCGGAAGAGCGGCATACCACGTAGCGCTGACATCATAGACGCCTGGATCAGCGATGCCTGCGGCAATCCGGTGCCGAGCCGGCCCTCTGCGCCAACTAAGTCGCCGGCGACGGTCGTCACACAAAGTCGCTTTCGAGTAATCGCCGCAGGGCGTGGTCTGCGAACCGTCGGAAGGAGTTTTCCCGGAAGAACTCCATGGGGAGGTCGTCGTGCGTCACCCTCGTCGAGCGAATGTTTTCGCGGTCCCAATGAGCGTCGTCTTCGTGCTCGTTGCGTGCAGCGGCGGAAGCAATCCTCAGATCTCGCCGGGTCCAAGGGCAACGGCGACTCCCGCCGGAGCGCCAACGACCGCGCCGACGGACGCACCAACAACCGGGCCGACGAACTCACCGACGGGCGCGCCGACGAATGCGCCAACGGCCGCGCCGACGGCGGCCGGCACGTTTACGCCCGACGACTGGCCGCTATCCGATCACGATGCCGCGCGTAGCGGGACGAGCAGCGAAGCTCCCGGCGGCCAGGGCTCGGTCACCCTCAACAAACTCTGGCAAATCAGTCTGGGCGACATCGCCGATTCTTCGCCTATCGTCAAGGGCGCGATGCTCTACGTCACCGTCCAGAACGGAACGACCTACGGCATCGCTACGTCGAGCGGCGCGAAAGTGTGGACATTTACGACTTCCGGTCCCAACATCACGACATCGGAACCTGCCTACGATGTGAGCGGCAACGAAGTCTACGCCGGCGGCGTCGATGGAAAGATTCATCGCCTGAACCCGGCAACCGGAGCCGAGGACACGAGCGGCGGCTTCCCGGTGACGATCATCCTTGCGATGCAGACGGAAAAGGACGCGTCCCCGCTCAACATTGCAAACGGCTACGTGTACGCACAAACCTCCGGTTATGACGGCGACGGCGACCCCTACGTCGGTCACGTCGCCGCGATCAACATAGCGACGGGGCAGTTGCACGTCTTCAACACGCTCTGCAGTTCGCAGAGCGGCGTCATCCAGCCGACCGCGTGTTCCCAAAATCGTTCGGGAATGTGGTCTCGCGCGGGCGTCGTCGTCGATCCGGAGGCGTCGATGAACGGCCAGATCTACGTGGCCACAGGCAACGGCGACTACGATCCGGCGAACGGGGATTACGGCGACTCGGCGCTCGCGCTCGCAAAAGACGCGAGCACGCTCGCCGCACATTTTACGCCGAGCAACGCCGCGCAGCTCGATGCGGACGATGCCGACCTCGGCAGCAGTTCGCCGGTCATATTGCCGCGCCAGTCCGGCAGCAACACTCCCCTTCTCGCAGTGCAAGCCGGCAAAGACGGAATACTGCGCTTACTCGACCGCACAAATCTCAGCGGCGCGAACGCGGTACTGCAGAGCATCACGATGAGCAACGGGCTCTTCAGCGCGCCCGCCGTGTATGTGAATCCAAACGGGGGGACTTTTGTGTATGTCGGCCTTGGAAGCGGCGTCAACGCGTATCGAGTGACGACCTCAGGCGGAACGACTTCGCTCGTCTCCGCGTGGACCGCCTCCGTTTCGATGGGTTACTTCGGTACGTCGCCGTCCGTTCGCGACGGCGTGGTCTACGTCGCGGCCAGCAACCAGCTCGTCGCGCTCGATGCGTCGACCGGAGCAACGCTCGGCAGCAATTCAGCCCTGGGATCCGTCCATTGGGAAGCGCCCGCCATCGCGAACGGCACGATCTATTGCGCGGACGAAAACGGAAACCTGACGGCCTTCGCGATCGTTCGATCCGTCAATACCGCCGCTAAGACGCGGCGGTGATTCACATGCCGTGAGCTACGGATCGGTCGTGTCCGCGCCCACGTTCCTGCACGATCTCTTTGGTATCGGATCGCGTCTGCGCGTTCATCTGCCCCTGGACTTCGTTCTGCATTGCGGCGGGTAGCTTCACCGCGTCGGCCGAGTACTGCACGCCGTCTTTGCCCACCACGTGGTAGTCGCCCGGTTTCAGTCCCATCTGGTCCAGCTTTACGGTTGGGTTTCCAAATTCGGGATGGCTGCTCATGACCTTTTCTTCCGCCGTCGCCCGAGCGGCCGCGAGCTTGCGCTCGCTCGCGCTGATCTGATCACTTCCGGCGAGGAAGTGATCGTGTTGAATCTTCGCGGCTAGCAGCTGGCCGTCGGAGAGGCCGGGCCGAGCCGGCGGCAAGGGCGGCGCGCCGAGCTTTGCGTCCGGCAACAGGGGAGAGGCGCCTGGCGTGGTCCCGAATTTCGGACCCAATCCTTGTCCGCCGGCGACTGCCTCGCGAAGCGCGTCGTTGGAAAGGCTGCTCGGAAGCGTCGTTCCCGGTGACGCCGCAGGGTGCGGCGCTTGCGGGCTCGCGCCCGGCGTGAACGTGAACCCAACGCCGCCGGCGACATTCGGGGTGGCGTGCGGGCCGCGCGCATCGACGCCCGCGGAAACACCGGCGGTCGCTGAAAAACCGTTGCCGAGTTGGACCTCGGCCCCAACCGATCCGCGTGCCTTCCCACTCGTTGGGGCGCCATGTGCCGCATCGATGTTAGCTTCGATTTTCCCCGTCGCCGAATAGCGCGGAGGTCCATCGGGGCCGCCGCCGCCCTTGATCGTGGCGCCGGCCTCGAGGCCCGACTTCACTTCCGGGTGACCCTTGGCGTCTTCGCCGGCGGCTCCGCGCGCGGTCGCGCTATACGCGACGCCGCTTTCTCTGCCGGAGACGGTGACGTGGCCGCCGACCGAGCTTCCCTTGATGTCGGGTTTGCCACCATCGAGCTTAACGTGCGGATCGACGTCGGGTGCGCCCGTTACGTGAGGCGCACCCGGCCGTTTTGGAGGCACGCCCGGCGTGCCCGCTGCATCACCGGCGTGCGGGGCCGGGTCTTTGCCGTCCAACGTCTTCTTGACGTCGGCCGCGAGTTTATCGGGGAACTTCTTCGCGTCCGTGACGACCTGCCCGACCGGTGAAGGCAGCTCGCCCGGATGATCGAGGAGGTATTGAGCCGTCTTCTTCGCCTGGTCGATGACGGGTTGCGGTACGTCGGGGGTTCCCATGAGGGTATTCTACCAGAGCGCCCGTCCGGTAGCGTTTCGTTCCATTTCGCCGCGATCGTCGCGCTGACCGAAGTGTGGTCGCGCGCACGTTGCTCACCGCGTTCGGGCAGCCGTACTGCGACACTACGCTGCAAGCGCTTCGTCCCCGACACCTCAGAAATGCAGGACGCTCGTTCGGCAGGAGTGCGGACGGCGGTACGGGACTGCTTCGTTTGCGTCTGCGACACTCAATATCTAAACAACATTGTTTGGCACATTCAGACGTTATGAATATTTCCTCGTTTCTCGTGAGGTCATAATGCGCTTCTCGTTGCCTCTGATCGCGCGCCCACTTGCCGGTTCGGGCGTCGCAGTAGGTCTTTTCTTCGCGGTTGCTTCGACCGCATTTGCTACGCCGATTTCTTCGTCGCCGATCGCTCGCACGTCGACGGGCACGCTCGTCGGTCAGGCCGTTGCCGGTGAAGACGAATTCCTTGGGATCCGCTACGCCGAACCGCCGGTTGGTACGCTTCGTTGGGAGCCGCCCGTTCCGGCGCCGCATTCGCACGCAACGCAACAGGCGATTGCGTTCGGCCCTCACTGCCCGCAAGGTGCGAGCCCATTTGGATTGCCATCGGCAACCGAAGACTGTCTTTTCTTAAACGTCTACACCCCGCCGCACGTACGCGCCGCGTTCGGCGGCCTTCCCGTGATGCTCTGGTATCACGGCGGTGCGTTCGTCGTCGGCGAGAGCAACGATTACAATCCCGTTCGCCTCGTAGCGAAGAACGTGATCGTCGTAACCGCAAACTATCGCCTCGGTGCGCTCGGATTTCTTGCCCATCCGGCGCTCGATGCGGAAAAGCATCTCTTTGCGAATTACGGCCTGCTCGATCAGCAGGCAGCGCTCGCGTGGGTGCGGCGTAACGCTGCGGCGTTTGGCGGCGACGCGCGCCGGATCACGATCTTTGGTGAGTCGGCGGGTGGCGCGAGCGTCATCTCGCAACTGGCATCGCCCCTCGCGGCGGGCATGTTCTCAAAGGCGATCATCGAGAGCGGCGCCTACGCGAATACACCGACACTACCCGAAGCCGAGGCCGAGGGCACGGCGTTCGCGACGGCCACCGGATGCACGAGCCAAACCTCCGCGTGTTTACGGGCGCTGCCGGTAGCGACGATTCTCGCGAACGAACCAACGGGCTACGTCCCCACCGTCGACGGAACGATTCTCCCGCTCAACCCGAAGGTCGCCTTCTCCGAGGGTAAGTTCTCACGCGTGCCGATCATCGACGGCTCCAACGGCGAGGAGTTCCGCCTCTTTACTTCGCTCGATTTCGACCTGGTCACCGGTCCGATTACGGCGACGACATATCCGTTCGCGCTCGACGCCGAAGTCGGCACGACGGCGGCGCCGCTCGTTGAGGCACAGTATCCGCTCGCGAACTACCCGAGCCCGGATCTCGCCGATGCGGCCGCGCTTACCGACGGGACGTTCTCGTGCAACGCACTCTTCGTCGATCAATCGCTCGCGCACTACGTGCCGACGTTCGCCTATGAGTTCGCCGACGTCAACGCGCCCGAAGTGTTTCTGCCGCCGGTGGCCTACCCGTACGAAGCCGCGCACGCGAGCGAAATCCAATACCTCTTCAATATCCCCGAATCGTTTCCGGGAACGCTGGATGCCCAGCAGCAGAAGCTCGCAGCCGATATGGTCTCGTATTGGACGAGCTTCGCAACCTTCGGCGTGCCCTTCAGCCGCACGAGCACTCCCTGGTTCCCATTCTTCACAAAGTACTCCGACATGATCAGCCTCAACACGCCGCGCTCGTCGCTCTTCACCACCTTCCCGACCGAGCACCAGTGCGCGTTTTGGGCTGCGTTGCTTGCCTCAACCGAACCCACAGCCCACGCGCGCCAAATGATCCGCGCGCGCTAAACCGCAAACGGCTGCAAGGTGAAGGGCTCCGCGCCATGCGGGGCCCTTCGCTATGTCACTGACGATCGCTACTGGTCCCCACGTCGGTCACCCGCACCCACGCCCAGGATAGGGCAGCCCTAGAGTTATTCGCCAATCGCTCGCGAAGCCTGAGGGTCCTACGAACGCGTAGGTCGCTTGATGTCAGGAGCTTGCCAATGCCTGTCGATCCGACCACCACCGCCGTCGTGCTGATCGAGTACCAGAACGATTTCACCTCCGCCGGCGGAACGCTGCACGACGCGGTGAAGCCCGTGATGGAGCAGACGAACATGCTCGAGAACACGAAAGAAACCGTGGCTCGCGCGCGCGACCTCGGCGCGACGATCATCCACGCGCCCATCTCGTTCACCGAAGACTATCACGAACTCTCGCGCGCGCCGTACGGAATCCTCAAGGGTGTCGTCGACAGCAAGTCGTTCCGCCAAGGCACCTGGGGAGCCGCGATCGTCGACGATCTCAAACCCGAAACCAAGGACATCGTCGTCGAAGGCAAACGCGGGCTCGACGCATTTGCAACGACCAACCTCGACTTCATCTTACGCAGCCGCGGCATCACGACGATCGCGCTCGGCGGTTTCCTCACGAACTGCTGCGTTGAATCCACGATGCGCACGGCCTACGAGAAGGGATACAACGTCTTCACGCTGACCGATTGCACCGCGACGGTGAGCGAGGACGAGCAGCGCTCGGCCGTCGAGAAGAACTTCCCGATGTTCTCGCGACCGGTCGATCACACTGCGTTCCTCCAAGAACTCGAAGGCGAGAAAACACCGGCGAGCGCGGCGGCGGGGCACGGCTACTCGAACTAAGCGCGCTCAATAGGAACCTCAAAGTGCCTTCTCGCGCCTGATCGCCGCCGGGCGTACACTCGCGTTGCAATGCGTCCGTTACATAAACTTTCGATCGCGGGGCTTATCTGCGCCATGCCGCTGACCTGCGCGACTGCCGCCGCACCGCGGGATGGTTCGCACGATTTCGATTTTAACTTCGGGGTCTGGCACACGCACATCGTGCGCGTCCTTCACCCGCTGACGGCCTCGAACGCAACGTCCGTTGAGGATGGCACAGTCACGGTCCGTAAGATTTGGGGCGGCAAAGCGTCGCTCGAAGAAATCGAAGCCGACGGCGCGGCGGGCCACTGGGAAGGCATGACCGTCTTCCTCTATAACCCGACGGCACATCATTGGAGCCAAACGTACATCGGCGCGAAGGACGGCACGTATTCGCCCGGCGATATCGGCGCGTTCGAGAACGGACGCGGCGAGTTTGCTTCGACGGACACCGTCGACGGCAAGCCCGTGCTCGTGCGCGGCGTCTGGTCGGACGTCACGCCGGTTTCGCACCGTTATCACATCCTGTATTCGGGCGATTCCGGCGCGCACTGGCAAACAGTCTTTGACGCGCATCTTACGCGCATCGCCGAGCGCGCTCCGGACGAAGGCGCTTCGGTGCCGTCAACCGGCGCCCATGACGACTTCGACTTCGACTTCGGCACCTGGGACACGCACTCGCACCGCTTGCAGCATCCGCTCTCCAGGGCGAACGACTGGTCAACTTTCGACGGAACGGCCGTCGTGCACAAGATTTGGGGCGGCCGCGCGAACTACGCGGAGGTCACCTCACGCGGCGCACAGGCACCGCCGCAGATCCTTGCGCTACGTTGGTATAGCCCTGCTTCGCAGCGCTGGAACCTCGATTTCGCGAACTCCCGCGACGGCACGCTCGGGATACCGGCCACCGGAACGTTCCGCAACGGCCGCATCGATTTCGTCGACCGCGAACCCTACGACGGCCGATCGATCGAAGTACGCTTTTCGATCTGGAACGCCGGCCCCGGCCGCGCACACTCCGAACAGGCGTTTTCAGCCGACGGCGCAGCGTGGGAGACGAACTGGAAAACGGACTACACCTGCCGTGCAAAACGCACGGCAAATCGCGGCTGACTTACAGCGAGGGGTCACCGAAGTGTGCGAGGTGCGAGCGACCCCAAGTTTTCACGGTCTCGATCAGCGGTAGCAACGACTTTCCGTAGTCGGTAAGAGAGTAAACCACCGGCGCCGGAACGGGTGCGCTGCGCTCGCGGCGGACGATGTCGTCGGCGACCAACTCGCGGAGCTGCTGCGTGAGGACCTTCTGCGAGATCCCTGAGATGTCGCGGCGCAGCGCCGCAAAATGTAGCGGGCGCTCCACGAGCAGATAGACGATGATCAGCTTCCACTTCCCGCCCATAGCGGCGAGAGCCGCAGTAAGCGGGCAATCGCTGACGGGGTTGGGGCGTCGAACGGGATGGACGGCTAGCATAGGTACGGCCAGCTTCCATCTCTCTCTCGCGCGCGCCTAGCTCTAGGAGACAAAGTGCCCGCCGTTCAGACCTTCAGTGAGCATGGCCGGCGTGGTTGGCCGCCGCTACTGGGATGCTCGCTACTCTCACGGCATCGGAGAGCAGCGTGGCGGCATCGGCGAGGCCATCTGCTCCGTTCGTCGTCCAGCGCACGCGGACACTAGCGCCGCGATCGAGCATGAGTTCAGTCTCGCCGCCATCCGTGGCCGAACGAAATAGAGCTAGCGTGGCTCGAACATCGTCGGAAACGTTGGCGACGAAGGGCGCGGCGGATGCCGCACCTACTGCCGTTATTTTGGTTGGCTGCGCCAGGTCGACCGCAATGATGCGCAAGCCGGCGGCGCCAAGCCGCGGCTCCAAAGTCGCCAATTGCTCGAACCGCGCCTGATGCGCCGGTGGCGCGAACAAGATCAGAAGCACCGGCCCGGTCTTCAAAGTCTGGCTCAATGTATTCTGCGCCCGGTGCTGCTCGAACGCGAAATCCGGGAGCGGCGGCGCCGCGGCGGTCGTAACTTGCGAGCCCGTCGCGCGCGTTAGGGACCCGGCGGCGCGCGCCAGCACAAAATTGATCAGGTCCCAACGCTGATCGGGCGTCAGCTTGTCGGCAAACCCGGGCATCACCCCATTTGCACGGCCATTGCTGACCCACCAGAAAATATCGCCGACGCTGTGCGCGAAGATATGTGTCTCGGTCAAATCGGCCGGCCGGATTGGGAGCCTGCTGGCAAGCACGCCGTCGCCGCGCCCATCGACGCCGTGACACGCAGCGCAATTCGCGGCGTACAGCGGCGCGCCTCGGGCGATCGATGGGGCGGCGTAAGGCTGCGTGGGAACGTAGAAGCTCGTCGGATAGGCGTCCACGATCGCGGGCCGCAGCGCCATCCAACCGATAGTGCCAAAGAGGACGAGCCCTGCAATCGAGACAGCCATTGCGCGATAGCGTTTCTTCTCGCCGGTGATCGCGCAGGCCGCGAGACAAAGAACGAAGAGAAGCGCCGCGACGACGAATAAGGTCTGGGCTCCGGCCACAATTTCGTTGAAGTCGAGCCGAACGGGGAACGGCCAGCCGGGCTCCGTGTGCAGCCCCGGCGGCAATATACCGATGATCCGACAACGGCGAGCACGATGACACCCAGACTTGCCTCGATCAGCGCGTTACGGCCTAGCTGCCCAACCGCGCGCAATCTGATGGAAGCTTCGCCGGCGACCCGCTCGAGATATGGCGTCAGTCGTCGCCGGTTAACGCCTGCGATCGCAACCATGAAAGTGAAGAGCAGTACTTTTACCAGAAGAAGCTGGCCGTACAACGTTCCGACGAGAGCCGGAATCGTGCCGGAGAGAAACCAGGTGTTGACGAGGCCGGTCGCAAGCAGAGTTGCGACGCTCGCGATACCGAGCGTCGAGAAGCGCAAGGTCGCCCCGCGCGCGACCGCCACCCCTTCTGGGCCGCCGTCGCGTCGCGCCGCAGCAAGCAACAGAGCAAGCGGGAAAAGCGCGCCAAGCCACGCGCCCGTTGCCAGCAAATGCAAAATGTCGGCCGGAAGGTGGAGGGCGTCCCACGGCACGTCTTCGGCCGCCGCGCCATGCCCCGCCCAGGCGAGAGAGGCGACGAGCGCCGCACTCGACACGAGCCCGATCCAGCACCAAGCCTGTTTCCAAATGCGTCCTTGCACGGCAAGACAGGCCGCGATCACGATGACGAGCGCGGCGCGCAACCGCCAGTCCTCGCCGAATTGCGTGCTCGTCAAGACAATGCCGACGACTCCCTGCGGCAGGATGGTGCCGAGCGGTACGCCGCTCATCTGCGACGCTACAACGAAGAGCCAAACCACGCCGCTCGCAAGCGCGATCAGCAGACTGGTCCAACTAAGTGCGAGAAGCCGCCGATCGAGCCGCGCTTCGAGCGCTCGTGCTGCCTGGACTTGGCGAAATGCGGGCCGCGCGATGAAACACCAAAATACGAACGTACCCTCGAGCGCGGCGGTCGCGGCAAAATGCAGCGTGCGCGCCACGATCAAGAGCGCATCCATCGCAGCTCACTTGCCGCCGACGTGAAAGCTGAAGTCGCCTTCGGTCGTGTGCGTGTCGACCGAGAGGACATGCCACTGTACCTTGTACGTCCCGGGAAGCAGCGTTTTCAACTTCACGTTGAATTCGGTGCGGTCGCTCGCATCGATCTCCGCCGGGTCATTTACGGTGGCTCCCGATCGATCCGTCACCGTTACCGAGCTGAACGCGGGCTCCAGCTCTTGGGTGAACCATAAGTGGATGACCGCAGGCGAGGTTTGCACCGTGCTGCCAACGGCTGGATCTGAGTGGTCGAGGAAGGCGTGTGCCCGCGCCGGGGCGGCATGGAGCAGGAGCGCAGCGACGGCGAATGTGGTCGCGATGATGCGTGTGATCGTCATTTCCAGAGATCCTTGTTGATGAGAGGTTTGCCCAAGATCGTTTTCCAGGCCGCGTCGTCGAGGAACAGGTGAAATTGAACGATGAAGCCGAGGCTCTGCGATTGCGACGTGGCCTTGTTGGCGGGAACGAGCGCCTCGGCGCCGACCTGCCAGGTCTTGGCTGAGTAGAAGACGCCAGGCGCGATGTCGCCGGTCGTGGGACCGCCGCTAGGGCTGGTCATTGAAACCTCAACGAGCGGCGTCAAACGTGTTACGAATTGCGGCACCTTCAACGCCATCACGTGCTGCTGCATGTAGGGCATCGAATATTGTAGCGAGGCCGCGTAGTTCCACGCGCTTGGGGTCAGCTGCGGCGAGTCGGAGAACTCGCGACTCAGCTCGCCCGTGACGGCAAAAGGACGCAACGCGTCGATCGGTAGATCGCCAAGGCCTTTGCCGATGTAGAAGGTCGGCGCCGTGCTGCCCACGCGGGCAATCACGCCGGAGTTGCGCAATTGCGACGCGCCGGTCCCGGGCAGGAGGCGCACAACGCCAACCGACCAGGCGAGCTCGTGTTTCTCTTTGCAGGGGAGCTCGTCTTTCAGCGTGAGCGTGAGATTGTCCCAACCGTTGGCGCCCTGGGCCGCGCTGCGTTGCGACGCATAGTCGCCGTTGACGGCGAAGCCCAAGTCTCGAGTGATGCTCTTGTCCCATTCATAGCCGTAAGCGATACTTTGGCCCGATGGCGTCGGTACGAGTTGAACGGTCGGCAACGACAGTTCATCACCAACGCCTGGATCGTCCATCGTCAACGTCGCAGGGAAGACTCGGTTTCCGCAGATGACGTGCGCTCCGGCGGCCGAAGGCGCCGTGAGCAGGAGCAAGACTGCGGCCATGCCCCAAAGAGCGGGCTTCATGAGATTTCCCGACATAGTGCCGAGCACGCGACCAGAGCGGTTGCAAAACGCGAAAACAAGCGGAGTTCCTCTCCCAGCGTGCGAGCATACAAGTCGAACGGAAGAAGCCGCTCGACGGGTGTGGTTACGCGGGCTGCGGAGGAGCGCGGCCGTCGTGTCGGCCTTGGGCGATCAGACGGGGAGCAGCCGGTCGCGTAACGGCGACCGACAGCGCAGGAAGCTCAGCGGACGCGATCGCCCAAGCAAGCAGAGCAGCGAGCGCTGCACCACACGCGGCTAGCCAGCGAAGGCTGGCACGAACGGCGAACGCCGCGAGGACGGCGACGGCCGCAAGTGCGAGTGCGGTGATCCTAGTACCGGCGGGGGAGTGACCTTCAAGCGCTTCGCCGCCGGCGAAAACAGCGGATGCCGATATGCCAA
>Ga0302325_10019470_pt1 | contig 14275 bp, 17 predicted proteins | sample Palsa_T0_2_FD_201948 | JGI IMG/M metagenome (GOLD analysis project Ga0302325, IMG submission 201948) | Peat permafrost microbial communities from Stordalen Mire near Abisko, Sweden - Palsa_T0_2 | ecosystem: Environmental > Terrestrial > Soil > Palsa > Peat permafrost | place: Sweden: Abisko... | reverse complement strand
TGGTATGAGCCGCCTGCGGTCGTGAAGACCCATCGACGGTTGCCGTCTTGATCGACGGTGATGTGCAGCCAGGCTTCGCGTGCGATAGGTCCGTCGTGGACGAGGATCGGACCGTTGATTGCGCCGGGCGGCCGGGCGAGCGCCGCGCGCGGTCGGCTCAGGCCGGTCACCGCTGCGCTGGCGTCCTCGGCGCCGGCCGGGCTCGGGCCGACGGTCGCGACGTGGCCGTCGAGCAGCACCCGGGCGATCGCCTCAACGCCACCGGGGCCGTGCCCGGTGACCAGCCAGTACGACGGCTCGCCCTCGGGGGTGAGCACGAGCTCCGGCGACCCCGGAGCCAGCGATCCTGTCGCCCCGGGCAGGGCCGCGAACGCCCTGGTGGCCGCGTCGAGGATCAGGCGTGATGGACGATTCCGAACCACATCACAGGCGAGCTCGACCACGACTCCCAGTATGGAGCCCCGGGCTGGCACAGATCGGGGTTCCACGGCCAAGGGTCGTAGATGTAGAGCCACTGGTCAAGCGGGGTCCAGTCCAGCGCGATCTGGCTATAGCCCATACAGACCCGGTAATGATGGGGCACCTGGGTGAACAGCGGTCGGTTGCCGCTCACCTCGCTGACCGCATCGTCGAACTGCTGGGTACGACTCACGCCCCAGTCGAATGTCAGGTCGAACTGGGGTAGGTCGTCAGCACAGCCCGATGTCAAGTCTTGTGAAAGGGAGTTCCATGTCCGTTAAGCCTCGTCTCTTCGTCGCTGCTGCCACCATGCTGGTCGCGCTGGGTGCCGGCGCCGCCCCTGCCCTGGCAACCGGCCGGGGCCCAGCCGCCCAAGAGGCCCTCAAGCTCCAGCCGACCATCCAGCTGAACATCGGCCCCACCGGAACCGCCGCACAGAAGCGCAAGACGATCGCCCAGCTTATGGCCAACGCGAAGAAGTGCGACCACGCCGCACAGCTCGTGAGCCGCACCCACCCAGCGATCACCGACGGCAGGGACCTGTGGGTCAAGGGCGTGCGACTGGCCGCGACCGGCCAGCGAGAGCTCGCGGCCGGTCTGCGCCTTGAGCTTGAGGGCAAGACGGCCGCGGGCCGGCAGAAGGTCAACGCGGCCACGAACGGACGGCACTGCCTGCTGACCGTGTCCAACTTCGAGATCGTCCACGCCGACAAGATGCTTGGCATCTATCGGGCCGTCGCGAAGGCTGAGAACGACTGAACACCGCAGGTCTCGGCCCCGGTTGGGAACGCACGTGCTGGCGGTGCGACGAGGTGAGCGAGTGATCGATGAGGCCCGCTTTCGCTCACGGTTCGAAGAGCACTACCACGCGATCGCGCGCTATTTCCTGGCGCGCGGTCGCAACGCCGCCGAGGCCGACGATCTCGTCGCCGCGACGTTTGAGGTCGCTTGGCGTCAGCTGGACGCGGTCCCGCGGGGCGAGGACGCTCTCCTCTGGCTCTACGGCGTCGCGCGCCACCAGCTGCGCAACGCGCGGCGTAGACCGAGCGCTCGCGCGATGTCGAGACGCTCGAGTTTTCGTGGGACCGGTAGCGCGGCGTAGTCCGTCCGTGACTTCTGTGCGTCCGCAAGTGCACGCGGTTGTGGCGCCACTCACACGCGACCGGCAGGGTTGCGCTCGGCTGGATCGCTCGCTCCATCAGAGGGCGGCAATGATCGCGATCGCGAGCACGATCTTGAGGGTCAACTCGCGCATCCAGTCGCTCCTCGTCCAGTGCCAGGGCCAAGTGGATGCTCCAAGAGCTGGATCGACGATCACCGTTACGGTGAGGGGGGCCAGCGCGGCGGCAGTGAATCGCCGCGTCGGCCGCCGGCCGGCCCGCGCCGCCGCAACCGCCGCCAGTGGAGCAAGAGACGATTGCACTGCGTAGCCCACCGCGGTTCGCGCCGCCGTGCTTCGGACACTACGGCGGCTGAGGATCTCAAAGCCGCGAATGGGCGTGTCGCTCCCGGGTCTGCCCGTAACGCGGGTGTCGACCATCTGCGCTGTGGCGAGCGCGAGCGCACCGGCAGCGGACGCGCGAGCGAGCCTCGTCCGCGACCGCGCGCTGTCAGAGAATGCGGACTGCGGCTGGTGAGACGGCGCGGACGGCGCGTCGCCGGCGAATAGGGCGTATTGCGGCATCTGTCGGACCCTCCCTCGATATTCATGTGCTCGATGACCAGGACGAGACTCCGCTTAGAGGCATCCCGATAGCGGGGCCTTCAGCCGGCGCGCGCTGGACGAGTGCACCCCGCCGGTGCACTGCGCCAGAGGATCGGGACCTGATCGAGCCCATCGGCTCGAGGGGCTTGCATGATCGGCTGCGGTCGCTCTGCATGCCGGCCCCGAAGCGACTCACCATCACGCTGTGCCTCCCTGCGCCGGCGCCAACTCAGGCTCCGCGGCCTGCGTCTTCATCTGCGCGGGCGTACGCGTCGGCGGAGTCGAGCGTCTCGGCGGCGAGTGCATGATGTCGACCCTCCTGTGGGCGATCGGTCAGGCGGAGCGAACGCCGCCCCGCCGGACCGAGGAACCCTGTTGGGGAGGACTGGTCGTGGTTGCGCCGTCGCAGAGGACGGAGCGAATTACGCCATCGCCGGAGCTCTCTGGAGGGTTGCCGCGAGGTTACGGATTGCGGTGAGCACGACGTCGGGCTGCGAGAGCATCGGCACGTGGCTGCTGTCGACCGCGTAGGTCGTGGCGCCCATTCGCTCGGCCGAGGCGCGTTCCAGATCTGGGTGAACGGCGTGGTCGTTATTAGCCACGATGTAGGCGCTCGGCTTCGTCCTCCACGCGGTGCCTTTGGGCTTCTCGTTGAACAGTTCGACGGCGGGGGGCGTCGCGGTCGCCCAAACGACCTGCTGCTCCTCTTCAGTCAGGTCTCCGCAGAAGTACCCGATGCCAGAGGGGAGCATCCAGATCCGGCCGTCGGCGACCTCGATCTGCCCGAACAACTCGGTGGTTGGGTACTTGGCCTGCTGTTCTGCTGCGGTCTCATCCTCATCGGGCGCGACCGCTGAGATGTAAACGAGTCCGACGACACGGTCGTCGGTTCCAGCGCCGGTGATGACTGCGCCGCCGTAGGAGTGACCGACGAGGATCGAGGGGCTCGAGACCCGTCCGAGCGTGCGGATCACGGCGTCGATGTCGCTCTGGGCTGAGTCGAGGTTGTACTGGGCGGAGATCACCTCGTACCCGTCCGCCACAAGCGGCGGGATCAGCTTGCTGAAACACGAACCGTCCGCCCAGATCCCGTGACAGAACACGATGCTGGGTTTACCTGACATGTAGTCCACTCCTTTGTGGTTGCGGTGGTGAATCAGGTCGTCAAGTCTGTGTGGCATCTCTGCGCTCCTCTGTGGCGGTAGCTAGCTCGCTTGACTTGGGACGGATCGTGACGACCAGCGTCTCGTTTCTCTTGAGTCACCCGACTGGTCGTTTGTAGTCCTTAGCGGTGGTTGGCGAGCAAGCCGACTGCGACTTAAAAGCACGGAGCGCAAGGTCAGTCGTTGAAGGCCGTTGTGTCGTCCGGGCGAGAAGCTTGAGGCTGGAGACTCCTCTGGAGAATCCGCAAGCCACCTGGCTAGACCTACGTCTGAAGCTCCAGAGTCGACAGATGCACGGTGCATTCATCGCCGATCGTGAGCAGCACCACCATCACGATCGCGTGAGAGCTGGGACCAGCGGACGACCGTGGCCGGCGCGTGGGGGGTAGACGCACAGTTCGGCGACCGCGGATGCGGTACCGCAGTTGCGGCAGCGACCGACGACGGTCATTTCGCGACCAAAGACGGCGAACAGGTCGCCGGCGATCGCGTTGCCGTCAAGTAGGTGGGTCACCTCAACCCGCGGTCGGGCCGAACCGCTCAGTCCTGATCGTGTTGGTCGCTGGCCGCTTTCGACCAGGGGCACTGGTTGCTGCCTCGACGAACGCGGCGGGTCCGCACACGTATATGCGCGGCTGCTCTTGCGGCGGCCACGCCGCGCTCCCGGAAATCCCGGTCGACGCGTCCGCGATGCCCCGCCAGTTGCCCCGGGATGTGATCGGCTCCTTTGTGGTGGGAGACAGATCGCCGAGCTCGTGTGACATCGATGATCTCCTCGGGGCTGGAGAGTGCGACGTTCAACCCAGGCTAGAATGACTTGCTGCGCATCGCGTCTGTCACTGACCTGTCAGACGACCTGTTAAGAGACGGTCACGGGCAGTACGCCGGGAACCGGCACCGACAGCGCCTCGAGCAGTGCCGCCACCTTGTGATCGAGCTCAACGCCCACGTCGGCGAGCTCTGGGATGCCGAAGCTCTGGAACTGCGCACTGGGTTGGTCGATCGTGAACCACGCCTCGCCTTCGTGGTCCTCCCAGATGACGGTGTGCAACGGTGCGCACATCATCGCGCGTGGGTCGTAGCGAAACATCCGCTCGGCGATCACGTGATTGCCCATCAGATAGGCTGTGCACCGCGAGTTATTGCCGGCTAACTCCATCACGGGGCCCACCACGTTGCGGAAGTAGATGAGAAACCCGAACGGCGCTGCGCCGCCGATCAGTCGCTCCATCTCAGACCAGGACGCCCGACGAGCGATGAGCTTCCTCACAGCGTCAAGGGGCAGATCGGGTACCGCAGCCTCGTAATCTCGTGTGAACCCAAGCCAGTCGGGCACGGGTACCGTGAGCCGAGGCACGGTGTAGTCGAGCCGCTCGACGACCCGGCCGTCAACGCCCGGGTCAGGTTGGTCGATGTCCACTGAAATCCTCCCACAGCTCTTATCGCCGGTTGCGCGCCGCGTGCTCGGGCGGCCCCGGTCGGTTGTGAACGGCTGACGCGCCCCCGATCATGACCTACGAGCTCCAGGTTCTCTTGAGTCACGCGACTGATTTTGCCTCCGTTGCGGCCTAAGTCGCATCACCGAAGCCACGTCGCGAAGACCTATTGCTCAAGCTCCAGCGCTGGCACATGCACGTGGCAGTCGTCGCCGATCGTGACCAGCACCATCACGACCGCGTGACAGCTAGGGCAGCGGACGACCGTGCCCGGCGCGCGGGGGTACACACACAGCTCGGCGACCGCGGATGCAGTACCGCACTTGCGGCAGCGGCCCACGACGGCGGTCATCTCCCGGCCGTATACGGCGAACAGGTCGCCGGCGATCGCATTGCCATCGAGCACGTAGGTCACGTCAACCGCCGGTCGGTCCAAACCGCTCAGTCTTGATCGTGTTGGGCTGCTGGCCGCTGTCGACTAGGGCCGCGGCTGCCGCCTCGACAAAGCCGGTGGGTCCGCAGACATAGATGCGCGGGTGATCCTGCGGCGGCCATGCCGCGCTCTCCAGGAAGTCGCGGTCGACCCGTCCACGGTGCCCGCGCCAGTTGTCGGGCCATGCCCGAGTCAATGTGATGCGCAGATCGACCTCCTCAAAGGCCACCAAGCGCATGAGCTCGTCACGGTAGATCACGTCATCGAGCGACCGCGCCGAGTGCACCATCCGGACCGCGACCGGCGCCCGTGCCGCCGCCCAGTGTCGCAGCATGGCCCGGAGCGGCACGATGCCCGAGCCCCCCGAGATCAGCAGAAGCGGACCGGGCAGCGATGCCTCCCACACGAAGTAGCCGCCGATCGGCCCGCGCAGCTCGAGCTCGTCTCCGGGCCTGACCACATCGGTGAGATAGGGCGAGACCTCCCCGCCCTCCAGCCGATCGACCGTGAGCATGACGCCATCGTCCTCAGGCGCCGACGCGATCGAGTAGCCGCGCTGCGCCTGGTAGCCGTCGTCAGCCGTGAGGCGGATGTCGACGTGCTGCCCGGCGCGGTGACCGGGCCAGTTCGGCAAGTCGAGCACCAGGCTCCTCGCGCAGCTGGTCTCATCGATCGCGTCCACGACCCGACCGAGCTGCCAGCTCAGTCTCCCTGGTATCGCTGCTCCAGCCATGGGTCGCCGTGGTTGTGGTAACCGTAGGACTCCCAGAACCCAGGTTCGTCCGTCGCCGTCAGCTTGAGACCGCGCACCCACTTTGCGCTCTTCCAGAAATACAAGTGCGGGACCAGCAGCCGTGCCGGCCCGCCGTGCTCGGGGTGTATCGGTCCCCCCCCGTATTCGTAGGCGACCCAAGCCTTGCCTTCAACGACGTCCTCCAGCGCCAGGTTCGTCGTGTAGCCGCCATCGCACCAAACCGTGAGGTACTCGGCCTCGGTCTTGACGGTCTTCAGGAGCGTCTCGACCGGCACCCCACGCCACGACGTATCGAGCTTGGTCCACTTCGTGACGCAGTGGATGTCAACGGTGACCTGCTCTGCCGCCAGCGCGAGGAACTCCACCCATCGCCACGAAACCGGCTTCTCCACGGCGCCGTCGATCGTGAAGCTCCACTCAGGCAGCGGCGTGTGCGGGGTCGGCCCAGCCGACAGCACCGGGAAACCGTCGGTCACGTGCTGGCCCGGCGGCACGCGTGACGGATCCCCGCCAGACCGTCGGTGGCCGAAAAAACCGCGACTGATCGGAGACATCAACCTTGGCTCCGATCACCGAGCTGGGTCCGCGTCATCCTCAGTTGCCACGTCGCGTACACGAAAGGCCTTGATTCCCATGTTCCGCGCGGTGGCATCACCCTCGCCGAGGCAGTACATGGTTTGGCGACGATGCTCGACGGGCCGAGTGGCGGGCTCGCCGACGACGACGCGGCTACTCTCATCTGCCCTCCCGTTCGAAGTCGCCGATCACGATCGCTCCGGGCACTGCCGGAACAGCCCGGCGGTCAGCAGCGATCGTGACTCATCAGCTCAGGTTTCTCTTGAGTCATGCGACTGATCCGTCGGTCTCACTGGTGTCAGTCGCAAGCGCGTCACGCAGCTCTAGCCGCGAGGTGATCTCGAGCTTGGGGAAGATGCGGTACAGATGCGAACCGATCGTACGGTGAGAGAGGAAGAGCCGCTCGCCGATCTCGCGGTTAGAGAGCCCCTCGGCGGCGAGCTGCGCGATCTGCAGCTCCTGAGCCGTGAGCCGATCGCGTGCGTCGGGCGTCCGCGGCCCGATTGTTTGGCCTGTCGCTCGTAGCTCCTGTCGCGCGCGCATGCTCCAACGGGTCGCGTCCAAAGCGTCGAAAAGATCGATCGCGTCGCGCAACGGTTTGCGCGACTCAACACCTCGACGCTCTCTCCGTAGCCAGCAACCGAAGGAGAACAGCGTCCGAGCACGCAGGAACGGATATCCACCCCAGTCCTGCCCGATCGCCTCCCGAAACAACTGCTCCGCCTCACCGTCGGCGGCAACGAACGGCCGAGCGCAAGCCAGGCCCGCGCACAGAATCGGGGGCGAACTATGTCCTGCGATCTCCTCGAGCTCACCGACCACCCGTTTGACGACTCCCACGTTCTCGCCGTGACACCCAGCCTCAACCAGATCCAGGACAGCCGGCCAGCGCATGAACCGATGAAACGCCGGGTCGCTCTCGTCAAAGACCGGCCACAGGTGACGAAACGCGTCATCGTGGCGACCGTCGCCCAGAGCCGCGGCGCCACGAGCGAGATGCACTGGAGCAAGCATCGGCCCACCGTTCATCGCCAGCAGTCTGCGCTCGGGCTCGGCAAGCATCGACTCAAGATCCGGCTCCACGCCACGCAGCGCCGTGGCCAGCGCGGCCACGAGCTCGCCGGTGAAACCGTACTGCGGCTGGCGACTTTCGCGCGCCAGGCGCCCCCCGTCGACACCGGCCGCCGCCGCGCTCGCCCAATTGCCCACGTAGGTCGCGGTCCACGCGAGGTGAACGAGAGCCTGAGTGAGCACTGCGACCCTCCCCTGCTCACGGAGGCGCTCGACCGCACGGGCCAGCAATCGCTCTCCGCTGACGAAGTCACCCGCCTTCTCCGCCGCGATCCCGAGGTACATCTCAAGGACCGGATCATCCACCTCGCCCAGCCTGATGCGCGAGACATGCTCCAGGACCTTCGGCCCCGTCAGTTCCGGATGGGCGAGCGCGATCACGGCGAGCAGACGCGGATCGTCCTCGGGCACGCCACAGCTCTCCGCGGCGGCGACCACATACTCCCGCGTCCGGGCACGCGGGCGGGTCCACCAACAGCGATGCGCGATCGGCACCAGCGACCGCAGCGCCATGTCCGCATCGCCGCCGCTCACCATCTGGCTCGCGATCGCGACAAACGTCCTGGCCGCGCCGGGCCGCACCCAGACATCGCCGCTGATCATGTGCTGAAGCCAGGCTGAGCGAGCCACCTCCAGTGAGCCGACCTCCACCGGTTTCACCCGCTCAAGCAGGCCCCTGGCGGTCTCGACCAGACCGAGCTCGTAGGCGACCTCAGCCGCCCGGACCAGCCGCTCGCCCCGTCTCGCCGGATCACGGGTGAGCGCGGCGGCCCGTTCCAGCGCGGCAGCCGCGACGGCCACGGCGCCCCGACGCCGGGCGACCCCAGCATGTGTGTCGAGCGCTGTGGCGATCTCCTCGTCGCAACCGACGGCGGCCATCGCGCGATGCCAGAGCCGACGCTCGGGATCAGCGACAACCTTGGCGAGCACACCGTACATCTGCAGCACCCGTACCGGGGGCGCGACCTGCGCAACCGCCGAGCGAATCAGTGGGTGGCGGAACCGCAGCTCGGTGTCGACGATCCCGACGAGGCCCGCCTCAACCGCTGGATCGAGCCCGGACAATGCGGTCGCCTCACCGCGAATCTGCGAGGCGGCCGTTGCGATTTCCTCCAACGAGGCCCGACCATCGAGCGCCGCCGCGAGCAGCATCACGCGCGTCGCCTCGGACAGACTGTCAAGCCTTGCAGCAAACGCCTGCTCCAAACGCGCGGTCAGCGTCGCCGGCGTCGAGGAGAGCCGCTCGCGGGCACCCGCCGAAGACGGCAGAGCCCGGCCCAACTCGACCAGCGCAAGCGGGTTCCCGTCGGCCTCGGCCAACACGCGGGCCCGCACGACCGGATGGAGATTCGGTGCGTTGTGATCCAGCAACTCCTCTGCTGCCGCCGTGCCTAGGCGCTCCAGCTGCACGCTCGGTAAACGTGCATCTCTGAACGGGTTCATCTGATCGTCGCGGACAGCAACGATCATGACCGCCGACTCGGCCGCGAGGCGGCGGGCGACGAACGAGAGCACCCCGACGGTCGACCGATCCAGCCAGTGCGCATCGTCAACGATGAGTGCTACCGGCCTCGCCTCGGCCGCACCACAAACAAGGTGATGGGCCGCGAGTGCCACCAGAAATGGGTCGGGCTCGAGGTCGCCCCTGACACCGAACGCCGCGTCGAGAGCGCCGCGCTGAGGGATCGGCAGTCGCTCGACGTGCTCGATGACCGGTTGGAGCAGCTGATGCAAGCCGGCGAAGGCAAGCTCGGCCTCAGACTCCACACCAACGGTAACCAGCGTCTGAAAACCCAACTCGCTCGCACGCTGACGCGCGTGCTCGAGCAGCACCGATTTTCCAATGCCCGCCTCGCCACAGATCACAATCGCCCCACCCCTCTTCGGCGCGTGATCGATCAGAGCGTCAAGCTCGTCCATCTCGGCCTCACGCTCCAGCGCCGGGAGCGTCGCGTCGGAGCTACCGCCCGCCACCCGGAGCTCACCGACCTCGGAAGATGCAGTCAGTTCACGCCACCGAACCGACTCGTGTTCCGAAGAGGGTGCCTGGCGCCGGGGCGATGGCTCCGTCGTCCCGCCGAGAGGAGAACTGTTCATCTGACCGACACCGATGATCCTCGCCGCACGCGGCCGTCTCCAAGGTTGCCGCGGGCTCGGAGGCTCCCCCTACGCCGTTGCGGGCCGTCCGGATCACGTCGGTGACCATGTCGGGCTGGGAGATCATGACGACGTGCGATCCGTCGATCTCGGTGATTGTTGTGTCGGCTCGCTGGGCTATCGAGCGCACGAAGTCGGAGCCGGCGGCGGGGTCGGCGGTGCCCACGGCAGCCCAGGCCGGCAGATCTTTCCACGCCACCCTGGTGCGGTCTTCGCCGAGCGCGCTGGCGGCAACGGGACACTGGGAGCGCCCGTAGACGTCGGACTGCCGTTGGGGCAGGTCGGCGCTGGAGACGTCCCGGAACTCGGCAGGGTCGATGACCAGCTATGTGGCGGACTCTCCGCTGCCGGTGGCGCACCGGTACCCCAGGACCGCGGTGGCCAGAACGCTGTCGTTGGAGCGTCCGACGATCCCGGCGACCGTTTCGCCCTCGTCGGGGGCGAACGCGGCGACATAGACGAGGCCGCCAACGCTGGTGGTCTGCGGAAGCGGCGTTGGTGATGATCGCCCCGCCGTAGGAGTGGCCGACGGCGAGGACCGGCCCGTCGATCTGGTTATTGAAGCTTGCTAGGTAGGCGGCGTCTGAGGAGATGCCGCGTAGTGGGGTGACGATCGCTGTGACCGGGACATCGGTGGCGATGAGCCGCTCGGTGACCGGGGCCCAACCCCCGGCGTCGGCGAACGCGCCGTGGACGAGGACGACGGTTGGGCGTGAGGTTGAGTCGACCATGTGCCTGCCCCTCCTGTGATGGTGGGAACGTAGGTCCCGAAGCGCTTCGCAGGCGTCTCGAAGGATCACCGACAGGCCTGTCCGTGTCATCACGGCCAACGTGGAAATCAGCGCTGCGGCCAGCCCCCGCTAGGACTACACATTAGCCACTACGAGGTTGCCTTCCACATGGCTTTGGGGGTTAGCTTGCATGAGCCGCTCGAGTCTTAATGCCATCGTGAGCCCAGTGTCCCTACGCTGCCTGATCGTCGATGACAACCCGAGCTTTCGGGACACAATGCGCGCACTGCTGGAGGCGGAGGGAATCGACATCGTCGGGGGCGCGGGGACCGCGGCCGAGGCGCTCCAGCAGATCGCCGAGCTACGCCCGGACGTTGCCCTGATCGACATCGATCTTGGTGGGGAAAGCGGTCTCGCGCTGGCGCGAGGTGTCCACGATGACATCGCTGGGGCTGTGCCGGTGATCTTGATCTCGACCCACGCCGAAGCCGAGTTCGCCGACCTGATCGAGGCGACACCAGCGGTCGGCTTTCTCTCGAAAACGGTGCTCTCCGCTGCGACGATCCGCCGCACGATCGCGGCATGACGGGACCGACCATGCGGAGGCCAGTCAGACTATTGCGCGTCGAGGAACGTGATCGCGGCGAGAACGCGTCGATGAACGTCGTCGGTCTCCGGCAGACGGAGCTTCAGCATGATGTTGTGCACGTGTTTCTCGATCGTGCTTTCGGTGATCCAGAGTTGTCGAGCGATGCCGGCGTTCGAGTATCCCTCCGCCATCAGCGCGAGCACCTCGCGCTCGCGGGGGGTGAGCTCCTCGAGTGCGTTGTCGGCGTCTCGCGAGGTGACGAGCTCCTGAATCAGCGCGGGGTCGACGACCGAGCCACCGTCGCTGACCCGTCGTACGGCATCGAGGAAGTCATCAAGCTCGCCGATGCGGCTCTTGAGCAGATAGCCGCTCCCGCGCCCACTTGCGAGCAACGTGATGGCCTCCATCACTTCCACGTGTGCCGAGAGGATCAGGATCGCCGTGTCCGGGAATTCCTCGCGGATGATCCGCGCGGCGTCGAGACCCTCCGTCCGATGGGACGGAGGCATGCGAATGTCCACTACCGCCAGATCCGGCCGGTGCTCGCGCACCAGCTGCATGAGCTCGGACGCATCGCGTGCCTGGCCGGCGACGTCGTACCCGCCCCGCTCGAGCAGGCTCGCGAGGCCCTCGCGCATCAAAACGTCATCCTCGGCGAGGATGATTCGTGTGCTGCCACGATTGCCGTCAGCCACCAGCTGAGTATCTCGCACCGCGGGCCTGGGCCACGAAATCAGGCCGGTTCGACCGGGATATGATCGCGGGACTATGCCGTCCCCGGGGGTAGCGAAAGCGGCATCCGTCGAAGCACTTAAGCGCGCCGAGCAGCGCGCCCTCGAGCTGGCTGCCGAGCAAGCCGCTCTCCGGCAGATCGCGACCCTTGTCGCGCGCCAGTCGTCCTTTGATCAGCTCCTGTCCGTCGTCGCAGATCAAGCCGCCCGGGTCTTCGACGTCCCGCTCGTCAGCCTCGAGCGCTACGAGCAGGACGGCACGGTGGTCATTTTGGGCGGCTTCAGTGAGCGACCCGCGACGGCGCCGCACGCGCTCGGTCTGCCGATTGGATCGCGGTGGCCGCGGGAGGGCCCGGGGGTGACCGAATTGATCTATCAGACCGGCCGGCCTGCGCGCGTGGAGGACTATGCGCTTCTCGATGGCGAGCCCGCTGCCGTCATCCTGCGTTCCGGCCTGCGTTCTACCGTCGCGAGTCCGATCCTGGTCGACGGGCACCTGTGGGGAGCGATGGTGATCGGGGCTACGCGACGCGCCGCTTTTCCTGAGGGCACTGAGGCTCGGCTCACCGACTTCACCGAGCTCATCGCGATGGCCATCGCCAATGCCGAGTCACGCGCGGCCGTTCGCCGACTTGTCGACGAGCAGTCCGCACTCCGGAGGGTTGCGACGCTGGTCGCCCGCCGGATCGGCCCCGACGAGCTCTTCTCGGCGGTCAGCAATGAGGTCGGACAACTATTCGGCTCCGACCAGGCCGCGGTCGGCCGCTACGAGCGCGACGGATCCGGGCTGGTCTTCGTCGGCCTCAGTGACGGGTTGTCACCCAGCGTGCCGATCGGGACTCGCTGGCCGCTTGAGGCCGCGACGGCGGTCTACCACACCGGCGGCTCTGCCCGAACGGACCAGGCCGACTACGAAACGGCCAAAGGCCCGATCGGCGCCACCCTCACGGAACTGCATATCAGCTCCGTGGTTGCCGCCCCAATCGTCGTCGAGGACAACCTCTGGGGTGCCATCGTGGTCATCGACGCGTCAGAACGCCTTCCACCCGATAGCGAGGAACGCGTGGCGAAGTTCACCGAGCTGGTCGCCACAGCGATCGCGAATGCGGAGAGCCGCTCCGAGCTCGCCGCGTCCCGTGCGCGGATCGTCGTGGCGGGCGACGACGCTCGCCGCCGAATCGAGCGCGATCTACACGATGGAGCACAACAACAACTCGTTACGCTCCTGGCCGCATTGCGCACGATCGAGGCAAGGATGCCGTCGAGACCTGACGCACTGCGCGCCGATGTCAATCACGTCGCGAAGGGTTTGGCGACGGCCGTGGACGAGCTTCGTGAGTTGTCACGGGGGATCCATCCGGCGGTTCTCACCCACGGCGGCCTTTCGCCGGCGCTTAAGGCGCTCAAGCGTCGCTCTGCCGTCTCCGTCATGCTTGATGTGCGCCTCGACTGCAGGCTTGCAGACCAGGTTGAGGCGACCGCGTACTTCGCCGTGGCCGAGGTCCTGACGAACGCGTCAAGGCACGCGAGCGCATCGCACGTCTGGATCGTGGTGAAAGTAGCGGATGGCACTCTCCGTCTTTCCATTCGCGACGACGGGCTGGGCGGGGCGGATGCGCGGCGGGGGTCGGGGCTGACCGGCCTGAAGGATCGAATCGAAGCCGTGGGTGGGACGATCCGGGTCGACAGCCCGCCGGGTAGCGGAACGACCATCGAGGTTAGGATCCCGATCGTCCAGTCGTCCGATGAAGGAGGCAGGTCGGATGAATGGAGCCCGCCGGCGCCGGCACAGTGACCGTCGGCGTCCGCTTGAGCCCGCTAAGAAGCATGGAGATGGCCCTCCACGATGAAAAGCTCGGCGAGCTCTGGCTCGACTGTGCGGGACGGACAACGACGGTCACCGGGAGCTTCATCGACCTGGTCCAGGGCGACGGATTCGTCAAGCACTGGTCTGAGATGAGCCTACCGTTTTCATGCAAGCGCTCAGCGCGGAGTAGATCCACAAGGTCACCCGGCACCTGCTCTCCCGCTCCGGCGGGCATCCAGTCTCGGGCCGGGCCGCACCCGCCTTGCGCGAAAAGCGCGCAAGGCGGCCCGCGATCGCTCGTCATCTGGCTCGATCCCGAGCGGACGATCCCAATTTGCGACGAGGCGATCGCTGGCACTGCCGGCTGTTGGCTCGATCGCAATGCCACGATTTGGATCACGGTCCGCACCTGCTTCTCGCGCGCGCCGCATATCTTGCGATCCGCGAGGCTACACCCCCTTTGCGCGGAACCGAGCACGCCTACCTCTAGGTGCTAGCAGCCGGCTGCTAGCGATCGCGTCAAAGCGGAAGTCCGCCGCGCCTGGACACGCGCTTCGGCTTATCTGAACGTGTTTGGTTGTCAAGTCCTCCGGTGTGGTCTGGTTCCGTGGGTGCCCTGACTTATCTGGGTCCTCGAGCTGCCGGTGGTGGCGGTTCGGGACG
>Ga0302325_10019469_pt1 | contig 14275 bp, 12 predicted proteins | sample Palsa_T0_2_FD_201948 | JGI IMG/M metagenome (GOLD analysis project Ga0302325, IMG submission 201948) | Peat permafrost microbial communities from Stordalen Mire near Abisko, Sweden - Palsa_T0_2 | ecosystem: Environmental > Terrestrial > Soil > Palsa > Peat permafrost | place: Sweden: Abisko... | reverse complement strand
AGGTCATGAACATCAGCCGGGTCATGTAGAAGGCGGTGATGCCAGCGCCCAGCAGCGCCGCGGTGCCGAGCAGCGCACCCGACGTGCCGCCCTTGTCGAAGGCGGCCTCGATGATCGGGTCCTTGGTGAAGAACCCGGAGAACGGCGGGATGCCGATGATCGCGAGGTAGCCGAATCCGAACGTGACGAAGGTGACCGGCATGACGGCGGCCAGGCCGCCGAACCGGCGCATGTCCACCTCGTCGTTCATCTCGTGCTTGACCGACCCGGCGCCCAGGAACATCCCGGCCTTGAAGAAGCCGTGCGCGAGCAGGTGCGCGATCGCGAACACGTACCCGGCCGGGCCGAGCCCCGCCGCTAGCATCATGTAGCCGATCTGGCTCATCGTGGAGCCGGCCAGCGCCTTCTTGATGTCGTCCTTGGCACAGCCGATGATCGCGCCGAACAGCAGCGTGGCGGCGCCGACGATCGCCACGGCGAGCCGGGCGCCCGGCGACAGGTCGAAGATCGGCCCGGACCGGACGATCAGGTAAACCCCCGCGGTGACCATGGTCGCGGCGTGGATGAGGGCGGAGACGGGCGTCGGGCCTTCCATCGCGTCCAGCAGCCAGGACTGCAGCGGCAGCTGCGCGGACTTGCCGCACGCGCCGAGCAGCAGCAGCAGTCCGATGGCGGTGACCGTGCCCTGGCTCGCGCCGCCGACCGCCGAGAACACGCCGGTGAAGCTCACCGAGCCGAACCTCGCGAACATCAGCATGATCGCCAGCGAGAGGCCGGCGTCGCCTACCCGGTTGGCGATGAACGCCTTCTTCGCCGCGGTCGCGGCGGTCGGCTTGTACTGCCAGAACCCGATCAGCAGGTACGAGGCCAGGCCGACGCCCTCCCAGCCTGCGTACAGGCCGAGGTAGTTGTCGGCGAGCACGAGCAGCAGCATCGAGGCCAGGAAAAGATTCATATAGCCAAAAAAACGCCGCCGCTCAGGGTCGTTCGACATGTATCCGACTGCGAAGATATGGATCAGCGAGCCGACGCCGGTGATCAGCAGCACGAAGCAGATCGACAGCGGGTCGAGCAGCAGCCCGATCGTCACGTGGAACCGGCCGACGTCGATCCAGGTGAACAACGTCAGGTCCCGGCTGCGCTGGCCCCGTCCGGCCGGGTAGCCGAGCATCGCGACGAGCGCGACGACCCCGTAGCAGAATGCCGCCACCGGCATGGCCACGCCGAGCAGGTGACCCCAGGAGTTGGTGCGCTTCCCGCCCAGGAGCAGGATCACCGCGCCCGCCAGCGGCAGCGCCAGCAGCAGCCAGGCAGCACGCTGCACGCCAGCGGCCGGAAGGCTGGTCACGACCGTCGCCGACGGCGCCAGCGCGCCGGCCAGAGAGCCTGTCACCTGCTACCTTTCTGCAGTGCCGACCCCGGGGGGGCATGGTGCCCCCGGGAGGAGTCCCCTCATCCCCCCGCTGGCCCGCCAGGCGCGCGGGGGGACAACGTCAATATCTCAGCAGGCTCGCGTCGTCGACCGACGCTGACCTGCGGCTACGGTAGATCGAGGTCAGGATCGCCAGCCCCACCACGACCTCGGCGGCGGCCACCACCATCACGAAGAACGCGATGACCTGGCCATCGAGAGCGCCGTGCAGCCGGGCGAACGCGACGAATGCCAGGTTCACAGCGTTCAGCATGAGCTCGACGCACATGAAGATGACAAGGGCGTTCCTGCGGACCAGGACTCCCACGCCGCCGATAACGAACAGAATCACCGCGAGCGCGACGAAGTGCGCTGGGCTTACCACCGTGCCTCCTCGGGCTCGCTGACGCCGGCGGATCCGCTGTCGCCGCCGACGGTCGAAGGGGCCGGGCCGGCCGCAGCGGGACCGCTGCCCGGCGGGCCCGCGGGTATCGCGCCCGCGGCCGGATTGCCGTTGCCGTTGTCTCCCCGGCCGGAGATCGAGCGGCTGACCGACTGCCCGGAGGTGGACCCGTCCGGCAGCAGCGCCGGCATGTCCACGGCATTGTGCCGGGCATAGGTGCCCGGACCGGGCAGCGGGGCCGGGTGCCCGCTGGCCACCCGCTGCCGGGACAGCATCCGCTGCGTCGGCTTCGGGCTGGTGCGCTCCCGGTGCGCGAGCACCATGGCCCCGAGCGCGGCGGTGATCAGCAGCGCGCTGGTGACCTCGAACGGAAACACGTAGGTGGTGAAGATGAGCGTGGCCAGGCTGGTAATGTTCGACGCCCCGAAGGCAGGCCGGGAGGCCGCCGCCGGTCCGATAGCCGCATGGCCGACCGTGAGGCTGAGCAGCACGAGCAGGCCGATCCCGGCCAGTCCGGCGGCGAGCCGCTGTCCTTTGATCGTCTCCACGATCGAGTCCGCCGAGGTGATGCCGACGATCATCATCACGAACAGGAACAGCATCAGCACCGCGCCGGTGTAGACGATCACCTGGACCAGGGCCAGGAACGGCGCTCCGAGCATCGCGTACAGGACGGCCAGCGACAGCATCACCACGGCGAGCAGGACGGCGCAGTGCACCGCCCGCCTGGCCAGGACCATGCCAAGGCCCGCCGTCACCGAGAGGATGGCCAGCACCCAGAACGCGATGCCGCGGGTAGTGTCGGCGTTCCCGGCGGCGAGGATGACCGGATGGCTCACTGCGCGGCCCTGGTTTCGTCGTCCTCCTGATGCGCGGCGTTCGCCGCCGCGACCGCCCCGAGCAGGTAGTAGTCCTCCTCGTTCTCGCCGAGCCGCATCGGATGGGGCGGTGCCTCCATGCCAGGCTGCAGCGGCGCGACCAGCTGCTCCTTGGTCCAGATCAGGCTCTCCCTGCTGTCGTCGGCCAGCTCGTATTCGTTGGTCATGGTCAGTGCCCTGGTCGGGCAGGCCTCGACGCACAGGCCGCACAGGATGCAGCGCAGGTAGTTGATCTGGTAGACGTGCCCGTAGCGCTCACCGGGGGAGAAGCGCTCCTGCTCGGTGTTGTCGGCGCCCTCGACGTAGATCGCATCGGCGGGGCAGGCCCAGGCGCACAGCTCGCAGCCGATGCACTTCTCCAGGCCATCCGGCCAGCGGTTGAGCTGGTGCCTGCCGTGGAACCGGGGAGCGGTCGGCAGCTTCTCATCCGGGTACTGGACGGTGTCGACCTTGTTGAACATCTGCCGGAAGGTGACGCCGAACCCCTTGATGGGGTTCAGGAAGTCAGGCACCGGTGACCTCCTTGATGGTGCTCTCGGCCTGGGTGGTGCTGTCGGCCTGGATGATGCCTGCTTCGGCCTGGCTCGTGACGTCGGCGCCGACGCCGACGCCGTGATAATGCGGCAGGTCCATGGGCGGCACCGGGAAGCCGGGCTCACCGTCCGCGCCGTCCGGCTCGCTGCCGGCCGCCTCGGCATCCTCCGCCGCAAGCGCCTTGCGCTGGGCGGATACGTCCCACCACCAGGCCAGCAGGATCAGCGCGGCCACGATGGCGCCGGCCACGATGTAGACGGCGAGGCTGCCGCCCTGGCGGCGGTAGACCCGGAAGGTCGCGATGATCAGCGTCCAGGCCAGCGCGGCCGGGATGAGCACCTTCCAGCCCAGCGCCATCAGCTGGTCGTAGCGGATCCTCGGCAGCGAGCCGCGGAGCCAGATGAAGCAGAACAGCAGGACCGACACCTTGACCAGGAACCACAGCACCGGCCACCAGCCGGAGTTGGCGCCCGACCAGAGGGTAATCGGCCAGGTCGCCCGCCAGCCGCCCAGGAACAGCGTCGTGGCCAGCCCGCAGACGGTGATCATGTTGATGTACTCGGCCAGGTAGAACATCGCGAACTTCATCGAGGAGTACTCGGTGTGGAACCCGCCGACCAGCTCGCCCTCGCCCTCAGGAAGGTCGAAGGGCAGCCGGTTGGTCTCGCCCACCATGGTGATCAGGTAAATCACGAAGGAGGGCAGCAGCAGGACGGCGAACCAGGACGGGTAGTGGAAGATGGCGCCGCCGATCTTGAACGCGACTCCGTGGGCCTGCTTGGCGACGATGGCCGTGGTGGACAGTGATCCCGCGTACAGGAAAACCGGCACGAACGACAGCCCCATGGCAATCTCGTAGCTGATCACCTGGGCGGACGACCGCAGGCCGCCCAGCAGCGAGTAAGGCGAGTTCGACGCCCAGCCCGCGAGCACGATCCCGTAGACGGCCATGGAGCTCATCGCCAGCACCAGCAGGACCGCGACCGGGAGGTCAGCCACCTGCAGCGGGGTCTTGTGATGGAAGATCGAGACGATCGGCCCGAACGGGATGATCGAGAAGCTGATGAATGCGGGAATCGCCGCGATCGCCGGCGCGATCACGAACAGGATCTTGTCCACCCCGCGCGGGATGATGTCTTCCTTCAGCGGCAGCTTGATGCCGTCCATCAGGGACTGGAGCAGCCCGAACTTGCCTGCCCGGTTCGGCCCTGAGCGCTGCTGCATCCGGCCGATCACCCGGCGCTCAGCCCAGATCAGGAACAGCGTGGTGAGCAGCAGGAACACAAAGACGGCCAGCACCTTGATGCAGACCAGCCACCAGGGATCGTGCCCGAAGCTGGCCAGCGTCGGGTCGGCAGCACCGGCGGCCAGGGCCGTCATTACGCGCTCCTCACCGTGACAAGAGTGCCGTGGCCCGCGCCGAGCCCGGCCCGGATCGCGCAGCCCGCTGAGTTGGTCGGCAGCCAGACCGCCCGGTCAGGCATGTCGGTGATCTCGACGTCGGCGGTCACCGCCCCCCGCCCGGTAGCCACGGTGACCCTGCCGCCTGCAGCGGTCCCGGCCTCGGCAGCGGTCGCCGCCGACATCCGCGCGACAAGACGGCGGGCCGTGCCCGCCAGGTTCGGCTCACCGTCCTGCATGCGGCCGGCGTCGAGCAGATTATGCCAGGTTGCCAGCAGCGCCTGGCCGGGACCCGGGTGCTGGAGCCCGAAGTCCTCGCTCCGGCCGGCGCCGGCCCAGGAAAGCGGCTCGCCGGAGCCCGCCGCGCCGCTGTCCGCCCGGCCCGCCGGGCCGGGCGTCCCGGTCAGCGCAGCGAGCTCGCGCCGGGCCGCCGCGGCGTCGGGCAGGCCGAGATGGACGTCCATCTCATCGGCGAGCGACGTCAGCACCTGCAGGTCCGATCGCGCGGCCGGGACCTGCAGGGCCGCGCCGAAGGTCCCTGGCCGGCCCTCCCAGTTCACGAACGTACCGGTCTTCTCCGCCACCGGGGCGATCGGGAACACGACATCCGCGCGGTCGGTGACGGCGCTGGCCCGCAGCTCGAGGCTGACCACGAACCCGGCGCTCTCCAGCGCGGCCAGCGCTGCCGCGGGGTCGGGCAGGTCGGCCGGATCCACGCCAGCGATGACCAGGGCGTCGATCTCGCCCGCAGTGACCCCGGCCAGGATGCCGCCGGTGTCCCGGCCAGGCTCAGCAGGCAGCGACGCAACCCCCCAGGTGCGGGCCACGTCGGCTCGCGCCGCGGCGTCGGTCACCAGGTGACCGCCCGGCAGCAGCGTGGGCAGCGCTCCCGCCTCGATCGCGCCGCGCTCGCCCGCCCGCCGGGGAATCCAGGCCAGCCGGGCCCCGGTCTGCTCGGCCAGGCCGACGGCCGCCGACAGCGCCCCGGGGACCTCGGCTAGCCGCTCGCCGGCCAGGATGATCGCGCCGGGCAGGCTCAGCGCGGCCACGGCCGCGCTGGCCGCTTCGTCCGTGCCCGCCAACATGCCTGTGAGCACATTGGCCTCCGAGCCGGGTAGGGCGGGCAGCAGCACGCCGCTGAGCCGGTCCAGGCCGTCGCTGGCCAGGGCTGCCAGCGAGTAGACCGTCAGGGTCCCGGCCCGGACCGCCTTGCGCAGCCGCAGGAACACGATCGGCGACTCATCCTGCGGCTCGAATCCGGCGAGCAGCACGGCAGGGGCGCGCTGCAGGCTCGCGTAGCTGACCGCGATCCCCTGCCCGGCCACCTGGCGGGCGAGGAACTGCGTCTCCTCCGCCGAGTGCGGGCGGGCCCGCATGTCGATGTCGTTGCTCGCCAGCGCCAGCCGGGCGAATTTCGCGTAGGCGTAGGAGTCCTCCAGGGTCAGCCGCCCCCCGGTCAGCACCCCCGCCCGGCCGCGGGCCGCCAGCAGGCCGCGGGCGGCGATGTCGATCGCCTCGGGCCAGGAGGCGGGCACCAGCACGCCGTCATCGTCGCGCACCAGAGGCCCGGCCAGCCGGTCGGGCGCGGTGGCGTAGGTGAAGGCCCAGCGGCCCTTGTCGCAGTTCCATTCCTCGTTCACCTGCGGGTCGTTGCCGGCCAGCCGCCGGGTGACCGCGCCGCGGCGGTGGTCGGTCCGCTGCCGGCAGCCGGACGAGCAGTGCTCGCAGACGCTGGGCGTGGACACCAGGTCGAACGGCCTGGCCCGGAACCGGTAGGAGGCGCCGGTGAGCGCGCCGACCGGGCATATCTGCACCGTGTTGCCGGAGAAGTAGGAATCGAACGGCACCCCCTCGGCCACGCCGACCTGCTCCTGCGGGCCGCGGTCAAGCAGCTCGATCAGCGGATCGCCGGCGATCTGCTCGGCGAACCTGGTGCAGCGCGCGCACTGGACGCAGCGCTCCCGGTCCAGCAGGATCTGGGCGGACAGCGCGATCGGCTTGGGGAAAGTCCGCTTGGTGCCGTCGAACCGGGTCTCGCCCTGGCCGGTCGACATGGCCTGGTTCTGCAGCGGGCACTCGCCGCCCTTGTCGCACATCGGGCAGTCCAGCGGGTGGTTGACCAGCAGCAGCTCCATCATCCCGCGCTGGGCCTTCTCCGCCACCGGTGACGTCAGCTGGGTGCGCACGACCATGCCGTCGGTACAGGTCGTGGTGCACGAGGCCGGAGGCTTGGGCTGGCCCTCGATCTGCACGAGGCACTGCCGGCAGGCGCCAACGGGGTCGAGCAGCGGGTGATCGCAGAACCGGGGGATCTGGATGCCGAGCTGCTCGGCCGCCCGGATCACCAGGGTCCCCTTGGGCACGGTGATCTCGAACCCGTCGATGGTGACCGTCACGCCATCGGCCGGCCGGGCGACCGCGGAACCCGCGGGCGAAGCAGCGCCCCCGGTGGAAGTAACGGTCATCGGGCGGTCTCCATACTGAACAGCGTCGATGCGGCCGGATCGAAGGGGCAGCCTGCGTACCTCAGGTGCTCGATGTACTCCTCGCGGAAGTACTTGATCGACGAGCCGACCGGCGCCTCGATCGAGTCACCCAGCGCGCAGAACGACCGGCCGGTGATGTTGCTGCAGATGTCCAGGAGCTTGTCCAGGTCAGCCTCGCTGCCGCGGCCGTGCTCCAGCCGGTCGAGCATCTGGACGACCCACCAGCTGCCCTCCCGGCACGGCGTGCACTTGCCGCAGGACTCGTGCTCGTAGAACTCGATCCAGCGCAGCACGACCCGGACCACGCAGACGGTCTCGTCGAAGAGCTGGACCGAGCGCGTGCCGAGCATCGAGCCGGCCTTGGCCACCGACTCGTAGTCGAGCGGCACGTCCAGGTGCTCGTCGGTGAACAGCGGCGTGGAGGATCCGCCCGGCGTCCAGAACTTCAGCCGGCGGCCGCCGCGGATCCCGCCCGCCAGTTCGAGCAGATCGCGCAAAGTGGTGCCGAGCGGCGCCTCGTACTGACCGGGCGTCGTGACGTGGCCGGACAGCGAGAAGATCCCGAAGCCCTTGGACCGCTCCGTGCCGTACTTGGTGAAGTCGGCCGCCCCGTACTTCAGGATGTACGGCACGCTGGCGATCGACTCGACGTTGTTGACCACGGTGGGGCAGGCATACAGCCCGGCCACCGCGGGAAACGGCGGCTTCAGCCGGGGCTGGCCGCGGAACCCCTCCAGCGAGTCCAGCAGCGCGGTTTCCTCGCCGCAGATGTACGCGCCGGCCCCCGCGTGCACCGTGACCTCCAGGTTGAGCCCGGATCCCAGGATGTCCTCGCCCAGGTAGCCGGCCTCGTGCGCCTCGCGCACGGCGAGGTGCAGCCGCCGGATCACGTGCAGGACCTCGCCTCGCACGTAGATGAAGGCACGCTCGGCGCGGATCGCGTAGCAGGTGATGACGATGCCCTCGATGAGCGCCTGCGGGTTGGCCAGCAAGGTCGGCATGTCCTTGCAGGCGCCCGGCTCGGACTCGTCAGCGTTGACCACCAGGTAGTGCGGCTTGCCGTCGCCCTGCGGGATGAAGCCCCACTTCAGCCCGGTCGGGAAGCCGGCGCCGCCGCGGCCGCGGAGCACCGAGTCCTTCATCGTCTGGATGACCTGACCGGGATCCATGGCCAGGGCCTTGGGCAGGGCCTGGTAGCCGCCGTCGCGCTCGTATGCCGCCAGCGTGAAGGAGTCCTCATCGTCCCAGTGCGCGGTCAGCTCCGGGGTCAGTAGCGAGGTCACGTGCCGCTCCCTGCTGGTGTGGCGTCGTCCTCGCCGGGCGTCCAGCCCTGCGCCCTGGCCGCCCGAAGGCCGGCCAGGCTCGCCGCGCCCGCGGTATGGCCGAGCGCGGCCTGCCCGTCGGGGAAGCCGGCCAGGATCCGCGACGCCTGCTGCCAGCTGCACAGCCGCGGGGCGCCCCTGGTGGGCGCGATGTCGGCCCCGGCGCGCAGGCCGTCGACCAGGTCCCGTGCCGTCTGCGGCGTCATGTTGTCGAAGAACTCCCAGTTCACCATCATCACCGGCGCGTAGTCACAGGCTGCGTTGCATTCCAGGTGCTCCAGGGTGACCTTGCCGTCGGGCGTGGTCTGGTCGTTGCCGATGCCCAGATGCTCCTGCAGGTCGGCGAAGATGGCATCGCCGCCCATGACCGCGCACAGCGCGTTGGTGCACACCCCGACGTGGTACTGGCCGACGGGCCGCCGCTTGTACATCGTGTAGAAGGAGACCACGGCGGTGACTTCCGCCTCGGTGATGCCGAGCTGCTCGGCGCAGTAGGCAATGCCGTCGGCGGAGACGTATCCCTCCTCGGCCTGCACCAGGTGGAGCAGCGGCAGCAGCGCCGACCGCGGCCGCGGATAGCGGCCGATGATCTGCGCGGCGTCCGGGTCCAGCCGCGAGCGCGTTTGGTTGCTCAGCGCCATTACCTGTCTACTCCTCCCATCACCGGGTCGATGCTGGCGACGGCGGCAATGACGTCGGCGATCATCCCGCCCTCGGCCATCGCCGACACCGACTGCAGGTTCGTGAACGACGGATCGCGGAAATGCACCCGGTAGGGCCGGGTGCCGCCGTCGCTGACCGCGTGGCAGCCCAGCTCGCCGCGCGGTGACTCGACCGCCTGGTAGACCTGGCCCGCCGGAACCCGGAAGCCCTCGGTGACCAGCTTGAAATGATGGATCAGTGCCTCCATGGACTGGCCCATGATGTGCGCGATGTGGTCCGGCGAGTTGCCCAGCCCGTCGGGACCCAGCGCCAGCTGGGCGGGCCAGCCGATCTTAGCGTCCCTGATCATCACCGGGTCGGCCGGCGGGCGCGGGCCGGCCAGCCGGTCGACGCACTGCTCGATGATCCGCAGTGACTGATCCATCTCGTCCATCCGGACCAGGTACCGGCCGTAGGCGTCGCACGTGCTCTGGACCGGCACCTCGAACTCGTAGCTCTCGTAGCCGCAGTAGGGCTGGCTCTTGCGCAGGTCCCAGGGCAGCCCGGTGGCCCGCAGGATCGGCCCGGTGACGCCCAGCGCCATGCAGCCGGTCAGGTCGAGGTAGGCGATGTCCTTGGTCCGCGCCAGGTAGACAGGGCTGGCATCCAGCAGCGCGCGGATCTCGCCGAGCAGAGCGGGCATCATCCCGCCGTACTCCCTGAGGCGCTCGAGCGCTCCGGCCGGCAGGTCCTGCGAGACCCCGCCCGGCCGGATGTAGGCGTGGTTCATCCGCAGGCCGGTGATGAGCTCGAGCAGATCGAGCGTCCGCTCCCGCTCGCGCATCCCGTACAGGAAGACAGTCGTCGCGCCCAGCTCGAGGCCGAACGTGCCGATCGCGGTCAGATGCGAGGCGATCCGGTTCAGCTCCATCATCAGCACCCGGATGATGGTCGCCCGCTCCGGGATGGCTTCGGTGACCCCCAGCAGCTTCTCCACGGCCAGGCAGTAGGCGGTCTCGTTGAACAGCGGCGACAGGTAGTCCATCCGGGTGCAGAACGTCACGCCCTGCGTCCAGGTCCGGTACTCCATGTTCTTCTCGATACCGGTGTGCAGGTAGCCGATCACCGGCCGCAGCTCGGTCACCGTCTCGCCGTCCAGGGTCAGGATCAGCCGCAGCACGCCGTGGGTGGAGGGATGCTGCGGGCCCATATTGACGATCAGGTGCTCATCGCCGGGCCGGTCGGCTCCCTCGTCGCCGGCATTGTCGGCGGCGGCGACTACCTCGTCCCAGTCCTGGCCGCCGACGTTGTAGACCCTGCCCTCCTCTGCGGCAGCGGCTCCGGCAGCTGCTCCGGCAGCGGCTCCGGCCGTGCCCGGCCCGGCCGTGCCGGTTCCGCCGGCCTGCGCACCCGGCTGCGCCGTCACTGGTAGAACCTCCGCTCGTCCGGCGGCGGCACCGTGGCGCCGCGGTACTCGACCGGGATGCCGCCCAGCGGATAGTCCTTCCGCTGCGGGTGGCCCTTCCAGTCATCAGGCATCTCGATCCTGGTCAGCGCCGGGTGGCCGTCGAAGATGACGCCGAAGAAGTCCCAGGTCTCCCGCTCGTGCCAGTCGCACGTCGGGTAGACGCCCACCAGGGTGGGGATGTGCGGGTCGGCATCGGGCGCGGCGACCTCCAGCCGCAGCCGCCGGTTGTGGGTGAGCGAGACCAGGTGGTAGACGGCGTGCAGCTCGCGCCCGGCATCCGCCGGGTAGTGCACCCCCGACACGCCGGTACACAGCTCGAAGGCCAGCAGCGGGTCGTCCCGCAGCCGCCCGGCGACGGCGGGCAGGTGCTCGCGGCGGATATGGAAAGTCAGCTCCCCGTGCGCGGCGACGATCCGCTCGACGGCGTCACCGAAGCTCATCCCGGCTTGCTCCAGCGAGCTGCCGAGCGCGTCGGCGACCTCGTCGAAGTAGGACCCATAGGGCCGCGGGCTGGACAGCGCAGGCGCGCGCCGGACCGTCAGCCCGCCGTAGCCCGAGGTGTCACCGGTGGTGACAGCGCCGAACATGCCCGTGCGGACCACCTGCTCGGCGAGCCGTTCCCGCCCGGCAAGCGCCGCCGGATCGGGCTGCGCTTCCTGGCCCGGCACTGTCTGGCCCGGCACTGTCTGGCCGGGCGCTGCCTGACCGGGCGCTGCCTGACCGGGCGCTGTCTGGTCGGTCACTCCGATGCCCCCCGCGGCCCCGGCTGCAGTCCCGATACCAGCGGCAGCCGCCGCAGCCTGGCCTGCTCAAGCTCGGTGACCTGCCGCTCGCGATTGGCGCCGAGCTTCATGTTCTGGATCTTGTCGTGCAGCTTCACGATCGCGTCGAGCAGCATTTCCGGGCGCGGCGGGCAGCCGGGCAGGTAAATGTCGACCGGGACGATGTGGTCGACGCCCTGGACGATGGCGTAGTTGTTGAACATCCCGCCGCTGGACGCGCAGACCCCCATCGAGATAACCCACTTGGGATCGCCCATCTGATCGTAGATCTGGCGGAGCACCGGCGCCATCTTCTGGCTCACCCGGCCTGCCACGATCATCAGGTCGGCCTGGCGCGGGGTGTTGGAGGCCCGTTCCATGCCGAACCTGGCCAGGTCATGCCGCGGCCCGCCGGTGGCCATCAGCTCGATCGCGCAGCAGGCAAGGCCGAAGGTGGCCGGCCAGACCGAGCTCTTGCGGGCGTACCCGGCCAGCTTCTCCACCGAGGTCAGCAGCACGCCGCTCGGCAGCTTCTCTTCCAGACCCATGGGTTAATCCCACTCCAGACCGCCGCGCCGCCACACATAGGCGTACGCGACGAGAACCGCGCCAATGAAGGTGACCATCTCGACCAGCCCGAAGACCCCCAGCCGGTCGAACGCGACCGCCCAGGGATACAGGAAGATGATCTCGATATCGAACACGATGAAGAGCATCGCGGTGAGGTAGTACTTCACCGGGAACCGGATGCCGGCCGGCTGGTGAGTCGGCTCGATGCCGCACTCGTAGGCCTCAAGCTTGGCCCGGTTCCACCGCTTGGGCCCGGCCACCGAGCCCATGACCAGCGAGCCCACGGTGAACACTGCAGCGAGCGCGGCGAGCACCAGGATCGGCGCATACAGGCTCATGGCGCTAGCACCCCCTTGATATCGGGCCGCCGAAACGGGTTGCCTGCGGCATCATCGTCTCGCGCTATGCCGCGGGCGTCATCTTAGACACCGCGTTGACGAGGCGGTCGACCGCGTCACCGCCGCGGGTCTCGGTCAGGTTGCCCAGCAGCTTCATGGTGAAGCGCATCACCGCCGGGCGCTTGACGCCGTGCCTGGTCGCGAACTGCATGAATTTCGGGCTTCCGATCAGCTGCACGAAGACGCGCCCCAGCGTGTAGTACCCGCCGTAGGCGTCCTTCAGTGCCCGGGGGTAAGTCTGCAGGACGCGCTCAGCGCCCGCCGCAGTGGGGCGGGCGAGCGCCTGAGTGATCACCCGCGCGGCGATCTCGCCCGATTCGAGCGCGTAGGCGATGCCCTCGCCGTTGAACGGGTTCACCATCCCCCCCGCGTCGCCCGCCAGCAGCAGGCCGCTGATGTAGTGCGGGGTCCTGTTGAAGCCCATCGGCAGCGCCGCCCCCCGGATCGGCTGGGTGCGGTTCTCCTCGACCAGGCCCCACTCGGCCGGCATTGCCGCCAGCCAGCGGCGCAGCAGGTCGCGGTAGTCGATGTGCTGGAAGGCGACCGAGGTGTTCAGCAGGCCGAGACCGACGTTGCTGGTGCCGTCGCCCATTCCGAAGATCCAGCCGTAACCGGGCAGCAGCTGGCTGCCGTCCCACAGGTCCAGCCACGCCTCCAGGTAGTCATCGGCGTGCCGGGGGCTGGTGTAGTAGGTCCGCACCGCCACGCCGAGCGGCCGGTCGTCCCGCCTGCGCAGGCCCATAGCCACCGACAGCCGCGAGGAGTTGCCGTCAGCGGCGATGACCACTCGGGCGCGGTAGCTGGCGGGCTCGCGGCCGGCCGTGACCCCGTTAATGGCGCCGGTGCGGTCATCGCGCAGCGGGCCGGTGACGTTGACGCCCTCCAGCAGCCGGGCGCCCGCCTTTTGCGCGTGCCGGGCCAGGATCTCGTCGAAGTCGAGCCTGGTGCGCACCAGGCCGTAGCCGGGGAAGCTGGACAGCTCGGGCCACGGCAGCTCGATCCGGCCGCCGCCGCCGATGATCCGCAGGCCCTTGTTACGCAGCCAGCCGTCACTCTGCGGCGTCGGCACCCCCATCGCGGTCAGGGCCCTGACTGCGCGGGGGGTGAGGCCGTCGCCGCAGACCTTCTCCCGCGGGAACCTGGTCTTCTCCAGCACCAGCACGTCCAGTCCGGCGCTGGCCAGGTAATAGGCGACTGCCGACCCCGCCGGTCCCGCGCCCACCACGATCACGTCGGCGACCTCGCTGCCGCGCGGAGCAGCGCTGCGGTGCGCGCGCACGGCTGGGCTGGCCTTGGTGGGATCGCTGCGGGCCAAGTCCGGCGTGCCTGCGCGGGGAGCCTGGTTGGTCACGGACCCGTCCTGACAATCTTGTGAACGGCTTCACAAGTAAGGTTGCAGCACAGTCTAGTCCGGTGCGCGGGCCTGGCCGGAACCCGCCCCGGAGCCGGGGTTTAGGCAGGTTTCCGGCCGCGGCGGTCAGCGGCAGCCAAGCGTCCGCGCCCGGGACGGCGCGGACCCTGGTGCTACCGCGCTGCCGCCCGGCGCCCTGCGTGCAGCGCTACGATGCCGAAACTCAGGTTCCGCCAGCGGACCGCTGACCAGCCGGCCCGGCCGATCAGGCGGCCAAGCTCCCGCTGGCCAGGCCAGGCCCTGATCGACTCGGCGAGGTAGTCATAGGCCTCCGCGTTGCCCGACAGCCGCCCCGCGACCAGCGGCAGCGCCGCCGCCAGGTACCGCTGGTAAAGCGCGTCCAGCCGGCGCCGAGATAGATGGCTGAACTCGCAGATCACCAGCCTGCCGCCGGGCTTGGTGACCCGCAGCAGCTCGGCCAGGGCCGCTCGGGTGTCGGCCACGTTGCGCAGGCCGAAGGAGATGGTGACCACGTCAAAAACGCAATCGCCAAAAGGCAGGGCGAGCCCGTCTCCGCCGACGAACCGGACTCCCGGCGCGGGCTTGCGCGCCCCGACCCGCAGCATCCCCAGCGAGAAGTCGCACGCGAC
>Ga0302325_10019465_pt1 | contig 14277 bp, 13 predicted proteins | sample Palsa_T0_2_FD_201948 | JGI IMG/M metagenome (GOLD analysis project Ga0302325, IMG submission 201948) | Peat permafrost microbial communities from Stordalen Mire near Abisko, Sweden - Palsa_T0_2 | ecosystem: Environmental > Terrestrial > Soil > Palsa > Peat permafrost | place: Sweden: Abisko... | reverse complement strand
AGCCGTGGCCCATCGGCGACTGGGCCATGAACCCGATCCGGGCGCCCGAGCTCTCGCCCAGGCTGAAATAGCGCACCAGGTCCCAGTACTCGCCGTGGGTCGAGACGTGGAACGCCCAGACCCGGCCCAACCGGGTGATCCGCAGCCAGAGCGGGCCGCCGTCGGTGGGGAAGGAGTTGCTGTCGTCGGAGATGCCGTGGGTGACCACGGTCACGGCAGTCGGGCGGCGCTGCGGCGAGAGCTCGTAGCAGAGCTTGGCCCAGCGGCGTTCGGACAGGTAGAGCAGCAGCACGCCGGCGTCGAAGACCTCGCCGAACTTCACTGTGACGCGGGCGGCGAAGGTGAAGTCCTGGTCGCCGGGTAGACCGGTCAGCCGCCCCGCGTCCGGCCTGGTTGCCTCGTTTCCGGCCGGGTCGATGAACAGGTCGGACTTCGGCCCGCTGGTGAGCGTCAGCATTCCGCCCGTGACGACAGTGGCGCAGGCGGGCGTACCGGACGACTCAAGGGGAAACGGCAGGCCCGGCAGGTTCAAATCGGTCACCTGTGCAGTCTCCCACGAACTAACGGGTTGAACCGAATTCACGCGCGAGACGTATACCGAAGCAGACATGGTGCGGCGGACGCGCTCGCGGCAGTCAAGGTTTACCCAGTTTAGAAGAGAAAAAGTGGTTCGAATGTGGCGGACGTTGCCAAATGGATAGCATTTTTCCCACTGAGTATGTCCGCGCATGTCCGCCGGCCCGAGGGTACGGAGACGCACCCCAGGAGATAGGAGCACCTCTGGTGCTGGGCCAGGTCAGTCCTGACACAAGGCAGAGCCACCACGGTAATGGCGCGCCCAGGCCCCGGCATCGCAAGCCCGGGCCGCTGGCACGCCGCCAGGGCGCGCTGCTGACGGCCCTGTTGGTCGGCGGGGTAACGATCTGCGGGGTGGCCGCCGTCAGCTACCTGGGCGCGGGCGGCTGGCAGGACGGCTCGACCGGGGCGGTCGCGCTCAACCCGGGCGCGGTGGCCGTCGTGGCGCAGCCGGGCCAGGCCGAAGGGGACGCGACGGCCATGCCGGAGATGGCCGGGCAGCCGACCCAGGCGTTCCTGCCGGCCTACGTCACCGGGGGCAGGAGCTCGACCTCGGGGGGCAAGCACGCCACTTCGACGGCCAGCGCGTCGCCGACGGCGTCGGCTGCGGTCTCGCACTCGCCGTCGGGGGCGTCCTCGCCGACGGCCGGCCCGCCGTCGGCCTCGTCGTCACCGTCGCCGTCACCGGCGCCCACGACGGCCAGCCCGTCCCCCACCCCGACCGCAGTCGGCAGCGGCACCTGCACCAACCCGGTGTTCACGACGTCGACCCTTTACGGCACCTACACAGCGCTGCCCTACTTCGTCGCCAATGACATGTGGAACGTCGGGTCGGCCAGCGCGTCGGAGACCTTGTCGGTCTGCTCGGCCAGCGCCTGGAACGTCGACGCTTCGATCAGCGGCGGCGGCAACGGCGTGAAGACCTACCCGAACTCCCACCTGAACTTCAACTCGCCCAAGATCAGCTCGCTGTCCTCGGTCACCAGCAGCTTCGCCGACACCAACCCGGGCAGCGGTACCTACGAGGACGCCTACGACATCTGGCTCAACGGGATTGCCGACCCGAGTGCCGGCAGCGACGAGCTGATGATCTGGACCAACAACCATGGCCAGACTCCGGGCGGCTCGCCGATGGCGACGGTGACGATCGGCGGGCAGAGCTGGACCGCGTGGAAGGGCAACGGCGGCTACATGGCCTTCGTCGCCAACTCCAATGTGTCCTCGGGGAACCTGAACCTGCTGGCGTTCTTCCAGTGGGTCATCGCCAAAGGCTGGGTGCCCGCCGACTCCACCCTCAGCCAGGTGGACTACGGGGTCGAGATCTGCGCCACCAACGGACCCGCCACCTTCAGCTTCAGCAACTTCGCGGTGAACGTCAGCTGACTGGTATGACGGTGTCCGCGTCTCCGGACAGCAACTGCTGCGCAATCTGGCCGAAGGCGTACTGACTACCGGCGGCACCGGTGGTGCCTGTGGTGTCCGTGGTGCCTGTGGTGCCCGTGGTGCCGACGCCGTCGGCGGCCTGGGTGAAGGTCCAGATCACGTCAAAGCGGTCGCCGGGCCACACTTGCGGTATGACGGTTCCGCTGACGGTCGGCAGCGCGTTGGCCAGCGCCGGGATGTGGTCATGCTCCCAGCAGATCAGCACGATACCGGAGTAGCCGCTCACGACGCTGGCGGCGAGTTGCGGCTCCTCGCCCTCGGCGAAGGCGGAGACGATCTCGATGCCGAGACGGTCGCTGAGCCCCTCAATCGTCTGGTACGTCCGGTGCGCCGCGGTCTTGCCGGGGTCGCCGTAGGAGGGGGACAGCAGTGCGGCCGGGGTCTGCAGTCCCGCTTGCAGCGGTCCGAGCGCCGGATCGAACAAGGCGGCCAGCGCCCCGGAGCGCTGCCAGCCCCTGGGCAACAGCGAATGCGCGTCCGCAGCGCCCTGGAAATCGATGCCGAAGGGCGGTCCGGCCGGGGCCTGTGCGGAGCCTGCGCCTGCGCCTGCGCCTGCGGGCGGCGGATCGGCTGGCTTTTCGCCGTGCCGTATTAGGTAAATCGTCTCTGGCCCGAATCCCATAAACCGACCCTAGCCCGCCGACCGTGCTCGGCTCGGGATTGCGGCTAGGGTTTCTCGCATGGATATCGGATTCGGGGCACCGGTGTCCGGGGCGTGGGCGACGCCGCGGAACCTAACGGAATTGGCACGACGGGCCGAGCGGCTCGGGTATCGGTCGCTGTGGACGTTCCAGCGGCTGCTCGCGCCGGCCTCGGCCCCGCTCGCGCCGGTCTACCGGTCGGTGCTCGACCCGATGGTCACGCTCGGGTATCTGGCCTCGGCGACCTCCTCGATCAGGCTCGGCGTGGCGGTGGTCAACCACCCATTCGCCTCGCCGCTGCTGATCGCCAAGCAGGCCGCCACCGTGGACGTGCTGTCCGGCGGGCGGCTCGACCTGGGGATCGGGAACGGCTGGCTGCCGGAGGAGTTCACCGGGTCGGGCGCGGACATGGCGCAGCGCGGCGCGCGGGCGGAGGAGTACATCGCGGCGATGCGGGCGCTGTGGACCGGCGATCGCGGGTACGACGGATCGTTCTTCCAGATCCCGCCCGGCCGGCAGGACCCGCCGCCGGTGCAGCGGCCGGGTCCGCCGATCATCCTCGGCGCGATGTCCGAGGCGGCGATGGAGCGCGCCGGGCGAATCGGCGACGGTTGGGTCACCTCGTCGGGCGCCGACCTTTCCACGATCGCCGAATCGGCCAAGGTGGTGCAGAACGCCGCGTCCGCGGCCGGCCGCGGGCCGGCCAGGATCATCTGCCGCGGCGTGGTCCGGCCGGGCACGCCCGCCGTATCGAAGAAGACGGGCCGGCGGCTTTTGCTGTCCGGGTCCTACGAGCAGATACGCGAGGACGTGCGCTGGCTGGACTCCTGCGGGGTGACCGAGGTGTTCTACGACCTGAACTTCGACCCGCAGGTAGGCGACCCGGCCGTGGACGAGGGCAAGGCCGTGCTTCGCGCCACCGAGATCCTTGAGGCGCTCGCCCCCGACGTGCGGCTCTGACGCGCTGGCCCGTTTTGCTGCGCTGCCTCGTTTTGCTGCGCTGGCCCGCTTAATGTGCGAATCATCCGGTTCCTGACGTGCTGGGCGTGCTGAGCCGATACGATCGCCGACTACCAGGGTCGGGGGCCTTTCAGGGAGTGACGCGTGCGCCACATGACAACTGACGATAGGCGGGACGACGCCGGAACGCCGGAAACGACGCCGCGCCGGCGTCGGCTGCTTCCGTCTTCGCGCCGAGGGCTCGTCGGGGTGGTCGCCGCGTGCGCGCTGGTGGTCGCGGGCGGACTGGCGGCGATTAGCTTCATGGGAAGCGGGAGCGGCAACGGCGCCGGCCCCACCGCCGACGACGGTATTTCCGTCGGCGGCACCGCGGGAACCGGCGGACAGCAGGTGGCCGGGGCGGCGTCGACTGCCATGCCGCAGGTAGCCGCCACTCCGCGCGTCGCGATCATGCCGAAGGCGACGTCGCGCGGGCCGCACGCTGCCAGTGCTTCGGCATCGGCATCGGCATCGGCAGCCGCGTCGAAGTCAGCGGCGGCATCCGCTTCTGCTTCGGCTGCCGCCTCGGCCTCGGCGGCAGCGAGCAACCCCGTGACGTCGGCGTCAGCCGCCCCGTCGGCCAGCAGCCCCGCCTCGACCTCACCGGGAACGACGGGATCCGCCAGCTGCACGAACCCGTCGTTCTCCACCTCGGCCCAGTACGGCATCTGGAACCTCAGCCCCTACTTCGTCTACAACAACATGTGGGGCATCAGCGGCTACAGCGTCTCGCAGACCCTGTACGCCTGCTCCTACGGCAACTGGTACGTCACCGCCGACATGAACAACGACAACGGCGACGGGCACGTGAAGACGTACCCGAACTCCCAGCGGGACTTCAACAACACCGCGATCAGCTCACTGAGCTCGGTGACGAGCACGTTCGCGGAGACGAGCCCGGGCACCGGAATCTACGAAGACGCCTACGACATCTGGCTCAACGGGCTCGCGACGTCCGGCTCGACCGAGGTCATGATCTGGACCCAGAACAACGGCCAGACGCCGTCCGGTTCGGTCCAAGGGACCGTCACGGTCGACGGCCGGTCGTACACGGTCTGGAAGAACGGCAGCTACATCGCGTTCGTCGCCAACTCGAACTTCACCTCGGCCACGATGAACCTGCTGGCGTTCTTCCAGTACATAATCGGGAAGGGCTGGGTGCCCTCCGACTCCACGCTCAGCCAGGTCTGCTACGGCGTCGAACTGGTGTCGACCAACAGCGTCCCGGCGACCTTCAGCTTCAGCAACTACTCGGTCAACGCCAGCTAACGGCCTGCGCCGACGGCCCGCGCTGACGGCCCGGCCGACCCACTGACTACGCGCGCCCATCGCTTACCCTCGACACTATGGAGAAAGTGGAGCGGACAGACGCGCAGTGGCGGGAGCAGCTCTCCCCAGCCGAGTACCAGGTACTGCGGAAGGCCGGGACCGAGCGGGCCTTCACCGGGGAGTACACGGACACCGAGACGGTCGGCGTCTACAAGTGCCGGGGGTGCGGGGCCGAGCTATTCAGGTCGGATACGAAGTTCCATTCGGGCTGCGGGTGGCCGTCGTTCTACCAGCCGACCGAGGGCGACGCGGTCACGTTGATCGAGGACCGGTCGGGCGGCATGCTCCGGGTCGAGGCGCGGTGCGCAACCTGCGACTCGCACCTCGGGCACGTCTTCACCGGTGAGGGGTATGGCACGCCGACCGACGAGCGGTGGTGCATCAACTCGGTCTCGCTGACCCTCGAGCCCGCCGAGTCCGCCGAGTAGCTAGTCCGTGCCGCCGGTGTCGTAGCGGCGGTTGCGTTTGGTCTGGGCGCGGCGGCGCTTGCCGTCCAGACGGCGCTCCTTGGCCCCCCGGGTTGGCTTGGTGGGGACGCGCGGCGGCGGCGGCGGGGCGACCGCCTCGCGCAGCAGCCCGGCCAGCCTGGCCCGGGCCGCGTCGCGGTTCATCAGCTGGCTCCGCTCGCCCTCGGCGGCGACGGTAACCACCCCGTCCGCGAGGCGGCTTGCGAGCCTCGTCAGGGCGCGGGTGCGTTCCCGCTCGGGCAGGCTCAGCGAGCGGAGGATGTCGAACGAGAGCTCGACGCGACTGTCGGTGGTGTTGACCGATTGGCCACCGGGTCCCGATGAGCGGGAAAAGCGCTCGCGCAGTTCCCCGGCCGGAATCACCAGCCAGCTGTTCACGCGTAGATCCTCGGCCATGCCTTCAAGGATGGCCGGCCCGGCGGCCTTGATTGCGCAGTCGGGGCATCCGCAGGCAAATGTGATTGGGACCACAATCGTGACCTGGGGACCGAAACCGTCCCGGTGCGCGCTGGCGTCCAAGGGACATGCTGACCGGATCTCTCAGAGACACTTCCCGGGCCGCCGTCACCAGACCGGGACTGGCCCTCATCACGATCGCGCTAGCGGCGGCGGCGCTGACCGCCTGCTCGAGCGGCGCAAGCAGCGGCAGCTATTCTGGCGCGGCTAGCCCGCCATCGGCCTCCGCCGCCTCCTCCGCCTCGGCTGCGGCCGGCAGCGTCCACGCCGCCCCGGCCACCAACACCGGCGGCGAGGCGCAAGCCGACTCCGCCAGCCGGTTCGTCCCCGTCGACCCACAGCTCATCTACACCGCCCAGCTCACCGTCCGCGCGGCTAACGTCGCCGCCGCGCTATCGCGGGCCACGTCGATCGTGACGGCGGCCGGCGGGTACGTGTCGGCCGAGAACAGCAGCGGCGGCAACGGCCAGACCGCTTCGGCGGCGAGCGCGAGCGTCACGCTCAAGATCCCGGCCGCCGACTACCCGGCCACGCTGGGCAAGCTGACCGGAACGGGGCTCGGCACCCAGCTTGACCTCAGCCAGCAGGCGCAGGACGTCACCCAGCAGGTGGCCGACGTGAGCAGCCGGGTCGCCTCCGACGAGGCGGCGATCACTCAGCTGCGCGCGCTGCTCAAGAAGGCCGGAGACGTCGAGGGCCTGCTCGACGTCCAAGACCAGATCAACTCCGAGGAGTCGGACCTGGAGTCGATGCTCGCGCAGCAGCAGTCACTCGACCACGAGACCGCCTACGCGACGGTGACGCTTACCGTCCTCGGGCCGAAGGCCCCGGTCAAGGCCAAGCACAAGCCCAAGCCGGTGCCGCCGCCCAACCTGGTGGGCGGGCTGGCGGGCGGCTGGCGGGCGTTCAAGCTGACCATCGACTGGCTGCTGGCGATCGTCGGCGCGGTCGCGCCGTTCGCCGCCGTCGCGGTCGTCATCGGCTTGGCCGTCTGGTGGGCCAGGCGGCGGCTCGGGCGCGGCCCGCAGAGTGGGCGGGGTGCGCGGGGTGCGCCGGGTGCGCGCCCGGCCGGCGGGAGCGATTAGCAGCGGCTAGGCGAGGGCGGCGACGAGCTCCGCGACGGGCTTGCGGCGGCCGGTGTAGAACGGGATCTCAACCCGGGTGTGCCGCCGCGCGTCCGCGCCTCGCAGATGCCGCATCAGGTCGACGATCCGGTACAGCTCGTCGGCCTCGAATGCGAGCATCCACTCGTAGTCGTTCAGCGCGAAGCTGGACACGGTGTTGGCCCGCACGTCCGGGTACTCGCGGGCCATCAGGCCGTGCTCGGCCAGCATCCGGCGCCGCTCGCCCTCGTCGAGCAGGTACCACTCGTAGTCGCGGACAAAGGGGTAGACGCAGACGTAGTTCTTCGGCTCCTCCTGCGCCAGGAACGCCGGGATGTGGCTCTTGTTGAACTCGGCCGGCCGGTGCAGCGCCATCGCGCTCCACACCGGCTCGGACGCCCGCCCCAGCTTGGTGCGGCGGAAATTCACGTACATTTCCTGCAGCTGGTCGGAGGTCGGCGCCACCCACCAGAGCATGTAGTCGGCGTCCGCGCGCATCCCCTGCAGGTCATAGCAGCCGCGGGTGACAATGCCCTTGCCCTTGGCCTGGTCGAGCACGTCCGTCAACTCGGCCGCCGTGTCGCCCCGGGCGGCATCGAGTGCATCCCGGTCCGTCACCGTGAACACCGCCCACATGGTGTACCGGATCAGCTCGTTGAGCTCCCGCGCCTTGAGCCGCTGCTTCTCGTCTGCCGTGTCAGTCATAGTTCAAAATCTTAGTGATGAGTAACGAGCCCTGGCTCCGCCCATCCCGGTCGCGGTCTCCTTCTCCAGCCGCGCGCCCCTGCCCAGCCCTTCGCTTCTTGCTGTTATCTGGGTAGAAGCTCGGATGCCCACGGGCGCCGCCCGCTTTCCCTGGCCACCGGCTCCGCCCTGCCTGCGCGGGCCGCCGATGCCGCCCCACCGGCGCGGGCCACCGGCGCGGGCCACCGGCGCGGGCCACCGGCACGGGCGCCATGCGCGAAGCGCTTCTTGCTGTTATCTACTCGCAACGACGCCTGCCAACTATTGTGCGGCGTTAGGGCTCGTTCTCCGGACCTTTTGTCGCACGATAATTCCACGCCGCGCGCTTCTTGCTGTTATCTCACGGTTGGGATACCTGAGGTTGGTGCGAGGCACCTCAGGTTGGCGGGACCTGGAGTCGTCGCCTTACTAGCGCCGTTGGCGTGACCGATGCCGGGCATAATTTGATTTGTCACCAAAAGCGCGGGCGAAGATCCGCGCGCTCCGCGCTCGTGGGAGATTTGGAAACGTGGAAGATGATGGGGCGGCTCCCGCGAACATTAACGTCAGCGGCAGCCACGGGGTCCAGGCAGGGACAGGCAACGTTCAGAACAATTGGCTGCTGAGGCCGCCCATCGACGTCGCCACCTTCGCCGCCCTGAGCCCGCACGCGGCAGTCAAGCGGCTACGCGGGCTGTCTCATGACGACGCGGTGGACCTCTTCGCCAAGGCATCCTCAGAAGACTTGACTGAGAAGTTGAGGGAACTGCTGCTAGCGGACGAGCCGAGAGCTGTCGCGAGCCTCGCGGACCTCAACCCGCGCAAGGCCGCAGAACTGATAACGCCCCACGAGGACGACTTCTCCTGGCTGACCGATCTGCCCGGAGCCGCCGAGGCAATCGCTCGGCGCGCAGTGCAGCTGAAGTGGCACCATGACGCGGGAACATCCCTGCTGGAACACGCCGAACAGTCCGAGCTCACCGATGGGTACTTCCGGCAGTACGAACAGGGTCGCATCTACTGGAGCAATTACGAGGACAGAACCTATGCGGTCCATGGTTCCATTGCCGAGTGCCATCTCGCCAGCGGCGGCACCGGCGGCGAACTTGGCTTTCAAGAGTGAGGAACAGCCCGGGGAACCAGGTCTGGGGGCTGAGGTCGTGGGACAGGATTTTGAAGGCGGTAAGATCGCCTCGTCCAGCCATGGCACCTATGGGGTTCCCAGTCAGATCGTAGATCTGTACGAAGATTGGCTAGGGGTGCCGATCTCGCCTGTGGAAACTCGAAACGCCGTCACCCTTCAGCTTTTCGAGGCCGGGGTCGTCTACTCGTCCGACGGAGGCGGGTACGCCGTCCGTGCGGAGGTCGACGAATACGCCCAGGGCTGGTTTCCCATTTCAGCCGAAGAGGACATCGCTGCTGCCACGACCGCCGGGCGTGCGCAGCGCTTCAAAGATGCCTCAGGCCTGGAAATGACCGTTTACTCAGCCCGCGACACCGGAGTTCACGGCGTCGCAGGCCCGAGGCTGGACCTCTATGAGCGGTTGGGCGGACCCGGCTCCAGCCTCGGCTTCCCCATGTCGGATTCGATCCCATATCTAGACGGATATGGGGGCAGACAGAGCCAGAAGTTCGAGCACGGAGTGATATACCACCAAACACGCGCCGATCCAGTAGCGGTTCCGGCCGAGACGGTTGAATTGGTCGGATTCCGTCGGCTTGGTTGGCCGACATCAGAGGAAAGGCTCGTCGGCGACAACACAGACGAGAGCATCCAGTTCTTCGAGATGGGCGTCGTCACCGTGCGGGATGGCAAGCGCGAGTTCTGGCTCCGCCCGTAGACCCAGATCTCGGTTGTCCCAAGCCCCAACGCCGTCTCGGGTATCGGGTCAAGTGCCAGGCTGGGCGTGACGCGCGGCGGCCAGGTGGGCGATGACCTGGTCGGCGGCGGAACGGGCGGTGGCGATGCAGGCCGGGATGCCGACGCCGTCGTAGGCGGCGCCGGCGACGGCCAGGCCCGGCTGCGCCGCCACGGCGGACCGGATGCGGGCGACCCGGTCCAGGTGCCCGATGTTGTACTGCGGCAGGCCGCCGCCCCAGCGGGTGACCCGGTGCGCCACCGCACTGGCCGTGATGCCGATGGAGTCGGCTAGCTCGGCGGCGGCCAGGGCGGCCAGATCCTTGTCCTCACGCTGCAGGACCGCGACGTCGCCGCTGCGGCCGACCGAGCAGCGGACGATGTGCACCGGCGATCCGGCGTCGGCGGCGGCCTTGGCCAGGTGCGGCCACTTGATGGTGGAGAACGTGGCGGCCTTGACGGCGCGACCGTCCACGGCGGGCACCAGGTAGCCGCTGCGTTGCTGGGCGGGGAAATCGTCGGCGCGGAAGGCCAGCGTGATGATGGCCATGGACGCGTAAGGAATCCGCTCAAGCTGCGCTGCCGCCGCGTCGACCGTCCCCTTAAGCAGCCGGGCCGCCGGCGCGGCCGGGGTGGCGAGGATCACCGCGTCGGCGTCCAGGTACTCCGGGTCGGCGGCAGAGCCGATGGTGAGCCGCCAGCCGGTGGCCGTGCGCTTGAGCTCGCGGACCATCGCGTTGACGCGGATGTCGGCCCCGGAGGTCTTGGCCACCGTCTCCGGCAGCGCGCCGAGCCCGCTGGTGAGCGTGACAAAGATCGGCGGCGGCTTCTTGCTGTTATCTAGCGAAGAGGGGGCCGGCGCGGGTGGCAGGAGCGAGGCGGCGGCCTCAGTGAGCGTCGCCTGCTTGCGGGTGGCGGCCGCCAGCGGGGCGAGCGTGGCCTGGAAGGAGAGATCCTCGGAACGGCCGGCGTAGACGCCGCCGAGCAGCGGGTCGACCAGCCGGTCGACCACCTCGACGCCCAGCCGCGCGCCGATGTACTCGGTGACCGACGCGTCCTGTTCCGGACCAGCCGATTCGGCATCGACGCCGACAGAAGCGCCGGCCCGGGCGCGGGCGATGCCCTGGGCCGAGACGACGCCGGTGGCGGCCAACTCGTCCAGGTCGGCGGGCACGCCCATGAACTGCCGACGAGGCAGGGAGCGCATCGCGCCCCGGGTGTAGATCGCGGACGAAGTAACGCCGGCCGGGACGAGGTCGGCGGCGAGGCCAGTACCTTCGATAAGCGAGACGCCCTCGGGACGGCGGGCGAGCAGGGCCTCGGCCCCCTCGTCCATGGAAACCCCGGCGACGTCGGATGCGGACAGCTTCCCGCCGAGCCGCGGCGAACCCTCAAGCACCGTGACTTTTACCGCTTCGCCGCTAAGAAACGAGGCCGCCGCTAGTCCGGCGATCCCGCCACCGACAATAACTACGTGCGGCCGTGCACCGATCGTCATGCGTCCAAGCCTGCCACAGGCGATAACCGCCAGAGTCGCACGGTCTTGTCGTAACCGGCCGACGCGAGCAGCAACTCGGTCGGGCTGAAGGCCACATCGTAGACCGTCTCGGTACTTGCTGCCAGCACCTTCAAGGTCTCCCCAAGCGCAGGATCCCACACCCGCACCGTGCCGTCGTCGCCTGACGTGACGAGCAGCTCCCCATCCGGGCTGAACGCCACCCCCCACAACCGTTTGGTGTGCCCTCTTAGGACGTGCAGCGGCCGACCGTCCGCCACCTCCCACACCCGCACCGTGCAGTCATCGCTCACGGAGGCGAGCAGCGCCCCATCCGGGCTGAACGCCACATTATTAACCTCATCGGTGTGGCCCCGCAGGACCAGCACCGTCCGGCCACTCGCCACCTCCCACACCCGCACCGTTTCATCGCCGCCCGCAGTGGCAAGCAGCACACCATCCGGGCTGAACGCCACCCCCCACAACCGTTTGGTGTGCCCTTCCAGTACATGCACCGCCCGGCCGCTCGCCACCTCCCACACCCACGCCTTAAGATCCGACTTCTGAAGGCTTGCGCTCGCGGCAGCAAGCAGCGTCCCATCCGGGCTGAACGCCACCCCCCACAACCGATCGGCGCCCGCAGCCAGGACATGCACCGTCCGGCCGCTCGCCACCTCCCACACCCGCACCGCTTTATCGCCGCCCGCAGTGGCAAGCAGCACACCATCCGGGCTGAACGCCACCCCATTTACCGCTCCGGTGTGGCCCTCAAGGCCCAGCACCTCGCGCCCGCTCGCCACCTCCCACACCCGCACCGCTTTATCGCCGCCCGCAGTGGCAAGCAGCACACCATCCGGGCTGAACGCCACCCCAGCCACCTGATCCGTGTGGCCCTCAAGGGTGGCAGCAACCTTCTGCGGTAGCCAATGTGCGCCGTCGGCACTAGCCCGATTCCAGGGTCTAGGCGGCGGCCGCTGCACGGAGGCGACGACAGGAGGCCGTGCAGCCTCCAGATACGCGCCGGCGACCTCCGCGACCCGGCGGACGTCGTTCTCGACAACCTCCTCCAGGGCTCTTTGCGCGGCCAATCGCCTGGCCGGATCGAGGCTGGTGAGCCATTCGGCGATCGTGTTGACGCCGCCGATCCTGACGTTCGGCGAGGGGCTTTCCAGCGCGAAGATCACGTGCTCCGGTAGCTTCGCGGGACTGACCTCACGCCCAGCCGCACTGCGGGCGAGGACGATCGGTGTGCCCTCGCCGTTAGACAGCCCGCGCTGCGGGGTCTGCGGTGCGCCATTACCCAGAACGTAGGCGTACGCGTACTCGTAGGCCTCTTCGACCGTGACGTGACCGTTCTTATCGGTGTCGGCGGCACCGGTGCGCAGGCCGTCGACTAGGCCGGTGGTGAAGACCGAGCCGGTGATCGCGCCGTCGAGCGGCTCGCCCTCGAAGGAGTACTCGAAGCCACGGGAGGCGGTCAGCACCTCGCGGCCCCGGCTGTGCCCGCGTAGCTGGCGCTCCAGGTCGAGCTCGCCCTTGCGGCCGCTCTTGCTGTCGCTGAACGAGCCGCTGAAGCAGCAGTCCAGGATCAGGATCTGCCGCGACGCGGCGCACTCGTCCAGTTCGTCGAGCAGTTCAGCGGCGCGGATCGCGCTGGCATGCGGATAATTCGTCTCGGTGTCGGTTGCCGCGAACAGCAGGCGGCCGCGGGTGTCCTGAATACCGTGGCAGGACAGGTAGATGAGCACCGTCTCATCGGGACGCCGTCCGGCCAGGAACGCGGCAATCTCCCGACGAATGCGCGATTCGGTCTGATCGATCAGCTGGGTGACCTTGAATCCGCCTATCGCCGGGTCGGCCAGCACGGCGGCGAGATCCTCGGCGTCCTTTACCGGTGAGCGCAGCTGCCTGAGCTGCGCATCGGCGTAGCTGGAGGTAGCGATGACCAGCGCGTTCCTCGCACCCGGGGGAAGATCGGGGGCCGGCACGAAAACCGGCCCGTCAACTGACGCCATTCCCCCTCGCTTTTCAGCGCGCGACCTTTTATTGCACGCACTGTATCGCCATCTGGGGACTGGCGGTTATCGCATCCTCGACCGGTCAGAGCAGTGACTTCACGTCCAGCAGGGAATGCACGACGGGGAAGTCCCAGCCGGCGCCGCCGGCCGCGTCGTCGACGCCGTCGCGGGCGATCTGGATGGGGCGGACGCCGACCGCCTCGGCCCCGAGGCAGAACCTCGGCTGGTCGTCGATGAAGACCGCGTCGGCGGCCGCGACGCCGAGGTCCGCCAGCGCGGTGACGTAGATGTCCGGTGACGGCTTCATCGAGCCGACCTCGCAGGACAGCACCACCGCGTCCACCAGCGGGATCACCCCGAGGTGCGCAAGCAGCCCGCGCGTGGTGTCCGCGCAGTTGCTGACGAAGGCGATGAGCATCCCCTGCTCGCGCGCCCAGGTAAGGAACGGGACCGTGTCGTCGTACAGCCGGGTGTGCGCGTAGTTGAACTCGGTGTCACGCCGCATCATGTCTTCGACCATGCCGTCGGCCGGCTCGATCCCGCAGGCGCGCAGCGCGCGGCCGAACGCGGCGGCGGTGGTGAGCCTGCCTCGGTCCCGGTCGTCCCGCGTCTTCAGGAACTCCGCCAGCCAGTCGTCAACCTCGATGCCAAGCGGCTCGGCCAGCGCGGTAACTCGCTCGGTGAAGACGGACTTCAAGATCGTGTCGTAGACGTCGACCAGGCACGCTCGGACCCCGGCCGTCACGGCTGCCTGAGCCGGGCGCGCAGCTGCGCGACCTCGTCGGCGGTGAAGCCGTGTTCGGCCAGCCAGTTCGGCAGCCCGCCGTAGCGGACGTCGAGCTGCGCAAGGAAGGCCCGCATGGTCTCCGCCCGCGCCTCATGCGCGCGGACCGGCCGGCTGCTCACGTCGCCGCCGTACATTCTGGAGCGGCTCAGCCGCTCGACGATCGCCTCGATCCGGTCATTGGTGGCCACGTAATCGGCGACGATGACCTCGGGCTCGACCCCGGCGATGGTGAGCGCGAGCGCGATGACCACGCCGGTCCTGTCCTTGCCGGCCGCGCAGTGCACAACCGCCGCCCCGGGCGCGGCGGCGATCGTGCGCAGCGCGCCGACGACCTCCTCCGGCCGGTTCTCCAGGTAGCCGAGGTAGTGCCCGCACATCAGGT
>Ga0302325_10019463_pt1 | contig 14277 bp, 19 predicted proteins | sample Palsa_T0_2_FD_201948 | JGI IMG/M metagenome (GOLD analysis project Ga0302325, IMG submission 201948) | Peat permafrost microbial communities from Stordalen Mire near Abisko, Sweden - Palsa_T0_2 | ecosystem: Environmental > Terrestrial > Soil > Palsa > Peat permafrost | place: Sweden: Abisko... | reverse complement strand
CACAGCTACGTAACCGACGACAAGCTCTACTGCGTCTACGTGGCCCCCGACGAGGACATCCTCTACGAGCACGCCCGCTGCGGCGGCTTCCCCGCCGACCGAGTCTCGCGCATCACCACCGAGATCGACCCCTCCACCGGCGACTAGGCGCCAGGCCGTGGACGCCGCCCAGCTAAAAGACATCCAGCGCCCCATCAAACAGCGCTACCGCGACGACCCAGGAGCGGCAATCATCACCCTGCGAGCACAGGGGCAGCTCTCAGACAGCGAGGTGGCCTGCTCGGTGGCGACCGGTCACGCCCTGGTCGAAGCGGGGTTACACCCCGCCACCGGCGGCGACGGCTCGCTGGCCTGCTCAGGCGACATGCTGCTCCAAGCTCTCGTGGCCTGCGCCGGCGTCACCCTCCGCTCGGTCGCCACCAACCGCGGCATCGAGGTGACCGGAACGATCACCGCCGAAGGCGACCTCGACTTTCGGGGCACGCTCGGCGTCGACCGGGATACCCCGGTCGGTTTCGGTGAGATCCGCCTGCTCTTCAACCTCCACTCCACCGCCCCGTCCGACGACCTCGACCAGCTCGTGGCAACCACCGAACGGTACTGCGTCATCTACCAGACCCTGGCCGCGCCACCTCGACTCGTGGTTCACCGCACCTGACACACGTCGAAACGCGCCCCACCAAGCCAGCAGGAAAAGCGAGATCGCCAGAGTGGCATCCAAGGCGGGTCCCCGGTCGGTGACTGCCGCCAGCAGGGCCAGACCGATTCCGCAAGTACCCACGTGCAGTCGTCTTCAGCGAATTCTTTCCGCCCAAGCTTGACAGCCATACTATCAGTATGACAAGATCCATACCGAGAGTATGACTCCGACGTACCACAGGTACGTTGGATTGGAAATAGGGCAAACAACGGGGGCCCCGACGCTTTCGATGGTGGCTTGTCCCACCCTGAGAGCGGCGCGGCCCGCCCCTACACGACAAGGAGAAAGATGATGAAAAGAGCATTCAGCAAACTGCTAGCAAGCGTTGTAACAGTGGCAACCGCCTCTAGTCTGGCGTTGCTGGCGTTCCCGTCGGTAGCCCACGCCGATACCGACCTTTACGCGATCGAGAGCGGCTTGAGCGGCAAGTGCCTCCAGCCCGCCCCGGGAGATCTGGCCCAATCAACCGGGGACGCGATTGTTGAGGAGCCCTGCAACGGCAACTCCCTTCAGCAATGGGGGGTACAGGGCTCCGGACATGACATCAACTTCGAGAACGAGGGAAGCGGGTGGTGCCTTGATGCCTTGGGTGGGGCCACCGACGGAACCCGCATCGTGCAGTGGAACTGTGAGCCGATCACCAACCAAAACTGGGGCTGGGGTGGTTATGGCGGAAACAATTTGGTGTCGTGGGTTGCCAACAGCGGGACCCAGTCCATCTTCACACCGGGAGTGGCCAACGGCACCGCGGTGGAGTTGTATGCCAGCACCTTCAACGCCGACGAGTACTTCGAACTCGTCGTGAATGGCTGGATCACCGAGTGCAACCCGTGTGGCTGGCTTTAATGGTCCACGGGTAGCCGGGCAGAAGAGCGCCGAACCGCGAATGGTTCGGCGCTCCTCTGTCTTTACGATTTGCAGGCTGACTCCCAGAGCGGCCGGTGTCTGATCACCAAACGCTGATAACGGGGGCGTCAGGCCGGTTGGCGTAGGGCCGTCGCCGCCTCGAGGTCGTAGTTGAAATACAAGAACTCACAACCCTGGGCTACCAACCAGCCCCCGAAGTCGCTGTGAACCGGGTGACCCATGTAGTTGTCTAGGTCAGCTTCGTTCTCGAAGACGATCGACAACATGTGCTGGTAACCCATGGTGCCCTCGGCGGGCACTAGGCGAGCGAAGCGTAACTCGCGCATCCTACCGATCGTGTTGTGGCAGGTTTCAACCCGCTGCCGCAGCTCTTCCTGCTGGGCCTCGGCGATGTCGGGTGTGAAGCGGAACAGGCAAACGTGCTGTATGGCCACGCTCCAGTGTGCCATAGACGGAGGAGCCGGGCGTAGCGGTAGCATCTGTGCTACACTTTCATCCATGCGTACTGTGGGTCTTCGAGAACTGCGTCAGGACGCCTCCGACCTGGTGCGACGGGTACAAAGTGGCGAGGAGATCGAGATCACCGTCTCGGGCCGTCCTGCAGCGCGGATGGTCCCCGCCGCGCCGAGGCGTTGGCAGCGCTGGGATGACGTCGCCGACCTGTTCGCCGGCCGTGCTGATCCAGATTGGCAGCGCGACGCGGACCTTGTCGACCAGTCCATCGCTAACCCGTGGGAACCTTCACGTTGAAGGCGATCCTGGATACCAGCGTCTTGATGGCTACAGACGTGGAACCGTTGGAAGGAGAGCTGGCAATCAGCGCCGCGTCGCTGGCCGAGTTGCATTTCGGCGTGCTGGTCACCGCTGACGGGGCGGTGCGTGCCGAGCGCCTGCGAAGGCTATCCGTCCTCCAGCACACCTTCGACGCATTGCCCGTCGATGACGACGTCGCGGCCAGTTACGGCCAACTCGCTGCGGCCGTGGTGGCCGTTGGCCGCCAACCGCGATCGCGACTCATGGACATCCTGATAGCGGCCACAGCCCACGCCCACGCCGCTCGGCTCTACACCCGAAACGCGGCGGACCTGGCCGGGATCGAGCACCTCATAGAGATCGTCCCCGTCTAAAGATCCCACACCGGCCAGGGAGCCCGTTCCCGCGGCGTGCACCTGTGGAGGGCGACACGACCTGACGACCCGAGCACTGAGCGTTACCGCTCGCCGCAACGCGAACCTGTGTTTCCGTGAGTCCCGACTCAAGCGTCCGGACGGGGGCGGGGAGCCCGCGACCCATTCCATCCCCCGTCCGGACCTGACTTTATGCCCTTGAGAACCGCACTAACGCGCTTGTACGCAGCCATCTTCGACCCTCGTCAGCACCGGCTGTTCGGGGATCCCATCGTCTGCCATGTCCAACCGGTTCAAGGCAGGTGGAGGATCACGGCCTGGGATAACTGCGATTTCGGTTACCCCGGCGACTTCGAGACCCTCGACGGTCTCGTCACCTTTGTGGACGATCTCGTCCTGCGACGGGCCCCGGCCCGGCTTTGCTATCTGATCAACCCCTGGCCCGAGGTCGATTCGCCCGCCAATTTTCACATGACCGGACATCCCCTTGAGCTGCGGCTGACTTGCCAGGGCTGGGTTATCACCGGCACACCCAGCGAGGTCACAGCCGAACTCGTGGAGAGGCAAGATCCACCTGGCGGGATGGTCATCTGGTCTCGGCGGATGGAGATCCTTCCAGACTTTCCAGAGTGAGCTCGACTCGTACGGGTGCCCGGCTCCCCCGCCTTATAACGGCCTGGCCCAGACCTCGCCGATCTGGTGGCTGTTCAGTCGGTTGCGTGTCTGCGGATGAAGGTGCCGGCGCGCTGGAGGGCGGCCTCGCCTTCGTCGAGATGGGCGGCGAAGGCTTGGAACACGTGGGGTACCCCGGGCACGACTTCGAGGGTGACCTCGACATCGTCGGCGGCGGCCTTTGTTGCGAGGCGGGTGGCGTCGTCGAGGAGGATCTCGTGCGAGCCGACCTGGATCAGGAGGGGAGGCAGTCCGGTGAGGTCGGCGTAGATCGGGCTGACAGAACCACTGGTTGCGTCCGTGCCGCGTAGGTAGTCCTCGGCTCGTAGACGCAGAGCCCGGACGGTGAGGGCCGGGTCCAGGGCGGCTCTGGTAGTCGCGCTCTGCCCGGTGACCGCCAGATCCACCCAGGGAGACATGAGAACCGCCGACGCCGGTTGGGGCAGTCCGGCGCGCGACGCGCCGAGCAGGGTGGCGATCGCCAGGTTGGCACCAGCAGATTCTCCTGCGACCGCGACTCGGGCGACGTTCTGACCGCCGTCAAGCAACGCCCGGTAGGCCGACATGGCGTCGAGCGATGCCGCCGGATAGGGATCTTCGGGGGCCAGGCGATACTCCACGGTGATGACCCGCATGTGGGCCTTGCGGGCGAGATCGGCGGCAAGGCCCACGGAGGCCGATGCCGATCCGATGGCGAAGGCTCCCCCATGGAAGTACAGGATGATTCCTTCCGTAGGGAGCCGGGCCATCTCGAGGCTGATCACTGGGACGCCCCCGAGATGCCCTGGAGTCGTGATGACGTCGTCAGGGATCGGAACGGCGGTGACCATCTGCTCGAACAGTGGCCGTTGTTCGAGCGGATCTCCGCCCAGGTCGAGCGGCGAGGCGCGAAGTGCACCGTCGATGGCTTCTCGTTGCAGTTGGGTCATGGGGGCTCTCTTCTGGGTTCGTCCGGCCCTCGTGACCGGCGTATGTACATTAGCACTAATCTACTTAGTGGTGATGCACATGGAGGTGGGAGGCTATGGGCCATGGACCTGCGCCAGGTGTACGACGATCTGATCCGGTTCGAGACCGATCTGTGGAACGGGGTCGATGCCAGGTTGCAGCGTGACTGCGACGTCTCCCTGGCCGTCTTCAACGCCCTGCTCGTCGTCCAGTCCACACCGCAGTGCCGAGTCTGGGATCTTGCCCGGGCGGTATCGATCACCGTCGGCGGAGCCAGTCAGGCGGTGGACCGACTGGAGGCACGCGGCCTGTCGTTCCGTACACCCAATCCGGCCGACCGTCGATCGTCGATCGTCGAGCTCACGCCCTCCGGCAGCAACTTGCTGCAGAAAGCAGGATCAGTCTTCGACGAGGAGCTCCGGACCTGGCTCGACGGCGGCCTCACGACGAACGAGCTGGTCGGGTTCGCCGAGGCATTGCGCAGACTTCGGACAGCGGCCAGCCTGCGCAGAGCCGACGAAGAGCAGTAAGGCGCGGCTCATACGTTCGACCGGCCGCAACCGAACTGAACCAACCGGTGGCCGTCGAACCTTGCGACGAACCTAGGGCGCTCGCGTGTTGCGATCTCCTCTCAACCCTTTCGGACAGCTGCCCACAATCGCGAGCGTCTACGGAGTAACGCCGAGGGCCGAATCGAAGCGCCCTGCGTGATCGCGGTTTGGCCCGTGCGACGGGCGAGAGGGCATGATTAGACCGTGAACGTCATCCTGGCGGTCGTCAGTGACGAGTCACAGCGGGCCGCGCTGGCCGACGCGCTCGAGCGTCGCTACTCCGCCGATTATCAGATTGTCACGGTGCCAGGAAGGCTGACCTCGAGGCAATTTTGGCGGGCCTCGGTCCGATCGCAGTTGCCCTTGCCCCTATCCGATCCGAGGAGTTTGCGGCGCTGATCGCGGTGCGAAACTCCCATCCGGCCGCGCGCCGCATCGCCGTGGTGGATGTCGGCGACGTCTCTGTCGCCGCTGACCTGAGCCGAGCCCTGACTCTGAGCCAGGTTGACTACTACGTCGGGCAGCCGTGGGCATCGCCCGAGGAGGAGCTCTACCCTGTGGTCGGCGAGGCCCTGCGGGCCTGGGCATACGACGAGCAGCCACGCTTCGCGAAGGCCACCGTCGTCGACACTCCCGGGTCGGGACGGGGGGAGCAGCTGGTGGGCTGGCTCGGGCGCAACGGGGTGGCGGCCGGATTCCACAGCTCGGACTCTGCGGAGGGTCAGGACCTGCGGGCGGGGCCCCTCGCCGGCCTCCAGTTGCCGTCTGCGCTGCTCTGGGATGGGCGCAGGCTCGGGAACCCAGCCGAGGTTGAGCTTGCCGAGGAGCTCGGCGCGCGCACGCGGCCGGAGCGCGATCTCTACGACGTCGCCATCGTCGGCGCCGGTCCGGCTGGCCTCGCCGCCGGGGTGTACTCAGCGTCAGAGGGGCTGCACGCGGTGGTCATCGAGGAGTACGCCGTGGGCGGCCAGGCGGGTACGAGCGCCAAGATCCGTAACTACCTCGGGTTCCCATGGGGGGTTCGCGGTGCCGACCTGGCGGCCCAAGCGAGCCGGCAGGCGGAGCAGATGGGAGCCGAATTCGTGGTCGCCCGTCGTGCGGTCGACCTCCGTGTGGACGGCGACGAGCGGGTTCTGACGCTTACCGGCGATGACACTGTCCGCTGTTCGTGCGTCGTTCTCGCCGGCGGGGTCAGCTATCGGCGCCTCGGGGTCACCTCCGTCGACGGGCTCATCGGCCACGGTGTCTTCTACGGCGCCGCGGCATCGGAGGCGCAGACGATGGGGGGGCCTGCGTGTCTTCGTCCTCGGCGGTGGGAACTCGGCCGGACAGGCCGCGGCCCAGCTGGCTGCCGCTGGCGCTGAGGTCACGGTCCTCATCCGGGGGGATTCTCTCACCAAGGGCATGTCGGACTACCTGGTGCAGCAGCTCGAAGGGACCCCAAATGTCACGGTGCGACCAGGATCGCAGGTGACCGGTGCTCTCGGCCAACATCAGCTCTCGGGGCTTGTCCTCACCGATGTCGCGGACGGATCCTCTACAACTGTCGATGCTGACGCCTTGTTCGTGTTCATCGGCGCTCGACCCCACACTGACTGGCTAAATCGTGTGGTCGAGCTGGACTCGAACGGCTTCATCGTCACCGGACGGGACGGGGCGAGCTGGCTCGAGACGAGCATTCCCGGCGTGTATGCCGCAGGGGACATCCGAGCTGGATCGATTAGACGCGTGGCCGCCGCTGTGGGCGAGGGTTCCACGGCGGCCATGCTCGCGCGCGAACGTTTGACAGCAACCTGAGCCGCCCGACGACCCTCGCGCTAGACCTCGAGTCAGATCGCTCAGCCCTGCGTTCCCCAGTCGTCAGCTGGATTGGCCCAGCCGGTCGGCGATCTCGGCAACGCGAGTATCCATTAGAGGTCTCCTTTCAGAGGGGTAGCGGGTTGGATAGGACACCGGTGCCCGGCAGGCGACTGGCGAGGGTGCGGATGAAGTCGACGGCGTCGATCTCTACTCGTTCGCCGTCGACGCCCTGGCTGTATTTGCCGCCGGCGGGGCCGTCGAGGACGAGCTCGAACGGTTGGCGTGGACGGTGGCCCATTCGGCGACGATGTCCGCGACGAGCCGGCCGTCGTGTTCGGCGCTGAGGGGCATCGGTCGGTTGATGGCGGCGTGGATGTCGATGCGGTGAGCCCACACGTCGCGGGTGAAGCCGACGTCGAGCAGGTACTTGAGCGGCGCCCAACCGATGGGCGGACCGAACGGGAGCGGTATGTACCGTGCTGGGGGCGGGGTGCCCCAGCGGCCCTTGACCGCGTTGGGGCCCACAGCCGCTAGCTGGGCGACGAGCTCAGCGTTGGACAGGTGGTCGCGTTCGCGGATCTGCAGCTCGTTGAGGCCGTCGACCCAGTGGTGCGAGTCGATTTCCTTGTTGAGCGGCATCCCGCGTCGTAACTGATGGGCGAACTCTCTGACCGATGCCTGTGCTTCGCCTGACCCGAGGACGTGCAGGGCCATCGTGCGGACGTCCCAGGCGGTGCAGTTCGGTGGGCGTCACCCACTCCTCTGGTGTTAGTGACGCGACCAGCTCCGCGAAGCTCCCCAGGCCAGCCCGGCTGGGGTCGGCCACGACCAGGGCCGCCTGCTCCGGGTACCACCTGGTCACGTCGGCCCGCACCACCCGGACGCCCAGGCCGGCCAGGTTGGCCTCGGCATCCCGAACCGCTGTAGCCGAACCTTCCACCGCCGTCGCCGACCAGCCGCGAGCGGCCAACACGCCGGCGAAGACCCCGACCCCGCTGTACAGATCGACCGCAACGGTAGGTTCGACGTCGCTCGCAGCGGAGACCACCAGGTCCGCCAACGCGTCGACTCCGTCAGGTCGGGACTGGAAGAATGAAGCGGCCGACACCCGCCACGTTCGGCCAGCTGCCAGCTCGTGCACCCAGTCGGACCTGACATCGCCTGGGACGTCCGCGACAATGCGGTGGGGACGGACCGACACCAGCCGCTCCCCGGTACGGGCCCCACACCGCAGAAGAACCTCTTCCGCTCCTGGGTAACGACGTCCGTCCAGCAACTCGGTCAGGAGCGGGTGCACCACCAGGCAGCCCGGCACGGGTATGCCTTCGTTCGAACGAGCGCGACGCAAAGCGGCCCGGCCGTCCACCACGGTGGCCCGCAGCGACGTGCGGAAGTTCCAGGGCTCCAACCCGACCGTTTCCGACAGCTCAGGACATTCGATCCGACCGATCCGCCTGATCGTGTCGATCAGGATCTGCCGCTTGAACTCCACCTGGGCGTCGATGCCGACGTGCAGCCACTGGCAGCCTCCGCAACCCTCCGCGACGTGCCCACAGCGAGGTTCGAGGCGTGCCGCGGACGCCGTCACCACTCGGGCCACCCGGGCGGTCAGGTAGTGCCGGCGCTCAGCCACGATCGTGGCGACCACCTCCTCGCCTGGCAGGGCGCCCTCCAGGAACACCACCTGCCCCGACGGGTGGCGCGAGACCGCCCGGCCATCGGAGGCCATAGCCGTCGCGGTTAGCCGCAGCTGTTCGGCCATCTGCCGACGATAAGGCGCGACGCGAAGGTGTCGCCACAGCCAGCGACGAGGAGCAGATCGACTGTCAGGCGCCGCTTCCGTTGGAGACCGCCACAGGCCTGACAGATGCGTTCGGGGGCAACTCGTGTGTTGCTTGCGCCTGAGCCTTGGAGGCAGGTGGGTCACATTGGTGAGGACACTCTGTAGCCCATGGCCCTGGCGGCTGCGGCCATCCGGTCGTCGTAGGTGACGATGTCGCTGAGATCGGCGCCGAGTCGCGTTGCAGTGGCCAGGTGGATTGCATCGAGGGATCGCAGTTCGAGCGGTAGCAACATGCCGGCCAAGTTCAGGACCCGATCGTTGACGCGGACAAGATCGACCCGGTCGAGGACGCGGCGACCGGAAGCCAGGGCGGGCTCTCCGCCTGGTAGGAGCGCTCGCAGCACTTCTGCACGGGCGACGGCGCTTGAGATGAGGGGGCGCCGACGACGGAGGTACTTGCGCAACGCGTCGGATTGCGGTTCGCGGACCGCGAGCTTCACGATGGCGGAAGAGTCCATGTAAGTAGCTGCCATGCTCAGCGTTCGTCGCGCCGCAGTCGGGCGAGGGCGGCCGATGGCGTTTCGACGTTGTCGGGCAGCACCAGCGGTTCGGGAAGGTCATCGAGCCCGCCAGAAGCTGGCTCGATCTCGCCGGCCGCGTGCATTTGCTGCAAGGGCGTCCCTTCTGGGACAGGCCCGAGACGGGCCACCGGACGGCCTCGGTCGGTTATCTCGATGGTTTCGCCTTGTTCGACAAGCCTCAGTAGCTCACTGGCCCGCTGCCGCAACTCACGAACTCCTACCGAGGTCATGTGTTACTTGTAGCACAAATAGCCAGCAGTGGCAAGAAGGGTTGACGGTGAAGGTCCGCCGTACCCGGCGATAGAGGAAGCGGGCCGTTGGCGAATCTGGGACGGTCGACCGCGAGATTCTGAGCGAGTCTTCGGTGGCCCCGGTCGGCGGCTCGGCCTAGCGCAACGCCGTCTCGATATGCGTGGCTGGCTCGGCTTGGTTCCCCAGAGCGAGCGGAGCGCGGATGAGTCGTTCGGAGTCGACTGTTACCCCTTCACGGGCTCCCATACGCTCTCCGTGTGTCGATCTCCCCGACGATCTTAAGTGGGTTCATCGCTCCTCTGGACGATTCGGAGGTGTCCACCACCGAAGCCCGCGACGAGCGTGCGGGTCCGGAGACGGCGCGATGCTGAAGAGATGAGCGACGCCGATCGCGGTCGGCTCTCCGACGATCAGGAAATGATCTTGGCCCATGACGCCATGGGCCCTGTCTCCTTGGCAAGTCTCCTGATCCACCTGGCATCGGGAGCAGCGGGTTACTCGGTCCGGCTCCCACCGCCGGCGAGCTTGACGAGTTCTTCCGTGAGATTGAGCCTCTGGTTCGCCATCGCCTCGCCCGTCCGGGGAAGGTCGTAGATGCCAGCCTGGACCTGCCGCAGAACAGCAGCACATCCTGTTACGGATTGAGAGGGGCGAGAAGTGCGGAGTCGATCTCGCTCTGGTACGAGGTCTACTGCGGGCCGCGTGTCCTATCGTCGTCGTCATGACCGCTGGGGGCGACCTGATGGAACTCGTTTCCGGGGCCTTTGGCCGGACGCCGCCATTGTCGGCCAGACTCCGAGGATGGCGCCACATGGTCCGCCTCCGCCAAGCCAACAAAGAGATCCCTGGGCCAAGAGCATCAGACGGGGTCTATGGCGTGGTCGCTCCTTGGGACCCGAAGAATCCTGTGAGCGAGAGCCTCGCTGACCGTATTTGGGTTGCCACTCAACGGGGCTCGTGGCGCCTTGAGCGGGACTGGCAGCGCGATTCGGGGGCTTCGGGTACTTCTGTTCATGTTTGTGACGGCGTCACGAAGTGGCTTCCCACCGCTCGCGGGGCCTTTCACTCTCACCCGGCAGATGCCGAGTCTTCTCCGGCCCGAATGCTTCTCGATCCGTCCTGGCTGATCGGATACGACTGGGGCACTCCCCGGCGGGACAGGCACAACAACCGGGATGTCCTTGTCCTTCACGCCCAGCGCGTCCAGCCCGCATCCCCGGAACCCGGCGCGGAAGATAACCAAGACGCCCGAATCGTGGGCCGCCAGCCTCCTCCCGCCGAGGTAGAGGTAGTCGTCGATGCGGAATACGGGTTCTTGCACCGCATGACCGGGATCATCAACGGTGAGCCGTTCGTGGTGAGCGAACTTCTAGACCTCCTGGTCGATCCACCTCTTGACAAGGAGATCTTTCGCATAGATCCATCGAAGTCCGAGGTCGTCGTCGCGCCCAAGCCCGCGCTCACGGTAAACGTCGCAGTAGGCCCCGCGCTACCGGAACCGCCGCCCCCAGCTTGGTCTGATCTGGGGGCGATCGCCGAAAACCTGCAAGAGGACCTGGACGACCGGGTAGCGAGGCTGCCCCTTGGGCGCCTGCGCAAATGGTCGGACCTGATCCTGTTGCAGGCGGTCGAGAACGATCACGTCAACCTTCTGGCCCGTCGGTACTCCCTGTCCGGTCCCGATCGCCTCGCTCTCCAGGGGCTCTGGTTCGACCGGATAGACGCCGAACTCGAAGAAACAACAGACCAACTGCGTTACGACCTCTGGACCCGGGAGCGGCGCATCAGTCACCGTCTGGGTAAGTACCATCTGCTCCACCGGTTGTGGTTCAACACCTTCGGTCCCGGCGGTGAGACTTGGTTCGCAGACCACCTCCCCGTCCGACGCTTCTTGTTCCGCCTGCACTGGCGCCCATGACACCACCGCACCAGAGCGTTCGCACCCGCGCCGTCAGGAGGCACGTCGGGTGTCTCCACCTGCAGCGCCGAGTCGGCGGGATGCGCTAATCGGAGGGCTGAGCCCGCTACTCCCCGAGCGCGCCCTAACAGCGCCGACGACAGATCAGTAGCATCTATGTGGCATACTTATGGCATGGCACGGGTTCGCGTGAGCACGACAGTCGATGAACATCTCCTAGCCAGCGCCCGCAAGGCACGAGCTGGTGTCGCCGACGCTGCTTTGATCGATGAGGCGCTGGCCGCCCTTCTGGCCCGACACCGCGCCGCTGAGCTCGACGCTGCGTACTCGGTCTACGACGAGCACCCACTTGCCGAAGCCGACGAGTGGGGTGACCTGGCATCGTTCCGGGAGGCTGCTGCGGCGTCGTGAGCGCGCTTCCGGTCCGTGGCGAGATGTGGTGGTGCGAGCTGCCCGACATCGGCCGTAGGCCGGTGGTGGTCCTCTCTCGGGATGCCGCTATCCCTCGGCTGCGGCGGACGCTGGTTGGGCCTTGTACTACGACGATCCGAGGATTGGCCAGCGAGGTCGTTCTGGAACCAGACGAGGACCCAGTGCCTCGGCGTTGCGCCATCAACCTGGACTCAGTCGAGAGCGTGTCGGTAGCTGTCTTGGTTCAGCGCCTCGGCCGCTTGGCCGACGAGCGCATGCGGCACGTCTGCGCCGCTCTTGAGGTAGCCGTCGATTGCCGCGAGCGATGAGAAGGAGTCACACGACCCACCGATCGCCTTGGAACGCCGAAGTGCAGCGCATGATGTTCTCGTCCAGACCGGCGGCGACCACTTGACAGATACCGAATCGGCGTGCCGCGCTCCCTGGGCGTCCCAGGTCGGCTCGGGGAGGACGACCAGAACGCTCTGGGCCGGGCCGACGATATGCGTGTCTGATCGGGGCGACTGTGGCCACAAGCCGCCTGCCGGCGGCGATCGTCGCCGTCGCCGGTCTCGAGGGGTGCTCCGACGGTTTCAACGAGGTGCGAGACTGCCAGGGATGGCTGTTGACATTCCCGTACTCAACGTGCCGGACGTTGCGGCGTGGGGACGCTGGCTCGAGGAGCATGAGGGGCAGCGGGACGGTATCTGGCTGACGTTGGCCAGGAAGGGAACGACTGAACCCACCTCCTTGACCTACGACGATGCACTGGCCGAGGCGCTGTGCCGCGGATGGATCGACGGGCAGCTCGGCGCCGGTGACGACGGAACCTATCGCCGGAAGTTCACACCTCGAAGGTCGGGGAGCGCCTGGTCGAAGCGCAATGTTGCCATCGCCACCAAGCTCGTCGAGGAAGGTCGCATGCGACCGTCCGGGCTCGCAGCCGTGTCGAGAGCCAAGGCCGATGGCACGTGGCAGACTGCTTACGAGGGTCAGGCGACGATCGAGATTCCCGCTGATCTGGCCGCGGCGCTTGCTGCCGATCCTGTGGCGAGCGCCATGTTCGACAAGCTGAACGCGTCCAACCGGTATGCGATCCTCTACCGGGTGAGGACGGCGAAGCAGGCTGACACACGACGGCGCCGCATCGAGCAATTCGTTGCGATGCTCGCCCGTGGCGAGGCCATCTACCCGCAACAGGGGTTCACGCCCCGCCACAAAACCTGAATAGGAGCGGCCTTTGCGGAACGGGCTCAGAAAGCCCTGCTGCTTCGCCACCATCGACCCGCTCTCCGTCGCCGTCCCGAGTCCCGTCACCATGCTCGTGCGTCACGTTTACTCGTGCCGTTGGAGTCGCCACAGATCAGCAGGCCCGCTGCTCGCCCGCTTTCCAGCGCCCGCCGCGCCAGAGTCGATCCCGCGAGTGCCCTAGACGCTCCGGCTCGCTCCGCAGGAGGCGCAGAAGGACGCCCTCGGAGTTCGGAGTGGTCGACCGCAGGCCCCACATGGCGGTCCGTAGTGGGCCGCGCGGTGATGCGCGACGACATTCGGGTGGACCCCGACCAGAGCATCAACACCCCAACAGCCTAGAAAAGAGCCGAGTGGGGACCGTCCTGTATTCCGGCTTCCACCCACGGCCGCCGACCTATTCGCAGAGCACCCATTCGATGGCGTCGTCGGCGATCTCGACGAGCCAGCCGAAGCCCAGCCTGTGGATTGCGACGCCAGAAGCGACGAGGGGCGCCGGGACGGCCGTCCACGTCCAGGTCCTCCAGACAAGGGGCGCCGAGTCGGCAGGCGCCACCGGAGGAACGTTGGCCGTCCCTTCGTGATGTCGAATAACGCGCCGCTCACCGATCGGGAAGTCTCGTCACAGGGGCCTCATAGAGTTCACGGCGTGCCTGAACGCATAAGCCTTCCTTCGCTCGACATCGTGGCCGATTAGGTCGCGGCGGAGCGCGAGACCATGCACGCTCATGCTGAGAGCCTGGATAGCAAGGCCGGCGTAGTGCTCGGGTTCGCGGGCGTACTGGTGGGGCTCGGCGCAACTGCACAGTCGGCCGTGTCCGACGAAGTCGCGTTTCAGGTCGGACTCGGATTCGCGGTCTTCGCAGCCTTGTTTGCAGCTGTCTCCTTCCTCCCGCGCCGCTACCCGGTTCTCGAAGTCGCTCGGCTACGGGAGAACAACCTCACGGCGGGTGGAAGAGACCAAACTCGAACTTCTAGACACGGAGATCTTGATGGTCGACCAAGCGGCCGCCCTGGTGAAGCAGAAAGGGCGAGGCGTTCGGGCGTCTGTAGTGGCACTGGCTGCCGGAGCGGCTCTCGTGGTGGCGGGTACACTGGCCGCTACCGGAGGCCACGCTCATGCCTGAAAAGCCAACAAGCCAGGAGTCCCAGGCGAACGGCTCTACACCGCCGAGTCGGCCCGCCCCGCCTCCGTTCCGACCGAACAAGGAACTGATCGGCTACATCGAGAAGGGCCAGAAGCCGCCAGTTCGTCCTGAGCCATCGGAGAAGCGCTAGTTCTGCCTGCATCACCCGACTGAAGCAATCCCGGCAACCTCGTCGAGCAGATTGTTCTATCGGGCGTCACTGTTCGACACCGACGCCGCGAGAGATAGCACTCCGAATCGGCGGTGTGCGTGAGGAGGCCCTTATTATTAG
>Ga0302325_10019462_pt1 | contig 14277 bp, 16 predicted proteins | sample Palsa_T0_2_FD_201948 | JGI IMG/M metagenome (GOLD analysis project Ga0302325, IMG submission 201948) | Peat permafrost microbial communities from Stordalen Mire near Abisko, Sweden - Palsa_T0_2 | ecosystem: Environmental > Terrestrial > Soil > Palsa > Peat permafrost | place: Sweden: Abisko... | reverse complement strand
ATGAGGGGACAAGAATAAGAGTTTGAGTGCTGAGGTATGGGGGTCAGCATGAACGAAGTGCACAAAGTGCAAGGTGGAGCCTTGGATGAACCGCAGTGTTTTTGGTGGACGGTTCCAGGTGCCGCACCTCGCAATATTGCGAGGGATCACGGGGGGCAGAAACGGAGTGCAAGTGTACGAGCATGAGAGTGAAGTGTGGGCAGGATGTGAAGCAAGCAAGGACCTTCTCAAGCTTCACCTGTGCACAATGGTCTCGGCCTTGAGGTCTGAGATTCCTGTTAAACTGGTTGAATCCGGATATGGGCCAACCGCGGGGCTGGCCGGCCAGGCATTGGAAGTAGGGATTTGGCTGAGAACACGGAAAGCGCAGTACGTCGGTATATGCACACACTCTTCTATTGCAGCAGCATTTAAGGCAGCTCTTGCGAGGCCGCTGATTGCAAAGGTCTTGCGGATCACTTCGAAGCTTGCCTGTGCGAGGACGAGGCGGGTGCGGCGGGGCGGGGAGCGGCTTCTCGGTGCTTGCTGGCAAGATGAGGTGAGGTAGGTGTGTGTGCTGTTTGTTGGCTTAGAGGCATTAGTGCTGGTGTTGGTGGGTGCGCTGTGGGCATCTGAGGTGTGTCTCTGCGGTCAAGGTTACAGTACGGGTCAATAAATCTAAAATGTAGGTTGAATAGGTACCGTAGATAAACATACTGGGACGTCCGAGATGCAGCCTAAGGCCTAAGGTACAGATGAGCTAGGATAAATCGATAAGGGTGAGCGCCTGTGCGTAATCGTCGCTAGTGGAGGGGCATCGGGTAGTAACCTTGAGGGGTTTAGGTACCTAGGGTTGGGTTGGGGCTGAGGCTGGAGCTGGAGCTTGGAGCTAATCGTACCCGTACGGAGCAGACAACAGACAGCCGGCAGCCGATAGCTTTAGATCTTGCCAACCCTGAGAGATACGGTATTACCTACCTACAGCCCTGAATGCCAGCCACCACTGAAGGACATCGGTCCTCCAAAACTCCCGCGCCGCACGGCAGAGTCGTTTCAGCTGCGTTGATTCGGGGTACTCCGTTCACGCAGTATGGTAGGCTCAGCGGAATCTCCCTTTGAAATGCAAGACAGACAGACCCGGACCAGAACCAGACTCGAACCACTGTAGGCCAGCCAACCCAAGCCAGGCGTCATGCCCCGGGACAGCGCCAGGCTAGAACTACCTAGTTCTTTGGAGCCGAACTAACTAGGTGCGTTGACGAGCGAGGGTCTCTAGAACTAACTGACTACCTACGCTACCGCTCCCTTAACCTTACCTAATCTACCTACCGAGCCTACCTCCACCTTACCTCATGAGTTAAGCGACACGACCCCTCCAGGCCCCGTCACATCACACGTATGACCCCAAGCCATCAGCACTTCCACATCCTCCATCCGCATCCATCGTCCACCCATCCACCCATCCACCATCCCCTCAACTCTCTGCCCCTCCCGCCGAGTTTCCCATTCAATCCCACGGCCACCAACTCCGAACCCCAACTCGAACTCGAACTCACCATTCCCATTCCGCACCCACAAGACTCGCCATTCCATGACCGTGGTCTCTTCGTCATCATCGTGCACAGGCTCTCGAGCTGGCTAATGACCGAAACGCCGTCTGCGTCTCGAAGGCTCCGATCTTTGCCGCTCCAACCCACACCACGCCGCTGAGATAGGGCCGGTAGCTTTGCAGCTCGAGGCGAAGAATCTCGTGAGGTGAGCCCGACGTCTTCTGTCAGAAGCGTTGAGGCTATTGAAAACTATCTCTCGGGATCGAGGTACGAGCGAACATCCTCTACCATGGACCCGATGGACTTTACCATGGACGAGGCCCAGGCCAGCCACCACTCTCCAAATGCTGCTCATCGACATCAGTGCCAGCCTTCGCAGTCTTCGAATACAAACTCCTTTGGCAGCCCTCATATTCGCGATGGTCCGCCCTATGATCCTGTCTACGATTCCAGTACCTGGTACCACGCCAACAATGTACCAAGCCGGGGGCCGTACAATGCACCAGAGCATGTGCACTGGGGAGCGAGCCCGTTTCTACCCACACCGAACTGGCAGAGTCACGGTCTAGCAGAACACTCGGGAGGGCAGGATCCAACTGCTTTCAGGCAGTCGAGATTTATGGGTATGCCGTGGAACGAGATGCGAGCCTTCGACCCTCCAGGGTTCGGGTTCAACTCTTATACCAGTCCACCGAACAGCAATAATGCCACTTCGGACTCGACTGGCGGATCTGCTCAAGCGGCTACTGGCCCTCGTGTGCCTTCCACTTACGGCCAGGAAGCACACGCAAGATCTGTACGGAGCTTTTCTTCCCCCCCTTTCAATGTCCTGCGAGCCTAGGGGCATCAAGTAACACAGGGTCCGAATTTCTAACGATATCTCTTACATTTAAATCTCCTCGTCAAAATATCGCTAATTCAAAGTGCTCAGGCGCAGCATGCTTTCCAAATATATGGTCAAGGGAGGTCCAACAGGTTCACCGGTCCTGATTCCACGCAGAGACGAGATGATGTAGCGGAACGCTCAATTCGATCCAACCAGCCAATTTCCTTCATGGAGCAGAGAACGAGTAGGGACAGCTGTCAGTATTGATGGGGAGAAGCTGACAAGTTTCAGGTTACCCTCGAACTTCACGACAAAGCCATATTCATGTTCCTCGAAACAATGCATTCGAACCGCCGCATTCACGAAGACGAGCGTAAGCATACTCCTATGTTGCCAAACTCCTCAAAAGTGTGCATCATATTGCTTCATGAGGCTGATAGTATGCTTTAGTGCAGCCCACACGTTCGATTCCGACGACGATGAGGATTCCGTACCAGAGATAGATGCTGACACTGCTTATCGCCGAAGTGCGGAGTTGTTATTTAGTTCTGATCTGGATGAAGAGCGCTCGATGGCTGCCATGCGTGGAGCACTAGCTGCAGGCAAGAGAGTCCCTTCCAAAGAAGCTCTTGCCTCCCTGGAGGTTGTGAAGGTTGAAGATCTAGAAGATAATGGCCGGAGTAAGACGCTGCATCTGGACCATTTTACCAGTGGCATTCTAACGGTTACTAGCATGCATCATCTGCTACAACGAATTCGGCGTCAGTAACCCAGAAGGCATAATCGAGAACCCCATCCGCCTTCCGAAATGCAAACATGTCTTTGGTGACAAATGCATCAAGAAGTGGTTCGAGGATTCAGATAGCTGCCCGTACTGCCGAGATAAACTTCCATCTGAGCTGTCTGTTAGAAAGTCGATGGCCTTTGATGCATATAGAGCAGCACGGCGGGAGCATCTCCTAGCTCACTCGAGAGCACGAACAAATTTTGCTCTTAGATACCCATTCTCGGAGGAGTCTGGGAACTCTAGGTATGTCTCTTTGTAAGATTTTAAGCGTCTGGGAATATTGTTGCACAATGTGTTTGGGTGTTGATTGGGGGAAAATTTGGACGGGAAGGAGGGGGGGTTGATCCTCTTCAGGCTGCGAATACTGACTCCGCACAGGGCTTCTACCTCTGTCCCAATCCAGCGTGCGCAGGACGAGTACGATCTAGCTATGGCCAGAAATGTGGACTCGTGGGGTTATTCTCCTCCTGGTCGATCAACGGGAGATTCTCCGGAAAGTAGAAGGCGTCAAGCTCGAGGGAGAATTGGCAATAGCCGTGCAGCACATTTATTGGGTCGCCCTACTTCTGTCGGATCTGCTTCTGCTCGATGGATAAATCCTACTTCGACGCATGGCAACACTCCCCAGCGTGGCGTTAATGTTCCCCCTGCAAACCAAACACCTAGGAGATCAGTCACTCCTGGTCTTCCTCGACAAAATGGCGGCTCTTCTGGTTCCACCTCACACACTCCTCCGCGCAATAGGGCTCTTCCTGGCCTCTCGTCATCTCCGCCAGCAGAAGAAGCATCACCGCCCGTGGCAGTTGGATCCGGGATACTCAGGGACCGTCAACCAGAACGCGAAGGTGAGCCTGCCTTACGCCTTAGTTTTGACCCCTTTACTGGGTCCTCGAATCCAAATTGGAATTCTGAACCTTTCATTTTCGTGCCGAACACTCGAGATCCTGATCATTACCATCTAGGCCCATCAACCCGGCCCCGACCGAATTCGAACGATATGGGAAGCTCGACATTTCAGACACTGCTCGACACCAGTCATCCTCTCGGTCAAAATCCCCCGTCTGGCACGGGGCACCAGCGTGGGGAAACTGATCGAAATCGCGATTTCGGCGATCAAATGCTTCAGCCAAGATGGTCAAGATAGTTACTCAAACCCGCTCAGTCGAATGGCCTTCCATATCTTCCTATCAATTCAATGGTTATTCATGGCGCCGGTGGAGTAAGCGGCGCAAGAGATTTGCATGGGAAGGCGAGGGTCTTGATTTTCACTCTCGTTTTCATAATGACGGACGCAAAGTCAAAATGAGTTATGCAAATCATTGCGCACTGCACGCGCCCGTGGGGAATGACAACCCAGCTTAATTACTTACCTTCCAAGGGTAATTGAAATGACACATGTATTCACAAACTATTTCCTCCAAAATGCTGCTTGAGGTTTACTTTTCGGGTCACAATACTGATTCTATTGACGATCTCCTGTGCGAAGCGTAAGGACATAAGAGACATTAATTGCCTTCCAACTCATCTTCATTGACAGAGACTAAGCTCCACGGTATGGAATCGAATACGATGCAAGCATGTTGCGTGCCGGGACTAAGTCTTGATGAAATAAGCAAAGAGAAACTTCGGTTGACAAATGAAATGTCCAGATCGACCTCCATGTTGCGGAACTCGATCTCAGAGGCTGCATGCAGCAACCAAGTGAGTTTCGACGCTTTGAGGCAGAATCCAGATGGACATAGGAAAGATGCAGATTGAGAAAGAACATCCTCCAGTTGAAGTCGTAAAGCCGAACTCGACATTGGAACGTGCAATCCGCAACCAGTTTCCTACAACTCAAGGACAAGCCTCCGATTGATAGAGGGGAGAGGTTCAATCTGACATCTACAGCCTTGAAGTCGACCTTATAATCTGTTTCAATGACGAAGTCCCATGGCTTTGAGGAAGCCTCCACGTTGACGAAGAAAGTCTCCACGAACACGAGTCGAGTCTCCGGCGCGCTGAACGGAAGGTCCAAACCGGTGAGTGGATGGTGTAGATCGAGGGGGCGGAGTGGGGCTTCGGGCTGGAGGTGGAGGTGCCTCAAGTGCCATCAAGGCACTCGCTCGGTGATATGCTCGTTCCTGCAGGGAAATTGGCTCATAACCATAGGCGTTGATTGAAGGCAAGGCATCGTCGGAAGACTGTGGGGTTGGCGGAGGTACAGCGGACTCGATATTAAGAGAATCCAGAGGTGTATTGGGCCTGTCTTGTCGATTGGAATTGGACGAAGATCCCTCCCGAAAAGACATCTCTTCATTTGTCTCTGTCTCTGAGAAGTGGATTGAGTCGTGCTCGCTTTCCATGACATCAAATTCCCCTTCAAGAATTGTAGTTTTGGTTTCGGGTACGTTGGTTATTTCTTCAGTGACCTCGACTTCGGATGGTGCAAGTGAAATTGGAGCGGACAGACTCTGGGATGGGACGGACGGAGCGACGAGCCCAAAGTAAGTAGTAGAAAGATGCGAAAAGGGTGCCATTTCGTTGTCTCCTGGCCGTCGATCTGTCCGAGGCAATTAACTAACGAGCCTACTGACTAAAGTCCGTGTTTTTAGCGAGGTTTCCAGGCGTCGCAAAACCAAAGTCTCCTACTTTCCCTCAAAGTTTCTTGATAAATATTAACCAAGTCTTTCTATAACCCAAGCGCAATCGAAAAAAGAAGTCAGATTTAGTTAAGGGATTCTCTAAACCAAATTTTGAATATAAAATAAGTAGGTTCAAAAAGGTTATGGGGTTCTTTTCCTAGCGAGATGCCCTAAAAACACGGACTTTTGTCGGCAGGCTCGTAAGTAGCTCAGGTACCTTAAAGGTGAGAGAAGATTGGATCACTTACCTAAATGGAAAACGATCAAGATCAAATTATCCCACTCGCTCTGAGGTTGTCGTAGAGTACTTCGTAATCTGTACGATTATCTGGTTCCCCGTTCTCGAAAAACCTTGGTCGTGGTACTTGAGGACTCCTGAACGATGGAAGATTGCGAAAGTGTAGTGGTCGATAATACTCGTCAAAGTACTTCAGAGTGATGAGGAAGGCGATCGCTCCAAGTCCGCTCCCAGCGGTAAGACCATAAATGGCAATTCCAAATGAGGCACCGGAAAGGAAGGACATTTCTTTGGCCCACCTTTGTTAGCTCCGCTTAGAGAATGTTGGTCGAGAGAGCGTTCGAAAGAGTGCTGTTGGAGAGGAGTTCGGGGGCTTTTCGTGAAAACAAGATCGGTGACAACTGCAAGAAGGGCGGAGCGAGATAAGAAAGAGTAACAGTGTTCTGGTAAGGGTTGGGATCAGAGATCGTGGGTAGGTTGCCAACTTATACAAGACATTCGATTTGGCGTTGTGAAGCAGACCTGACGGTCGCGTCGTGAAAAAATGGCAAGCCTTTATAAGAAGAAGGAGGCCAGAGGAGGGACTGTGTTGAGTGCAGGATTTCTGTCCATGGAGTGAATATAAAAGGGTAGTTTGTTCTTTAAACTGGCATTCCCTCCGGGAAATAGAAAGTCCAGCTCCGCGAATAAATCTAAAGATGTGATCTGTTCAATGTCGGTGCATTATCACTTGCAAGAAAGGACTTGCCTACACGCGATAGGTCCTATCAAGTATTACTTATACATCAATGGACACAGAGGCTTTCATGGTGATCAAACTTATATCTGGGTTCTGGGAAGCATCAGATTACAAGATCTTCTTGACCAAAAAGATTTTGATTATTTCCCTTGTTGATGCCCACCAAATCTACTGTGAAACTGGCACAGTACTTGGCAAGGAAAGCCTCGATCTCGCGTTGACGAATTATACATGGAGACCTTTCTTGAGGTTAGGTGGCTCCAAAGGACGGGAAAATTTTCAAAAACAACGCTATCATTTCCCTTTTCCTCTGGCAGTTCACCTCGGGGGACATGGCTGTCTTGAAACGTGGCATAGAGACTGAACAAAGATTTTAGTTTGCAAGCTCAAAGGCAATGTCAAGCAATACTTCAGAAACTGCTGCCAGCAACTCTGCTGTTCCTCAAAAAGCGCACTGTAGATTCTTAGCATCGAGATATCTACAACCTCGGTCTCTCCTTTGCCTGTTGAATAGCTTTCTGCACATGATCCCATGCTAATTGCCCCATTGGATGCCGAGCTTGAGCATGGTCCTTTGCCTTTGCACTGCTTGCTTGTCTTACTGCCCACCTTGCTGCAATTCCTTGGTAAATGCATGTGGCTCTGAAGAACCCGAATGCAATTCCCCAAGTCAAATCAGGTGATGGATCCCAGCCTGCTACCTCGGCATACCATTTCATAAGATCGTTCTGAGTCGGCAGCCCCGGAGTGACCCCTTCTCCAAAAGCGGGTAAGTTTTTTATCCGAGTTTGGTTGATCAAGTAGTAAGGGGTAGTCAGGTTGATGAGGTCTGATAATGGATGCCCAATCGTAGACATTTCCCAGCTGTATTCAAGTCAGAAAATGTAGTATTCTGCAACCAACAAGCAACATACTCCAAAATACCAATGACCCTAGGTTCTGTCTTATGGAAGACTAAGTTGTCGATCTTGTAATCTCCGTGGATAGGGTTTCCCCTGTCCTTCGGCTGCAATTTCTTGTCCCGGAAAAAGGTCAACATCTCCTCCACGTGAGGTATTTGTCCGACAGGCTCTTTGGTATCGACATCAACAGCTGCAGCTTGTGCTTTGGAAATTGCAGAAAAGGTTCTGATCTGGCGATCGTAAAAGCCGGAGTGTTTGCCATAGTCCTCCAAGCCCACTTCCCCGGGATTGATCCGGTGAAGCTTAGCCAAAGTGCGAACAGCATCGTGCCACCTGTTACAGATATTAATAAGTTATCAAGAATCAGTAGATATGATGTACCAACATTTCTGTCCTCTCGGCAGGTGTAACATCAGGCATTGTGGGGTCTTCAATAATCCTACCATCTAGAAACTCCATGATATAAAATGGGGTTCCAACGACCTTGTCATCTTCACAGAGGCAATACGCCTTCGGCACCGGAACATCGGTCTTCTCCAAGGCATGAATGATTTTATATTCCCGCTCGACTTGGTGTGCTGTCTTCGAGACCAACTTTCCTGGCGGCTTCTTTCGCATCACGAACCTTGCCCCATCACTACCAGTAAGTTGGTATGTGGGATTCGATTGCCCAAATCCAAACTGTATAAAGTCAGAGAGGTTCGGGTTGGGGGCCGCTTTGCGGGGTTGAGAATGGCACCTGTTTGACATCGATCGGAGTCTTGATTTCGGGCACATTTTGAGATATAAATCGCTCTAGCGACTGTACATCAATGGGTTGCCTCACAAGACCTGCCATTGTGAAGATTGAGGCCTAGGCCGATGGGCAAAATTATTGTTACGGGCCATCTTGTGAAGAGTGAGGAGGCTCGTTACTAGTAGCCTAGTAGGTGTGTCGTCGAGAGAACAACCTCGGCTCGCGTAACAAGGACCAGCCTTCAGCCGCAGTTCCCCTCTCCAGAACCCAACTAGCTCAAACAAAACAGGGGAGCCCCAACACGGGTAAGGGGCGCGCCTTCAGGCTTTCTGAGTATCATAACACATATCAGAATCCGTGTCCCATTTGAAATTATACATCGTGCAAGCAATGGTCACTAGCTATTTTAAATTATGCTACCTGCACAAAACCCCGTTTCTTTAGGTTCCTGCTTTCATCCCCTTCTAGAGACCTTTCATCAACATAATCAACCGTGTTCTCGTTCATCTGGGCACCGATAATTTTCAACGCGGCCAAATTGTACCCCATCTCGTCCTTTTGCCTCTTCAAAGCCTTTCGTAAGTCCCCCCTAATTCCTTCTAACATAGACTTCAAAGTTTTACTTGCAACAATCTGGCTATGGTGTGCTTTGAGCATGAAGAATAGAATCCGGCAGGTTAGTTGAATGTTCATTGACCTTGTGGCGAAGATGTTGAGAAATGTAAGAAGAGGGGGAATTGTGGCAAAGGGCAGGACCAGTAGAGCGTCCTGCAGAGCTGCAGCTTTGACGCTTTGCAGAATAGACAGGACGTGAGCCTCGGCGCTGATTCCGCCTAGTGCGATAAACAGAGGGTTTCGGGATGGCGGTGCAATGTTTGGCTGCATGGATCTTGCAACTTCCCAATCCCTCATGATGCCCAAGTCCACCATCCCAATTTCTAGGGCCTCCGCAATCCTTTCTCCAGCTGTAAGAGTTTCGATTGTCTGTTTTGACACAGCACCCACCTCTGCCTCGTTGTCTTTGTCTTCGTCCTGCTCAAGTGATGTTGCCAGCGTATTTTCGTACAATTCTTCCAATTCCTTCTCCTTCTCTTCCTCAAGAAATATTTGCTCGTCTGTCTGCTCCCAGATCCGAATGCTCTTGTCATGGCTAGCACTCACAAGCAAGTTGCCGGTACGGCTCACTGCTAGAGCCCAAATTTCCCCATAATGACCATCCAACCTCTGTATCTGCTCGAATTTATCGCCATCCCAGTACTTGATTGTCTTGTCTTTACTACTGCTGAAAAAATAATGCCCATTGCCATCCTGGTTGTGAGGCACGAAGGTGACTTGGAGAATACTATCCTGGTGCGCAAAGAATGCCTTGTGGCAATCACCAAAATCGAGACCCCAGAGTCGTATATTTTTATCGGCAGAGCAAGTAACGATCAATTTGCTGTCGAACGAGATATCCATGCTTAACACTGGCAACTTGTGGCCATACAGGTTCAGGAAAAGCTTTAGTGAATCGACAAAAAAAACCTTTACGGTGTTGTCCAAAAGTGCCACTGCGATCAATCGTGAGTCTGGGGAAAATCGAAGACTAAGTACGTCGTCCGATACTTTCAAGGTCCTTGCATGAGCAAGTCTCAGCTTAGGCGTTGTCCGTCTCGTACCGGGAATCTCTTCTTGGAAGACCTCAAAATTCCAGAATTTGGCTGACTTATCAGCACTTCCTGAAACGAGTGATCTTCCGTCTGGGTGCACTTGCAGAGTCCATACTGCACCTTCATGTGCTTTCACAGTTTCAAGCAGTGCGGCTGAGGCAACATCGAATAGCTCCAAGTCTCCAGATTTGGTTCCTACAACCACAATCTTGTCACCAGGCAAGAACGCACAACACAAAGCGTACCCGCATTCAAAAGTGCGAATACAGCCTCTTGTACGCACATTCCAAATTTTCAGGCCACCATTAGATACCGTGGCAAGCATTCTATCGTCTGAGCTCAATGATAAAGCCCGAATATCGGCTCTGTGGCCTGGTAAATCGACGGCTAATGTCCGCGAGTAAAACGGTGCCTCATCGCTCTTCGCTTTCCGTGCTTTTTCTCTTGTTTCGACAGAGTAAACCTCCAGTTGGTTATTAGTTGTAGAGACCAGCAGTTGAACAGCCTTTGAAGTCTTCGATTTGACCCAGTCCGCCGAGCGGACTTTCCCACCAGTCCGAACAATCACCCAAAGAACGAAGAAGTCCCCGATCTCAGCACTTGATATATCATCAGTCATCTCCGTTGCATCAGCCTCTTTCATGCCCAGATCTATTCTGCCACCTTCAGTGACTTGCTTTTCTCGTCTCCTCTTGCGCTTCCGCGCCAAACTCTTCTTCACTTCATCTTCTGAGCGGATCCTCCATAGTTCAACATTTTTTTCGGACCCATGCACTACTATGTAATCTTGTCGTGGGTGGAACTTGATCTCAGTCGTCCGGTCCCTACCCGTACGATTAAGAACACCCCTGTTGTGTAAATACGGGCTTCGATTATCATCCGATCTGTTGGAGACTCGACTAAGACCTGCGATGTTGATTGACCAGACGATCAACTCCCCGTCATTCCCTGCTGTAATGCAACCACTACAATCAGGAGAAACACCAAGTGACCAACATTCCCCGTTCGTCTGTGCAACATGAGTCTCTATACAGTGCTGCGTGGTGAGGTCCCAGAGCTTGATGAGGGCGTCCTTGCCAGTAGTGAGGAGGTAGCCACCCGCAAGGCCGGAGTTGTCTGGATATCCCGCGGCGATTTCTCCATCTTCACCTGATGATCCAGGAGCACCTGTTCGTAGAAATTGAAGCCCCGTTATCTGATCCTTGTGCCCCCTCAACTTGAACAAACCCACTTCGGCGACCAAATCCCATAAAATGATATCGGTATCCTTTGAACCACTGGCGAGTCGGACTCCAGAAGCATCAAAAGCTAGTCCAGTTATGGCGGATCTATGGCCATTGAAACTGACAATGGCAGTTGCAATTTTGGAGTCCCAGATGCGTATGCTTCCGTCTTCATATCCTACAGCGAAGATCTCATTGTCTGTTGTGCTTTGGGTAATAGCGGTGACTTGGGATCTGCAGTTACTGTCTTTCCACCGACTCAGCAGTTCTCCCGTCTTAATATCCCAACACAAGACTTCTTCATTTGCAGGGACAACGGCCCTGCCGGCGCCTGTATGCTGGGAGGAGCTTGCTTCATCCCCGCACCAGATGGCATTCGATGTACTTGAATTTACGAGACCGAAGGTTTTCGAATGCTCGAATTTCCTAAAATGGCGTGTGTCAGTACGTGAGTTGATTTGCACAATTCGAGAAGACTTGCAAGTATGATTTGACCATTTTCTGACTCTGGGGGGAAATTGACCATTTCACGCTTTCGAAGCTTCTCTGCAACAAAAATTTCTGTGCTCACACCTTGCGATAAGGTGTGCATATCGTAGAACGGCCTAAAAGGGTTAGTTTGCTCCGGATCGACCCCACGTCAACCCTCAGCCAGCAATTACCTTTTGACAATAGAAAGAGAGCAAAGCTACAGCGGACAGCGCCCACAATGCTTCTTCTTGACTATCAGAACGTTCTGATTCAGTCTGTTCTGACTGAACGTTTTTCAGGGCAAGTTTCTAGATTTGACCCGTTATTGACCCCTCTAACGTTGTCTCATCTAGGGCCCCTCCCGTCAACATCGACCAGACTGTGTCGGATTTCGATGGTGTTACTTTCCATATCTCGACTCCAGAATCCAAAACCAAGATTCTCGTTTCGATTCAGGTCAAATGCTTCAATGAATTGGTGAAGTATGGCGCGCAGCAGGTCCTGGAACGAGAATACGGTCCTTATGTTGTCTCGCCGGAAAATGGCTACAATTTCTCGGTGCAGGTGGACCTGGATAGTCTTCCCGATGACAAAGGTAGGGAAGTTCCTTCATATACCGGCTGTACTTCAGTCTGACGTGGAGTCCGCAATTAAGAAGCACGAGACGACCTGATCCGAAGAGTCTCGCTGCTGAAACGAAATGCAATGGCTGCGCCCTTCGAGCACGCGTTCGACGAACACCACAAACTACAAGAGGAGGCTTCCAAGTTTACTTCAGAAGAAGCACCACAAGGTATCCGGGAAGGAGGTCAAGTAATGGCTATTCATTACCGAGACGAAGAGGCCATCTACATCAAGGCAAGCCACGATAGAGTCACCGTGATTTTCAGTACAATATTCCGGGAAGAAACGGATCGGGTATTTGGCAAGGTTTTCATTCAAGAATTTGTGGATGCAAGGAGGAGAGCCATCCAAAACGCCCCACAAGTTCTGTTCAGAACAGATCCCCCGCTGGAGCTACAAGGGGTTCCCGGCGTTAAGGACTCTGGAAATGGCGAGATTGGCTATGTAACTTTTGGTATATGGGCTCTGTGTTGCTTATGGATCGATGCTAATCGCCCGCAGTCCTCTTTCCAAGGCATCTGACTCGCAAGCGACGAGACGAGGTCATCTCCCACATCCAGACATTCCGTGACTACTTCCACTATCACATCAAAGCCTCTAAGGTAGGTTGTAAATGCGAGCCTTCATATTCTAGACTGACGAGTTCCAGGCGTATATTCATTCCAGAATGCGTCGGCGCACTGCAGATTTCCTACAAGGCAAGTAAAATTCTCAAAACGACGTGAAATGCTCTTGCTGACTTCCAAAGTGCTACGAAGGGCTCGCCCAGAGAATGAAGAAAAGGAAAGAAAGACAGCAAGTGGACGCACGTTCAAGGTACAGGGGAGCTGAAGGGGTTGGTTATGCTAAGTGGGCACCAAAAATCAAAGACTTCATGATCATGATTACACCTTGCAATAAGTGTTTTCCAAACCACTCAGCAGCATCGCCCGAAGCGCATCATCTCCTAGTTGATCTGCTTACAAGTTCAAACCACCGGGTGCTCTCAGTGGAAATAAAGGCTCACCAGACCCTGATCTGTCAACCATTCATTCGATCACAGGGCGTGCATGTCATAATAGACCCCACCTCTAACCCCTTACCCATTCTTCGCATATCTTCTTCTTTCATTTCTCACTTCCTGTGCGACTTACCATTTCTCTGACATTTGAAGTGGAGCATCTCGTTCCGATAGAGAGGAAGGTGCCTTGGAGCTAAGTCGAGTTGTAGAATTGCCTACGAAATAACCACAATCTGTGACTTAGATGTTCTAATCGTCCTACCTGGCTTCGATCCCTTGCCTCGCCTCCTTTCCTGCGCAGATGCACGTCTTTTTGTCTCAACTCTTACGAGAAACAAGCCTCAGACCAGTTTCGATTACTTCTCTAAACCTCTAAATTTCTCAAATCCAGTCGAATTGTCAAACTTCGTAGTATAGACATAAGATACGAATGAAATGGTTGTTTAGGAAGCGTATTCCCATTCATCTAACTACCAAATTCATCTATGTGAGTGTCAGCATCGATAGAATTACTTTAGGGCCCTAAAGTGTAGATGTTGAAGCTTCAATAGCAGAAAAAAGATGCCAATGAATTTGAAGACCCGAAAATGTCACGTGATAAAAGTATTGTGTAAAATTTCCTAGTTTGGTATGGTCGCGCGAATAAGCGCGAATCCTTGAAATCTAGGACGGCGATCGAAATTACTAGGGATTGACAATTCATTACCTCACTCCACACCTAACTCCAGCATAGCCATGTCGGACGCCGATTTTGAAACGATCAGGAAGCTGCAAGCTGAGCGGAATGCGGCAGCTGTTGGTAAGAAGGGATCAAAGACATTTGATCCGTCAAGTCAGCGAACTGATGTCTCCACCAAGGCTTCCCTGACCGAGAGCTTCGACACCTCCCTCTACGAGCGTGATGGAGGGAACAAGTTTGCAGGCTACAA
>Ga0302325_10019461_pt1 | contig 14278 bp, 11 predicted proteins | sample Palsa_T0_2_FD_201948 | JGI IMG/M metagenome (GOLD analysis project Ga0302325, IMG submission 201948) | Peat permafrost microbial communities from Stordalen Mire near Abisko, Sweden - Palsa_T0_2 | ecosystem: Environmental > Terrestrial > Soil > Palsa > Peat permafrost | place: Sweden: Abisko... | reverse complement strand
TTATAGTCCTTTACTTTATAGATATCTTATATTTAAGTTTTAAAAGTTTATACTTTAGCTTTATTTATATTTCTAATAATATATAAAAATCATATGATATTCAAGAATAACTTAAATATTCAAATCAAATCAAATCAAATCAACTCCATTTTAAACCTAATCACATCAACTTAAATCAAATCAATCTAATCATGATTATAATCAATTAGACTGATTATTTTTGCTCACACTGAGAACGGCCCTTTGCTGAAAGCTCCCCAGGCTACGCCTGAAAAGCGCACGGGAAACTTCTGCTAGCTTAGCCTTACTTCTCTCTGCCCCGATAAATTTGAACGGGAACTCTTAAAGGCCATTTTATTGACGAAGGTCCATCTATACATTATAATGAGACCCTTGATTCGTTGTTACACAGTAGCAAGCACCAATTTAAGAGGTTCATTTGTGCTTTTTGTCCTCCATCGCCTGGCTGGATAGCGCTCCGACAGGCGAGGCCGAAAAGGGCCACTCCTGCAGCCAACGAAATGTTCACGACTAGCTTTAAGCGTTATGGCCACGTGGCAGTGCCGCTATGGGCTTCAAGAATATATTAAGTTAAGCTTTGCTTAAGTCAAACTTCATTCCTACTATTGTACTTCTTTTTATCCTACCCTTAATTTTGTTCAAAGTCATATTATAGCGCAGTCTATGGCTCCCAGATAAATTCTTCTTTCAGTCATGACTGGGCATGTGGTATACAATTGTTTTGTTAATATAATAGGCTACTGCTTACCGAGTAAAGTCGAGCAATTACAAAGTCCCCTGCACATTTTCGCACATTTTATGGTGCCAGCAGCATTTTCCTTGTTATTTTAAAGGCAAAAATAATTCATCTCAGGTGGACAACATCCTTCGAGAGGTCCCCGGGACGCGATCCTGCCTCCTGAATCTCGCAAGCAGGTACGCTCTCGTCCATTCGTCAGGGCCCGCCCGCCTTATGGCAGGCAGCCTCTTTCCATAAAGCCAGAAATCCCTTAGCCAGAAATCCCTTCCACAATACGATCGCATGCGGCTCAATCGCATATTTGAAGCCAATGACACCTTTTCGCACCATTCGGCAGCCACGAACAAAAGCAACGATCTACCTATTAACCACACCATCTTGGCACATGCAACGGATCCTATTCGCTGCCTTCTACTCCTAGAAAGCTCGGCAGACCAGGTTAATAAGAGTCCCATGGTGTAAACCTAATAAAAGCCAGGGATCTTCTACACTGGCAGCTTCTATGAACATTTAACAATTTTTGGGGTCCAGCTTCGAAGTCTACCTTTTTGTTCAGCGCGCAAAGCAAAACGTCTAATGGCAAACTCAGGAAGCTCAAAGACAAGAATTGTTTTGATGATTCACTTGACTGATTCGTCTCCTAAATTCACTCTAGCCCTAGAAATTTTGAGACGAAGTGCCTTGATAGTCTTCCTGGTAATTCTGAACCCATCTCGGATCTACCGATGTATTAGCATATGTGTTTGTTGAATGCTCAGACAGAGCTGCAGAGTTTGTCTTGGGAGCGGTGCTGCTTAGCCCTTAAGAAACCCCGAGAGCTCAGTTCCTAGCTCCCGAGCTAAAAAGAGAATAAAAGATTGGTGTGGAAATAAAACGTACCGTTCCAGGGCCTATCTTTGGGCAGATTGTATCGCTTTCCAGTCTGCACATAAGGCACGATCCCACTCTGCCAGCTCTCTGTTCCTGGCTCTAGTAAGCCCTCAATCAGGTGACCAGGAACCACCACGCCACACTCAAAGTTGTTCAGCTTGACAAGCTTCGTATTGCAGGTCGCCTCGTTCCCTTTCTTGTCTTGCTCGAGCGCGCCCCATGCAGACTGGGACAAGTTTGCAGAACCCACGTAGATGTAATAGGGCGGAGCGTTTGTGTTTCGGGGATTGTATGCTAGAATGAGCTTCTGGTGAAATAGCCGCCCAGTATCTTTCGATTCATAATGGTGGAAGATATTCTTAATTCCGTCCGGCGCGTTGTCCCACGGACGAATATGGCAACCGATGTTGCTGGCAGCGTCCTGCGCGGAATTATGCGCTTTCTTGACATCCCCAACACTCGGATAGATCAATCTCAAGTCTGGGACGGCACAGCCCTCACCAGCAACTCCAATCGTTTCCTGTCCTAGAGCACAATCATTGAAGCCGTTGAGCCACTTGGCGGATAGGTTGCCGATACTTGCCGCGCATATCTCGAGCCTTAATTCATCACTCTCCTTTTCGGGAAGTTTCAAGTCGAGAGCTTGGATGACGTGTCTAAGACGAAGTAGGCCATGCTTTTCTGCTTTGATACCAGCGCAGACACCAGGAACGGAAGTGACGAGATGCACCTTGACTGTGGAATAGTCATACATCCCTCGGATGGAGTCGAGGAAAACATCGGGGGTACCAAGGGCTTGCAGATGTGCCAAGAAGCCCGCCTCGAAGGAGGACGGCTCAGATGTGGCTCGCGAGGAAAGTTTTCGCAGATCATGGATGTACCAGTGGTTATCGCCTAGAGCGGTATCGATATCCATCATATTGCATGAAGTGACAACGAGTCTTAAGAAATCGGGATATACGAGGAGAAGTATCTTGGAGTGCGAAGAGCCGGGAGACCAAGCGTAGAAGGCATGATAGTTCTTTCCATACAGAGTGCTATATAGCTGACGGAGATTGGAACCGATGCTTTGCAGCTGTTTATTCGTCAACTTGTCTTTGAAGGATATGCCGGCCTGGTGGCATGCTTCTTGAACCATCGGATCTACAAACATCGAGAATTCAGTAATTGCCAACCAGGACTGCTTCGAAAGCAAACGGGGTTGATCTGCGCTCCTTGGGTAACTTCAGGCGCAAACAGAATGAGTGGAAAAGTAAAGGGAGGGGAAATAGAGGATAGAAGAGCCAATGTTCTTACCCTGGTTTGCGTCTCGTCCAATATAGATCTACCAGGTTGATATTAGTTGGATTGAGCTTGATGGTGTATAAAGCGCACTTACAGGTACGACATTAGAAGAATGCGAAAGGGGAAGATGGTCATACAACTCCCTGTCGCCAATAAAGAAGGAGAACACACAGGCCGAGATGAGATGCTGCTTGTGAATCACGTCTTCTAGGTTGACGCAATTCTTAGTCTTTCTCCTACCCGGCGTGCGAGTGATGCGAAGGGCGCCATTTGGATAGGTGATCGTGACTTTTGATGGAGAAGCTGAAGAGAGGGAAGCTAGCGCATACCTGTCAGCTTTGGTAGAGTAGTATTAACTAGCGGTGAGCTCACATGGTGCTTTTGCGACAGAGGTCAAACCCGAAGATCTGGAGCTGGACATGTTCATACCGAGAGAAGCGGAGGGTGGGCGCTTTACGCTGTCTGTTCTCAGGTCCTCTTCTGCCTTGCGCTTCATTCTCGCACTCCTCTCTGAGAGCTGAATTTCGAAGGGTATAGAAGGCTTTGCACCATTCTCAATCTTGGACAGTTGAATGGCCTCCTGGAGCTGGCGGTCCTCGTCGAGCTGAACTGCTTGCTCCAACCGAGAGGCCGCAAGTGCTCGTCTTCGACGAAGGTTAGTTAGTTGCTTGTTTTATTAAGGGAAGTAAATATCTTACTTAAGGTCTTCATTCATCTTTACTCTGTTTCAGGGGGCCAGAAGTCAGTCAAGTGGAGAGTGGGTTTGGTGAATGGAAACGAAGTCAATTTTTCAAGGTTGCAAACGCGTAAAGGGAAGGAAGTTGGACGCGGCAGACGGCCAAAACGCCGTGTCACGTGCCATTCCAAAGACGCTAACTAATTCCGTATCGAGACAAAGAAAGGTCAGGCCAAGTGCTAAGAGCACCTCAATTGCAAACTTGTATTTATTTATTAATACCAAGATCACAACTATACTTTTTGTGATTAACATAATAGTTACCTAGTAATAACAGATAAATTATAGATTTATATACGCTATAAATGACTTAAATCAACAGCAGCCTTGCTTGTGGAATTTTTATTATCATTGTTGAAGTCAACCCGTGAATTGTATTTTAGATAAATATTCACAGCTCTCATTCAAGCTAGTAATAGAAGAGACTAGAACCTCTCCTATCTATAAAAGGACAAGGTTTTCTCTTGGGACTAGTTTCCTTCTTCAATACCAAACATCTTCTCGATATCAACCAACGTTTCCATAATAACAAATATCTTTATACCAACAGCCTTCCTCGAACTCAAGTCAGGATATGCTCGACAATCGCTCTCGTGTGCATGAGGTGCCGTAGAGAGGTACTCGGAGCCACGGCCTAGCAGATGTGTCCCTCTGCCCAACCCCCCGTTTTCATAAAATACAGATATCCAGCTAGCTTCAGATAGAGAGGAGCGAGAAGAGCGTCTGGCACAGAGCATAATTCTCGCATCTGTACACAATCAGACTGTAAAGACAAATCTAGTATTGACAAGGTAGGAAAGGTAAGGAAAGTAAGGGGGAACCAAGTATGGCTTTTTGTAATATATGTACGGTATTTCAGCATAGTTTGAGGGAATCTGGTTGGAAGTCTAGGTATTGGGATCTTTGCGGAAGATTTATATGGTATCAAAACATTATATCGGTATTAGATCTGAAGCTGTCGAGTAGAACACAATCATAATCCCCTGTCTTGTTCTGCGCCTGACTTGAATGGGAATAATTAATAAGAGTATATAAATAAATAGCATGTTTGATTTTCATATACAGCTATAGACTAAGGAGGATGGAGGATCTCGTCCGCTCTCGTATACTTAAGCCTCGGATCAGCAAATTAGCAGTTGTGATCACCAGCCAATACCTGCCGTTGCATGTTTTTGATTTTTGACTAATTTTTGGACACCGCGGGAAATTGGTCTGCGGTGGATGGACGAATTTTTTGATAGATTGTACTCTTTTGAGTGCACATGTTTGTACTAGTTCATAGGCACTCGCCATAAGGGTTGTGTCGATCAATCTGAAGACGAGAAGCTGTTGAGCGAAAAGAAACCTAGGGCATAACTATTCAAGTATGGATAGCTGAGAGCTGAGAGCCTAAAATATAGTCTAGGTTCTAAGGGGGTACCTGTCACTGTGGGCGGCATGAACCCTCCGATTCCGATTTCAGAGATCCGAAGTCGACCTCAAGTTAAGACCGGGCTTTCTGTAACTTCAGGCTTCATCCCACACACAACCCGTCTATCATCTTATCAGCAAATGCCTCCCCACTTCCCACAACCGCAAGAAAAACTCACATAATATGATAAGCATGCACTTTCCGATCCATAACATCCTTCTTAACCTTCACATGAAACGCCTCCACCTCCTCCAGCGTCCACCCCAGTCCCCTCATAAGCGGCGGTTTCAACCCCGTAATTAACTCCAACAAATCGTGCCCGTACCAAAACCCCAACTTCTTGAGGTGCGGATCTCGGGGCCACGTATTAACCGGCCAAAAGAAGATCTTCTCCTCGACATTTACAAACCCAACTTCTTCCATCCAACGTTTATAATTTTTCACAATCCCCAAATCACGGCCTAGTGAGACATAAGCGTTGAAGATGTAGGAATACCATTTTCCGAGGTTGCTGTTGGGGAGGGAGTCGTCGTTGCATTTGGCCGGGAAGTCGCAGTCTTGCATTTCGATGTAGCCGCCTGGGGAGAGAGAGGCGAAGGCGCGCTCGAACATCTTTTTGGGTTCGGCGAGGCAGCTGAGGAGGAGGCGGCCGTGGATTAGGTCGAATTTTTGTTCGTAGGACCATTCGTCTTCGAAGTCGACGACTTCGAAGGAACAGTTCATTGGGACCCTGGGATATGTCAGTCAGGCTTGGGTTTTGGCAGGAGAGGGAAGTACATGTTTGGTTGGATGGGACTTAAGTCACTTCCTATGACTTGGGTTGTGGGATGGTCGGTCGCTGGATAAAGTTCAGTGATGTAGACCTTCTTTGTAAAGAGAGAGGTGATGACCATAATCTAGCGCCCAGAGCCCGGTGCCAGTCCCAATGTCAAGCACGTGTTCTGGCTCTCTATTGAGCGGAGCAAGACTTAAATGCCCGTCAAGTGTCATGTACCATAACTGATGTTGCATATCTCGTTGGGTTAGCTATTTCTTCTGATGGGGTAGAGATCGTCATACTCAAACGGTCCTGTTCTAACTTTTGCCAACTATCAGTCGCGGACACTCATAGCTGATTCTGTACGACCTACCTCATCATTTGGTAGCATATATTCTACGAACAAGAAAAATTGTGTGTTAGCATTGCTCTCCTAGTTGCGATTACCGAAGTCTCAATCCGCAGAACTCACTGCCCTGATGGTACCGATGATACGTGCGGCCATCTTCTTCCCTGACAAACTCGAATACGCTTGCTCTAACAGAGGTAGTAGAAGTCCTAAAGTAGTCCAAAATCAGCGTGATGTCCCAACACCGGGCTTCATGGAATCATGCACACATTTCCGAGAATCCGCCAATGGCCGAGTCGTCATCCTCAGATGGATCTACCTATCCGGTGTTATTCAATAGCTAAGTCTCGTGCTAAGAATATTACGCTTATGTTTTGGTCGTGAGTCCATCCCGCTGAGGTTGGTGGTTGTCGTGTAACAGTCGGGAGTACTTCAGGCTGGTGAAGGGTGGGAGGTGCAGTGACAGCGCTGGGCCCCTGCTTCACGGGGTTTGGGCCGTCACCCTGCGGTGTTGGAGTTGGATTCATCTTCCTTGTCAATGGCAAGCACAACAAAGCAATATACCGTATACGGTTCTCAAGACAGATATACGATTCTTTTGTTGAGTTTCTGAATGATATGAGGTCCAGAGAAATCGCTTAGCCTTCGGGGCAAGCCGCAAGCCACCGTGGGGGACCCGCCAGCGCCCCATTACAGTATCCCCAGTGTGGGCGCGCTATGGACGCCAAGGTATTGAGTTCAGACGCTATAACAAGAAACCGTTCACAGAATTAGGGCGTTGAAGAGTTATCATTCTCTGAAGTTATACATAAGATACATCATTGATGGCGATAAGCAATAACTCTAAGGCCAAAGCCACCATACCCAATGCCAAACACCAAAACGCCCATATCAGACCGATGCATGACGCTTCCGATCACAACTCTTTCACAGCAGGAGCCGTAAGGTTACAAGCATAATCGCACGACCACGATTCCCAACCACCAGAAAAGATCACACTCCCCGCATAACAATCATCCGTACTCCACTTCAGTCCCGCATCTTTGATCTCAAAATCCAGCTGCACCTTCGTGAGTCCATTATCCGGATCAGTTATCGGCGCCCTCAGCTCCGGCACATCATAGTCAAACACAGCAGCATTATCGACGTTCGTGATCGTGATAGCTTGCGGTACGCCCGTAACCGTAATCGATTGTCCCTTGTCCATCACGGCGTTCTGCATCGTAGCGATGATGTTGAAGTCTTGACGGTCGGCTGCGGCTACGTTGTACACCGTAATACCCCAGTTGATGTCGCCGAATAGGCGCCCGATGCCGATACTACATGTTCCCGTGCTCTGTCTTTCGTGCAAGCTGTGGTGAATTAGCTGAGTTTATCCTTATGAACGGGATGCGCGGAGAGGGGGTTGAACGTACTCTTCCAGCGCAGCGCACGAGCTGATATAAGCTAAAACAACGGACAAGGCGGCGGAGAGCTTCATTCTGATGATTTTCAGGATACAGTGATTCGAGAGGTGATTGAAAAGGTTGAAGAGGCTCTAGAGAAGATGGATAGAAGGAAGAGCGAGAGGGTGGGGTGGAGTTCATCGGGTTTAGTTGAAGGTGCTGACAGATTAAAAATAAGCTGGTCCACCAGGACCCCAGCTCCGTGGAGGAAACGGGCCAATCCTGTTTCTATTTCCAGCGGCGGTCTGACCGCCAGGGAGGGGGAAGATGACGAGGCTGGCTTCTGTGTGGTGTGGTTGCCCGACCCCGCCAGCGACCTCTGCCGCTGTGCCCGCTGGGGTGAGCTCCAATCATAACCTCGTGTGCAGTTCAGGCCAAGGTTGTTCTGAAACGGTCCTTAATTGACGCCGTTCAAAGAAACCAAAATTTCTAAATCGAGGTACACGTCAATTTCATTCTCCCTTCGACCTGTTTGAACCTTGACATTGTCGAGGTTGCTGAAGAGCTGTCTCGCATGTCATATTCTGCGACATAATTCTCGTGTCTCTTTCTGGATTGTTTCATTTTGCTGAATTTCTGTGCAAGAATGTCTAAGGTTACATTTCCAAGTGTTGATGCGTGGCGCATGGCCTAAGGTTATATCGCTTCCAATGCGACACTTCAAAAGTTTGAAGCCCTTTCTCCCATCAGCAGACTCTCCCTCCAGTTACTCCGGTGCTCTATTCCCATACTATGAGTGAGAGAATGGTAACTGTAAGCCGCAAGGATGGCCACATACCGAGCCCCCTGGTGCCCTAGCAGAGAACTAGATCTGAGTCCTCCCTTGAGATTCTCCCAGCCAAGACGACATTATTTGAGGCCCATTGACGCATATGCGCCCGAACAATTTCAGTCCATTACAACACATCATCCTACACTTGGGGAGACCTCGCAAAACCGAAAGTCGTTATCGATATTGATGATTGTGAACTTGGGGTGACTGAAGAATTGCCACTTCGCTTTGCAGGCGCTGAGACGAGAAGCAATGTAAACATTCGACTACCCAAAGCATCTGTATCGATGATATCTTCTATCTTTATCTAATAGTCGGTTAGCCTTCTACCGCTATTTCGAGTGAAATACCGCAGAAAGTCGAGGTCTTGAACCTCGATTTTCCGAGGATGTTCGTTTCGGACATAAGATTAGTCGGAATACATTACCCCCCGGTGCCCGGTTGGCACTCCGAATGAGTCAGTCACCGAACGAATGCGAAATGCGACCGCTGAGTAGCGAGTTCGCTTCACATAGGGGTAACACAGAATTTATGGCAAGCCATAAAGCCGACATTCCTCTAGCAATGTCTATAGCACAGCACTACCTGGAGAGCTTTTATTTTATTTTTTCTTGGCATCACGTACAATGCCTTTGACGAATCAATACAACACAATTTTCTTGACTCCAGAGGAGGATGAGCGTGTGCGAAAAACGTTCAGGGGCAGATTGCAAAAATGTCAAGCCCTTGCAGGCCAGCCGCGAGTGCCCAGCGATCCAAGATCCAGTCTTAATCAAATGGCAACAGCGTCTCTGCTGTCAGACATTACTGTCGCACCTGAATCTAAGCCGAGAGCACCGAAGGGTCAGCTAGACGCCATGGTAGCTTTTGGCGTCGGTAATCCGTACCCGCCGTGCACTGTCTTGCTCCAGGACCTGCAGCCCATGAAACTATCTGATCTTCAGATAGATATGCATCATCGTGGCCGCGTGCTCACTGTCCGACGCGTGTCTCCCGTGGTCAAGCTTTTGGCGTTTTCTTGGACAGTTGTACAAGAAGAATTCTCTGGTGAGACGGAGCGGCTAGAGGTTTTGTTGCACAAGTCAAAACACGGTCAAGACATCTTAGAGTCGGGTTCTATATTTGAGATCAAGGAGCCTTATTTCACCCTCAGTGATCAGGGTGACCCTACGCTGCGAATCGACCATCCGTCAGACCTTGTTGTTTGCACGGATATCCTTCCCATCCACAGTCCCCCTTCCACCGAGAACGTTGGTGATTCTAAAGGTGCGGTCTCTGCCACAGCTCATACAGCTTTTACTGCGAAGACAGCTTGGGAGTGCAAGGAGGAAGGAAATACTGCACTCAGACGAAAAGATCTACTACTGGCCCATGCGAACTATACCCAAGGTCTGAAATTGGTCACAACAGACGGTGCGGTGAAAGAAGAATTGGCTTTTGACCTCTACCGAAACCGTGCCCATGTTAACCTCGTCCTGAATCGCCCCGATGAAGCGAAAGCTGATGCACTGGCCTCTCTCACCGGACTGGAAGACCAGAAGCACAAAAATCTCGACAGTAAGGCCTACTTCCGTGCCGGCTGTGCGGCATACAACCTCCGCGAATTCCAGGAAGCCAAGCGTTTCTTCGAGGAGCAGCAGAGGCTTACGCCTGATGACAAAGATGTAACAGCCCGCCTAAAGAAGACTGAACTGCGTCTCCAGGAGCAAGCCACCGGTGTGTACGACTTCAAGAAAATCAAGGCCAGCCTGTTAATAGCTCATCCTCGAGTCGACGCCGCAAGCTTTACACGCGATGTCAAGATCGCGGAGAGCCCCGGACGCGGCCGTGGCCTGTTTGCGACCCGCGACATTGATCCTGGTGAAATCATCCTGTGTGAGAAGGCGTTCTGCGTTGTGTGGGGCCACGAAGACGAAGCATTGACAGCGATGACCTATGATGGCCGCGACGACAGAATAAGAGTTTTCCCTGCCGGATTGTGCAAGGCGGTTGTACAGAAGCTTCTGAACACTCCCTCACAGGTTGATAAAGTAATGGACCTCTATGGCGACTATCGGGGTCTTGAAAAGCAGCTCATTGTGAGAGACTCCGGTCTGGTGATTGATACCTTCCAAGTTCATGACATTATTGCTCGGAACGCTTTTGGTCCCGGTCCTGTGTACGAGTACTCCAGCCGCCATGATAGAGGCGACGTCAGTAACGTGAGCGCGGGTCTCTGGATCTTGGCCTCATACAGCAATCATTCGTGCATCCCCAATACGAAGAAGGAGTGTATGGGTGATCTCATGGTGCTGCGTGCGACTCAACCGATCGGCGCCGGTGAGGAAATCACGCTCAGCTATGATGAATCCAGCGACTACGATGCAAGGACTCCAGCATTGATGAACACGTGGGGCTTCACATGCACCTGCGCGCTATGCGTTGCGGAGAAAGCAGATGGCCCACCGCTGCGGGAGAAGCGCCGGGAGCTGGAAAGGGAGGCCGATGCTTTGGTAGAGAGGGATGTAGCGGTTGGGGCACAGAGACTCACTATTGTCAAGGCCCGGCGCCTTGCTCGTTCCATCAGTGATACCTACGACGAGGAGAGATACAACGGCCTACCTCGCATGGCGCTTCTCAAAATCCAGACGTGGCTCGCCGAAGCTACTACTCGATAAGTCTCTTAAGAGTCTTCTCAGATAGCTAGATCATATTACGGGTCATATGGCGTTACTGTTGACGGAGTTAAATATGAACAAGCAGTTGGTGAAAGTTAGCGAGCAATAAAAAGAACGCATTAGATACGAATCAATGGTACAGTCTGCTGCACCAATACGCCCCTAATGTAACCCTGAATGCAGACCGTCAGCCTGTCAACAGGCACGTTCTAGCGCATGCTGCGCTACCAATCTTCGAGAAGGATATGGCATAGGGAGATCCCGAACGAACATTCTCCCTAGTTCGCTCAACGCCAAACCCGCAGATGGAAATGTGGACTGATCCCTATAGAATGTACCCAAAGACAAGCCTGGCGGGAATGGCATAACCCCACTAGCTAGCCGGTATACCATACATTCGAGTGCCTAAATATTAACCGCATTCGCATATTCTAAAGTTCCAGTATTAATACTAGGAACATAATTAAGGATTTCAGGAGCCATATATGCCTATGTCCCCGTCTAAGTTTAGTATACGGTTTCTTCTATTCGCAGTTTGCCTAACCCAAAGTCCGCAAGTTTAATCCAGGCTCGGCAAAAATCCACGAATCACAGATCGATCCAGGATCGGGTCCTAGATTGCAAGGTATCGATCCTGGATCGATCCAGGTAAGATTACCTTACATAGTAAATTTGTATGAGAAGTACTTCGGCTTGAGCTTACCTACCCCTCCTAGAACACCAAAAATTAAGACCTTTAAAAGATATTAAAAACTTTTTTTTAACTAATATAGTAGGGCAATCGATAAAAGGTCGAATTCTATGGGTTTTAGAGGATTTTAACTAGCGTAGCACGTGGCTATGGAATTGGTATAATTGCTAGGCTTTTTATTTTATAAAACTATATTTCAATTTTATATTAATAATTTATACACCTTGTCCTTTGCTTTGTAATTGCGCACACACGATTTACTCCTCGCATGTCTTAATTCTTTTCTTTTGTTCTGCCTTATAGTTTATTATTTTATTGCGTTCCTATCTACAATTCTGTTTATTTATTGGTCTATCTTAAATGTTGCAAGAAAATGCAATTGTGTAAATATAATATGATTGATGGAGGAAGAAGGGGGCGGAAGCCCGGCTATATACACGAAATGGGGTCACATGACCTAAAGTCATGTGAGGTGAAGTGTCAACGTAACACTAAAGAGACGTTCTATAAGGTCTTTTTGTGACGGGCCTACGAGGTATGCCAGGATACACTTCACTGGAGGAAGAGGTCTTCACCTGAACTCGTATAATTGGGCTATATGCGAAGATCTAAAGCTAAGGAAAGAAGAAGAGGGTGAAGGAGGGGAAGGTGAGCTATATACACAATGAGTAGTCAGGTGACATAGCGTAGCCTTAGCCTAGGGCTTGTACAGGACCCGTATAGTACCCGTAGCATAAGTGGCAGCTAGAGCTGTCACATTACCCCCCCTTTTGAAAAAAGCTTGCCCTTAAGCTTCTTGGCATTTCTGTGTTATCCTCTAATTTATCGTACAAATCGGCTCTATCCTCCCACATTTTAATCTAAAAATTTAATAGCCTTAGGGGTCCTGTTAGATCCGGATTTTGCAGGTGGAAGTCCCGTAGCTTATGCGGGGCGTACTTAAAATCACTAGCCGGGTACCATTTAGGGTCCTTATCGTGGCTAACTTACTTAGCCCGGTAAGATAAGTAGTTCTTAGTCTTTTGTATAGCTAGGATTTCTTCTACTTCTTACTCTTAGTCATCCGTAACTTAAATTAGTAGAGGGGGCTTATTCCGTTAGCCTAGTAAAGGGTTATTACTAGCTTTCCGTAACTTATCCGGTGAGAATATAGGGTAGATTTTTATTAACTTAAGTAGCTTTACCTTATACGAGTTTCTTATACGGCGCAAAATCTTATACAGGCCGGCTATTTAGTGATCTAGTTTACGGCTCGGCCTTTAAGTCTTCTAATTCTTTGTTAAAATCTAGACTTTATCCTTAGGCTTAAAGTCAATTGGTCTATAGTGTAGGTTCACATCCCGTTCCTTCTTCTCTTAGGCTTTTTTTATAATTTTACGGGCCGTCTCTTAGGCTTCTTGTAGCGTATAGACTACCCGTTAGCCTTCCTCCCGATTGAGCTTCTCCTTAGGGGTTGCTACCTTTGGCATGTCCTAGTCGAATGACGTATAAGGCTTATATGCATTTAAAAGCATAGCAAGTGACATACTAATGCTATTATGCGGCAGTGTAAGCTAGGCGTAGTCTATAATCGGTAATAGCTATAGCTAGTTGTCCTAGTAGTAATTCACAAACGGCTGTAAGCGTTAATCCAAATATTAGTTTATAACTTCGGTTTAGCTATCCGTTTGCGGGTAAAAAGCGGTTAAAAGCTTAAGCTTTATGCTTAAGATCCGGCAAAACTTATTCTAGAAAGCGGATATAAACTAGGGGCCTTTGTCGGATATAATAGACTATAGGGCTCCGCGGAATTAATATATATATATAATAAATAGCTAGGCTATTTCCTTTGCTATAGTTGTCTTATAGCAAGGGATTAACACGCTTTGCTTGCTTAATCGGTTTATAATAACGAATCTAGCATTATAGCCATCTTTTGCTTTAGCAAATGACTTAAAGTCCATTGTAATATGTTACTAGGGTCTATCCGGGACTAGCAAGGGGTATAGCATTTTAGGCGTATAATCCTTAAGTATATAAGATCGTTTATAAGCATAGCAATTCCGGATATATTAGGCTATATGTGAGGATAATCGCGCTTAATAGTACTTCTTACTAAGGATCCGAATTATTTTAGTATAGCTAAGGTAAGTAGAGGATATTTAGTTATATGCTTCACGGATTAAGTCGACGATTAGTTGATTATCTGTGAGAATTACTAGCTTGCCCTAGTATAGCAATAAGCTATTTGAAAGAGAGAAGTCTCTTGCAATAGTACTTGTAGCTTGTGTATATAAAGCTTGCAATAAGTCGTAAGTTCGGTTAGCGGCTAGTAACCGCTTTACTAGAGGTAAAAGTTCTTGCATAGTTGCATTTAATGCGTGGATCTTTAAGGCCTTACATATTTGCGGATCGATTTGTTTAGGCTAAAGTAAGGCCTTTGTATAAAGGTAAGCTTTCAAATCTGTAAAGGGTTCTAGGTCTTGTTCTTTATAGGAGAGTATATTAGCCTTAGCATTTTCCTTCCCGGATCGGTATATAATAATAAATGAATAGTCGGCTAATAG
>Ga0302325_10019460_pt1 | contig 14278 bp, 11 predicted proteins | sample Palsa_T0_2_FD_201948 | JGI IMG/M metagenome (GOLD analysis project Ga0302325, IMG submission 201948) | Peat permafrost microbial communities from Stordalen Mire near Abisko, Sweden - Palsa_T0_2 | ecosystem: Environmental > Terrestrial > Soil > Palsa > Peat permafrost | place: Sweden: Abisko... | reverse complement strand
CTGGACGTGCCCGCCCTGCGGAGCGCGAGTACCTCGTCGGGGACGTCGAGACGGAGCGACCGGGCGGGCACGTCCAGTTCGATGAAGTCGCCCGTCTCTACCAGGCTCAACGGTCCCCCGACCGCAGCCTCGGGGGCGACGTGGAGCACGACCGTCCCGAAACTGGTGCCGCTCATACGCCCGTCGCAGATCCTCACCATGTCCGTCACGCCGCGCTTCAACAATTTGGTGGGGAGGGCCACATTCGCTACCTCCGGCATCCCCGGGTAGCCCTTGGGGCCTGCATAGCGTACGACGATAACGTCGTCGTCCTCAACATCGAAATCGTCGGTGTCGCACACGGCGTAATAAGCCTCCGGCGAGTCGAACACGAGCGCCCGGCCCCGGTGCTGCATGAGCTGCACTGAAGCGGCTGACTGCTTGATCACGGCTCCATTGGGGCAAAGGTTCCCATGTAGCACCGCCGTACCTGTGCCTGCGACCATCAAGGGGGCACTGACGCTACGGATCACGTCGCGGTTCCAGCACACCGCCGCGGCAACGTTGTCACCAACGCTCTTTCCCGTGACAGTCACTTCGTCAGCGTTAAGCAAGCCTGCCTCTGCCAACTCGCGCAGGACCACGGGAAGACCCCCGGCGTAACAGAAGTCCTCCATCAAATAGCGGCCCGATGGCAGGAGGTCGACAAGCGTAGGCACCGGGCGGCTGAGCTCGTCGAAATCGTCGAGGGACAGCCGGACCCCGAGGCGCCCGGCCAGGGCCATCAGATGAATGATGGCGTTGGTCGAACCGCCGATGGCGGCATTGGCGCGGATGGCGTTCTCGAAGGCGGGGCGGCCCATAATGGTGTGGGGCCGGAGGTCTTCGAGCACCAGGGCTACTATGCGCGTCCCCGCCTCCTGGGCCACCTCATAGCGGCGTGAGTCCGAGGCCGGCCAGGTGGCGGACCCCGGCAATTGCATACCGAGCGCCTCGGCCATACACGCCATCGTCGACGCCGTACCCATCGTCATACAGTGGCCGTCCGAGCGCGCCATGCACCCTTCGGCTATCTGCAGCTGTTCCGCAGTCATCCGCCCTGCTTTGAACTCAGCCTCGAACTTCCAAATGTGGGTGCCTGAGCCAATGTCCCGGCCCTCGAACTTCCCGCTCAACATCGGCCCTCCGGTGACCATTATCGCCGGGAGGTCAACGCTGGCTGCCGCCATAAGCAAACCTGGGGTGGTCTTGTCACAACCCGAAAGCAACACGACGCCGTCGAGGGGGTTCGCTCGCATGAGCTCCTCGGCCTCCATAGCCAACAGGTTGCGGTACAGCATTGCAGTCGGCCGCATCAGCGACTCGCCAGTAGCCAAAGTCGGGAACTCGAGAGGAAAACCCCCAGCCTGCCAAACACCGCGTTTTACCGCCTCAGCAAGGCGGTGGAGATGAGCGTTGCACGGCGCAAGCTCAGACCAGGTGGTGGCAATACCAATAACCGGCCGACCGTCGAACACCTTCGGCCCATAACCCTGGTTCCGCATCCACGAGCGGTAGACCATCCCAGGTCGACCCTCAGCCCCGAACCAGGCCTGGCTGCGCCGCGGGGTGGTCATGGAGTCGTTACCTTATGCACCTCAGCCCTCCTGTTCGTCCTTAACATTCACCTAATCCATCTCCAGGCCGCCGTCGACGTTAATCGCCTGACCAGTGACGAACGACGCCCAATCGCTCAGCAGGAAAGCTATAACGGTCGCCACCTCCCTCGGCTCTCCCACACGCCTCAGAGGTGTCCGTGACACAAAACCGGCCATATGGTCCTCGCCACCCGACGGTCCTCCTTGCTCTGCCTTTGCGGCAAGAATCTGGTCCCATATCAGAGAATGGGAGGGGACCACCCCCGGGCATACCGCGTTTACACGGACGCTGGGAGCCAACGCGAGCGCCGCCGACTTCGTTAGATTTATCAAGGCCGCCTTGCTGGCCGCGTAGGAGGCAAACTCAACCCGTCCCGCCCTTCCCGCGATCGATGCGATGCTGACGATCGCACCGCCCCCCGACTGCAGCATGTGCCTGCCAGCAGCCTGGATCGTGGATAGCACCGTTTCGAGGTTCACCGTGAACATCCGTCGCCAGTCTTCCAGTTCGATCTCCAGCAGATGGCGGACCTGGGTGATGCCCAGAGCATTGACAAGCCCGTCCAAGCGCCCGAAGCTTGATACGACGCCTTCCACAACTTCCGAAGCAGCACCCACCGCCGTGAGATCGGCTTTAATGCGGATAACATGCGACCCAGCACGCTCAAGCGGCTCAGCGGCAACGCCGAGCCGCGCCTCGTCCCGGTCGCACAACGCGACACGGGCGCCAGACTCGACAAGCAGGCGGGCACATTCGCTGCCCAAGCCGCCGGCGGCACCGGTGACGAGGATGCTCCTGCCCTCTAGGCCCAAATCCGGCACAGACACCGTCCAATCTGCGACTTCGACTGTCGCCTCGATCCACTCAGCCCGCGCCCTATCACAAGGCCCTCGTCGTGCTCACTTATGCCCAGGCACCAATGGGAAGTTACTGTTCTGGAAATCAGTCAGGTCCGGGTCATGGTTCATAAAGATCCGATCGGCCAATGAGCACATCTTGTCGATCGACCGCAGCGCCTCGTCTACAGACACGTGGACCGTGGGCGGGACGCGGTCAGACAGATTTTCCATGACGCACGCCGCATCTCCTGCTATACAGACCAGCCCTTCGTCCGTATTGACAAGCACCGATTGGTGGCCGGGTGTGTGCCCCGGCGTCTTGATCACCCGTATACCTGGGCACACGTCATAATGGTCCGTGTTGATCATCGTGTAGTTCATATAGGTAAGCTCCGGGCTCGTCCAATCTATATTGTACGACCATGCCTGCGTCTCCGTCGGGTGGGCTGCGAACTCCCACTCTGACGCAGATACATAAAACTGTGCGTTAGGGAGCTTTATGTTGTTCTCGCAGTGGTCATAATGTAAATGCGAATTAATCACGATATCAACGTCGTTCAGGCTCCAACCTAGCTCCGCTAGTGCTGCAGGTAGAGGTGTCACAACGCATGGGTGGTACGGCATCCACTTGGTAGCGTCTGCGATACCGGTATCGACCAATATCCGGCGCCCTTCTCCCTCTATGGCGGCACACCAGACCGGGATGTCCATTTTTGTCCCATAACCACGGCCATAGGTAACCCCGGCCCTGTCGATAGTGAGAGTCGCAAGCTTTACTGCGTGGACTCTGTACCGCGGTATTATCACTCGATCAATCCTCCCCAGTAAAAGTGCCTAACTGTTCCAAATAACATCGAGATATCGCCTCGGGCCCACAAGGCCTACCGATTAGCCCACCCGCACTTCGATCGTCAATCGAGCACCGGTCAATCAAGTCCCTTCCTCACTTCTTCCACGACGCGCTCGATGCTCGGGATCGTCGCATCCTCGAGGGCGTCAGCTGCAGGGAGGGGGATATGAGGTGAGGTAATGCGACGGATGGGCCCATCGAGCTCCGAAAAGTACTCATCGGCGACGATGGATGCTAACTCGGCCCCCCAGCCGCACAGTCGAGGGTTCTCCTCGACTGTGAACAAGTGCGCGGTTTTCATAACCGACCGTCCAACGGTGGTCACGTCGAGAGGGACGAGCGAACGTAGGTCCACCACTTCGATCTCGATGCCATCGGCCGAGAGCAGGTCGGCGGCGGCAAGCGCCCGGTGTACCATCGTCCCGAGGGCGACCACAGTCGCGTCACGGCCTGGGCGGCGCACGACCGCGACCCCCAGCTCGTCGACGTGCTCTCCATCGGGCACCTCGCCCTTCAATGGGTACAGGACCTTCTCTTCAAGCACCATGACGGGGTCCGGGTCCCGGACGGCGGCCGCCATAAGCCCAATAACGTCCGCCGCCGTCGAAGGTACGACCACTTTCAGCCCTGGTACCGCCATGAGCCAACTCTCCACGGACTGAGAGTGTTGTGCCCCGAAACGAAGCCCACCCCCATTGCCGAACCGGATTACGAGCGGGACATGCAGTTGTCCTGCAGTCATGTAGCGCGCCTTGGCGATCTGGTTAGCCACCATGTCATGGCACACGGAGAGGAAGTCACCGAACATGATCTCGGCTATCGGGCGGAGGCCTGTCATCGCTGCCCCCATCGCCGCTCCTAGGATCGCCTGCTCCGATATCGGTGTGTCGCAAACACGACGTGGACCAAACTGATCAAAAAGGCCTGCAGTCGCCTTGAAGACACCTCCCGATGCGCCAACGTCCTCGCCGATCAGCACAACCAACGGGTCGCGAGCCATTTCTTGGGCGATCCCCACAGCAATGGCCTCTCGGTAGGTTATCTCCGCCATGAAGCACCGTCCGCGAAAACATGGTCCCAGATAGTGGCTGGGCCCGCTAGTGGTGCGGCCAGGGCCTCCTCGGTGCCGAGCTCGACTTCCTCATCGGCCGCAGTTTCAATCGAAACTAACTGTTCGGCTGCGACTCCGAGCGACTCAAGACGGGACCTGTACATCGGGATCGGGTCCCGTTCCAACCACGCCTTCACTTCCTCGTCCGGCCTGTACTTCCCAGGATCGGCGCGGGAATGGCCGCCGTGCCGGTACGTTAGCGCCTCCACAAGGGATGGGCCATCTCCGCTGCGTGCACGGTCCACGGCGCGTGTCGCAGCGGCGAACACGGCGTCTGCATCGTTGCCATCAACCAGGACCGGCTCGAGCCCATACGCCGAGGCGCGGTCCGCCGCTGGGTGAGCCACCGCGGTCACGCTTTGGATGGGGGTGTACTCCTGGTAGAGGTTGTTCTCGCACACGAAGACCACTGGGAGCTTCCAGACGGCAGCCAGGTTGAGCGCCTCGTGGAAGGCGCCTATGTTCGTCGCTCCGTCCCCAAAGAACGCGACAGCCACTTGATCAGTTCCCCGATAAACAGCGGACCAAGCGGCGCCGTTCGCGATCGTCAGATGGGCTCCTACGATCGCATAGCAGCCCATGAAGTAGTGCTCGCTATCCGTCAGGTGCATCGAGCCGCCTTTGCCACCCATGAGCCCATTAGCGCGGCCAAGCATTTCGCCTAACACTGCGGACATCGAAGCGCCCCGCATAATGACCGCGGCATGGCCCCGATAGGTGGCAAAGACGTAGTCATCGGGCCGAAGTGCCGCAGACACACCTGCCGAAACGGCCTCCTGGCCGGCACCAAGGTGAGTCGTACCCCGGACGAGGCCCTGCAAGAACAGGTTGTAGACTTTCTTCTCGAAGTAGCGAACACGTACCTGGTTCTTGTACATCTCAAGCTGCGTCTCAAGATCCGGTCCCGTCATAATGATCTTGCTGGGACCAACTAACAGCCCGTCAGTCATGTGACAACCTCCCGTTCCATCTACATCCCTCCTGTCAATAGGTCAATAAACATGGGCAGCAAGGTTCCCGAACTCGTCGAAGGACATCGGGCCAGGTTCGCCCTCGATGATCAACCCGGGTGCCGCTTCCACCGTGGCACGGAGGGATTCCGAGACCAGGAGGTGGGAAAGATCGAGTGTGTCATGGATACGTACCAACCTAACATCGTCGCTGTCTGGCCGGCCACAGGTGAGTATCGCCGCGGCAACGACGTCGCGGTCCGTGGGAAGGGCAATAGGGATTTGGACACGTTGCGTACCACTGTTGCCTGCCGTCATGGCGTTTACGTACATGGCGGAAAGATCGACCTGCTCCAGCACGCGGAACGGTATGAAGTCGGCGAGGCCGATCCCCAGCCCATTGCCCTCTGCGGCGGGGCTAACGGCGTGGACGGTGATGGTCGCGATCCGCGGTCGCCTGGAGTCGGTTACGCCCCATATCTTGCTTCGGCCGATGACGTTGGTATCCATGCCTGAGCCGGACTTGTCCTTGCCGAGCTCGTCTACGACGAGCACGTCCAGCTCTTCGAACGGTAGCCCACCCATTAAGGAGTAAGCCTCCTCTAATAGAGCAGCCTCGGCAGCACCACCTATGTCGGGCCCAGGGACAAACGTTATTCGAGCCGTCAGGTCGAGCGCGTTCTCAATGATCGCAAGCCCTCCTAGGACGTTGACTGAAGCGATGACCTGTTTCGCTATCTCGGGGATGAGGCGGGCAAGGGCGCTGGCACCGTAGGCATGGATGCCTTGAGCGCCTCGCTGGTTACCTAAACCGACCGCGCAGATCTTCGCCAAACCGCTTTCGACAGGGCCGCGGAAATCAGTATGCGGTTTGACCCGGTTGACGAGAAGGATGGCGTCGGCCTTGGCTGCATGCGAGTCAACGTGGATAGTCGGCCCGTCCTCGCAGCGACCGACGATGACAGTGTCCATCGTGGCGAGGATCGGCATTGAGACGGAGTCCTCCGTTACCCCGAGGTGTGCCAGCACCTGGAGCTGGCCAGCCACGGTTGCACCACCGTGCGAACCCATCGCTGGTACGACAAAGGGCTCGGCCCCTAGCGCTCGGAGGAACTCGCCTGCAGCGCGAACGACTAAAGCGAGGTCGCGGATCCCGCGGCTACCAGCGGTGATGGCAACTCGCATCCCGGGCCGGACGCTAGCTGTGAGAGGGGCCAGCTCGCGCTTCGCTGCGCCCGCCGGGTCATCTTCAGTTAAGCTCCGAAAGACTTGCCGCACAGGGAGCAGGCTGGGGAACGGCGCTATGTAGCCCAGTTCCCTTACGGCTTCGAAGGGGCCAAGGGCCCTGCGAGCCTCTAACTTCGGCACCTTCAAGCCTCCTTCTGCTCAGTGGCAGGTACCGCAACTCCGGGGCCCCGCCCGACGGGCTGAAGCCAGCCCCGTAAGGCCCCGCGGCCCCAGGACCACATTTTCGGTCGCTCAGTGTTCCTCCCGAGCGCGAACTGGTTGAGGAACGCCATTAGCAGGATCGCAGTCCCGTAGAGCACGTCCTGCCCCGCCTGGTTCATGTTTATAGTCACAAGGGCGCTCTGGATGACGGTGATCAGCGCCGCGCCCGCCACGGTTTGCAGGTACGAGCCCTTGCCGCCGGCAAGAGACGTCCCTCCGATCACGACAATAGCGACCGATGGGAGCAGGTAGTTGTCGCCCATGCCAATGTAGGCCTGGCCGGAATAACCTGCCAGGAGCACGCCCCCGAGAGCGCACGAGAGGCCGCTCACGGCGTATGCAACAATAATCGTTCGTTTGACCGGGAGGCCACAAAGCTCAGACGCGGCCCGATTTGAACCAATCCCGTAAATGTTGCGTCCCAGCCGAGTGAAGACCAGCACCACAGTCACGATCGCAATGAGCACGATCCAAAGGACCACTACATATGGGATCCCGGCGCTGCCCGTGGAAAGAGTCGTCACAAAGCCGGGCGCATTGCCTTGTGGGCTGCCATGCGAGTAGATGATGGCGACACCCTCGAGGATGCTGTTCATCCCGAGCGTCATCACGAGAGGTGAGACCTCGAGCAATGAAATACCGAGGCCATTAACGATGCCCGCTCCGAGGCCAACGACGAGGACAAGGAGGAAGTCTGTCCCCGGGGATAGGCCCGACGCCTGGAAACCCACGAGGAGGACTGCAGAGAGGTTGATGATGTACGGCACCGAGAGATCGATGCCGCCGACCAGCAGGACGAGCGTCTGGCCGATGGCTATTATCCCGATATAGGCCGCGGTCTGAGCCATGACGCTCAGATGACCCGGAGAAAGGAACCCGGGGATTGCGATGGCACCACCTACGGCCGCTAGGACGACTAAACCATAGGGGATACCTAATTCAATTGGTCGGGTATAGCTGCGCCTTTGCCCGCTCATAGTGACGCCGGTTGTTCGCCCAGGGTGTTGCTGGAACGCTGCCGCCGCTGAGAAGTCCGAGCGCTCCGCTTGGACTGCGCTGACTGCGCCAGAAGCGCGCCGATAACAATGACGCCAGTGACAATGAACTGCAGGTTGGTCGAAAAGTTGGCAGCAAAGAGGACGGATGCCACCAGGCTGAGCACGATCGCGCCTAAAAGCGAGCCGACCAGGGTGCCGACACCCCCTGATAGGCTCGTGCCTCCGACAACGAGTGCGGCGACCGCGTTCAGCAAGTAGACGGCCCCGATCGTGGGGTCCCCGCTGGTGGTCAGGCCGGCCAGCACCACCCCCGCGAGTGCACAGCAAACGCCCGAGGCGACGTACGCCAAGATGCGGACGCGGACCACCCGAATGCCGGCTGACCAGCTCGACGCTTCGCTCCCGCCGATGGCCTGGAGGTCGACGCCGAACTTCGAACGGCGCAAGAAGAACCACCCCGCTAACGCTGCCAACGTGAGCCAGATTGCCGAAACCGGGATGACGCTGATCGTCCCGACCGTCCAGCTCGTGAGCCAGGCCGGTATGGTCGCCCCTCCGGGGTACGGGAGGATCACAAGTGCGACCCCGACGTAGATCGAGCCAGTTGCCAGTGTGGCGATCAAGGGCGCGATCTGCGCGTAGCAGACGATAAGCCCGTTGAGGAGCCCAGCAGCAGCCCCTAGGCCAAGGGCCACCAAAACCCCTAGGGGAGCCAGACCATGCCCTGCTAGGACGGCGGTCGTAACGTTCGCCAGGGTAACTATGCTCCCGGTCGAAAGGTCGATGCCGTTGGTCAAGACGACGAACGTCTCGCCTATCGCCGCCAGCGCGAGTGGGAGCGATTCGTTCGCTATCCCCACGGCCTGGATACTGCTGAAGGTCCAGTGGTTCAGCTCGATGTTGACGACTAAGAGGATTACAGCGAGGATTGCCGCGACGTATGCCCTTTGCCATACGAGCAGCGGCTTCCAGAATGAGAGCTGCCTTGCACTCGGCGAGCCTTGGTACGCGGTCACTTGCCGTCGGCTCCAACCGCGAAGGATGCCGCGACTACATCGTCTTGGGTGATATCGGCTCCTTCGAGGATCCTGGCAGGTACCCCGTCATGGAACACCGCTATCCGGTCACATAGCCCGACGAGCTCTTCGGTGTCTGAAGAGTACAAGATGCATGAGTTCCCTGAGCTCGTCAGCTCTCGCAGCGTCTGGTAGAAACCGAATTTCGTCTGGACGTCGATCCCGCGCATCGCATCAACAAACAGGAGGATCGAAGGGTTGCACGCCAAGAACTTACGCAGCACTACCTTCTGTTGCGTACCACCGCTCAGCGTTGACGCCAGGTCGAACGGCGACTTCACTCTGATCGCGGCCTGGCCGATCGCCGTCAGGGCGAACTCGCGCTCCGCTCGCATCCGGATAAACCCAAACCTGGAACGTTTACCAAGGGTCGCCATGGCCAGGTTCCACCGCACTGGAAGGCCAAGGTGCAGACCGTGCACCTTCCTGTCTTCGGGGATGAGCACGATACCGTGCGCGAGCGCATCGGAAGGGCGACTTATCTTGATCCTGGCGCCGCCCTGGACCATGGTACCCGTCCCGCGCCCGACGCCATATAGCCACAAAATGAACTCTCGTTGGCCCTGTCCCTCCAACCCCCCGAGACCCAAGATCTCGCCCCGACGGAGCTCGAGCGCCCACGGTTTGTGGCTAGAACGAAGTCGCACCTCCCTGAGGTCGAGCACGGGTGCGGCGGGCGCAGTGGCCCCCTTTGGCGGATAAATCGCTTGCACGTCCCGGCCCGCCATCAGCCTGACCACCTCGTGCTCGTTCGTCTCGGTGACTCCTAATCGAGCGATCTTCTTGCCGTCGCGGAGGATCGTCATACTGTCGGCCAGGTTCCAAACCTCACGCATGCGGTGCGTAATCACCAGGATCGTGGTGCCCTCATCCCTGAAGGCGCGCACAAGACCAAACAATCGGTCTACCTCCGCCGCGCCGAGCGAGGACGTCGCTTCATCGAGGACCAGGATCTTCGGCCGGGTCGCGGTGACCTTGGCTATCTCGAGCATCTGCTGCTGGTCAAGGGGCAGCGACCCCGCAACGGCCCGTGGGTCGATGTGGGCCAACCCGAGCCCGTCAAGCATCTCTTGGGCGATGCGGGTCACCTTGCGCAGCGAGAGGACCCCCGCTCGCGTCGGGAGGCGGCTCAGGACCAGGTTGTGCGCCACGGACAGCTGGGGCACAAGAGACAGCTCCTGGTACACAACGGCGACGCCGGCGGCACGGGTCTCCTGGGGTAGCCCTGTCCGCAACACTTTTCCGTCGACCCGCACTTCGCCTTGGTCGGGTCGCGTCACTGCGGCAATAATTTTCACCAGGGTGCTTTTCCCTGCGCCATTTTCACCAACTATCGCGTGAATTTCGCCTCGCGAAACTGTGAGGTCAACACCGTCTAGCGCTTGGACCCCGCCAAACCGCTTGCTCACCCCCCTCACGGCCAGCACCTCGCCGCCGAGCAGCGCGGTTTCAGGGCGCCCACCATGGTCGGGTTCCCCGTACCGTTCAACGCCCCCCACAGACCCGTCCACGCAAATCTCCTAAGAGTGAAAGACCATCCCCCACGGCTCGAGGACCGAGCGGACCTGGCCTGCCTACCTCGCGTACGCCTGCGGGACCGGGTGCCGGAGCACCACGGTCCCGCAGCGTCGCGTTATTTTAGGGATATTACCGAGCCGATGGAAGGCCTTACGCGCCGCCCATGTACTTCTTTACCTCCGGGACCGTAATCTGCACGGGAGCGAGTAGCGGGCTGGACACGTTCAGGACCATGTCAGCCGGCGCACTGGCGGAGCACTTCGACGCAGCCTCCGCGTCGCCCCACGTAGTTGTTGGGAGCGAAACAAAATGCGGCTCCGTCTTGCCCGACAGGACGGCCAAGGCTACCTTCATGGCGACAGCGCTCTCCCATAGGTGACCATCGGTCATGCTCCCGGTGAGCCCGGCAGAGGCGTACTGCTTGAGCTGACAAGCAAAGCCGTTCTCGGGCGTGCCGGATACGGGCACGAACTTGCGGTGAGCGTCCGCGAAAGCATTGATTACACCCTGCTCCATGTCGCCACCCGTGAACACCCCATTGAGATCGCTCGCTGAGTAACGTGAAAGGTAGTTAGCCATGGCCACCTGTGCTTGGGCAAGATCCCAGTTTGCATAGGTGTAACCAAGTACGTGGATACCGGGGTTCTTAGCCAGGACCTGGCTCATCCCCTGCTCCTCTTCCTGTTCGGTGGCGTTGCCGGCGATCCCTCGCATCTCGACGATGTTCCCATGCCCGTGCAGTAGCGTCACCAGGCCCTGCATCAAACCGGCGCCGAACGAAACGCCAATTGTTTGGATGTCGTACGCGTACGGCGAGCTCACTAGGTCGTTGTCGGCGACCACCACGATGCCGGCTTTGTGGGCCACCGCGATGGCGGGGTTGAGTCCCGTCAGCGAGTTGGAGTCGATCAAGATAGCGTTGACGTGCTCGGCAATCATGTCGTCAACTGCCGAGATCTGAGCGGCGACACTAGTCCCAGCGTTGTTTATAATAAAGTTCTTGATTTCGGGTGCGATCGCTGGGTTGGCCGCGTAGGCCTTCACTTCTGCCTCGATTTGGACGCGCGAGGCATTGCCATAGTAGCCACCGCTATACCCAATTACCCACGGGCCTGTCGCGGCGGATGTCCGAGCCGCCGCCGTGGCGACACCTCCGACCGACATCATTGCGGCAGCGCTCATAATTGCAACTGCAGTAGCCGCCACCTTGCGTACCTTGAACTTCATGCGCTTTGTTACCGGTACCACCTCCCTTTTTCCCCATAAGTAGTACATGACTAATCTGTGATTATGGTAGTTACCTCTAAATAAGCATTTAGATCGTCGGCCCAAGCACCCGCGACGCGCCGTCATAGTGGTCCACCGGATCTCCATACTTGCGCCTGCCTCAGCCCCGAAGGGCTGCTCTGCCTGCGCTCGTAAATCACCCCCCTCCCTCGGCGGAGCCCGCTTACCCATCTGGGTCACAGGTGGCCAACAAGGCTGACCGGTGGCCCACTAGCCTGGTCTGACCACCTGCTGGCTGGACCACGAGGCTTATGATAACCTGAGTAGAATGCTGCGTCAAGTATCTGGGATCGCAGACGCCGGTCTGCGAGGAACAAAAGAAGGTTGTTAGTGGAGGTGGTTCGTTGCTGACTGCCGTGGTACGTCTTCGGGACGGTGTGAGCCACCACCCATCGGCATCCTCGGCCGGGCAGCCGAGCGAGCCGACCGCGGCTTTGGCTCGGAAGTAGGTCCTGAACCCATTATGTTCGAACTACGCGCCATTGATAAGAACAAGCTCTACGCGTTGATTGTCGATCAGATAGTGCAAGGCGTACAGTCGGGCGCCTTTCTCCCTGGACAAGTTCTTCCCGCCGAACGACTGTTGGCTTCCCGGTTCAACGTGAGCAGAAGTTCAGTCCGAGAGGCGATCCGAGTTTTGGAACACGCTGGGGTCGTAGAGGTCCGGAGCGGACGAGGGACTCTCATCACTCAGGAAGGGTTCTCGAACGCCTCGATACTCCGCGCACGAGCTGAATTGACTGGTGACCATAGCCCTCTCGACATAATTGCTGCACGCCGGGTACTCGAGCCAAGCTGTGCCGGGCTGGCCGCCGAGCAAAGGCACGAGCGAGACCTGGTCTCTCTTCGGAGGATTATCAGTGAACATGAGCACCTGAACGGGCTCGGCGAGGACGTTGAGGACGTTGACCTCTCATTTCACCTGGCGATTGCGGGCGCTTGCCATAACCCTGTGTTCTTGACCCTCGTCGAGTACCTGGTCCAAATCATGCAGCACGAGGTTTGGCGGGAGCTGAAGTACCGGGCTCGGGCTGGCCCTGAATTCGCGGCGCTTGACCTTCAGCAGCACCGTGAGATATACGCCGCGATCCGGAAGCGGGATCCGCAGGAAGCCCTTGCGAAAATGCAAGGACATCTGGATACCGTTGAGGCAACTATGCTCGCGGAGCTTTCGTAAGTCTCGTCTCACGAGGGCGCTCGGCTCCTGCGCGTCCGCTGCCGAGAATCGAGACCTTCCTATGGCTTCCGGCGGAGCAGTTCAGGCCCGCGGTCTCGGAGCTCGGCCAACGACGTCACGCCAAGGAGCTGCATGGTCCGCTTCAGCTCCGCCTTGAACAGGTCGAGGGCCCGAGAAACCCCCTGCTCACCCCCAGCCGCCAGGCCGTAAAGGTAGGGCCGGCCAACGGCGCACAGGTTGGCGCCGAGGGCGATGGCAACGGCGATGTCGCCACCATGACGGATACCGGAGTCGACGATTATCGCGGGATCATCACCTATGGCCTCCCGCACCGGCGCCACCAGGTCGAGCGCCGGTACGGAGCGGTCCAACTGGCGGCCCCCGTGGTTTGACAAGTGGAGGCCGTCGACCCCCACGGATATCGCCCGCTTGGCGTCTTTGGGGCCCACAGGGCCCTTCAGGAACAGTGGTCCTTGCCACCAGGAGCGCATTTCAGCAATGTCGTCCCAGGTCAAGGCGGGATCGAAGACGGTTGCCATATTCGCGGCGCTGACCTTGTCCTCGCCCACGTCGGGGTGCCCCAGGTTGGCGAACTCCAAGGTCGGTGACCGGAGCATGTTGGTCCAGTAGCTCACCTTCATGCCAATGTCTGCCAAAGCGCCGGGCCGGAGGCTAGGGGGTATGGTGAGCCCGTTGCGTGCGTCCCGCCGCCTGAGGCCGGCGACCGGAGTGTCGATCGTTACCTCCAGCAACCCGTACCCACTCGCTTGGGCACGCTCGACCAAGGACCGGGCCTTGCCTCGGTCGCGCAGCACGTAGAGCTGGAACCACAGGTCGCCGTGGCGCCCCGCGCAGAGATCCTCGATGGAGGTGTTCCCTACCGTGGACAAGGCATAGGGGACGTTGTGCTTTTGCGCTGCAGCCGCTACGGCCACCTCCCCCTCGGGGTGCGTCATCCTTGTATAGCCGGTGGGGCACAGCGCCAGGGGGATGTCATAGCGCCGGCCGCCGAAGAAGGGGGCGCTCAGGTCGGGTGCGCTCACGTCTTGCAGGACCTGAGGCGCGAACTGCCACTGCGCGAAGGCGGCCCGGTTCTCCGCCAAGGTCACTTCGTCCTCGGCACCGCCGTCGATGTAGTCGAACACCACTCCGGGCAGGCGTCGCCGGGCCACCCGGCGCAGGTCGTCGATGGTCAGGCAGCCATTGAGGCGCCGGGTGGTGGCGTCCCACTCAATGGCCCTGAACTGGAGCAGCTCTCTGATCTCGTCGAGGCGCAAAACTATCCCCTCCTCATGGCGCCCACAGCGGAGCTCTCACCACTGGCTGCGCAGCAAAGCCAGCTCGGCGTCTGCCTCGTTCGGGTCAAGCGGCAATGGTACGGCCTCGCCGCTCGCCATGGCCAAATG
>Ga0302325_10019459_pt1 | contig 14278 bp, 12 predicted proteins | sample Palsa_T0_2_FD_201948 | JGI IMG/M metagenome (GOLD analysis project Ga0302325, IMG submission 201948) | Peat permafrost microbial communities from Stordalen Mire near Abisko, Sweden - Palsa_T0_2 | ecosystem: Environmental > Terrestrial > Soil > Palsa > Peat permafrost | place: Sweden: Abisko... | reverse complement strand
CAAGAGCGGCGGCCGTGATGCTCAGGCCGTTTCACCTCGCCCGGACCAGTTTCGGGTCGGTCCCATCCACACGCGCGCGTCGCATGTGCACAGAAACCACGTTCGATTTGATCGATCCGGACAAAATGGATTAGGCACGCCCACGGCGTGACTCGATTTAGCTAGCAATCAAGCGATACATCAAGCTTTACATCGTAATTGACTGATTCATTTAGCGTGGCGCGCGGAACCCCCACCGTCCCGTGCAACCCAGCTACCAGTATCCTTTCCCTCGCAGCGCGGCATAGGCCGGCATGGCCCACCGTTGTGCGGCTTGGTGTAGCGCCCCCGAGGCTAGGCGCCGTTTGCGCGCGCTATCGCTCTGAAATGGGCGGCGGCGCTCCGGGTCCTTGGCATGATACGACAAAATATGGTCGAGCTCTTTCCCACCTTCTGGCAGTGCCAGTCCGAAGAAGGACGCAATTTCGCAAATCCGTTGGCGGTTCAGGTCCTCATAATCAATCACTTTACATTTCTCGTCCACCGCCTCGAGCGCCGATCCCAGAAGCTGGCCCATGGCTCGGGCGCAGTACTCCTCGTCCGGCATCTCCGTCGCCGTTTGGTCCGTCCACCCGAAAAGTTCGCCTGCCAGATCTCCGTCGGCCTTCCAATCCATCCAATGCCCCTTCAATGCCGTCACTAGCACCTCCGAGGGATTCCGCACAATCACCACGCAAGGTGTATCCGGCCAGCAAGAGCGAACCATCTTCATACCCATCAGGTTGACGCTGGCGAATTTGACCGCAACCCGTTCTGTTTCGCCGGTCCGGTAATGCGCAAGTAAACGGAGTACGGAATCCATCAGTATCCGCCGCCTTACTTCCCAACGCGCCGTCAGGTAAGCGCTGGGGGTATCGGCGTAGCGGCGTGTCAGCCTTACGAGCATAGCCGGCTCGGAAGCCACTACGGTTTGCGGAACAATCTTGAGCGCGTTTGAAAGAAGTGTGGAACCGCAGTGAGACACGTGAAAGATAAACCCGGCGGGGCGGACCGCGGGAAGCCGGTTGCTCAGCCGAACCATAGTCTCGATGTTGGTTTCGATTTCCCTCGCCGGTTGGGCCGCCTTCTCCAGTTTGTCCGGAAGGCGTACTCAAACACCCGCAGATCTCTACAGGCAGGGCCGCCGTTGTCGTCTTCCCGTCGCCAGCCACTTCTCGACCCGAAACCCGCGGAGGTCACGGAAGGCACAGTCATGGATGGAGTTCGGCGCCACGCCGCTGTCGGCACGCAGCAGCCAGAAAGGCCGCTTACGTGCTTACCACATGCTGGGACCAAACCGCGCTGATTCCAAGAGGTGTAACCTCCCGCGCCGGCTCAGTTCCGGCTTGTGTCCGCTTATGACCAAACATCAGACGGCGCCCAATTCCTCAGGAGTTAGGAACATCGCCATTCTGTTTGCCGTGGTTGCCGTGCTCTTTCTGGCTCGGGATCTGCTGATCCCGCTCGCCTTCGCCATCACCCTCTCAATGATTCTGGCGCCCGTCGTCGCCTGGCTGCAAAGACTGCGCTTGGGCCGGGTTGCATCGGCAATCCTGGTGATGGTAGTCGCGACCGCGTCAGCGGGTGGCGTCAGCTGGGTGATCTTCAATGACTTGGTTGAGGTGGCAATCGAACTCCCTGGATATAAGGACAATATCGACAAGAAGATCGAATCGCTGAACGCTCCGGGCAAGAGTGCGTTTGGACGGGCAGCCGAGAGCGTGGAAGAGTTGAGGAAGCAGATCGCGAGCGGGCCGCCGCCGGTTCCCCCAGCCGCCGATGCCCCGTCCGCGCCCAAGGGCCGGCGCATCCCTCCCAATCCCGGCACCCATCCGCTCGCCGTGCAGATTGTACAGGAGCCCGGGAATGAATTGCAATACGTCGCCAGTCTGGCCAAGCCTTTCCTCCGGCCCCTGGCGGTGTTCGGAATGGTACTGATCTTCAGCCTGTACCTGTTGATTGAACACAACGATCTGCGGAACCGGCTGTTCCGTCTGGTCGGATTGCAGCAGATCAACCTCATGACCCAGGCGCTCAATGATGCTACGCAGAGGGTGAGCCGATACCTGATGCTCCAGCTTCTGGTGAACGCCTGCTTTGGAGCCCTGTTCGGAACCGGGTTGTATCTGATCGGCCTTCCCTACGCGGCCTTGTGGGGCGCTGTTGCCGCCATCTTACGGTGGGTGCCCTATGTCGGCTCGCTGGTTGCCGCCGCTCTGCCTTTGATGCTTTCCCTGGCAGTGTTCAACGGTTGGGCGCCTCCGTTAATGGTGTTTGGCCTGTTCGCCATACTGGAACTGGTCACCGGCAATTTCGTGGAACCCTGGCTCTACGGGATACACACCGGAGTTTCCTCGCTGGCGCTGCTTCTCGCCACCGTGTTTTGGGCTGCGCTCTGGGGGCCTGCCGGACTGATTCTTTCGACTCCCCTGACGGTTTGCGTCTTAGTGCTGGGCCGCTATGTGCCGCAGTTCAAGTTCCTGCACGTCCTGCTGGGCGATGAAGCCCCACTCGAAGCCGAAGCGCTGATCTACCAGCGCCTGCTCGACATGGATGAACAAGAAGCCAGAGCCGTGGCGGATCGATATCTGAAAGAGCACACCTTAGCCCAACTCTACGATTCGGTCCTGATCCCGGCGCTGACCATGGCCGAGCACGATCGGCATAAGGGCGCGCTGGACACAGTCCGGGAAGAGTTTCTCTTCCTCAGCATGAAAGAGATGTTAGCCGAGCTACCGGATGATTCTTTGAAGTCGGTGCTGCCGGACGTCGAAGTCGCCAAGGAACCGAAACCCGAATGGCCGGCCGGCCGCGTCATTTGTATTCCGGCCAACGACGAGGCCGATGAGATCAGCGCCTCCATGCTATCCCAGTTGCTGGAGATGGGCGGCTGCGCGGCTCTTTCGTTTCCGGTCGACCCGGACATGCTTCACCTGATGCAGGTATTAGAACCTTCGGCGGACGACGTCATCTGTATTTCATCCTTGCCGCCATTCGCCTTTTCCCACGCCAAGAATCTGAGCCGCCAACTGCGGGCACACTTCCCGCTGACCAAAATCGTGGTGGGGGTGTGGGGATTCGCGGGCGACGCCAAAGTGGCCCTGGACCGGTTTCCCGCGCCTCGTCCGGAGTACCTGGTGACCACTCTGGAGCAAGCCGTCCAGACTGTAGCCGCGCCGGTTGAGGTCCCCGCCGAAGTCTGAGTGGCGCGGGCCCATGGCCTGCGATTCCCGAGCCGCTCCGAGCGCTCGGGTTTTCGTGCCAAGACAATACGAGAAAATCACGCCCTTAGGGTCGAAACTCCGATCCGAGCCGCGCGCGTCAGCAAGCATTTTCCCGACAGCACCGAATCTCGCAGTCACGATAAAAATCAGCTCCCGCCAAGCCCAAATCACCTTCGGGCCATTCCGCGCAGCCATTCCGCGCAGCAGCCGCGCGGGCCGCCTTCCGCTCCATTACACTTAAATCCTGCATGCCGGAATCCGCAATCGGCCCTTACCAGATCCTCGGCCCCCTAGGCGCGGGTGGGATGGGCGAAGTCTACAAGGCTCTCGACCCTCGCGTGGGACGCCACGTCGCCCTCAAACTGCTGCCCGAATCGATGGGGAACAATCCCGACCTCCGCCGCCGCTTCGAGCAGGAGGCGCGCCTCGCCGCGGCGCTGAACCATCCCAACGTGATGGCCATTTACGATGTCGGGCTCGACCAGCATCCGCCCTACATCGTCGCGGAACTGGTGCCAGGTGAATCGCTGCGCACGATGATCACCAGCGGGCCGCTGCCGCCGCGTAAGGCCGTCGATATCGCCGCCCAAATTGCAGCAGGACTGGCGGCCGCGCACGCCGCCGGCATTGTGCATCGCGATCTGAAGCCGGAGAACGTCATCGTCACCTCCGAAGGCGTGGCGAAGATCCTCGATTTCGGCGTGGCGCGGATGGAATCGAAGGCAGTGGCGGCCAACGTGACGGCAACCATGGCGCACACATCCGCCGGTTCGGTGGTGGGTACCGCCGCGTATATGAGTCCGGAGCAGGCGCGCGCGGGCGATGTGGATTACCGCTCCGACCAATTCAGTCTGGGCCTGGTGCTATACGAAATGCTGAGCGGGAAGCAGGCCTTTAGCGGCCCCAGCACGGTGCAGGTGATGTCCGCGATCATCGAGCAGGAGCCGGCGCCTATTGAGCGCACGCTGCCCACGCAATTGCGCTGGATACTGCAACGGTGCCTGACCAAGGAACGCGAAGGGCGCTACGAATCCACGCGCGATCTGGCGCGCGAGCTGGCGCAGTTGCGCGACCACTACAGCGAACTGACCACCATGGCGAGTGGCGTACAACCCGCCGTTACCGCCGCCGTTACCGCCGCCGTTACCGATAAGAAACGTCCCATGTTGCCACTGTGGATTTTGGCCGCAGCGTGCGCGCTGCTTGGCATAGCCGGATGGTGCGCCGCGCAACTATTACGCAATCCGCACGCGGTAGATCTTTCGCGCTACCGGACAACGCCGTTCGCGACCGCACTGGTGACTCAAGGCCGTCCTTCATGGTCGCGCGACGGCAAAAGCGTCGCATTCATTGGCGACAATGGGGGCAGCTCCCAACTTTACGTGCAAGGCGTCGATTCACCTACCGCCGTTCAAATATCCCACGGCCCGTGGCAGGTCTACGACGGCCAACCGCCATTCTGGACTCCCGACTCGCAGTCGATCTACTTCCGATGCGGCAAAGAGGACCAGGCGGGACTGTGCCGCATCCCAGCCGGCGGCGGAGAGTCGACCATGGTTCAGCCAAACGCATTGGCCGGCTCTCTCTCGCCGGACGGCAAGACGCTGGCAATGCTCGTGTTCCCGAATAAGGACTATTTCCGGCTGGAGATGATGACCGCCACGCCGCCGGACGCACCGCCGCGCAAATACGAGCAGCAACCGTTTCCTGCGGGAACGCACTACAACAACCCTGCCGTGGCGTTCGCGCCTGACGGCAAGAGCATATTCGTCGCTATTGCCTTTGAAGGGAAGGGCGAAACCGCTTGGCTTTTGCCCTGGCCGGCAGCTCCAGCGCGCCCCGTGTTACCGCAGGGTTTGCTGTTTTCGAACACGCCGCAGATTTCATGGGAGCCGGATTCGCGGCATATGGTCTTCGCCGTCGAGGTGGATGCATCGCATCACTATCAGCTCTACATGGCCGACGTGCATAATGGCGGCTATTGGCCGGTGTTTATGGAAGATCGCCCCGCTTCCAGTCCGGCGGTGTCACCCGACGGTACGCGCGTGGCCTATCGGTCGAACCTCTCGCACGCCGATGTCATAGCCGTGCCGCTAGGCGATGGACCGGTGCGCACATTGCTTGGCAGTTCGCGTACCGAACAGATGGCGGATGCGTCGCAAGCCGGGCCGCAACTGGTTTATGTCACCGACCGCCGCGGCAGGCAGGAAATCTGGCTCACCAGCACGGCGGAAGGTTGGGACCGCCCGCTGATTACGGCGGACAGCTTACAGGTGGATGGCAAATCTGCCAGCGCTTTTCTCGATCCGGCACTCTCGTCCGACGGCCGCCGCGTGGCATTCGCGGCCGGTGTGGGCGGGAATTTTCACATTTATACGGCATTCGTCTCGGGAGGCGCGCCTATACGCGTCACCAGGGAACCGGGTCTCGAAGACGAGCCCGCATGGTCGCCGGACGGCAATTGGGTCGCTTTCGGCCACCTTGTTGGACACGGTTTCCTCTTGGCCAAAGCGCGCCCTGGCAGCGGCGAAGCGCTCACGGAGTTGGCTCCGGTGGGAGGCAGCGCCGTTCCCGCCTGGTCTCCCACGGGTGAATGGATCGCCACGCACGACGACCATGGAAATTTGACGTTGTTCAGCCCGGACGGAAAGCCGAAGCGCACACTGCCGGGCGATGGCGGCCCGTGCGCATGGTCGCGCGACGGCAAGACGCTGTATCAGGTAAGAATGGGCGACCCGGCGCTGGTGGCCGTCGATATCGCTACCGGCAAGCAGACCAAGCTACGCGATTTGCCCGGCCTGGAGCCGTTTTCGGACTCTAATCCCGGGTTGCGCGCGTCGCTGACCTCGGACGGCAAGAGCATCGTGTACACCGTGAACCGGCCGCGGACGGAAATCTGGATTCTGGATGGCGTGCGGACGCCGCCTGCGTGGTGGGAGAGGATACTGGGCAAATAACGATGAGTTTTCAATGGTTGCAGATACGTATCACCGAAGAGCAGGAGCGGCGCGAGCGCGAGAACGCGATTCTGGAGCGCCTGCCGCGCGCGCTCAAGGAGCTCCACGAGAGTCTGAACATTTGCGTAGTCGCTTATAACGAGGCGTTCGGCGCGGATTCCGCCAGCCTGATGCTCGAACAGGGGACCATGCACATGGTCGCCGGCGGCGGAAAGATTCAGATCGTGACCGACGCGTCGCTGCCCGGCTTTCGCGTAGAGCGCGGCTCGGACCCGCTACTGATCCAGGTGGGAATACTGCCCGGAGACAAGCTCTTCTATCGCGACGGCGACAAGTATCTTACGGCGGAAGAGATGACTCGTCGCATTCTGGACAGGACGTTGTTTCCGAGGTTGGTGGAATAAGTGGGGCAGGCAATCTTGCCTGCAGCCGCCTTTCAGGCGGCCGCCCGGTGCGGCCGCTGGATTTGACCGAACACGAACGGGTCACCGTTGAGATCCTGAAGACCGATTCGGACCCGGCGGCTGCTCAGCTCGATCTCGACTGCGTCGAAGCCATCCGCCGGGAAATACAGACTGCCGGTCCCGCTCCCGGGCTCGATGAGGTACGCCGCCGCCTCTCCAAGATTCCAGGGTCCATGACTCAGGATTTCATCGCCGGGCGCGAGGATGGTTGAGTGGCGTTTTACTTCCTCGACACCAGCGCTTTGGGGAATTTGCACTCGCGGAACGGCTGATCGAGCAGTACGCGTTTGACCGGCGGCTTCGGACGCTCGATACTGTTCAAATTGCGGTCGCTCTTGGACTAGTATTGGCCCAGTTTTTTCCGCCATGTGGGACAAGTGCCCGAAGTTGGCGCCACCGCCTTCCGAAAAAAGTCTTTTGGGCCGCCGATGAACGCGAATAGATTACTTTGTAGCCGCTGACAAAGTTGTCTGCGACGTCGCCGCCATTGGATCGCCTGTTGCCTACCGCCCGACCGCCCGCTCCGCCGCCAGCCTCTGCACCGTCTCTTCCAGTTCAGCCACGCGCCGCGCCAGATCGTCGATCGCCTGGCCTTCGGGATCGGGCAGCCGGCCGTGCTCCAGCGGGCCGCCTTCCGGCCGCACCCGCACCACCCGGCCGGGGATGCCCACCACCGTCGAATTGTCCGGCGCCGGATGCACCACCACCGAGCCCGCGCCAATCTTGACGTTGTCGCCGATGCGGATGTTGCCCAACACCTTGGCGCCGGTACCGATTACCACGCGGTTGCCAATAGTTGGATGGCGCTTGCCCTTTTCGGCGCCGGTACCGCCCAGCGTCACGCCCTGATACAGCAGCACGTCGTCGCCGATCTCCGACGTTTCTCCGATCACCACGCCCGCGCCGTGATCGATGAAGAAGCGGCGGCCGATAGTGGCGCCCGGGTGGATCTCAATTCCCGTCAGGAAGCGTGAGAATTGCGAAATCACCCGCGGGACCAGCGGCATGCCAAAACCATTGAGCCAGTGAGCGAAGCGATGCGCCAGAATGGCGTGGAACCCGGGATAGCAGAGCACCACCTCGACCACACTCTTGGCCGCCGGGTCCTCCCGGAAGATGGTATCGATCTGTTCCCTGATAGCCCGAAACATTCCGCGCTCCTACATTGACGTTGTGGCCCACGCACTTATACTTTGTGGGGCAGCCAATCTTGGCTGCAGCCGGCTTTCAGCCGGCTCTCTTCGTCTCGCGAGTCGTCGGTTTCTGCCGCAAGAGACACTCCCGTCAGGCATCGTTTGTCGCTCGTGTGAACGCGTCGTTCCCGCCGCGGCGTTCCAAGAGCGGTGGCCGCAGATGAACGCAGATGAAACAAGACTCCCCCCAGTGTTTTCTGCGGCCAATGCCTTTTTTTCCGCCTCCTCTACCTAGTGCGCTCCCGCGTGCTCCGGCTCCATCACCGGGGCTTTCGCGCCAGCCGGGATAGGCGCCAGCATGTCCTCTTTGCGTTTGATCAGCGTGGACGTGTTATAGCTGGCAATTTCAAAGCCGTGGCCGTGAGTGATCGCGTCCGTGGGGCAAGCTTCCACGCAATATCCGCAGAAGATGCAGCGGTTGTAATCGATGTTATAGACCTTGGCGTAGCGCTCGCCGCCCGATATGCGAAGCTTGTCGGTGTTCTCCGCCGCTTCGATATAGATGCAGTTCGAAGGGCAGTTAGCCGCGCACAGGAAACAGGCAACGCATTTTTCCATACCGTTTTCGTCGCGCTGCAGCACATGGGCGCCGCGGAAACGCTCTTCGAATTTGGCCGGCTCTTCGGGGTAATATTCCGTCACCGTCGGAGACATCATCTCCTTGAAGGTGATCCCCATCCCTTTGGCGATTGCCGTCACTGTGCTGCGAACATCGATCTTCTTGAGCATGGTTCTCTTCCATTCTAGCGTTAGACCGAGCGCGATGGAAAGGGGGCCCGGTTCCGCCTCGTGGTCGGCCGCGAGAGTTCCCGAGCCCGAATGCGCATCACTTCCAGGCCGCGCACTGCCACTCTGTTGATGTCACTACGTATGGAGCGCCGTCACCGTGAGGCGCGACACCTCATCTGCGCCGGGTATGCGGAGTTCCAGCTTAGAATGAGTGCATGAAGGATGCGCCATCCCATCGTAGCCACCCCATCGTGGCTCCCTTCAAGGGGACGTAGAGGGACTGCACGCGCTTGCCATCGCAGCCGTGACGCGCAGCGGCACGCCGCACAGCGGTAGCCGCCAAATCCCTGCTGGACAGCTTCCGATGGCAAGCCGCGGCGATCGCTCTGCTTATCCTGGTCGCCTACGCAAATTCGCTGCCCTCCAGCTTCCACTTCGACGACTCCACCATCTTCGTCGATCCCGTGATCGTAAGTCCCGGCTTTGGACAGAATCCAGTGCTCTATGACTCCGTTAATGTCTTGCTGCACGCCGCTAACTGCATTCTGTTGCTGGCGCTGGCGCGAAGGTATCTATCCCCGTTTACCGCCGCGTGCGTGGCCGTGCTCTTCGCAACCAGTACGCCGGTCACGAGACGAATCGAATTGTTCATTATTGTAACTGCGATTAAATGACGCCCGACAGTAACCTATCCACAAGTAATTAGCAATTTAGGGCGTCATCAACCGTACAGACTCCGAAATAGTACACGCACTTATGCGTGCAGCGTTTGTGGGGCAGCCAATCCTGGCTGCAGCCTGCTTTCAGCCGGCTCTGTTCGCCTTCACACCCGTCGATTCTGCCGCAAAAGATGCTCCTCTCAGGGGTCCTCTGTGAACGCGTTTCTCTGCCCGTGCGTGGCTAGGCATGGCGCCCCGCCCTATTTCCGAAGCGACACCGTAATATTGCGATACCTCATGCCGCCCGTTTGATCGCCTTGCACGTAGAACGGCCCCCGCTCACCTTCATTGCCATCCAGAGCGCCTCCGGAAATTCCCGGAACCTCCCCGCTGCCGCCAGAAAGCCATAGACAGCTCCCGTGTCGTGGAACTTATCAATCACTCCCGCTTTCTCATATCCCACCTGTATCTCATCGCGGCCGCCCAGATAGATGCCGCTGTTACCGCCTTCGGGACAGTTATATTCGTTATGTAACTTGAAATCGTCGAATTTACGTTTGTCTTAAAGGTTGGCCCCGCGCTCCTTCTTCAGAAGCAGGCCGTCCTCCATCACCCAGTGGTTGGCCGTGCTCGCGGGGAACGGCTCTCAGCCGCTGAGGTCTTTCCCGTTCAGCCTCGGCTCAGGATTGGTCCAGGCCTTGGGGATTGGGCGCTTCAGTTCCGGAGCGCGCACGCCCGCGATGCGAGCCGTCCCTGCATCGCTGCTTTTCTGCACGCCGGTGAGTTAATTGCCAGTCACCTCCAGCTCCCAAGTTGTTCCGCGCGAAACTCCCCGCGTGAGTTGCGTCCCATCCATTTTCTCTCCGCTCCAATCGCCATTCGGATTCCAATCTCCGCCGTCCGCCGGCTGGCTCCATCGTTTCGTCCAGATCGCTCTTCAGCGCGAGCGTGACGCCCGTTAGCGCATTCCGGCAGCGCCCTCCCACGCACGGGATCTCGGCCGCCCGCTGCCGCCCGCTGCCGCCACCCGGAACTTCTACAACAAGCCCAAACGGCTCGGACTCGACGTCTCCACCATCGCAGCCCATCCCCGGACTGCCTGTGCCCTTGAGCGATTCCTTAAGAATCGTAGCCGGGGCCGCCAGACGACCCGCCCTCTTTCCACAGCTTTTCCCAATTCCAGATCCTGTATGCCGCCTTGTTCGACAACGGGAATCCGAGTTGATGCGCCAGCATACACACCTGCCCGCGATGGTGGGCTTCGTGAGAAAGCATGTAACACAGCATTTCCACGCCAACCGGCCAAGGCGGAGCCCAGCCATCTCTGCGAAACTTCTCGACGCGGCCTCCACAGCCGCCGAGCGCTTCAGCGAGCATCTCCGCGCAGCGAGCGGCGCTCTCGGCCAATCCCGCACGGGCCTGCTGCGGCGTGCAGTGCGCGCGGTTGAGCTGTGGTGGAACCTTCAGGTGCGGCGCGGTAAGCCTGACCCATTTTGTGCGGACATTGTGCATGTGCGTGAAGATCGCCGCAATGGTGCGGGTCTTGCCGGGCGGTTTGGCTCTCCAGGCGGTTGGGTCAAGATGTTCGATAAGAACCTGGTTCATGCGATCGTTGGCCGCAAAGATCCGGACTGCGGCCCGGTCGAGTTGAGTGTGAACCTTGTGTTGACGCGTGGTCACGGCTCCCTACTCCTTGACCTATAATACTTCCGGCCATCGTCGGAATTGCCGTCCGAAGTGATACTCTCCGCTGGACAATTTCCGAGCAGCGGCTCTAATTCGCTGAAGGCCTCTCCACGTGGTCGATCACCAGGATTTCCACCTGCTCCTTCGCCGGCGCCACCTTCAATCCAAGCTGTTGTTGGAGCGCTACGGGAAGCGTTGGCGCTTCGTCGGCAGGATAGAGCTTGGCAAAGGCGGCCGCCTCTTCCGGCGACATGTTGACCCCACCGGGGAGGCTCGGCACATATTCCAGGGCGAAATCGTAGCCTCCCTGGAGGCCCGTTTTGTCGAACAGAGGGCGATCGAATTGCGGCCCAATCCGCAGCACCAGCTCGGACATCGAGACGTTGGTGTAATCCATCCGTAACCGGTTGGCGGATAACGCCGCCTTGCTCTCCACGTCAGGTGCGCTCGGCTTCAGTTTCGGCGGATTGTTGCCCACCACCAGATCGTATACCGGCAGCTCTTTCGTCTCGCGATGGAATTTCAACTGGAAACGCTCGGCCAACAGCGTCTGAAGCATCTGCCGGACCTCGTCCATGCTAGGCACGCGGTCGCCCGGCGCCCTGGCCTCAATATCGTAAAGTTGGATGCGGCCCGTTTCGTCGCGCCATACCGGCGCGCCCGAAACCTGAAAGGTGCGCAGTTTGTAAGCGGTCATCACCAGTCCCGCGAGAAGGCCCTGCGTGGTCACTCGATTGCCGCTGATCCGAACGGAGCTCTCTCGGTCGGCAGTGCCAAAGGCAAACTGGCCCCGCGTGAACACGTGCGGCTTGACCGAGGCTACTTCGAAAGCCAGTGCCGAGATTTTCGCCGGATCACCCCCGATCTGTGTTTGTGCATGGATCGCAGGCGCATGGCCGATGCCGATCGCGAGGGGGCCAGCCAGAGCCGCGACTCCGGCGCCGGCGAGCAGGAGTTTCTTCGCGCGATTCAAATTTTGCCCTATGCGGCAGCTCATAATCGACTCGATTCGTTTCTTGAGATTCGCCCCCGTCACTCCCGAAACGCACGCCAGCGGCGATTCCACGTAGAGCTTGCAAACGTTGAGAATACCCGCGGCGTAAACTTCCGGCTCGCTGCCAAGCAGCAAAACCTCTTCGTCACAGGCACGCTCCCGCTCATCCACCAATCGTGTCCCGATCCACCACACCAGAGGATGAAACCAAAAGACAGCTTCCACCAGCATGTGAATGAAGCCTGTCAGGTTGTCTCGCCGGTGGACATGGCTCGACTCGTGGTCCAGGATCGCTCGCAGCTGTTGCGGGACAAGACGTTCTGTGATGCCTTCCGGCAGCAGCAATATGGGCTGGAGAATTCCAAATATGCCCGGCTCAATGAGCGAGGCAGACGTTCTTACGGGAACGGGAAACTGCAGTTGCAATGGCGCTGACGAACGGAGAACGGACCTGATTCTGAACCATCGGAACAGCCAGTGACCCAACACCGCGAGGACTCCGCATGCCCACACGATGGCGACGATTCGCATTGGGGAGAGGCCGGTTTCGGTAGCCGCCGCTGGCGCACTCGCCATCGGGGCCACAAACGGCTGGCTGAGTTCCTCAATCGCGAAAGCCAATCGAGGTTGTGCGATGACCGGAGTCGTGTGCCAATTCAAATGTCCGCCGAGCGCCACCAGCAGGGAGAACGGAACCAGAAATTTCATCGACGCCGCCAACCATACCGAGTGCCGGGTTAACGCCCGATTCTTGCGGAGCGCCAGCGTGAGCAATGCCGCCACGCCTGCAAACAGCGTCGATTGCCATAAATGGTTCGCGAGTGCCGGGATCATTCCGGTTTCCCCTTTCTCGCCAGTTCGCGGAGAGTGTTTTCAGCCTCCTGCACATCATCCAAGGTTAGCTTGCCTGATTCAATCAATTGCGCCATGACGGGTTGCGTCCGGCCGCCGAACAGGCCCAGGAAATCGTCAACCAGTCTGCGTAGGGCTACATTTCGGGAGAGCACTGCCTCAAAGATGTGAGCATTGCCGATCTTCCTGACGCGGCGTAGCGCTTTCTTTCCTTCTAAGCGGTAGACCGTGGTTTGCACGGTAGTGTAGGCCGGCGTTTGTTTTTTGGGGAACGCCTCCTGGATCTCTCGAATCGAGAGCGGGCTTCGATGCCACAGCGCCTCCATGATCTGCAGTTCCAACTTCGTCAGTCTCAGAGCCATTTCCTACTATGCCTGCTTGTTATACTACTACCAGAGAGTTTTCAGCGCAAGCGGTTCTTTCCGGCCGGGTTTTGATCGGCCTCTCCGGTAACCACGATAGGTCCTGTAACACTCCGCTTACGTCAATTTGGCGTTAACGCCGCGCGGGCATCGTCATTGGCCAGGACGATTCTGCTTCAGTAATGGTATCGAGTCTGGAGGAAATCAATAGCTTCATCCGTGACACGGTACACCAACCGGTGTTCCTGGCTGACACGACGCGACCAGCAGCCTGCCAGCACATATTTGAGAGGCTCAGGCTTTCCCAGTCCCTGGAATGGATCTCGCATCACTGCCTCGACCAGATCCAGCACTCTGATTGCGGTGCTGCGATCGGTTTTGACCCAAAAACGGAGGTCCTCCAGGAACTCAGGTTGAAAGACGGCGACCCGTTTAGGATCTCGCTTCACCTAAAATCTCTCGACGCAGTCCCGCTGCCGTACCAGGTTTGGTCCGCCCTTGCTCCGCTCGCCGCAACGCCGATTGGAGACGCCGTGCGTTGCGTGGCGACCGTAACAGGTGTGCAGTTTCTATCAGACCGGCGAGTTCGGTCGCCGGAAGGAGGGCGACGTCGCGCGCTCCCCGCCGCCGAACGATCACGGTTTCCTGCTGGTCCACTACCTGATCGAGAACGCTGGCCAGATTTTCACGGAGGCTGGTGTACGTCGTTTCACTCGGCATGAGGCGCCCAATTGATATTGTACAGCATTCCTGTACGGAAGCGGAGGCCAGGCATTCGCTCAGGGATCAAGTTTATGCGAGGCGCCGGGATCCGCTCCCCAAGCCGACTTTCCGCCGGTCCACGACTGGGGGCTTGGCGAGGAAGTTTGAGTGTGGTTGATGTTTCACACGTGAAATGGCAACTGCGCCTGCCCTAAAGCCCCGACGAGCGTGATCGGCCAATCGGATACAAGCCATGCAACGGAGTGGAAGCCAACGCCTTCCCACCCGTCGCCCGTTTTAGCGATCACGCATTCGCCAAATAAATTCTCCCCTTCCTTTCAGCAAGATACAGCCAATCCGCCCCTGCAGCCGCAAACGCCCGTGCTAGACGTAGGTCAGTGGCGCGGCCCCATGGGCTGCGTTCCGAGGTAATTAACA
>Ga0302325_10019457_pt1 | contig 14279 bp, 11 predicted proteins | sample Palsa_T0_2_FD_201948 | JGI IMG/M metagenome (GOLD analysis project Ga0302325, IMG submission 201948) | Peat permafrost microbial communities from Stordalen Mire near Abisko, Sweden - Palsa_T0_2 | ecosystem: Environmental > Terrestrial > Soil > Palsa > Peat permafrost | place: Sweden: Abisko... | reverse complement strand
AGTCCGCCATGACGCAAATCAACAACTACATGCCGGCCCCGGGGACCGGCGCATCCAACAGCACGCCTCAAGAGGTGCTGTTTCTGGTCACCGACGGCGTCGACGACGAGGTCTCGGTGTCGTGCTCCCAGCCGCTCAATGGAACGCGTTGCCAGCAACCCTTCAACACGACCATGTGCACGACAGTGAAGAATCGCGGCATTCGCATTGCCGTCCTGTACACCGCCTATCTGCCGCTGCCCACAAACACCTGGTACAATTCATGGATTGCACCCTTTCAGAGCCAGATCAGCCCAAACATGCAGAGCTGCGCGTCGCCAGGGCTGTTTTTCTCGGTGACCACGGACGGCGATATCACCGCCGCCATGGCGCAGCTGTTCAATACCGCCATAGCAACCGCGCACTTGACGCAGTGACATGCAGACCCGGGAAAGTCCGCCGACAGAGCCAGACACTACAGGAATTCGGGGGCAGCGACCCGATGGATATGATTCCTCCAGCTTGTTCAAGCCTCGCAGCAATCGCCGACGAGAGTCATGGGATTTAAAGATGTGGTTCGAGCCATTGTCGCGCATCAACGACCAGACGTTCGGGAGATTTGGGCAGAACGGCAAGCCGAATCGACGAGTGCCAGACGGCGTGATCGGCCGGCCGTCGGCCGACGCCACTTGAGCTCCGACATTATCGTGATCTCAATGGTTTGCACGCGTGCGAGAGGATCAGGCAACCCTTCGATGCGGATGGCTTTGCAATTTAATGAGATGAATTTTCTGTGTAACGACGTTGATTGAGCCATTGGATATTCGCTTATTACTTTGACGGCAGACTCGGAAATCCGATGCCGACGGCGCCTGCGAGTATCAATAACAGGTTACGGGTGCTGGGCGGATGTCGCGTAAATCGGCGTGACCCCATACGGATTCAGACCCGGCCGACGCCGCGGTTCCGGTTAGAACAAAATCGAAATAAAAGAAGAACAAACGTGTGCACATTTTGCACAAGAGTGCAGCTAACCTATGGAAAAATCTGCTATTTCTCTCCACTCCATCATGGGCGCGACGCAGAAGCGATGGGCAGTGGCGTTCAATCGGGGCGATCCGGTTGCGCCGTGGTCCGCGCGAGCGGCGGGGCACGGCATTCGATGCCGATATATGCATCGGCTTCGAAGCGATCGGCAAGGTCGCATCGAGCTGACCTGCGCCAAACGCAGGTCAAGCAGCCCGGGCGTCCGGAATTGGGGTCAGACGATGGGCAACGGGTCGAACTCGCCCTTGAGGATGCTCGCCGGGTCCTCGTAGCCCATCCACCGGTTGATGGCCGTCGCATAGATGCGGCGGAAATCCGTCGTGTAGACGAGGTTGCCTTGGCGCAGTTCGGTGAGGCTCGGCACCTTGCCGTATTGGCCGCCCTTGACTGGCGCGCCGATGACGAAGGCGGGCCCGGCGGTGCCGTGATCGGTGCCCTGGCTGGTGTTCTCCTGGACGCGCCGGCCGAATTCGCTGAACGCCATCAGGACCACGTCGTCGGCACGTCCGAGCCGCGCCACGTCCTTCATGAAGGCGGCGATGTGGTCGGAGGTGTAGGTCCACAGGCGGGCATGGACGTCGCCCTGGTAGACATGGGTGTCGAAGGCATTGTTGCGATAGGCGACGTAGTAGATCTTGGTCGGGAAATCGGCCGCGATCAGCGCGGCGACCCGCTCCAGCCCGAAGCGCACAAGGCCGTAGTCGACGGGGGTGCGATACTGCGCCCAGGCATCGCGCACCAGCTGCTCCGCCTGCAGCGCGCTGCGCGAGACGCCATACATGAATTCCTGCGCCTCGTTGGCGCCGCGGCCGCGTGCTGCCAGGAGCTTGAGCGGCGAGGACTCGTCGGCAAAGCCGGAACGCACGAACTTGGCGGGGTCGTCGAACACCAGCGGCACGTGGCCGCGCGAGCGCACCGCGAGCGACTGCTGGGTGTCGATGTTGACCACGTAATTGTTGTGGCCCTCCGGGTCCATGGCGTCGGCCATGCGGCCCACCCAGCCATAGAGCTCACCGCGGTTCGGCGCCGCGGTCTGCCAATAGGCCATGGAGGCGAAATGGGAGAATGACGGCTGATCGTAGCCGACCCCGTGCACGATCGCGAGATGGCCGTCCTTGTAGAGGCGCTCCATGCCGGCCATGGTGTTCTGGAAGGCGAAATGATCGTCGAGCTTGCGCAGCTTGTCGGGCTTGATGCCGATCCTGGGCCGGGCCCGGTAATAGGCGTCGTCGCCATAAGGCACCACCGTGTTGAGCCCGTCATTGCCGCCGGACAGTTCGACGACGACCAGGATGCGGCCGGGCTTTGCCGCCGGCGCCGCGGCGGCCTGCGAAAAGAACGGCGAACGTCCCAATCCGGTGGCGCCGAGGATGACGCTGCCGAAGCCGGCACGCAGCAGGTCGCGCCGCGCCACGCCGCCGATGCGAGAGAAAATCGCCATGACCGCCTCCTTTTCTTCGTCCCTGCCCGCTGCCGCGGTGTGCCGTCCCGGTTCTCAGCAGAGCTGGAATTCGGGCGTGCTCATGATCAAATGCGCCGTCAGGCGCAGCGGCCGTTCCGAATAGCTCGCGGCCCGGTCGAGGTCGCCGGTGCCGAGCTGCTTTTCCAGGAACGCGATCAGCGCCGCGCGCACCTCGGCGTCGACCGGCACCCGCAACAGCCGCATCGAGAGGTGATCGACCGCGTCGGCCGCGGTCTTCGCCCCGGACGAAACCACCGCGAGCGAGAGATCGAACTGCGCCGCCGCCCGCGGGATCGGCTTGATCTTGCGCACCGCCTCCTGGAAGCCGACCAGGCTGCCGTAGCGGGTGTTGAAATCCTCGGCGCTGGCGATGACGTTCGCCATCGTCATGTCGCCGCCCTCCATGCCGCCGCCCCCGCCGGGTCCGCGCTCGACCGTCGCCTCGCGGATGTCCATGCCGGCGAGAATGCGGTCGTTGACCCGCTTGATCTCGGCGCCCGGGTTGAAGTTCGGGTCGGTGAAATTCAGGATGTCGGGAAACAGCACGTCGCGGGCGAAATTGCCGCGCGCCAGCAGCAGCCCCGGCGTGATCCAGGCGCGGCCCTGGGCCCAGCCCGCCACCGTCGGCGGATTGAGCAGGACCTGTCCGAGTTCGCGGCTGACCACATAGAGATCGGGAATGCCGGCCAGGCGCTTGGCGCCGAGCTTGCGATAGGTCGAAACGACGAGCTCGACCGGCCCCTTGATCCGGGTCCCGAACGATGGCTCGCTGTAGAAATCCCGCGACAGGAACATGGTGTGCAGCAGCGGCGCGATCTCATAATCATTGTCTCGCAGCACCGCGCCGAGCCTCGCCTGCATCGCCGGCGAAATATCCTCGCGGACGAAATAGCGGTAGAGCTTGGCGGAGATGAATTCGGCCGTTGCCTTCTGCTCCAGGATGATGCGCAGGATATCGACGCCGTCGAAATTGCCGGTGCGGCCCAGGAAGGTCTTGGGCGCGTCGTCATGCTTGGCCGGATCGACCTTGGAGGCGAGGTCGTCGTCGATCCAGCCGGTGAAGGCGCGGGCGGCCTCGCGGATGTCCTGCTCCGAATAATTGCCGACGCCCATGGTGAAGAGTTCCATCACCTCGCGTGCGAAGTTCTCGTTGGGCGCGCCCTTCACGTTCTCGGCGGCATCGAGGTAGACCAGCATGGCGGGGCCGCGCGCCACCTCGATCAGGAGATCGCGGAAATTTCCGGTCGCCCGGGCGTGCAGGAGCGCGAGCTGCTGCTCCATCTTGCGGTAGTCGCGGACCTTCTCCTCGCCGGTGGCGAAATGGCCGTGCCAGAACAACGCCATCTTCTCTTCGAGCGGATGGGCGGTGGCGACCATGCGGTCGGCCCACCAATTGGCGAGCCGGCGCGTTTCCAATAGCGTGGCGCGCAGCCAGTAGAAGAAGCGGTCGACCACCGGCTGCAGCCGCCGCTCGCCCTCGGGTTTGACCCGCACGCCGAGCGCCTCGCCGGTGCGTTCGGCGCGCCGCGTCGCTGCGACCCGGCTGGGCGGAAAATCGCGCAGGCCCGGGTCCCACACGCCGGAGGCATCGAACGGCTCCAGGTGGTCGTTGGGGACCGAACCGTAGTCCACCAGATGCGCCACCGCCCGCTCCGGCGTCATGGCCGCGAGGCGCGCGATCTCTTCCGGGGTGCCCCCGAAGCCGGCGCGTTCGATGAGTTGCGCCGCGAAATCGTAGCTCCAGTCCGACACCGTGATCGGCGTGAGGTCGTCCGCCCAAGCCGCCGGCCCGGAAGGGCTGCGAAGCACATTCCGAAAGCCGTGAACGAGCGATACGTTCTTGAGATCGGAATGGCTGTCCATGGGAACCCCGGCACGGCGATGGCGTATTGCATTTCACGCCGCGGCTGCGGGCAATCAAGCTATGGGGGCGATTGCCATTTCCGATAGCTATTCAGGCCGGCAAGGCCGGCTCGCCGGCCGCTGCGATCAGCTCCGGCCACGGCCGGATCGGCGGCAGCACGATGTTGCGTCCGGCCTCCTGGAGCGCGGCGATGAAGCCCTTGAACGGGGCGATCCGCAGATACTGGTCGGCCACCATGGCGACGGTATGCCTGGTGCCGTGGTCGGTCGCGAAGAAATCGATGCCGTCCAGCGCGCCCTCCACCAGGAATGCCGTGAGCGCCGGGAGCAGGCAGACGCCGAAGCCGGCATGCACCAGCCCGAGCGCGACCTCATAGGTGCGGCAATGCGCGACGGTGCGGTGCGCCGGCAGCACGCGCTGATACCACTGCTGGATGCGAAGCGTGTGCGGCGTACCGAAATGGAACTGGATGCAGCTGTTCAGGATCCTGCGCGCATCGGGCGTCATGGCGTCGAGGTCGCGGACCTCGCCGAGGCGGATGGAGCTCGGAACCGCGAACACATAGGGATCGTCGACGATCGGCACCTGGCGGAAGCCGACGCTGGACTGCGCGACCGAGTCCGCTGCGATCAGGCCGATATTGGCCTGCCGCGAATAAAGCATTTCCAGCACCTCGGCAGGCGCCGCTTCGTGAATGTCGATTTCGATCTCGGAGCCCGCCGCGGCGCAGCGGTTGAGCGCGTCCGGCAGCACCGCCTTGACCACCGAGTTGAGGCCGGCAATGCGGATGATGGAGCGCTTGCCGGAGCCGAACTGGCGCAGGCTCGCCTCCGCCTCCTCGATCTCCTTGAGCACGCTCTGGGCGTGGCGAACCAGCACTTGGCCGGCATCGGTCAGGACCATGCGATTGTGGCTGCGGTCGAACAGCCTGGTGCCGACGCTTTCCTCGAGCTTGGCCAGTTGCTGGGAGAGCGACGGCTGGGCGAGACCAAGCTGCTTGCTCGCCCGCGTCAGCGTCGAGGATTGCGCCACCGCCATGAAAATTCGAAGCTGGTGCAGGGTCATTGCGGGGCTCTCTACGGCACGATGCGGATACGGCGACGGCAGGACCGGCAGGACCGGCCTGGGTGTCGTCGATGGGCCGCCTCGGCGCCGGCTGCAGGGGTCGTGCGCCTTATTTCAGCTCGAACTCGACCAATTGCACCCGGGTCGAGCCCACATTTTTGATGGCACGGGTGTCGCCCCCGTCCTGCCAGAAGAACTCGCCGAGCTTGACCGCCCTGGCGCGATCGCGCGCGCCGGGCGCGCTTTCGACGATCTCGCCGCCGTCGACCACGATCCGCATGCCCGGCGACTTCTGGGTGACGGCGCCGGCCGATTGGCCGGGCTCGAGGATCAGCCGCCACGCCCGCAGCCGCTCATTGTCGACGACCTGGGTATAGCCCGGCACGTCCCTCGTGCCCGCCGTGAGACCTTCCGGCCCCGGCTTCTTCAGGGCGACGACGATGTTGTGAAACGGCGTCGTGCCGACATTGGAGCCGCGATGGGTCACGTTGTGTTGGGAGTCCGCGGAATAGTTCACGTTGCCGCGGATGCCGTGCCGTGGACCGGTGACCGGTCCGCCCATCACCTGGCCGGTCTGTTCGGCGTCCTCGACCAGCACGCTGAACTGGTCCAGCGAATGGGTGTGGTAGTTCGACGAGCGTCCCGGCGGAATATAGACGTTGAGGAGCATGACGTGATCGTTGCCAAACACCGGCAAATGGTAAGAAGCGTTCTGGACCGGCACGGCGGGGCCGTCATCCTCGGCTGCGGCCGCCGCCTGGCCGAGCGCGCAAGCACAGATCGCGAGCGAGGCCGCAAGAAAATACCGCATGAAGTTCCTCCCCTTCGTCACCGTCTTGCCTTTCGTCGCCGTCTTGCGGGCGATCGCCGTCGGCCGGTTCCGCGTCCACCGCGGCGACCGGAAATTCCGGCGGCGAAGATGCGGCTTTCCGGCACCCCTGGCAAGGGGCGGCAAGGAGCGGCGGGATGCCGACGGGATGCCGTGCCGGTCTTTGCCCAAACGGCGCCCGACGATATGCTTGGATGATCTTTGGATGGCACGGTTTTTGCGAAACCACGGCTCGCGAAGCGCCCAGCCGCGGCTCGGTCAATCCCAAGGCGTGGGAATAAAATCTCCGGGAGATCGCGGGCGCATGATCCCGAAAAGTCGCAGACTTTTTGGACCAGACAACGGGAGTGCTGCATGTCTCGCATCCACTTGTTCGCCGAACCCGCCGCCCTCGACATTCATCTCGACCGCAGCGCGCTCGTCATCATCGATATGCAGCGCGATTTCCTCGAGCCCGGCGGATTCGGCGCGGCGCTCGGCAATGACGTCTCCCGGCTCAAGGCCGCCGTCGGTCCCTGCAAGAATGTGCTGGCGGCGGCACGCGGCCTCGGCATGCTCGTCATTCATACCAGGGAAGGCCATCGGCCCGACCTTACCGACGCGCCCCCGCATAAGGTGGACCGCGGCGACCCTGCGATGCGGATCGGCGCGCCGGGACCGATGGGACGCATCCTGGTCCGCGGCGAGCCCGGTCACGACATCATCCCTGAACTCTATCCGGGCAAAGACGAGCCGGTAATCGACAAGCCCGGCAAGGGCGCATTCTATCAAACCGATCTCGACCTCATGCTGCGCAATCGCGGCATCGATACTCTGCTGGTGTGCGGCGTCACCACCGAGGTATGCGTCAACACCACCGTGCGCGAAGCCAATGACCGCGGCTACCGCTGCATCGTGCTGTCGGACTGCTGCGCCTCCTACTTCCCCCAATTCCACGAAATGGGATTGGCGATGATCAAGGCGCAGGGCGGCATCTTCGGATCGGTGGCCTCCTCGCAATCGCTGCTTTCCGCGATGGCGGTGGCTGCATAGAGCATGATCCCGAAAAGTTGCAGACTTTTCGGACAAGATCATGCTTAGCCGAAGCGATAGCGCTCTCAGCGCGGCGCGGGCCGCGCCGCTTTTCTGCACAGAATTCGTACATGGGTTGATCGAGATTTGATCGCCCTCGTCATATTTCGGTCACGGGGGCTGACGTTTCGGATTTGCGTCATCGAGACATTCGCCGCGGTTTCTCCGGCTCAAGTCCGAGTTTCGCGATCGGATGAAATACCTTCGAAATGGCACGCTCCTTGCGAGCGTTTTGCCTGATCACGTTGCCGCGATCCTTCGACCCCCCGAGATTGATCGCACGGCCGGGATGCAGCGTGACGGGCGGACGGGGCCGAAGAGGAGACTTCATCGGTGTCGGGGAATGCCGGCCTGGACGCGTGAGCGTTCGGCGGTCGCCTGATGGAACCTATTTGTCGGGCCTGCCGGAATCCCCTCTCAGAACCCCCTGCTCGGTAACGGATGTCGTGTCCTCGTGAGGCGACTCGAAAACTCATCCGCGTCCGTCAGGACCAGTTTCTTGATTTAGGTCGTCACAGGAGGACGCTATGGCGGATACGACTTATCGCCCGACGTTATGGACGCCCGGCGATTGGAACGCTTTCTTCGGTTTTGGTACCAACATCCTCGTCAACATGCTGACCCTGACGGCATTGCTGCGCTTCGTTCTGAAGATGCCGGATGCGCTGGTGTTCGGGCGCATCCTGCCAGCGGTCGGCCTGATGATGTTCCTCAGCACGATGTATTACGCGTGGCTCGCCTACCGGCTCGCCAAGCAGACCGGGCGCAGCGACGTTTGCGCGCTGCCTTCGGGCATCAGCGTCCCGCACATGTTCATCGTCACCTTCGTGATCATGCTGCCGATCGCGCTCAAGACAGGCGACCCGGTGAAGGGGTGGCAGGCCGGCCTCGTCTGGGTGTTCTTCCAAAGCTTCATCCTGATGATCGGCGGCTTCATCGCGCCCTTCATCCGCAGGGTCACGCCGCGCGCCGCCCTGCTCGGTACGCTGGCCGGCGTATCGATAACCTTCATCGCGATGCGGCCGGCGCTCGATATGTTCATGACGCCGGTCATCGGCCTCACCTGCTTCGCCATCATCGTGGTGAGCTGGTTCGGGGGCGTGAAATATCCCAAGGGCATCCCCGCCGGTCTCGTCGCTATCATCGTCGGCATGATAATCGCGTGGGGCTCGAACCTGTTCGGCCTCAATTACGGCGGCCTCAGCCTCGACGGGCTCTCAAAAGCGGTATCGGGCTTCGGCTTCTCGGTGCCGCTGCCCGCCGCCGACATGATATTCTCAGGCTTCGAGTACCTCGGCGTCATCCTGGTGACCGCTGTACCGTTCGGCATCTACGATCTCGTCGAGGCCATGGACAACGTCGAGAGCGCGGAAGCGGCGGGCGACCCCTACCCGACCACCCGCGTCCTGACCGCTGACGGCGTCGTCAGCCTGATCGGCTGCCTGATGGGCAACCCCTACATCAACGCGGTCTATATCGGCCATCCCGGCTGGAAGGCGATGGGCGGCCGCATCGGCTATTCTGCCGCCACCGGCCTGATGGTGATCATCCTGGCCTGGTTCGGGATCATCGCCGTGCTGCTGGCCCTGGTGCCGGTGGTCGCGATCTCGCCGATCCTGCTCTACATCGGCATGCTCATCGGCGCCCAGGCGTTCCAGACAACGCCCACGTCCCATGCGCCGGCGATCATCCTTGCCCTCACCCCGCATCTCGCGGCGTGGTGCAAGACGCTGATGGACGGCGCTCTCGGCGCCGCCGGCACCAACGCGGCCGCCGTCGGGTTCGACAAGCTCATCGGCCAGGGCGTGCTTTACCAGGGCCTGCAGGTGATGGGCGGCGGCTCGATCCTGACCGGCCTGGTGCTCGGTGCCATCGCCTCGCTGGTGATCGACCGCAAGTTCCTGGCGGCTTCGGCATTTGCGCTGGCGGGCGCGGTACTGACCTTCTTCGGGTTCATGCACGGAGAGGCGATCGGGCTCGCGGTCACGCCGACGGTGGCGGTCGCCTACCTGATCGTCGCGGCGTTCATCTATGGTCTCAGCCGGTATCCGCAGATGGTCTCGATCGAGATGCCGGCGCCGAAGCCCATGGGGCATCCGGCCCCGGCGGAGTGAGGCCCGGATCGACAAACGTCAGGCGCGGTTCCGGCCCGCGCCTTTTTTCTTATGCCGCCGGATGAAGCGGGTGTCTCGATCTGAGGCACTGGATCGGGCGTCCAGCAGCGGCAAGAGCACGCTCCTCAAGCTGATGGCAAACCTGATCGCGCCGTCGGACGGCCGCGTTCTGTGGTGGCAGGGCCGGCTGCGAAGCGCTGGTGGGCGCCGGTTCCCGGCGCTGTTCCTCATCACCCTTGCCGGGGTCGCCCTGTTCGTATTCATGATCGCGCTGTCCAAGCTCGCGCTCGGACAATGGCATGAAAGCGAGATCGGAGCGGACTCATGACCTCGACGCTGATCCACGGCGCGGATGGGATATTCACCGGTCTCCCGGGCGAGGCCATGCGCGCGCACGGGTCGATCCGGGTCGCCCACGGGCGCATCGCGGCGATCGGCGAATTGACTGCCGAGCCCGGCGAACGGATCGTCGATGCGTCCGGATGCGTGATCTATCCCGGCCTCGTTTCCACCCATCACCACCTGTTCCAGAGCGTCCTCAAGGGTGTCCGCGGCGGCATCAACCTGCCCCTGATGGGCTGGCTGCGCGCGGTGCCGCACGCCTATTGGAGCGAGATCGGTGAGGAGGAACTCTACATCGCGGCGAGGATCGGCCTGGTCGAACTGCTGCTGTCCGGCACCACCACGGCGGCCGATCACCACTACATGTTTTCCGACGCCTACCGGTTCGACCCCGCCGACGTGATCTTCGAAGCGGCGCGCGATCTCGGACTGCGCCTCGTGTTCTGCCGCGGCGGCGGGACGGTGTTCCGCACCTTCGACGCGCCCGGCTTCAAGCCGGTGCCGACCGAGCCGCTCGACGCCATGATCAAGTCGGTCGAGGCCTGCGCGCAGCGCTATCACGATCCCTCCCCCGCCAGCATGCGCCGGGTCGCCTTCGCGCCGACCACGCCGCCCTGGTCGGTGGCACCCCATGAATTGAAGGTCATCGCCGCCGCCGCTCGCGGCCTCGGCCTGCGTCTGCACAGCCACATGTCGGAAACCGCCGATTACGTGGACTACTGCCTCGCGACCTTTGGCAAGCGCCCGATCCACTGGATTGCCGAGCATGACTGGCTGGGGCCGGACGTGTGGTTCGCCCATCTCGTCCACATCGACGCGGAGGAGATGCGCCTCCTCGTCGAGACCGGCACCGGCATGGCGCACTGCCCGCAGTCGAATTGCCGGCTCGGCTCCGGCGTCGCGCCGGCCGACGTGATGGCGGCGGCGGGCGGCGCGGTGTCCCTTGCGGTCGACGGCGCCGCCTCCAACGAGTCCGCCGACATGATCAGCGAGATGCATAGCGCCTGGCATACCCACCGCGCCGTCAAGGGCGCCGCGGCGGCAACGGTGGAGGACGTGGTGCGGTGGGCGACCGTCAACGGCGCCCGCGTGCTCGGCTTTCCCGACATCGGGGTGCTGGCGCCCGGCAAACTCGCCGACCTCGCGATCTTCGATCTCGCCAGCCCGCGCTATTTCGGCCTCCACGATCCCCTGATCGGGCCGGTGGCCGGCGCCGGCACCGCCGATCTCAAGATGCTCATGGTCGGCGGCCGGATCGTGGTCGAGGACGGCGCGATCCCGGGCTTCGATCTCGAACAATTGCGGCGCGATGCGGCGCGCGTAGTGAAGCGCCTCGTGCACTGACTTCTTGGAGGAACCATGCTGTGTACCAAGCAAAAAGTCCTGCGCCGGTTCTGGTACGCGACGCTGCCGGTCGACAAGCTCGAGGCCGGGCCGCACCCGTTCACTTTGCTCGGCGAGAACATCATGCTGTTCCTCGACGAGGCCGGCGAGCCAGCCGCCTTGCGCGACCGCTGCCGTCACCGCACCGCAAAGCTGTCGAAAGGCTGGTGCAGGGACGGCCACATCATCTGCGGCTATCACGGCTGGGAATACGACCGCACCGGCAAGCTGGTGAAGATCCCGCAATTCCCGCCGGGCCAGCCGATCCCCGACGTCGCGGTCAAGTCGTTTCATTGCGAAGAGCGCTACGGTTATGCCTGGGTCGCGCTCGACGACCCGCTGCTGCCGATCCCCGATCTCCCCGAAGACCGCATGCCCGGCTTTCGCCGCATCCATCAGTTCGACGACCGCTGGAATACGGGGGCGCTGCGCATGATGGAAAATTCGTTCGACAATTCGCACTTCTCGTTCGTGCACCGCGCCACCTTCGGCCAACAGGACCAGCCCAAGCCGGAGAAGTACGAATTGGTCGAGACCGATTACGGCTTCCGCGCCGAGACCATCGTCCCGATCAAGAACCCGCCGGAAGCCCATCGCGTCACCGGCACGTCCGACCCGATCACCACGCGGCACATGCGCAACGCCTGGTTCATCCCGTTCTGCCGGACCCTCGACATCGAATATCCGTCCGGGCTGCGCCACATCATCTTCAACTCGGCGACACCGATCGACGACGGCAGCATCCAGCTGGTCCAGGTCCTGTTCCGCAACGACCGCGAAGAGGACTGCTCGACCAAGGAATTGATCGACTGGGACGCCGCCATCATCGCTGAGGACCGCGAGATCCTGGAATCGACCGATCCCGACGCCATCGTCGATCTCGAACGCAAGCTCGAGATGCACATGCCGTCCGATCGTCCCGGACTGATCATGCGCAAGCGTCTGCTCGCGCTGCTCGCCGAGCACGGCGAGGCCGAAGTTCCGCGCCCTCCGGCATGATGGCGAGCCGAAATGCTCACATTGTCGGCTCGCATAAAAGTGAAGCAAAACCATCGTGCGCTTTTTTTGGCCATGCGGTTTATTTGAACAGACTTGCTCGATCTTGTTTGGAATTGCTTGAACAAACCGCTCGGTTTTGTGTGTTAACAACGTATAAACGCCAAATTATCTTAGTGAATCAGCAACTGAGCGCGCTAATACTGTCGTTCGTCAAGAATTCAAGCAACGATCTCCGCATATCAGCACTGAAGCGGCAGCAGTGGCGCTCACCCGTTCGCGCGCCGACGTAGCGGCCAGCGGATCGGCGTGACGACGTGCCGGGCACTTCCATGCCGTCCGCGAGACGGGTCGTTTTCATGCGGGCCCGTCTCGATTGGCATGATGGAGTAGAAGATGAAAACCACCCTATTGCTGTCGACGCTCGCGATCGGCCTCCTCGGCGCAACCTCGGCCTTTGCGCAGGCCGCCGAGACGACCGGGCCGTCGTACCCCTATCCGTCCTACGCGGGCGCGAGTTCGCCGGCGTTCGGGTTTCCGTCGTATGCGGAACCCGGCGCGGGCGCGCCGTCGTTCGGTCCGAATGATTACGGGTACTACCAAGGCCGCTCACAGCGTACTCGAACCCACTGACGTCCAGGCGACGTCAAAGCGACGTCATGCAAAACTCCCGGCCGGGAGATACCCGGCCGGGAGCTTATTCACGAAAGCTTTGATCCGCGAGCTTGCGGGAGGCGTAGAGCAGCGCCCGACCCTCGCTCTCGAGCCGCGCCAAGTGATGAAGAGCTGATCGGTCTCCTGCGGCTTACCGGCGACCAGCACAGTCTCAGGGCGCCAGGGCCTCGATGCTGGCGGGGCGGCGAAGAAGCGCTCCGCGGAGCCCCGCGAACAGATCGTCACGACGAGGCGGCAGATCGACCAGCGCCTTGCTGCAGAGGATGCAGGCCGCGGAGAGGTCGTCGACGGTGGGGGATCAGTGCTTGCCTAAAATATAGTCGGTGGAATCGCGGCTTGAATGGAGAATCAGGGACAATCCTCACCTGCACACCGGGGCTTTGATCCCACCGCCGGTGTGTCCCGACCCCTAAAAAGCGTTGCGGTTTTGTCACAAACGGCCGGAAAGTGTAGGTCCGGCGGACGCCGTGAGCACGTCTCAGGCGGGCAAATTTAGTAGGTATGCGACCCCGAACAAACCGTAAAAAAGATTCAGCATCCATTTTTGAAAAACATCATTTAATCAGACGCTTAATTGAGTTTATGAGCCGGGTCCCGAGCCCCTCTCGGAGGCACATCATCGACGTGAAAATCCGCAATCGTAGTGGAGGACGTGTCAACAACTGCAAAATTTTAGGGCTTCTCACCGGGGCTGCCGGATTTATGCTGTTCGCATGTGAGACCAGTTCGCTCACTCAGGCCCTGGGGGGACCTATGTCGATCAGAGATTATGCAACCTATCTAAAGTCAGCGGCGGTCTCCGTCGCTTTTGCGGTTTCCGCCGTAGGAGTGGCCTCCGCAGCCGATCTATACGCGAAAGCGCCGCCACCGGCGCCGACTTCCTTCTTCTTCGTGAATGACAACTCCGTCAGCTTCACGTGGTTTCCCGGGGCTACCAATCCGGGCATCACCGACGACACCTATAACAATAGGTTCCAGTTCGATATGACCCACTTCGACGTGAACAAGTGGGGCACGAACTTCATCGATATGAACTATCAGCAATACGGCAAAAAAGACCCGATTCAGTCGATGGCGGGCGCCGAAGGCGCTCACGAAATGGACTTCTTGGTGCGCAACACCTTGAGCGGCAACGCGTTTCTGGGCAAGGGCTTCTTCAGCAACTCCATCACCAAGGATATCTCGCTGGGTTATGGTGGCTTCTGGAACGCCTTGGACACCTTCCTCGCGCCCGCCGCACAGCAGTACGACATCGGCGTCGTGTTCGGCCTCAACCTGCCCGGCACGGTGAATTTTGCGGCGTATGCTCAGAAGGAAAACCACCATATCACTCAGGACGCCATCTGCCCCGGCTTTTCCGGTGCTTTGGGCTTGTACACTCCCTTCATCGGAATTCCCGGTCAGGGGAATTTCTGCGCGTTCACCGGCGATCAATCCTACAACTGGGCCCCG